>Ga0163144_10025240_pt1 | contig 11616 bp, 12 predicted proteins | sample OliLak19BULKMAT1_FD_123175 | JGI IMG/M metagenome (GOLD analysis project Ga0163144, IMG submission 123175) | Freshwater microbial mat bacterial communities from Lake Vanda, McMurdo Dry Valleys, Antarctica - Oligotrophic Lake LV.19.BULKMAT1 | ecosystem: Environmental > Aquatic > Freshwater >... | reverse complement strand
GATCGGGGCCAGTCGTCCAGATCCGGGCAGGCCTGGAGCAGGCGCTGCGCTTGCTGCGGCTCGAGACTGAATGCGCCTTCAACGCTGCCACGGGAGTTGGTCATGTTGCTCGCCCGGTTGCTCAATGCCTGCCACCACTTTCCAGGCTTCGTCTACGCCGCTGTGCGGCTGGTCGAGGCCACCCGCACCATCGAGGTGATGGTGCCAGTGGCGCCCAACTAGAAGTCGACCTCAAATGACGTGGAACTCCACGTCGTTTGAGGCCAAAGTACCGACCAAACCACTGAACGGGCAGGACACTGAGAGTTATCCTCGCGCGCACCGCCCCACAAACCGCTTCTTCGGGCGACCCCAAAGACCACGAGGCGTCCGCCTCACGCAAGATCCCCCGACTGAATCCTCTTCACACCCTTCGCCGCCATCTCCTTCCAGGCCGCTTCGATCCCCGTACCTCCAAGATTGATCCCCCGGCACGCATCCTCGATCACGGAGGCCTGGAATCCTGCGCTCCTTGCATCCATGGCACTCCACGCCACACAGAAGTCCGTCGCCAAACCCGCGAGATAGCACCGCTTCACGCCCCGCTGCTTCAGGTAGCCGGTCAGTCCCGTCGGGGTCTTCTTGTCGGCTTCCATGAAGGTGGAATAGCTGTCGACGTCGCGGTGGTAGCCCTTGCGGATGACGAGCACGGCGTGGGGGATGTCGAGACCGGGGGCGAAGTCGGCGCCTTCGGTGCCTTGCACGCAGTGGTCGGGCCAGAGCACCTGCTTGCCGTAGGGCAGGTCGATCATCTCGAACGGCTTCTTGCCTTCGTGCTGCGAAGCGAACGAGACGTGGTCGGCGGTGTGCCAGTCCTGCGTCATGACGACGTACTCGAACTTCCTGGCGATGGCGTTGATGAGCGGGACCACCTCGTCGCCATGCTCCACCGCGAGCGAGCCGCCGGGGATGAAGCACTTCTGCACGTCGACTACGATGAAGACGTCGGACGCGGTCGGTGTGATCTTGCCGTGTGCTATTGCCTGGGCGATCCAGCCGGCGGAGCCGACAGAGACGGCAGCGCCGCCGGCAAGTTTCAAGAAGCTGCGACGATCGAATTCACTCATTTCGGCTCTCCCTCTGGGGTGCTGCATGGACTAACGTTCGCACGCGGCGGTCAGCCGCCGGTCGCTTCGATTCTGTGACATTCCTCCAGCGCCTGCAATGCGCTGCTACGGACGCGTTCCGTGGCGGCGACGTTCACTTTGCCATGGGTGTCGAGCACGACGCCGAAGCGCTGCTCGACCTCTGCCACCGAGTAGTAGCCGCGGCGCACGTCCCGGGCGACATCGAGCGGATCGCGCGCAAGCGGTGGGCCGTAACCGCCACCGCCCGGCGTGGAAACCGTGACGCTGTCGCCGGTGCCCAGCGGAATGTCCTGATCCTTCGACAGGTGCGGCGGCACGTAGTCGACGCCGCCGAGCTGCGCATGCACGACGTTGATGCCGCCGTCTGCACCGCCGAGGGCGCCGCGCGGGCCGAAGCGCCCGTGGTCCATGACCATGGACGCGCGAGCCGCGCCGCGCCTCAGCTTCACCGAGTAGGTGACGCCGAAGCCGCCGCGATGCTCGCCCGCGCCGCCCGAGCCTTCGTGCAGCGCATAGCGTTCGAACAGCACGGGGTAGCGCTGTTCCATGACCTCGATCGGTGTGGTCTTGGAGATGCCGATGGTGGAGCAGCCGTTGGAGATGCCGTCGCCCGCGCGCGAGCCGCCGTAGCCGCCGCCCGAGATCACGTACATCACGTAGGGGCGGCCGTTCGCGGGGTCGGTGCCGCCGAGCGCGAAATTGCCCGACGTGCCGGCCGGCGCGGCGAACAGGCGATCGGGGATGGCTTTGACGAGCGCGTCGAACACGGCTTCGGCGATGCGCTGGCTCACCTCGGCGGCGCAACCCGACACCGGGCGCGGGTATTTCGCGTATAGGAAGGTGCCTTCGGGCTCGACGATGTGCAGCGGCTCGAAGGTCCCGGCGTTGATCGGCACTTCGGGGAATACGTGCTTTACCGCGAGGTAGATCGACGATTTCGTGGTGGCGATCACGCTGTTCATCGGCCCGGCGCACGGCGGCGAGGAGCCGGTCATGTCGAAGCTGAGGCCGTCGCCGGACTTGGTCACGGCCATGGCGATCCTGAGCGGTTCGTCGACGACGCCGTCGGAATCGACGAAGGCCTCGCCGTGGTAGGTACCGTCGGGGATGGTCGCGATCTTCGCCCGCATTTGCCGGGCCGCGCGCCGCTTCAACTCGACGATTGCGCCGTCGACGTCGTCGGCACCATAGCGGTCGAGCAGAGCGGTGAGCCGTTTCTCACCCACGGCCAGGGCGGCAGCCTGGGCCTGGATGTCGCCGATGCGCTGATCGGCGAGCCGGATGTTGGACAGGATGATCGAGAGGATCTCCTGGTCCAGCACGCCGCGCTTGAACAGCTTCACGGGCGGCAGGCGCAGCCCTTCCTGTTCCACCTCCGTCGCGTTGGCCGAGAACCCGCCGGGCACCATGCCGCCGGTATCGGGCCAGTGGCCGGTGTTCGCGAGCCAGCACCACAGCCGGTCCTGGTAGAAGTACGGCTTGACGAACTTCACGTCCATCAGGTGCGTGCCACCCAGATACGGGTCGTTGACGATGTAGACGTCGCCGGGAGCCAGATCGCGGGAACGTTCGATCACGGCCTGGGTCGAGAACTGCATGGTGCCCACGAACACCGGCAGGCCCAGGTCGCCCTGGGCGATCAACTCGCCGGTATCGCGATGGTAGATGCCGTCCGAACGGTCGAGCGCCTCCGAGATGACCGGGCTGAAGGCGGACCTGACGAATGCCAGATCCATCTCATTGCAGACTTGCCGGAGCCCGTTCTGGATGACGGAGAGCGTGATGGAATCCATCGAGGTGCGAAGGAGGGCTCGAAGTTGACGTCTTGTGAGTTTAGCGCCTGTGCGCGCTTCGAGGCTGTTTCCTCATCGCGCCGGATCGGGTTAGAGTAGCCGCAAAACAATGTCGTGGAGTCCCGATGAAGGCAGCAGTGGCGCTCGACTGGCTTCTGGCCGGGTTCATGGGTTTATTCTTACCGTTGGCGCCGTTCGTGGCGACCGTCCTCTCTCGCGATCCATCGTACCTGCGCAACTACCGGCGCACGGTGCTGAGGGGGGCCGGCCACTTGCGGGGGCAGGTCAAGTCCCGGGCCTTTTCGCGCTACGTCCTCTACGGGCGGCAGCCGCAGCCGATCGGCGAGGTGGTTATCGGCGAGTGCACCCACTGCGGCAACTGCTGCATGCACCGGCAGTGCATCTTTCTCGACTGGAGCGCCACTGGTGCATCGCGCTGCCGGATCTACAACACGTCGTTCTGGAAGAAACTGGCGTGCGGTCGCTATCCGGAGAGCAGCATCGACATCGAACTGTACGGGTGCCCGAGTTTCTCCACCATTCCCTCGACCGAAGGCGCGCGCCGCCGGGTGATTCCGCTCATCCCCGTGCCCCAGCAGGAAGCGCTGCAGCGGCGCCGCATGCAATAGAAATCGCACGCCGGGGTAATACCCGCGTCACGTTCGGTCCCTAGGCTCTGACGCACTCCCACGACGCCGCTGCAGCGGAGAAGGGCGCGCCCTGAAGTCCGATGAACCGACGTTCCTGGACCGCATCGACCAGCAGGTGTTCGATGCGATCTATACCCGCTCCCTCGTCTACAACACCTGCTGGGAAGACCCGGCCGTCGACCGGCAGGCGCTGCAGTTCAATGCCGATGACATCGTCCTGGTCATCACCAGCGCCGGCTGCAACGCGCTCGACTACGCGCTGTGCGCGCCACGACGGGTGCATGCCGTGGATGCGAATCCACGCCAGACCGCGTTACTCGAGCTCAAGCTGGCGGCAATCCGGCATCTGGGCTATCCCGATTTCTTCGGGGTCTTCGGCCGCGGCCGGCATCCGCGATTCGAGACGATGTATCGCGACGCGTTGCGGGCCGACCTGTCGCCCTTCGCCCGGGCCTTTTGGGATCGCAATGGCACGTGGTTCATGCATCCCGAGGAGCGTGGCAGCTTCTACTATCACGGTCTGTCGGGCATCGTGGCCCGGGCGGTGCGCAGCTATCTGCGACTGCGTCCCAAGCTCGAACGCGCGATCCGCGACCTGACCGACGCGCCCAGCATCGCCGAGCAGCGTCACATCTATGACAGCCGCATCACGCCGCTGCTGTGGACCCGGCCGATGAAATGGATGCTCGGCCGCCAGCTCACGATGTCCATGCTCGGCGTGCCCCATCCGCAACGCAAGGAGGTCCAGGCGCAGCACGCAGGTGGCGTGGCGGGTTACGTGCGCGGTGCCATCGAGTACGTGTTCCGCCATCTCCCCGTGGCGGACAACTATTTCTGGCGGGTGTACCTGCGCGGGCACTACACGCCGGACTGTTGCCCGGAGTATCTCAAGCGCGAGGGATTCGATCGGCTCAAGGCCGGACTCGCCGATCGCGTCCTGCCGCACACGTCGACCGTGACGGAGTTCCTGCGCTCCACGCCGGACCGGATCTCGAAGTTCGTGCTGCTCGATCACATGGACTGGATGAGCTCCTACCATCCGGGAGCCCTAGCCGAAGAGTGGGCGGCGATCTTCGAACGGGCCGCGCCCGGCGCTCGCGCGATCTTCCGCAGCGCCCACGCCCGGCCGCGCTATCTCGACCGCGTGGCCATCGAAGCGCGCGGCGGGCGGCAGCTGGTGAAGGAACGACTTCGCTTTCACGAGGAATGGGCCCGCGAGCTGACGCGGCAGGACCGCGTGCACACCTATGCCGGGTTCCACATCGCCGACGTGTTGGCCGGATGAAACCATGCTGATCGCCGACGCGCGGATCCTCTACCGATTTCTGCGCGGGCAGCCGCGCAAGGGCACGCACGCCGAGCGTCTCACCGCTTTCTACGGACCCCAGGCGCTCGACTATGACCGATCGCGCGAGGGCCTGCTGCACGGCCGGCGCGAGCTGGTCGAACTGCTCGATTTGCCCGCAGGCTCGACGGTGGTGGAATTGGGCGGTGGTACCGGTCGCAATCTGGCGTTCTTCCGCGAGCGCCTCGCGTTCCTGAAGCGTGTCGACGTCGTCGACCTGTGCGGACCGTTGCTCGACCAGGCCCGGCGGCGCGCGGAGGAATGGCCCAATGTCCGCATTGTCGAAGCGGACGCGACCGCATACGTGCCGGAGCAGCCGGTGGACGCGGTGTACCTGTCGTATTCGCTGTCCATGATCCCCGACTGGTTCCGGGCGATCGACAATGCCCTGGCGATGTTGAAGCCCGGTGGCTTGATCGGTGTGGTCGATTTCTACGTATCACGTCGTGACCCCGCGCCTGGAGCCATTCGCCACGGCGCTATTCGGCGCAGCTTCTGGCGCGCGTGGTTCGATCGGGATGGCGTGTTTCCTAGCCCCGACCACCTGCCGTACCTCGTCTCGCGCTGCCAGACCGAGGTGATGATGGAACGGGCCGGCCGGGTGCCGTGGATTCCTTACGTGCGCGTTCCGTACTACCTGTTCATCGGACGCAAGCGACGTCCTGTCCGGCCCGTGGCAGCTTGATCGCAGTCGTTCCCGCTTTGTCAGTAGCGCACTGATCTCGATCGTCGGCGCTGCCGGTGTGCGAATGCGGCGAGTCCGGCGCCCAGGGCGAAGAGTACACCGGAGTTGAGCAGGTGCCACAGGAAGTGGGTTCCGATCGGAAAGACCCCGCATGCGGCATGGTCCACCGTTCGCAATGCCAGTGACACGACGAACAACGCGCTGGCGATGGCGAAGGGAAAGGCAAACCGGCCATTGGTTGCGGTGACCCAGGCGGTGATCGCGAACAGCGTGACCAGCGCCGGCACGTAGGTGACGGAGCCGTTCAGTGCGCCGGCGGGAAACGCCTTCTCCACCAGACGCGATGTCAGCGCGTAGCTCATGACGAACGCTACGGCGGAGAAATCGTTGAGGCCCGCAACGCGTACCAGGAAGCGCTGCAAATAGAACCAGATGAAGAGCGCGATCGCGAGCACATCGGCGATTGCAGCCCATTCCATGGCGAACGTATGAAAGCACAAGCTGCAGACGCCGATCAGTGCGAGCAGCGCGGCCAGCATCCGGAAGTCCCAGCCCCGTCTCCCGGCCTGCCTCAACAGCAGCAAGGCCGCCACGAAGAAGCCGATGTTGCTCAGGGCATTCAATGGCTCCGCCAGGAATTCGGGCGAAATCCGCTCGCAGTAGAGGTCGATCTCGCGGGTCAGGTTCATGGAGTGGTGTCTTCCGAGAGGTCCGATCGGGCGATTACGACGGCATAACGCCCAAACGGTGGAGCGGTAGCGTGATCTGCAACCGCTAGGCGCGCGATCTGCCAAACGTTCGCAGCGGGAAGATCTTTCCCGCGACGATCTCTACGATCCGTCCCGGGTCGCGAACGACGCGGCCTGGAAGTCCCACCCACTGCCGACAACGTCCACGTCAAAAAGGGGAACACCATGAAGCTCGTCATCACCGCAATGGCTCTGAGCCTCGCCGTTGCCGCTCCCGCCTTCGCCAAGCCGCAGCAGGAAAAGATGAAGCTCTGCAGCGCCGAGGTGAAGACCAAGTCGCTCAAGGGCGATGACCGCCGCGCTTTCATGAGCCAGTGCCTGTCGTCCACGGCTGCCGAGAAGCAGGAGCGTCAAGCGCAGCTCGACAAGTCGAAGGCCTGCGTCGCCGAGGCCAAGGGCAAGGCGCTGAAAGGCGATACCCGCAAGAAGTTCGTGAGCGAGTGCTCGGCCTGATTCGAGCACAAGTCACGACAAGCCACCGCCGTTCAACCGGAACACGAAAGTGTTCCGGTTTTTTTTGTTCGCACACCGCTTCCCTCGCTCGTTGCCCCCACCACTGACCCTCTCTCATCCTCGACGGTGGAGGGTATGCACTGACGCCCTCGCGCGAATGCTCGGGGGAAGAGACCGTGGGAAGCGTCCAGACCTCGAGGCGGTTCGGCTGAACGGGATGGGGTGCGGCGGCCGCCTCCCTGGCCCTCCCCCGGCTTCGCCGAGGGAGGAGGGGATGTACACCCCCCGTCCCTCGCGCGAATGCTCGGGGAAGAGACCGTCTGAAGCGTCCCGTGCTCGAGGCGGTTCGGCTGAACGGGATGGGGTGCGGCGGCCCCCTTCCTGGCCCTCCTCCGGCTTCGCCGAGGGAGGGGACGTACACCCCTTCCCTCGCGCGAATGCGCGGGGGAAGGTTGGGATGGGGCCCGACCCGCCATCGCTCCCTTCGTCAATCCGCAATCACCGCAACCGCTTCGATCTCGATCATCAGGTCTTCCAGCACGAGCCCGGGGACCCCGACCATGGTGCTTGCCGGAGCGCGCTCACGATTGATGTACTTCGCGCGCTCCTCGCCGACGATTGTCCATTTCTCGCGATCGAGACCGACCACGTAGATGGTGAACTTGAGCACGTTGTCGATGGTGGCCCCAGCCGCGGCGAGGGCGGTCTTCATGTTCTCGAAGGTCTGCCGCGTCTGGGCTCGAAGGTCGCCGGCGTGCAGCACCTTGCCGTTCTCATCCCACGACACCTGACCGCTCACGAATATCAGCTTGCCTTCGATCACCGTGGTGACCTGGGAGAACATCGGAGATGCGAAGAGCCCCGGCGGACGCAGGTGTTCCACCGCGTAGTCGTCGGCATGGGCAATCGCGAGCCAGCAACTCGAGGCGATCGCAAGCAGGGCAGCGAGCTTCATTGGGCGGGTTTCCTTCAAAAGTTGTTCGGAGGCCGTGGATTCGGCCGTTGTCAGCTTACCTCTATCAGCAGATTACCCAGCGGGTCGCGCTCCACGCGGTTGCCCGGTTCGACCAGGACCGTCGTGTCCAGTTGCTCGATGATAGCCGGCCCTTCGAAGCGCGCGTTCACGGGCAGCCATTCGCGGCGGTAGACGGGTGTATCGAACCGGGCGCCGTCGAACCAGACCGGCCGCCGCGCGACCCGCGCCTTGTCGAGCGAGGCTGCCGGCGCGCCGCGCCCGAGGGCTTCGAACGAGACGGGTTTGCGTCGCCCGATGACCGCCGAGTGCAGATTGACCAATACCGGTCGGATCTCGGGTAGCCGCACGTGAAAGCGGTTCCAGTAGGCCGATTCGAAAGCCGCGTGCAGGTTTTCGCGCGACACGTCCGCGTGCGCGATGGGGATCGACAGCAGGTGGCTCTGCCCCTGGAACTGCATGTCGGCCTCGAACACGCAGTCGATGCGCTCGACCGCGACGCCTTCGCGCTCGATGGTCGCGCGGCCTTCGGCTACCTGGGCGTCCAGCACCGATCGAACCAGCTTCGACGGTAGATCGGCGAGCACGACGTTCACCGTGCGCACGTAGTCGTGACGCAGATCGGCCACGGTGCATCCGAGCGCGTTCGTGAGGCCCGGACGCGCCGGCACCAGTACGCGCGGAATGCCCAGTTCGCGCGCCAACGCGCACGCGTGCAGCGGTCCGGCACCGCCGAAGGCGAACAATGCGAAGTCGCGCGGATCGTGGCCGCGCGCAAGGCTCACCATGCGGATTGCACCGGCCATGCGGTCATTGGCGATGCGCACGATCGCGGCAGCGGCAGCGAGCGCGTCCAGACCCAGGGGCTTGCCGATGCGCTCCAGGATGATCGCGCCGACGTCGTCGATCGTGACCGGCGCGTCGACCCCGAGCAACTTCAACGGATCGAGCCGGCCGAGGACCAGGTTCGCATCGGTGATCGTGGGCTCGGTCCCGCCGCGGCCGTAGCAGATGGGTCCGGGCCGGGCACCCGCGCTTCGGGGTCCGACCTGCAGCATGCCGGCCTCGTCCACGCGCGCGATCGAGCCGCCGCCGGCGCCGATGGAATGCACGTCTACCATCGGCACGTGGATCGGCATCGCGTATTCGAGTTCGAGTTCGGAAGACAGACGGGGCTCGCCGCCTTCGATGAGCGCCACGTCGCTCGACGTGCCGCCCATGTCGTACGTGATCAGCTTCTCGATACCGGCCGCGCGACCGGTTGCCGCTGCCGCGATCACTCCCGATGCCGGACCGGACATGACGGAACTGACCGCGTGCTCGTGAGCGATCCGGGCGGCGATCGTACCGCCATTGCCTTGCATCACCAGCAGTTCGCGCTTGAATCCGCCTTCCACCAGCCCCACCCGCAGCCGTTCGAGATAGCGTTGCAACACCGGCTGCACGGCAGCGTTCACGGCGGCGGCGACGCCGCGCTCGTACTCGCGGTATTCGGACAGGATCGCGTGACCCGCCGTGATGTGGTCGTTGGGCCAGAGCCGCCGGGCGATCTCGACGGCACGTTGCTCGTGGCGCGGTTCGCGATAGCTGTGCAGAAAATGGATCACCAGCGAGTCGCAGCCGGCGGACAGCAATCGGACCACGGCGGTGTGTACCGCGTCCTCGTCGAGCGGCGTCAGGACTTCGCCTTCCGCACTGATGCGCTCGGGAACTTCCAGGCGCAGCTCGCGCGGGATCAGCGGCACGAACGTTCCGGTCAGCCCGTAGGCCGTGGGCCGGGTGCGGCGCCCGAGTTCGAGCACGTCGCGAAAGCCCTGCGTCGTGATCAGTCCGACGCGCGCCACCTTGCGCTCGAGCAGCGCGTTCGTCGTGGTGGTGGTGCCGTGGATGATCGCTTCCAGCGCCGGCAGGTCGGCGGCAGCCGCGTCGAGGGCCTGGAGCACGCCGATGCCCTGGTTCGGCACCGTCGTCGGCACCTTGGCGACGCGGATCCGCCCGGCCTCCGCATCCCAGAGCACCAGGTCGGTGAAGGTGCCCCCGACGTCCACGCCCGCGATCATGGTGTGCAGTGTAGCGGGCGCACGATCACACGGCGAGAAACTGTTCGCGTGCCGACGCGTCGGCCTGCGCCCACGTTCCGGAGAATCGAACGGTGCCGCGCTCGAGGATGAAGACGCGGTCGGTGATGCCTGCGGCGAAGCGCAGATTCTGCTCCGACAGCAGCACGGTCATGCCCTCGCGCTTCAGTTCGGAGATCGCCTTCGCCAGATCCGTCACGATCACCGGGGCGAGCCCCTCGGAAGGTTCGTCGAGCAGCACGGCGAGCGGCTGGCCCATCAGCGTCCGGGCGATGGTCAGCATCTGCTGCTCGCCGCCCGACATCTCGCCGCCGCGCCGGTTGCGCATGCGGCCCAGGTTGGGGAAGAGTTCGAACAACCTGGGCACGGTCCAGCGGGGTGCGTCCGCCCGCGGCGGCCGGCGGCCGACTTCGAGATTCTCCTCGACCGTGAGGCCCGCGAAGATGCGGCGATCTTCCGGTACGTAGCCCAGGCCACGGCGGCAGATGCGATAGGCGGGCTGGCCGTCGACTCTCGCCCCGGCCAGGTGAATCGAGCCGCTGCGCGGTGGGATGAGGCCCATCAGCGTCTTCATCGTGGTCGACTTGCCGGCGCCATTGCGTCCGAGCAGCGCGACGACCTCGCCGCGTTGCACCTCGAAGGACACGCCGAACAAGGCCTGCGCCCGCCCGTAGAACGCATCGACTTCGCGCACCTCGATCATGCTGCGGCCTCGCCGAGGTAGATCCGGCGTACCTCGGGATCGTTGCGGACCGAATCGGGCGACCCTTGCGCGATCAACCGCCCACGGTCGAGCACCAGGATGCGATCGGCATGTCCGAACACGATATCCATGTCGTGTTCCGTGAACAGCACCGACACGCCGCGCTGCGCCGAGATGCCGGACACGAGTTCCATCAGCGCGTGCCGTTCGCGCGGCGCCATGCCGGCGGTGGGTTCGTCCATCAACAGCAGGCGCGGCGCGTTCGCCAGCGCCATGGCGAGTTCGAGCCGCTTGACGTCGCCGTACGCGAGCTGCGCGCAAGGGCGATCGGCCTGAGGGTCGAGCCCCACGTCCACGAGCAGCGCGTGCGCGGCGTCGGCAGCCGCGGCACGCGCTTCACCGAGAGGTCGCAGCGCGCGGTGCCGGTGAGAGAGCAGCGCGAGCTGGACGTTTTCGATCACGGTCATGGAACCGAAGGTGGCGGCGATCTGGAACGTTCGTCCGACGCCTTTGCGAAACAGGGCGCGTGGCGGTACACCGGTGATGTTCGTTCCCTCGAGCAGCACGCGTCCGGCGTCGGGGCGAACCTGGCCACCGATCATGTTGAAGCAGGTCGTCTTGCCGGCGCCGTTCGGTCCGATCAATGCGACTCGCTCGCCCGGGTCCACGGCGAAGGAAACGCCGGCAACCGCGCGGACGCCGCCGTAGCGCTTCTGCAGCTCTTCTACTGCCAGGAGGGTCATGCAGGGAACAAAGCTTCGACACGAAGAGCACGAAGGGCGCGAAGGAACACGAACAAAGGCAATGACGTTGTTTTGCGAGGATCACGATCGGTGTCGACGTTCATCCTCGCGAACGCGGCGCCTCGTGTACGCGCAAAACCTGGCTCCTGTCTCCATTCGTGCAACTTCGTGCTCTTCGTGTTCGAGCACGAAAGTTCAGGACTTCGCCTTGCGTTCCTCATGTCCTGCGCCTCCCGATGCTGCCAACGACCCCTCGAGGGAACAGCAACACCAGCACCAGGATCGCCAGCCCGAGGAACAGCCGCCAATACTCGGTG
>Ga0163144_10025239_pt1 | contig 11616 bp, 8 predicted proteins | sample OliLak19BULKMAT1_FD_123175 | JGI IMG/M metagenome (GOLD analysis project Ga0163144, IMG submission 123175) | Freshwater microbial mat bacterial communities from Lake Vanda, McMurdo Dry Valleys, Antarctica - Oligotrophic Lake LV.19.BULKMAT1 | ecosystem: Environmental > Aquatic > Freshwater > Lake... | reverse complement strand
TACTTTACCGCAAATACTGGCATTTCGGAACCATTTTGCGGGTCATGACGGATCATACCAGACTGTCCCCCTGGGCCAGATCCGTCATTGGCATAGCCCACGCCGCGCACGGCTTCCCAGGCGGAACGGACGCTGAGTTTCGCGGCAGAAGTCTCATCGGGGACCACCACACATAAGTCGAGGTCGCTGTCCGGTCCGCGTTCACCGCGTGCGGTGGACCCGAAGAGATAAACCTTCAACGGCTGGTAGTACTCGACGAGGCGGCGTGTGATCTCCTGAATCGCTTCCTCTTGAGATTTCATCCCTGCTTCCATCGTGGCATTTCGTTTCATCGGATGCAAAACGGTAGATGCCAGTCGCCCGCCAAGCAGGCCTGACCCGCACCAAAGCCACCGCCTTCGACGACTTCACCTGCCAAGCCGGCTGCCAGTCGATCTCCTGCTTGGCATGGCTCGAAAATGCGGTGGGGTCCGTGACCACCGCATCTCATTTTCGATAAGGTATTCCATCCGCTTGGAGTTAGCGACAGGTCAGGGATGCCCGGGGGATGGCCCGACTTCCTGCCGCCGATTCTTCTGCCGCCGATTCTTCCCGTTGCAGCCCGTGGATGGCCCTATTTCCACAAGGGACCGTATGATAAAGAGTAGAATGGAAAGTTCAAAGTGCAAAAAATGACTGAAGCACCGCTAACCTCGATGATGGATCTCCCCCAGCGCTTGGCAGGAATTCGCGCTGACTTGAAGGAGGAGTATCTTCAGGACCATCTGACCCCGTGGATCGTTGGATTTTCGGGTGGAAAGGACTCGACGACTGTTCTCCAGCTTGTTTTTGAGATGTTGCTCGAACTGCCACCGTCTAAACGTCGCCGCCATGTCCACGTGCTGTCGAACGACACGCTAGTCGAATCGCCGGTTCTTCAACATTTTATCGACGCAACTCTCGATCAAGTACGTGAAGCGGTCGAAGGGCTCGGTCTTCCCATGACGGTAGTGAAGACAACGCCAAGCCCTGACCACACGTTCTGGGTAAATCTGGTCGGTCGCGGCTACCCGGCCCCAACTCGGTTATTTCGTTGGTGCACGGACCGCATGAAGATCCGGCCAACATCGCATTACATCAAGACGAAGATTTCTGAAGCAGGAGAAGCCATTCTTTTGCTGGGGGTTCGGCGTGACGAATCCAGTCTTCGGTTGCAGAGTGCACGTCGCTATGACAACGGGCAGCGCCTAAATCCTCACAACGACGTTAAGGGCTGCTTGGTCTATCGCCCGATTGTTGATCTCGCCACCGAAGATGTTTGGGTTCTCCTCCTGCAACGGCGTCCACCATGGGGAGGATCGCATCACAAATTGGTCACGCTCTATCGAAATGCCCAAGGCGGTGAATGCCCGTTCGTTGTTGATACGAACGATGCGCCGTCATGTGGTTCTTCATCCTCTCGGTTCGGCTGCTGGACATGCACCGTCGTGGACAAGGACAAGTCGCTCCAAGGCTTCATCGACAACGGGTTTGAACACCTGGAACCACTAGCGGAGTTTCGGGATTGGCTCCAGGCCTATAGCCGAGATTTTGACAACCGCATGAATCAGCGTCGAAACGGGCAGGAGGGGGTAGGACCGTTCACGCCAGAGTGTCGGCGACTGATCCTTGAACGGCTCCTCGAAGTACAGGAGGAAGTTGGCCTCAAGCTTATCAGCGATGCCGAGATCGCCCGGATCAAATCTATCTGGTCCGAAGACGAATGCCTTAGTGCCCTTAATACCGCGAACAGACTTTTGACTATACTTAACTCTTAACGACATGAAGGCAAAGAAACTTCCGCTCTTCCAACAACCCGAAGCCAAGCAAGTCCTGGCCGCAGCCTGCAAACGTCGAGGTATAACCTTGAAGCTCCTTGAGCAACTGATCGACCTGCAACGAAATTACATCGGTTCGGGCCGCCGCGAAGGCATCAATAGCGACGTTGACAACATTTTAGGGGATCACTTGGAATCATGCTAGGAGTTCAGCGTTGTATTTAACAGAAGTGACCCTCAAGAACTGGCGCAGCTACCGCTCGGCTACGTTCCGATTTCCAGCGCCGACCGCTAAGAGGAAGGTAATCCTCGTGGGTGCCATGAATGGCACTGGTAAGACGTCGCTTCTTGCATCGCTGTACCTCGGGCTATTTGGCCGCGAGGCCATGTACTATGTTGAAGGGGTCAGGCTCTCGGACAATGAAGAAGAGAAGCAGCGTTCCTATAGGCAACTCATTGAGCGAATCCTCCATCGCGGATCGATTCCTGAATCGGACCCCCAGGTTAGCGTTCAGCTAGTCTTTAACATTGGCGAGGACGAACCGCTCACCATTACCCGGATCTGGCATTTTCTACCACGTGGCAAGCTCCGTGACATCAACACCCCTGAGGGTGAAGAGGTCATCATTCAGCACCAGAATCGCCCCCGCAAATATACCTCTTGGCAGGAAGCCAACAACCGGATCGAAGAATTGCTCTTTCCCGCTCACGTCCTTCCGTGCTTTTTCTTTGACGGCGAACAGGCGCAGAAGCGCGTCGAAGGTGCCGGCAACGTTGCCCTCTCCGACGCAATGCAGACGCTGTATGGCACAAAGCTTCTCTCCGGCTTGTCCGATACCCTGAAACAGTACATCGGCTTTAAGAAATCCACCGTCAAGCGTGAGGTTGGCGAAGTCCGCGATGACGAGTTGGCCGCGAAACGCGCTAAGTATGACGCACTCGACGAAAGCTTGAAACAAGTCAAAATTGATCTCTCCAAGATTCGGACCGACGTTCAGATGGCGGAAGGTACGAGGAGGGACAAGCAAGAAGAACTTATCCAAATCTCTGGTAATTCTGCGGTAGACATCAATATCGTTGCCCAGGAACGGGCCGCTTTGGAGCAAAAGGAACGTGAGCAGCAGGATCAGTTGAACCGCGATCTTGCCGCGCTTGCCTTGCCCATCGCGTTTAAGAAGTATGAGGACCGGGTGACCGGACGTTTGAATGCAGAAATCATCAGGGATCGCTGGCAGATACTAAAAGAAGAAACATCCAACAAGGTCGAAGACATCCTTGGACGTAGTTTGCCGCCGCCGGAAACGGACGACATGTCCCCGCCGCTTACCGATGAGCAACGATCAAAACTCTCAGCGCGCTTACGCGGCGCTATCGAATCAATCTGGCTTCCGCCACCGGACGGCTGTGCCGATGAGTTCCGATACTTATTCCTGTCCCCCTCTGACCGTATCACCGCGCTTGAACGCCTGCGGTTAGTTTCCACTGCCAGCGCCGCGAACGTGGTTGAGCTTGTCGAAGAATGGCAATCCTCAAAGTCGAAACTGGAGGAAGTTCGCCGTCGCTGGGAATCGGTTCAAGATGTTCAGCCGAGGTTGCGTGAGGCGAAGGAACGTCTTAACGAACTGAATGCCCGAGTGAGTGAGCTGAATAGCAAGAAAAGCGAACTCGAAATCCGCGAACAGGGCTACACCAATGAACTGGCTGACCTGAAGGCCGCCATCGCACAGATGGAAGGGCTAAAGCAGCGTCGCGGACCCGACGAAAACCGCATTGAACTGGCTGAGCGAATTCGTGAAGTGCTGCGGGAACTGGAAGATAAGCTCAAGCCCCTTTGCGAGAAGAGCCTTGCCGAAGCGTGCACCAAACACTTCCGCGAAATGATTTCGTCCGAGTACCGGAATCATCGAGTCACATTCGATCAGGATGCCCAGCCGATGCTCACCATCGCAAATTCTGAGCCGGTGTATGTCACGACCCTGTCAGGTGCCCAGAAGCGCGCTTTCGGCCTTGCGTTCACTTTGGCAATCGCGGAAGTGTCCGGCCAAGATGCGCCCATCGTGATCGATACACCGGTCGGCAGCATGGATTCGGAGTTTCGTAGGCGAATCCTCAAGTACCTTGCCAAATCGGCTCCCGGACAGTTGTTCTTTCTTTCTCACGACGAAGAGATCTACGGCGAGTACGTGAAAGAACTTGAGCCCTACGTCTCCAAGAAATTTCTGGTCACCTTCCGACCTATTGGCGAAGGCATGGGCGAATCCACCATCCAGCCTGACAAATACTTCGAGGAACGAAATTGAGCGCCGAATTCAACCTAAGCAGAATTGACAAGCAACGCTATCGGCCCGCCGCAGATGTCGAGGACACGTTGGATGAGTTGCGCCGCAACCTCATCGTTGGCGAAAAGTTTCGCGTCGGGCGACTCGCTATCGCTCGTTCACTTGCAGACGATGAGGCCATCGTGCTTCTACCCAAAGGAACGGAGATGGGCCAAGCCATCGAAGGGCAAACCCTCTTCGGCGATGACAGCACTATCTGGGCTTCCCTTGTCACCGAGGCCGCTCCCTCTCTGGTAACGACGATTGAGCAGTTTAAGGCGTTGGTCGAAGCGCACTGGACCCGCGGGGCGAAGTTGCTACAGCAAGATCTGGAGAATTCTAACATGCGATCCGCGCCGTTCATCACCTCGCTTGCGGCGATGGCCAAGCAGCGGGGAGAGAATGCTGTCCTGCCATTTGCCGATGAAAACTTCCACGTCCCTCAAGTTAACGGCAGCATCGTTGTTCGTGTTGGCGAAATCAGTACGAACATCAAGAACGATCAGCCGGTTTCCTATACGCTGAACGCCCCTGGCGTTTCGCCGCACATCTCGGTGCTCGGGAAGACTAGGTCGGGTAAGACCCGCACAGGCATTGTCATGGCCGAACAGATCGCGGCGAACCGCCCTCTTCTTCCCATGCTTCTGATAGACCCGAAGGGCGAGTTCATCAGCAAAGGAAAGTTCGTGAAGAAGACGGAATGGGGAGGCAAGACCCTTGCTGACCGGTTCCCGGGAATCTTGCCTATTGACGTCCCAACACAACCCATCCCCTTGGACTTCCTTTACCGTTCGCCACGGCCTACGCCAGTAGAACTCGCGCAGTTGGCCATGGGCTTCAAAGATTCTTTCCAGAAGTGTCTCCGTGCGAAGGGTGATGGTGCGCTCAATACGCTGCGTCAGTCGGTGCAAGATCTGCTCACGGATACGAACCAGCCGATTTCGCTGGAAGCCGTTTTGCATGAAGTTCAGGACGCTAATCAGCGGCAAGGTCGTGGGTCGAATACCATCGAAGCCAAACTGAGCGAAATGTGCGCCCTCAGGCTCTTCGAGCCAAGTGTGCCGCCATACCAGTTTTTCGCAGGTCGCTGGGCCATTGGTCTTGGTGACGCAACCGAGGAATCTCGACGGCTCGTGATTTTCTTGCTGCTCGATGCTCTCGCGAAATATCTGTTGTCACTGCCCGACAGCGACACGGATGCGGCGGGCAATCGGGCGGTTCGGCACCTCCTTGTTATCGACGAAGCAAAGGAAATCCTCTCCTACAAGCACAGCGCACTTAGTAATCTTGTGCGGAAGTCTGCTGCGAAGGGAGGGGTAGTTATGCTCTTGTCCCAGTCGCCGGATGATTTTGCCGGAGAAGAAGATGACTTCCTCTCACAGATCAGCAGCATCATCGTTTTTACATCGAGCACCAACAGCGTTAAGGATCTACGCGCCGCGCTCGGTCGTCGCCTCGCTCCGGAAGACTTTTCCGACAAAAACCTTCCGACCGGAGTGGCGCTTACAAAGTTGCCGAAGCAGGAGTTGATGAAGGTTCGAGCTTGGCAGTAAAGACCACTTAGCGTTCATGCTTGGCATCCGTCACCCAGCGGATTACTTAACTGGCGTCGGGAGTTTCACCGAAGCAGAGTCCCCCCCCAGGACTCTGGCATACCGACCACGGAGGTCGCTCGTATTCTTCTCGTATCCCAACATATACAAGAGAAGCCGCTTGCACATGGCTCTCCCGCTTGGATTCATCTTCCCATTCGATAGCCAAATGACGCCTCTGTAGGGGCTCTTCGATAGTTCTACGGGCAACTTGGCCATTAAGGAGAGAGCTTCCTCAAGGGTGACTCCTCCTTTGCTCACAAGATCAACCGCCACTTCGGCGAAGAGTCGTAGGCCGACCGGACGAAAAAGCACATGGCCGCCGTCGGCGCGCCGTTGCTTCTGGATAATTTTAGGCGCGGACGCTGCGGATGCGGCAAAGTAACCTTGAAGAGGCCCGAACCGTTTCGCCAGCCCATCGAAAAACTTGCCCGCTAGATTTTTGTATGCCTGAAGCTCATCGTCGGATGGGCGAATGAATCGAAGCTCAGCAGCTTTCTTCGCAGACCCGAGTTTAGAAAACAGGACTTTCAAAATGTCGTATAAGTTGCCAATGGTCGTCAACTCCTCGGCATCCATCGGCAGGCTTTCACCTTGCGAAAACCGAATACGCGTTTCATCGAAGTGACGAACGTTTTCCACCAAATGGCGTGTCACGAGGGCCATAACATCGTTTTCATCCAGTGCGATGATCTCTCCCTTCCCCACAGCCACAGCCCTCTTATTCAGAGTTGTAAATAAGCGGCGGGTACGTTCTTGCCCGGCTGGCGTCTTCTGGTGGGCGACCAGCACAAGCGACACGTCGTCTTTTTCAAGCTCACTGTCCCCCTTCAATGCTTCCTTCATACCGGCCAGGCGATGTTGGCCATCGATGGCGAAGATCTCTTCTTTTCCTGAAAAGCTCAAGAAACCTACACTGGCCTCTACATCTTCAGGAACATCGGAAAGATCAATATCTTTGACCTGGGGCTTGAAGTTGGAAAACCCATGCCAAGCCGGATCACCACCATAAATTGCGACCACCAAAGAGTTGAAGAACCGCTGTTTCTCATTGATGAGATAGGTAGCGATCTCTTTGTTTCTGCCACTCTTGAGCTTGCGTTGAATCAGCTCAGAGAGTTTCTTGCTTTTGTGAATGTCTTCCGCATAGCTCACACGTTCCGTGACTTCTTTCATCGACATCAAACAGGAATAATAAATCCAATCACCGAATACGCCACGTAGCGCCGGATAGTAGTTGCGGGTAGACCCACTAGATTGTGTGCTCATGATGCTTCCCAAATATTCTTCTTTGGCCGGATACTCGGACTGAAATCATTCTGCGGATAGGGAAGGAACAACGCATCGTTCAGCTTGGCCTCGACCTCCAGCAAATCTACGCTCTTCGCGTCGATGGCGGCAAAATGAAAGACGAGGCACGTTTCCCACTTATTCAATAGCTCCCAAATCCGAGGCCGTTTCGGCCTCTTCTTGTCGTTCAAGTAGTCCTTAAACCGATCTCGCAATGTCCGGCTATGCTTTTTAGCCCCGGTCTGCCCGATGTAAGCGACGTAGCCGTGAGGCGGCAATCCCTTCGCATCATGTTGGATAACGAACGCATAGATCCCGGCTTGTTCCACCACCGCAGAAGCGTTCTGGGGCAGAAACGGTGTTTGTTGCCAGGTCAAACTCACGGGCAACTGAAGCCCATGTAGAAACTTTGGATTCAGGACAAATCGCTGGGTATAGTAGGCGATGTCCTTTTGTTCCGTTGCATGATCGATGAAGTCTTGAAATTGCGGCATTCGTTCGCGCCCATTCCTCCGGGTCTGTTGCCTTCCGGCTTTCAAACAATACTTCTGACTAGCATACCTCCGATGCGTCTCTGATGAGTCAAGAACCGCCACACTCATCAGGTTCCGCTTGGGGCGTTACCCTCTCTATTCGGTGGCCGACAACGCGAACCCCAAGCCGCACGAGCATTTCCTGCCATCCTTGTGCTGCGCCTATCGATTGAGTGTCCACGTACAGGCCGAGTTGTTCCTCTTCCTTCGTCAGCGCGGCGAAGCCTGCATAGTCTGGGTCATCCTTCATAATGAACTCTTCTTTTCGATGGAGAATTGGCGGATTCGTGCTGTCCGAGTAGTCGCGATAGGACACCCGAAACGTCTGCAAATGCACCAGCAATGAACCCGCCAGTGCGGGGTGCGGGTCTGAATCGAACTCTGGGTAACCCAGATACGACACCTGCGGAAATTCGCGGTGGAGCTTTACCACGTTTGCTCCTTCTACTTCTCCCACGAGCATTCGCGCACATCCTTCAAATACCCTGAGTACTGGAGGAAGGCTCGTCAGAGCACGGCGGTGCACATAGATAGCTGATTGTGTCCTCTTCCCCACTTGGGAAGTCTTGAAAGCTTCGTCAAGCGCTTCACGTTTACCGGCCTGAAACAGCAATTCGTCGGCGGACTCACATGCTTTCCGATAGGTGCCGAAAAACGCCCGCACATCAGCGTCAAGAATCGGCGGGAGCTGCTTCCTTCTCGGGCGGCCCCCAAAACGACTCAACGCCAGATAGACCAGCAAATCCTGAGTTCTCTCGGCCTTCGCCGTGTCCCACTGGGCGGCTCCCGTCACCTTGACGACGAGTCGAAACGCCCGCTTCAAGCTGACGAACTCGGCAATGAGCGGTTCGAAAGCGGTCGCTTCGCTGGCGTCAGGCAATCGTCCGCGTTGCTCCAGAAACTCAATCAAAGGTGTTAGCAGTTCACGATGGGCGGTAAATCTGGCCATCGTCGCCGAGATTCGTTCAGCCGCTGGACGGCGACGAATCCGGGAGGCTAGAAATACTTCCTTCCAGTCGAGATCCCGAAAAATGTAGAAGATACCCGGCGCGGCGGCCACTGCCTGCGCCTCAAGACTCGACTCGATCCATTGCCGAAGCTCGTTTTGTTCAAAGTATTTCTGAAACGTCTTCGTTTTGGTAACGCAGCCATCCGCGTAGGGCTGGAACGAATGATCCTTCATTTCGCTAGCGAGCCTTGCGCTAACGACAAGCAGTCGCTTCGCCAAAGTCCACGCTTTGCGCAGCACCTCGACGCGTTCCGAGTTGCTCTCGATGACGTTGACCACATAGCCGAGGTTGACTACTTCCGACTCACGAAACGGGGTATCAGGACGGTGCGCCGGGTCCCAGCCGACCGCCTTGACACCAAGGGGTTCGAGAAGTTCAACATCGGCACCCAAACCGCATCCAAAGTCGAAGAAATAAGTTCCAGGATTAACGAGACCGTCGGACACTGCAATCCTGACCGGGCGAGACATCGCCGACCGCTTCATTGCAGTTCGGTGGCGGTTAATTTCCTGCGTTTCGAATTCAGGCACTTATCCTTCGTACCACGTGATCGCGCGCGCACGCCAGTCATCCTTGCCATTTCCGGGGGAAACGAGGAATCGGTGTCAGAGGAATCGGTGTCAAAGCCGTGGAGTGCACCCCATCGCCACGAGCACCAGGACCAGCAATATGAACCCGACTTCGCCGTTGAGACGAAGACGGAAAAGCTCTTGTGCGAGCCAAAGCGAGCGTCCGAAATGACGGAAGCGGTGGGCAAAAGGACGGGCGGGCAAAAGGGGACGGCGAGCAAAAGGGGACAGACTGCTAGGCAAAAGGGGACAGACTGCTAAGACACGCTCAACCCTCACAGGAATCGGTGTCAAAGCCGCTATGATCCGATTTTCTCTGAGCAATAGCCCAAGCCCGCTTAAGCACTTGAATCGAAAAGAGATAGATCCTACCCCACCAATGCGGGTAGCGCTACCTACCCACCGTCCCCCCTACCCTTTTTTTTCGCAAAATTTACAAAAGGAATCGGTGTCAAAGGAATCGGTGTCAAAGCCGCTATGATCCTATTTTCTCTGAGCAATAGCCCAAGCCCGCTTAAGCACTTGAATCGAAAAGAGATAGATCCTACCCCACCAATGCGGGTAGCGCTACCTACCCACTAAGCGGAGGGGAGGTTACCCAGCGGGCCAACTCGGCGTCATCTGGCTCATCTTCGAAATAAGTCATTAGGCATCGGACAACGAGAGCGAAAATTTCCTCCCGTTCTTCGCTTGGAAATCAGAGCATCAAAGTGGGCCAATTGGAGTTGACAGAAGCAACACATTCCCTATGGCCGCTTTTCAGGTGACCATTCATGGCCGGTCTTGGGTGGTGGCCGACGCATGTATGCAGGACGCGTGTTCCATTGCGTTACAATTCTCTATACATGGCCATTACGCCGGAACAGTTTCAGGAGAAAGTTAAAGGAATGGTGCGGACGCATTACGCCGCGACGCGCGCCCCTTTGCTTCTGGCTCACTTGGGTTCGGCGATTGAGAAAGAACAGGCTTGGCCCGATGATCGCGGACAACGTAGTCTAAAACAGCTCATAACCGATACGTGCGGACTTGATCTGCAGATTGTATTCGACAAACGTTCACCAGCATACGTGGCTGTCGTTACCCCGGAAGTCCGCGCAGAGGTCGTCGCCAAGATTTCAGAGCGCCTCGGCGAAAAGGACAATACCCCTGTTCGGCTCGAAGACCTCGCGCGACCAATCCTTCTGGCCTTCTGCGTCAACGTTCAGAATCAACCGGTGTATATTCGACGGACCCGGCCCTTCCGTTACGAAGTTGGATCTATTCCCTCAGATCGGGCTACAGAATACGTTGTGGTGGAACCGGAATACAGGTTACCTGGGCTCCGAATCGACCACCCTCATCTGTTGTCACTTAGCGAAAGACGCAACCTCGAAGGACTGATTCAGAAATGGGCCTTAGTGCACAACCTTGAAATCGAGCAATTCTCCCGTCTCGAACAAGACGATAAGGAAGTGTTCGATACCGGCAAGACCGCTCTTGATCGTCTGTTGGCCGCTCAGCCTCCCGATGTGGCTCAGCGGTTATTGATTCCAGCGGACATCGCGCAAATCTTATCGCGGATTCGCTAGTAGATGGGGAAGCCCCGGCACAAACAACGCTTGCTTCCCGTGGCGTTACCGTCCACAACAGGTGGAGATCTTTTCTTGCTTGCTGGGCTGCCCAATCCGCTGCACTCTCGCATTGAGGGATTTTTTCAAACAGTCGCAGGGGCGGATTCAAAGGTCATTGCGAGCCCGTCACCAAGCTACGATGGCCCGCTCTACAGGAAAAGCACGGTAGATACCCTCCTTGAGGCCGGGGCAAGGTTCGCAATTCGCCGGCTCAAGAATCGGAGCGACAATCAGTCCGCGCGGCCGAGGCGGATAGCATTATTCTACGTGCCCGCCGACGATGATAAGTTGCTACTCTCTGAGTTCGACTTCTTCGTATTCCCGGTTCCACTGCGAGACCTCGCGAACTATGACGATGTTGGGAATCAAGTCCGACACCAGAGAACCGAGTGCGAAACAGCTATCCGAAACGGGATGGAGCTTTACAAACGAGAACTCATTGGCGTCGTCCAACAGCGAGTCGAAAGCAGAAGGTCATCCGAGCCGCTTCTTCTTCCGCCGTTGAATTTCCATCTGAACGATGAACGGGCCAAGGACGCCTTCTGCGAACTGACCAGAGGAGCGAGGGCATGGGAGAACACGTTACCCGAACGCATCGCCCCAGAAACCTTCGATCGTTCGCGCCTTCCTGGTTTCTTGGGATATCAGGAAACGCAGATCATATATAAAGACACACGCGACGTAGTTTTCCCGTGTTGCCGAGCCAATGAACCTCACGGCGGAACAGCGTTTGACCACAAGGCAAAAGTCGAGGAGCTTCGAGACCTTCTGCAAAGCACCTACCGATTCGGCGCATCGTTGCCGCCGGGTTTCCATCACGACGCGCAACTTGAGGGCGGCCGGGAATTTAACGCGACACCATTTCAGTGCTCTCGAGAGGGCAGTATTGTGGTATCAG
>Ga0163144_10025238_pt1 | contig 11616 bp, 10 predicted proteins | sample OliLak19BULKMAT1_FD_123175 | JGI IMG/M metagenome (GOLD analysis project Ga0163144, IMG submission 123175) | Freshwater microbial mat bacterial communities from Lake Vanda, McMurdo Dry Valleys, Antarctica - Oligotrophic Lake LV.19.BULKMAT1 | ecosystem: Environmental > Aquatic > Freshwater >... | reverse complement strand
CCATCGTCAGAAATCGCCACACAGCCGGCGCGCCGCAAGTCGCCGATCTCCGCCAGTTCCTTCCCTTCCGAACCTTTCGTGATTGCGCCGATCGGAAAGACATTTGCCAGCCCGGCTGCTCGTGCGCGATCAAGCATAAATTCCGTAATCGCCTGATTGTCATTGACGGGATTCGTATTGGGCATACAACAGACCGATGTGAACCCGCCGGCCACCGCCGCCGCCGCACCGCTTTGGATCGACTCTTTATATTCGAAACCTGGCTCCCGGAAATGAACATGGAGGTCGACAAATCCCGGAAGAACCAATCGTCCTGTGGCATCGATCTTGGTGCCTCCTATGGGAGTCGTGAGGTCAGGCCCCACCGCAACAATCCGACCTTCGTCGATCAGCACATCGGCCATACCATTGAACCGCCCAGGATCGATCACGTGCCCGCCTGCAATATGAATAGCCACGATTCAGTTTGCTCCTGACATGAGATAGAGAATACCCATGCGAACCGCTACGCCGTTCGCCACCTGATCCAAAATCACCGACGACAAACTATCGGCCACCTCCGGCGCGATCTCGACCCCTCGATTAATCGGACCCGGATGCATGACAATCGCGCCAGGATCGGCCAACTTGACCCGTTCGGCTGTCAGCCCATAGAGCCGCGCATATTCGCGGATGGTCGGAAACAGCGCAATCCCCTGCCGTTCAAGCTGCAATCGCAACATCATGATAACCTGGACGCCCCGTAGCGCCTCGTCGAAATTGTAGTAAACGCGCGCGCCCAGCTTCTCCACACCACGAGGCATCATCGTCGGCGGCCCGACCACCCGAACCTCCGCCCCCAACTTCACAAGCGCGTGAATGTTCGATCGCGCCACCCGGCTATGCGCCACATCTCCGACGATCGCCACCCGCAGCCCCTCGAATGACAATCCACGATCGCGAATCGTGTACAAATCCAAGAGGCCTTGCGTCGGATGCTCATGCCACCCGTCTCCTGCATTGATCACGGAGGACTTCACCCCGACCGCGAGGGCCTCGGCCGCGCCGGCTGATGGATGACGCAACACGATAATGTCCGCCTGCATCGCCTCGATATTCCGCGCGGTATCGAGCAACGTTTCTCCTTTGACGACGCTGCTCGACGACGGTGAAAAATTGATCACATCTGCGCTCAGCCGTTTCGCCGCCAATTCGAACGATGTGCGCGTCCTGGTGCTGGGCTCAAAGAAGAGATTCACCACCGTACGCCCTCGGAGCGCCGGAACTTTTTTGATCTCTCGGCCAGTCACTTCCTTGAACGAATCAGCGGTTTCCAAGATCAACCGAATCTCATCCACCGACAGGGGGGCGAGGCTTAAGAGGTCCTTGCGTTTGAGACTCATCGTTCCCTCCACACCTACGCGCGCATAACCTATGCGGACTCACGCTTCAAGATCACCACCCAATCGTCTTCGCCTTCTTCTTCCAACAGCACATGGATATTTTCTTCTCGCGACGTCGGAATATTTTTCCCGATGTACGTCGCCTTAATCGGCAACTGACGATGGCCCCGGTCAACAAGAACAGCCAATTGAATTTCTTCGGGCCGCCCCAAGTCAATCAATCCATCCATCGCCGCGCGAATAGTTCGCCCTGTAAACAGCACATCGTCGACCAACACAATAATTTTGTCGGACACATCGAATGGGACCGACGTCTTTCGGAGGATTGGCTGATCCTTCCGCAACGAGAGGTCGTCCCGATAGAGGGTAATGTCCAGCTCGCCGATCGGCACCGATGCCGATTCGATCTCTTGAATCCGCTTTACCAACCGATGGGCCAAATGCACCCCTCCGGTTCGAATTCCAACCAGCGCCAAATCTTGTATACCCTTGTTACGTTCGAGAATTTCATGGGCAATACGAGTGACCGCTCGCGCAATATCTCCCGCATCCATGACTAACCGTTCAAGTGGTCGGTCGCTACTCACCATCTTCTCCTCATTCATATCGCAGAGCATCCATACATTTCACGTTATGCAGGCTGCCGAAAAAGTCCGCCAGTGGCGCTCTCGCATCGTTCAGACCCTCAACGTACCACAGAGGGTACGCCTTCGGGCCTTCACTCGCTGCGGCCTTGCAGGATGGCCTTTTTGATCAGCCTGCGGGAATGCTCACCTCATGTCCAAGCAGCGCACATCCTCGAAGTTCTGCAAGGCTGAAAAGGGGTGCGGCTAAATACAAGTCGCGGGCATAAAAAAACCCTCTTATCGGAATCCGACAAGAAGGTTGAGAACGACCGACACACACAAGACCAGATGAAGCCCATGACCACTCCTTGCTCACCTCGCAGGATGAGCATTAAAGGTTCAGGCATAGTACTGAGACTGAGACTGCGCTGTCAAGACAACTAGTGAGGAAGATAACGCGTGCTGGCTCACAAGCTGCTGAAAAGGCCGTCCGGCATTGCTCTCGTAGCGCTGGGCGGACTTTTCAAGCATCCTGTTGCAGCCGCTACAGTCCGATCTGTGTTTTGATTCTTGCCCATACAGATTCCTGCTGTTCAATTGCCCAAACATCGAGTCGCAGATATGAGTGCGGGTCGTTCAATCATACATTCGGCCGTTTCGTGTGAAACCCGTTGTTCGGTTAACAAGGCCTTCCACTCATACGCTCTGAATGAACGATGTGGCATTCGCGTTGCCTACGGGAGGGAAGTCTGTAGAATCTATCATCAGGCTGTCCTCCGGCACCAACGCGAGAGTACATGTGCGAGCGCACGACATGACTTTGCTCAACACCCAGAATGGGGCGTAGTTTAAAGTAATCCGCCCACTCGCCACCTCTCGTCGCCCTCACGGCCAATCACGATGAGCTTAAAAGTCGCGAGTGTTACCCTCATGCTGACAGGCCTGGGGCTCTTCTTCGTCGGCATTGGTCTGGCCTTCTCTCAGCCCTCGGTACCATTCACCGTGAGCTGGTGGATGATGGTCGGGGGATAGGGCATGGGGATAGTGGGAGCAGGGCTCCATGCGTACAAGGTCTTCACGCTCCTCAAAGAGAAACTCGTCCCGCCTAAGCACGGCCCTCCGCCACCTGCCCCTTGAGGTGTTCACGTTCCAGAAAAGCATCGAGGGGTTACGACACCTGCCACTTTTATTTTCCAGCGACTCACTGACTCACATTGACCATGGTCTGACCCTCTCCTATACTGACAGGAGCTAGTGGAGGAGTACGCTGTGAAAATTGCCATCGGTCTCGTGATTGTTGTGGTCCTTGTGGTGGGATGCATCCTGGCGCTTCCCTTCCTGATTAACCTCAACAAATATCAAGACCAATACAAGCCGCTCATCGAAGACGCCCTCAACCGCAAGATTCAGCTTCAAGACATCCGCCTGACCATCTGGCCGCGGATCGGCGCCAGGGTGGCTGGGTTTACTGTGCTGGATGATCCGGCATTCGGCTCGAGCCCCTTTGCCTCTCTCGCCTCACTGGACATTGGAGTGAAACTCGTGCCGCTGCTCAGCGGCACAGTGGAAGTCGAAGAGATCACGTTCCGTAATCCCGTGATCACGGTCATCAAGAATAAGAGCGGCGTTCTCAATGTCTCGACCATCGGACGAACTGGTATCGCGGCGCCGAAAACGCCTTCACGAGCGCCCATTCCATCGACTGAAGGTCCGCTCAAAATCCTGGCCCTGCTGGCCGTAGATCGAGTCTCCATCGCGGGCGGGACACTCACGTATCGGGACCAGTCAGCGAGCAAGGCGACCGAGTACATCGTGCAGGATATGGAGATCCTCCTCCAGGGGGTTCGGCTCGGCCAATCCCCGACCCTCCATATTGGAATGCTCGTACAACCGTTGAACCTGCCAGTGAAGCTCGACGGCACCTTTGGCCCGGTGAAAGAATCCACGGACATCGATGCCATCAATCTCCGGCTCGCGCTGGGAAAAACTGATTTCACGATCACCGGAAAAACAGTGGGACGAAACGCCAGTCTGAACATCAGTGCGCCGATGATCAATACGGCGAATCTGCCGATCGCCCTCCCATTACAGAAACCCGTTGATGTGAAAGATCTCCAGATTGCCGCTGACATACAAGGCCAGGATGTGCTGCTCCGAGGCCTCTCCTTTCAGCTCTTCGATGGACAGGTGGCGGCAGAGGGAAAGGTCACATCAGGCTCCGGGACAGCACCTTTCACCGGTAAGACGACGATTCAAGGGATGCAACTTGGTCCGGCGCTCAACGCCCTGGCTACCACCCAGGTCTCGATCAGCGGAACAGCTGGAGCCAATCTCAACGTGCAAGGCCGCGGATTCTCCATGCCGGACCTCACACAATCATTGGAAGGGACAGGGCATGTCGCAGTGAAAGACGGCAAGATCGAAGGGGTGAATCTGCTTGAGGAAGCCATCTCGATCCTCAACGTCTCCGGCATCGCGCTCGATCACGTCAAAGCAACGGCGTTTTCAACGATCGAGACGGATCTCGCCATTCAGCACGGAACCGTTTACATCCAACGGTTTTTGATGGACAGCCACGAGTTTCAGGCTACTGGAGGAGGCACCATCGGTTTCGATCAAAAGTTGAACCTCGCCGTGAACCTCAATCTGTCGCAAGAACTGAGTCAGAAGATTTCCCATTCATCGCCTGCCGCCAAGCTGGCGATGAAAGAAGGCCGCGTAAGTCTTCCGCTCATGATTACCGGGACTGCACAGGCGCCATTGTACGGGTTAGATATGAAGAGCCTTACCGGAAGAGTTCAGGAACAGGTGCAGAAAAAAGCCAAGGAAGTCATTGATCGCCTATTGAAAGGGACGACAAAACCGGAAGACGTCATTCGAGAGGGGCAAGACCTGCTCAAAGGACTATTGGGACGCTGACCACCTTCCTCAGGCGCAACTCTGTTCCAAACAGATGCCGGTCCAGCATGCTGGAAAACAGCTCCGACGAACCTTCCTACTCTCGAGCCTTCAAACTCGTGACGGCACAACGACGGTCGATCAGGTACCATTGAACCGACATCACGCCTTGTCGGTGGGCTCGCCGGCAAGATCAGGATTCTTCAATGAGGAGCTTATGGCCTGCGAAGTCAGACGTATCTGCGTTTGAAGATCCTCACGTACATGGCCTCGACCACCCACGCCTGACAACCGCCCCTCTCGTTCGGGATAATAGCCTCTAGATGTAAGCCACCCGCTGACATGCTTCAGACCGCGCGATAAGAGTGGACCTCCACTCAGAGCTACGGCATCAACGAGACAATACCAGACGGCAACACCACTTGGTGGGTTTCCTTGAGACAGTCCGAATACAGGGTCTACTAACGCCCACTTCCAGGCGCCAGCTGCTGTGCCCAGTATCTCCAGCCATGTGGTAATAAAGAACGCCGCGAGATACACCAAGGGCGAACGACCTTTAAACAGACAGATCAAGAATACAGAGAAAAGCACCGCCCCCCCGACATCGCCCTGTTCTGGAAACCCGCTGATCCCCCATATCGACCAAGCGCCGCACGCCACAATCACGGTAATGGCAATGGCTCTAGCATGCTTCACAAACAGCCCGGAACGCGCTAACGCAATCGAGGTCAAATACACCATGCCGTGACCGAGCGGCACATAGGCCGGTACATTATCAAATCGATAGGTGTAGCCACCCATGCACACAGATGCCACGTATTCGCCGATTGTCGTAAATGCAACAGCCACGGCAACCTGTAATCGGACATCTCTCGTCTCACTGCGCAAGAACCCCATCAGACATACGAACGCGATACACCCTAAGGCATACTGTTTCCACACACTCCCGCTTACCTCAAACGCCATACAAATCGAGACAGAGGCAAATGTGACCGCCGCTATGATGTAATCGCGGTTCCTATGTACATACGCGGCATCAACCTCTGGGAAATGGCGTAGCAATTTCGACGTCATTGAATGTCAGTCTTTCTTACGTCTCTTACTTCGGCTCGATTGTTGGTCATACACAAAAGTGTGCGAATAACCATTTGCAATCAGATGTTCAAAGACGAGCAATGCGCGCTGTGGAAGAATTGAGTTATTTGAAAATACATGGTTGGCGGGAGGGCTGCAAGTCGTACACAGCCTCCCGCCAAATGGGATGAAACGAGGCAACTATTGGAACGACACTTCTTTGACACTAAAACCTGCCGCTACGAGCGCTCTCAAAACCGTAGAAGAGAAATCCTGATCAGTCCTTCTCCTTCTTCTCTTCCTTTAACACCATCTTCCCTTGTGCCAGGCTGGCATTGAGGTCATGCTCGGGAACCTTCTTATGGACCAGGTTCTGATGGCAATCAATACAGGTTGCGCCTTCCGTTTCCATCTTCTTGTGCGCCGCCTTCGCCGAAGCGCCAGGGGGTTTCGTATTCTTGTGGCAGGCCCGGCACGTCATACTGTCCCAGCCCTTCAGCTTCATACGCGCCCTGAAGGCCGCCTCTGGCCGGAACTCGTTGAATTTTTCGATCGTAGAGTAGTCGTTGGTAAACTCCTGGATCAAGAACGGCACTCCGTCCATCACATGTGTCCAAACCGCCAGATGGAAGTTGGAGAGGCCCTGTGGAACATGGCAGTCCTTGCAGCCAGGATCTGCACCGAGTGCCCCCCAGTGTGAGGACTTTTTCAGCTCCTCATACGGGTAGGTCTCTGAATGGCAGCTCACGCAGAACTCGGTCCTGGATATCGCGGCTTCGCCGCCGAATACCACAACAATCGAGCCGACGGCAATCACTGCGCCAAGAATCAGGGCACCGACCGATACCCCACCCCACTCTGTCATTACTCCTCCTTGCCTACTTCGGCTGGCTTAGCATCCTTTTGGAACTCCTCATGAAACTTCGGAGTAGGCGGACCATCAAATGTGCCCACCAGCTTGAAGTGTTCATGCATGGCCTTGTTATTCCGTATCATCTTCTCAAAGTCGAATGTATACTTCTTATCTACCGTGGGGGTAAATGGCGTGTATGGCTTCTTCGTGCCCTTCCAGCCAGATCCCTCATAGTTCAGATGGCAGGAGCTGCACTTCTCAATAAACTCAAATTCCTGTCCAGCTTCCGCGAGAGACTCGCGAGCCGTGACTTTTTTCGATTTTTCAAAAGCCTCTCCCGCCTTCCGATGCACCTTCCTATAGTCAGGACCTGCACCATGGCAGGACTCACAGCCCACACCGACCAAAAACTTGTCCGGCTCCGTAATTTCATACCCGCCTTCAGACCCAAACCCAGTCACGTGGCAACCGATACAATCCTTATCCTTTGTAAAGTCCTTTTTAGGGTCAAGTTTCGCCTTGACCATCGCTTTATTCTTTTCCTTATCCCTATCGGCTTTCAGCGAATCAACAGCTTTGGCGTGAGCAGTCTTGATCCATGAATCGGCTTCGCTTTTGTGACAATTACTGCATTTCTTCCGCCCCTCAAATGCCGTTTCGGCGGCAGCAGTGCCGACAAAGACCGCGAACAACACAACAGCGGCAAGTCCTAATATGATGGGATGCTTCACGAGTTTCTCCTTTCTAGAAAACTATTCGTGGTAACAGAATCAATAATCTTCCTATGGCTACACTTTATCGTCGGTTTATCGGAATTACAAGACTAAGCAATTCCACCTTGGTTATAGAACAAAAAGACTTACTATCAGGCAGAGGGAATCTTATACACCCAGTAGCCACCATATTGGTAGACCAGTTTCAAATCCTGGAACTCAAGAGGATTCGACGTCGTGAAGGGTAGCATCTTCGTCAGCAGCGTATTGCCACTCTTCACATCGGCCAGAAAGTATGCGCGCACCACGCTCTCCGAAAGTCCGTGCAGCGAATAAGCCGTGTGGTTGTTCTCGACCATCCAGCCCTTCACCAACCCGCTCAGCCCATGCACATTGCCGCCCTGCAACGGAAAGTCCTTGTATGCGGCGCCTAGACTTTCAGGGCGCATCAGGCCAAGCTTATAGAGATCCGAGAGGTGAACCACAACATAGGCCTCACGACCACCGGTTAGCTCTCGCAACATTGCGGCACCCTCATTCGGGACCGCTACCAATGCATCGGCAAAACGTTTAAATTTTTGACTCTCGTCAGCGCTCGCTGGTTCACCCCAGAACTCGCGCTCATACTTTTCTATTGCACTACGTTTACTACGCCAGAGCGACGGCGCTATAAAGGGTTCGCCAAGATGAGAAACAAACACTGTCTGGTACCCCGTCAAAAGTCTAATCTGACGCGAGGTGTCCCACCAAGCAAGGATGGCGGCATCCTTGGGAACATGTTTCGTAATTGCTGTTCCTAATGCGGTCAGCTCAGAAAGCTTACCATCGACGAAGACTACAGGGTCGCCGCTACGGTTTTCCCAGTTAAGCATGGCAGGCCTGGTATTACCGCGTCTCGCAAGATAGGCCACCGCGAGCGGTTGATCTACTCCATCAACGATGACCTCGTGCTTACTGATACTGAGGTCAGGCCAAGCCTCAAGCCCAAGCTTGTTGAATTTATCTATGCCACCCTCTTCCACCAACTTGTAATGGTAGGGTGCCTGCGCTGGACCAAGCCACAAGTACCCAAGCCAACTGAGCACAATAAATCCTCCCGCCACTAGGATTATTCCAAGCGACGGGAGGATTTTATTGCTTGGTCGAGTCAGCGCTTCTTCCATAATCTGCGCTGCCGCCCTGGTATTATCGACCGTTCTTCTTGCGTCTGCTCCATCCAGCGAGGGCGAGTGTGCCAGTCAGCAACATCCCGCCTCCCACGCTTCCGAGCGTAATCTTTCCATCCGTACTGTCGAAGTCAAAGAGACTGCTAGTACGGCTTGCCTCGAGCTTGGCTACCCGTTCTTGCAATGCCATCTTCTCTTTGAGCTTGGTGTCTTCATCCATGATTTCGACATAACCACGATTCAATGCCGCCCAACCAACGGTATAGGTGAATCCCCAATGTTGGTGAGCAAGGCTCACGTGCAGTTGCACGAGGTGGTCTTCAGCCATTTCGAATAGTTTGAGTTCAATGGCTGCTGGATTGTTACCCTTCGACCAGTATATCTGGAAGAACTGTTCAAATCCTTCAGGTATTGGCTTCGGCGGTAACGGTCTATTTGTCTTCTGGCCCGTGAGGAGCCCCGCTTCATACTGCTTGTGAACGATGTCATGCGCTTCGTCGTACTTATCTAACCCCGAGTAAGTACCATTGTCCATAAACTCTAGGTAGGCACGTGCATAGCGCTCAGAGTGGCAGCTGGTACAGGTCTTTACCCAGGCATCCAGCCGCTTGTCTGCCCAGTCGGTCTTGATGTTTTCTCGGATACCTGGCACGAACGGATAATTTGCCCAGCGCACCTTCCGTACGACGTTATGAGTGAACTTCCCATTATATTCCATGTGGCAGCTCTGGCACGTTGGTGCATCCTGCCCACCCTTGGTAATCGCATCCTTGAGTTGCACGTTCCAATTCCAGTTCTGACCCTTCTGCTCATACTCCTTCCCATGCTTCGACATGGTGTAGGCTTCCCAGTTGATGTGGTCAGCACCGCTGTGGCAGGTACCGCAGGCCTCAGGTTTGCGCGAATTGGCAACGGAGAATTCGTGCCTGGTATGGCAGCCGTCGCACTTGTTCTGTTGGACGTGGCACATCGTGCAGCCGTCGGCGATTTCACGCTGTGACATCCCCGCATAGACCTCTACTTCGACATTGGCCCTATAGTCCAACGCGTGTGAAGGACGGCCCTTCGGCCACTGGTCCTTTGGCCACGTAATGGTGTCTCGCTCAGATTCGCGTTCGGCGAACTCCTGCAGGTGACAGTTGCCACACACGTCGGCGGTGGGCATCCGTATGTCAGCGCGGTGGTCTGCCTTCTTCTTGGTATTAATGTCAACGTGGCAATCGATGCAGCCCACTTCTTTCAATTGCTCAGTCGCGCCGAGCTTGCCCAGCGAGCGCAGATTCGTCTCGACCTCCGCTAACTTTGCTTTCTTATAGAAGGTATCGTCTTTGGGAGTCAGCTTACGAATTTTGTCTAGATTGGCATGGGTACTTTTCTTCCACATCGCCACCCAACCTGGAGATTCATCCGTATGGCACTTCACGCACTGCTCGCGCGTCGCGATATCTTTGACCGATGTCGGTGGCTTGTAAAATACAGCTGGGTCGAGGTACTTACTGAATGGGAGCGGCTCCCAATACTGACCGTACTTCCCTTTTCCAAATCCTTGAGCTGGATCCAGGTAGCGCTTCAGCAAGGCCTCGTGCAATTCCTTCGGGCTGGCCGCCCGATCCAGTTTCAGCGCCTCGTAAGTTTCCTTGGGGACGCTAGGGAAGTCCGCCTGCGCTGTCCCAGCGAGCAAGATCCCGCTGAGGACTAGAACACACCTCACCCAAAGTTTTGACCTCATAACAGAATGCTCCTTTGTTAAGTGTGCACCGCTACTCATTATGGTTGGGAAAATTGTCTGGTCATCTGCTTAATTGCAGTCATATTACGTACACTATTCCTTCGCGTGACGCGCATTTATATCGTTGAGTTCCTCAGATGTCAAGAGCATTTGAGGAACATATGGTTTGATTTGTTAAAAATAAATTCATACGCCTGAAATTGCAAGATAAATACCTTAACAATCCAATCTGCGGTCATTAGGAAAAGTGATCGGCGTAATGAAAATCATCACCATGAACCACGCAGGCCCTACGGTCTTTCACGGTCGATGACAATGGTGATCCCATCTGTTCCAGGCTTCACGGGTTGGCTCATCCCCTCCAAATCTCCACTTTCTGGCATGGCCTTACCGGACTTCGAAAGACGAGCCACAATGACCACCGTACCTACGTCTGAGAGTTTTCTGGACGGCATCATGCTGGTCGAGTCATCAAGCCGGAACGTGAAGGGCAAATCTTTCTTCAATGCCCGTACGATGGCAACCGGCATCGGCGGGCCGCTGGTTTCACGCGCAAACACAAATAATGTGTCTGTCGGAGAACCCTTGCTTACCAGGCTTGGCCCCAAAATCACCTTACCGCTGATCGCGAGCGACTGTCCGGCCTCCCCTACCAGCTTGACCGACCCCGCCTGCTCCGCATATGTAGGCACTGCTGCAGCGAGTAGTACACCACAGGCGAATAGCCCACACCTCACAAAAATTTTGTCGGCCATGTACGATGCTCCTTTGTGTTTGTGATCTTGGGTGGGCTCGTTGTTATGCCTACCAGTCACATGTATCTCAGTCTAGATCAGAAAATGTCAAGGAAATTTGGGCGGCACTTTTCATAGTTGACTGCGGCAGGTGATTACCCGAATCAAATTACTGATATTTGAGCATAACCGCATATGGACTTCGATATCCCGGCTCCCCTAAAATTCCTACTCCCGATCACATGCACACGGTATTTCTGCTACAAGAAACGGACGACTCTCTCACGCACCCCACGACCATATACACACCTGATCGAGCCGGCTTCGGATACGGTCTGTGTCTGTGATAGATCGCGGCACCACGTGTGTCCCCCTGTTTGACCATCACGAGTCGTACGCATGACTCCTAGGAGCCTGTCCGAGTAATCGCTGGCAATGCGTGACACGCCGTATGTTCACGGCAGGGCCAGCGGTAATTCGGGCAGCCGGCGGCGTGTGTGG
>Ga0163144_10025237_pt1 | contig 11617 bp, 11 predicted proteins | sample OliLak19BULKMAT1_FD_123175 | JGI IMG/M metagenome (GOLD analysis project Ga0163144, IMG submission 123175) | Freshwater microbial mat bacterial communities from Lake Vanda, McMurdo Dry Valleys, Antarctica - Oligotrophic Lake LV.19.BULKMAT1 | ecosystem: Environmental > Aquatic > Freshwater >... | reverse complement strand
ATTAAGCAAGGGCGTATCGCGTCTTCGTTGTTGCCGCCTCTTTTTGTTCAAACATGTATTAGTTATACACTTATTTCACAAAAAGAGTCGTCGCCTAGAATCCATCCATCCGCCCTTCCTTCCTTCCTTCCTATAAATGGTATTAGAAGCTATTGAGACGAGTGCCAATGAAGGTTATCCTTGTCCACCGAAGAAGGGCAATGACCATAAGCGCTTTATTACACTTTGACCAATTTCGTTATTCCACCAAGGGTTTTCGCTTGATTTGGGGATGATTTTATTAATGAACGCCTTACTAGCCCACATGGTTTTGGGTTCTTTACCCTCATCGCCAGAAGCCGTTACAAGGTCATTATAATCCATACTGCGATAATCGATATTTGCTTTATTCGTATAGAAAATAGAATCTTGGACATTGTTACGTGATTTAATATTAACGCTTACGGCATCACCTGCCACCAAGACCAAGGTTGATTGGGTCGCCTTCTGAAGATCCACGTTGACGCTATCTTTTTCATCGGTGTTGACAAAAACACTGTTGGATTGCTCTCCCACTGTTTTGCCAATGCTGGCATTGAGTTGGTTCTGTTTGGCTTCAGGCGTTCCGTCTTCTACTACATTGGTTCCATCCAGGCTAATGGTCGCCCCCGCTGTGTTATTGACGATCACATTAGCGTTGCCTTGCGTAGTAATTGTTGCTGCTCCCTTGCTGTTTATGACGCCCACGTTGTTGCGTCCCTCACCATTTGTGGCGGCTAGGATCGTGCTCTTGCCTGTGTTTCGATGAAGGATGTTGTTATCGCCTCCATTATTGAGATTCATTTGTTCTACGTTGCCAGCGTTTTGAATCGTGGCAGTTAAGGTGCCCTCTTTGCCTTCATTGGCGATCATCGAGACTTGAGCGGTGTTTGCATTCTCCACACGAACACTTGAATTCCCAGTAGCCTGAATTTTGGAATCTTCACTGTTGTTGACGCCAATTTTATTGACTCCAGTTCCACCGGTAGTAGCAATAATAGAGCTTTTCCCAGTATTCTGATGGAGGATAGTATTATCTCCACCATTCGCATTTTGAACAAACTTGGCTGTGTTTACGTTTTCAACACTGGAGTTCAGCTGTGAGTCTTCACCCCTATTTCCTTCAAGAGAGACCTGAGCTGTTTCAGCATTTTGGATGTCAACATTGGTATTTCCAAACCCCAAAACAGTCCCGCTTTTTGTGTTTTCTAGACCTATGTTAGTAATACCTCCGCCAGATGTACCTGCAATTATTATGCTGGATTCAGTATTTTTATGAATAGAGAGGTTGTCTCCCCCATTCGCCATTTTTATTTCTTCAACGGTCTTGGCACCATCAACCACGGTGGTATTGCCCATCGCTGTATTGCCAATTTGAGTGATCCCGAAGTTAGCTTCCGTATTACTAACAAAGATTCCGTTAACGAGGGCTCCCTCCCCCGTTTGATTCACAAATTTAGTGCCTTTGAACCCTTGCCCTTCAGCTGTATAGAGATTCACGCCCCCTACTAATACCGTTTGATCCAAGGTCGAAATCTGCGCAGCTTTAGAATCTGGTTGGGTCGTCTTCGCTAGGGTAGCATCAGTTTTGGGGGCAGCTGCTTGAGGCTTAAACAGCTCTTGAACGTTTGGTGCTAAATTTCCTGTGTCAAGTTTAGGCGTGAGCGCCTTTGGTAGTGGTTTTGTATTTGGATTCGTGGTCTCGGATGCTACTGGCGCGGTGGAAGTGGCTGTGTTTTGGTAAAGGGCAGTTTGAGTTTTCTGCGTAGACCCCTTAGGAGCATTGGACAAAACAACAGTGGGTTCAGCTTCTTTTTTGCGCTTTGCCTCTTGTCTTGTTGCGGGTAAGGTTAAATTGGTGTTCATTTTCATAGAAGATTAATGTCCCATTACGTTTACTTGTCGACACAATAGTTTTAATCCTGTAATGACCAAACACACACAAGATAAAAAATGTTGTAGAATTCCCCATGTTCAATAACATTAAAATTAAGGTAAGCACTCAATAAAAATTGCCGAAATGTTACAGTTGAAACATTTCGGCAATTGTGCTAAATGAAAGATCGAGGCTTAGTAGCCCAGTTTACTCGGAACTAATTCTTCTGTGGCGGTTTCGCTAAAGAAGGCATTGTGAATGGCTTGAACGGCTACACTACTTTGTTCGACATCGACCAACACAGAAACCTTGATTTCTGACGTAGAGATCATCTTGATGTTTACGCTTGCTTTGGCAAGTGCATCGAACATGGCTGCCGCAACCCCAGGGCGATCAATCATCCCCACGCCAACAATCGAGACTTTTGCCACGTTGTCATCGAGCAAAACCTCTTTTGCCCCCAACTCTTTGAGAATGGGCTTTAGAATAGCATCTGCATTCTGCAAGTCCCACGTATTGACGGTAAAGGCAATATCGTTCGTGGTTTGATTATGCCCAATCGACTGAATAATCATATCCACGCTCACGCCATTTTCAGCGAGAGTGCTGAAAACTTTTGCAGCCATGCCTGGTTGGTCAGGAAGCCCCACAACCGCCACTCGCGCCTGGTTTTTATCGCAGGCTACCCCCGCAACCGAACGGGCATCTTTTTGAGACATCTGAGATTCATCCACAACAAGGGTTCCTTTATCATTCAGTTGAAAGGTGCTACGCACACGAACAGTTACGCCCCAACGACGCGCAGCTTCAACAGAACGCGGATGGAGCACTTTAGCCCCAAGTCGCGCCAGTTCCATCATTTCGACGTGTGCGATTTTATCGAGCTTGATGGCATTAGAAACAATGCGTGGATCAGTCGAAAACACACCCGAAACATCGGTGTAAATATCACAGGCATCGGCCTTAAGTGCCCCTGCGAGCGCAACGGCAGAGGTATCTGAGCCACCACGGCCAAGTGTGCAAAATTCGCTACGGCTATTTATCCCCTGAAACCCTGTGACAATACAAATGTAGCCATTCTGTAAAAGAGAGTTTATGTACGTCGTATCAATACGTTCGATGCGTGCGATGTTGTGCAAATCTTCTGTGGTAATACCTGCTTGTAATCCATTTAACGCAATGGCTTTATACCCCCGCTCTTGGAGCTGCATGGCCATGAGTGAGGCAGACACCATTTCTCCTGTAGCGAGCAACATATCGTACTCACGCCCGCTAGGGGTAGTAGTCATCTCGTTGGCCAATGCAACCAAGCCATCAGTGGTCTTGCCCATCGCAGAAAGGACAGCCACCGTCTGAATGCCCTGATCGTGCTGAGCGCAAATAATATCCGCCACATGCTTCATCTTGTCGGTATCGGCTAAGCTGGAGCCTCCGAATTTTTGGACGGTGAGACGACGGGAAGATGAGAGAGACACTTAGTAGAGACCCTTTATTGTTGGAAATGGTATTAGATGCACGCTGGGTATGTTAAGCGTCTTCTTTTTCAGGCAGATTGAACTGCATGAAAAGATCACCAAGCTGGGCTTCATCAGGCGTGCTGGGGCTTTGGGTCATCAAGCACTGAGCCGCATTGTTTTTCGGAAAGGCAATGACCTCACGAATGCTCTCGGATTGCGTCAGCATTTGGCAAATGCGATCCATCCCAAAGGCAAGGCCTCCATGAGGCGGTGCGCCAAATTCAAGGGCTTCGAGTAGGAATCCAAATTGATCTTTAGCATCTTCTTCGCTAAACCCAATCATCCCAAGCAACTTGGCCTGAAGATCAGACTGGTGGATCCGAATCGATCCCCCTCCGATTTCAGCACCGTTGTAAGCAAGATCATACCCTAGGCTACGCGCCTTAGCAGGATCAGTATCCAATAGCCCTATATCTTCTGGATGAGGCGCGGTAAACGGATGGTGACACGCTTTGAGTGCGCCTGATTCTTCATCCATATCGAACATAGGGAAATCCACCACCCACACAATTTCGTGGCGATTTTTATCAATCAAGTCATGACGCTTAGCAAAGTGGAGGCGGAAACGCCCAAGGACATCGCAGGCCTTAACGAAGTTAGTATCCGCCATAAAGAAGATGGCATCCCCTGTTTGAGCGCCTGTTTTCTCGACAACCGCATTGGTTTCAGAGTCGTTGAAGAACTTGAGAATCGGGGATTTCAAGCCTTCTTCTTCACTTAATAAAATATAAGCGAGGCCTTTAGCACCAAATTGACGTGCCTGCTTTTGTAAATCATCCAGTTCTTTACGGCTATAGCTGGCGGCATTGGGAACGCGAAGGGCTAAAACGATACCTTTGTTTGCTGCTTCTTTGAAGACGGCAAAATCAGTATTGGTAAAGACATTGGTTAAATCAGTAAAGGGTAGATCAAAGCGGAGATCGGGTTTATCGCTGCCATAGGTGCGCATTGCTTTATCCCACGTCATACGATCAAACGGAGCAGTTAAATGCACATCGGCTTCTACGAACATCGCGCAAATGAGGCTTTCCATCGTGGCCATAACATCTTCTTGGGTGACAAAAGACATCTCCATGTCGATTTGCGTGAACTCAGGCTGACGATCCGCGCGCAAATCTTCATCGCGAAAACAGCGAGCAAGCTGATAGTAACGTTCTATACCCGACATCATCAGGATTTGTTTGAAGAGCTGAGGCGATTGTGGCAATGCATAAACCTGCCCAGGATTGACGCGGCTAGGAACCAAGTAATCTCTCGCGCCTTCTGGGGTAGATTTAATAAGGATGGGCGTTTCGACTTCCATAAAGCCATTGCTGTCCAAGTGGTTACGCATGGCCTTCACAAGGCGGTGACGCAGTTCCAAGTTTTTAAACATCTCGGGACGGCGAAGATCAAGATAACGGTGACGCAGGCGAATAGCTTCATCGACTTTATCCGCTTCATCAAGTTGGAACGGAAGGGGTTTAGCACGGCTCAATACGCGCACATCTGTCGGGAGCATTTCAATAGTGCCAGAAGGATGTTTAGGATTCACCGTTTCATCAGGACGCATACTGATTGAGCCTGTTACGCTAATAACGGATTCACTTTTCAACGTGCCGAGAACCGCATGAACCTCAGGATTTTTCTGTGGATCGGCGACGAGTTGCACAAGGCCAGAACGATCACGAAGCTCAATAAAGGTGATGCCGCCTAAATCGCGGTTGACGGCTACCCACCCGTTGAGCGTGACGATTTTATCCAGCGTTGCTTCTGTGATATCTCCGCACCAGTGGGTTCTTTTTTGAGTCGCATCGAAGATTGATAAGGACACGGATTGAGAAGCAACAGACATAAGCAAAGGCCTTTCCAAGATAGTTAGAATTGTATCTAGTTTACCTCAAAAAAGGCCAAGTTATGGATAACATCTGAGAACCCAAAGCAATCGAATGTTACTTTTTATAAGTTCACTCTAAAAGAAGATTAAAGGGAGTGCAGCAAGTCCACATATGGATCCCGCGACGGCTAAAGTAATTGCTTGCGCGGGGCTAAAAGAGAATGTTTCAGTGGTATCCATAATTAGTCTTCCTGACACAATTTAATAGTACGCGGCTCTGTTTTGCCACCACCATCATTTTGTTGATAAAAGATGAAGAGGCGGTGATTAAATGCCTCCTCAAACGAGTTAATAATTAGTCGACGTTGTCTTTCGTTGCGCGGTTCCAAAATGCTTTACTATCGTGCTTAATTTCACGACCAGAACTCTTTGCGCCTCGTTTAGCGTCGCGTCCTGCAGCGGCTACGTCGTCTTGGGCAGCGTCAATTTCAGTGTACTTATCATCATAAGCATCATCATAAGTAGTGCCATTTTTTGTTACATGGCGATCATCACGAGTGCTAGGCAACCTCTTACCGATTTGATCCTGATCTTGATCCACTTGTGTATACTTGTCGTCTCTCACATCATCATACTTCACACCGTTGTGGTAGGCAGAATCCCCAGCCTGAGCTGTTCCGATAATAAATGCAACCGATGAGAATGCAACCAATGCGAGGGCGAAAAATTTAGTAGTGTTCATTACGGGTTTCCTTGAATTTATAAGTAAAAAAGCAACTCTATTTATCGTGCGTTATTAGTCGTAACCGTATCCCATGTGGATTTAGCATCGTATTGAATTTCACGACCAACTTCACTTACATCGTCTTGTAATTCATCAATCTTAGTGTACTTATCGTCATAAACATCGTCGTACTTCACACCGTTATAATAGCCAGCATCAGTGTCTGGCGAACGGCCATTGAACAATTCATGCTGAAACTTATCCCAAGTAGTGTATTTGTCATCAAACATGTCATCATAATGCACATTATTATTGTACCCATTGATATCCCCTGGATAACCTGCAAAGTAGTCGTTTGCTTCAGCTTGACCAGTAGCGAGCGCACCCATTGCTAACAAAGCGAGGGCGAGAGTGTAAAATTTCATAGTTTTCATGAGTTTTTCCTTATTTATGAGGCTAATGGCCTCTGTCACGTGGTAGATATCGAACAAAAATTAGTGTTTAAGATTATTAACTGAGCGTTCGGCATGTCGGATTTCGGATAACTCTATATCTTCTGAATAGGAAGCAGATTTTGCTTTATCTTCAGCCACTTGGCTATGTGTAGCACTTGCTTGAGCATTGGGTAAGTTAGTGGCTAACAATGCACCAGCAAGTGCCAATATCCCAAGAGTTAAAACACTGAATAAAACAAGTTGAAACTTGGATTCCCCAGCTTGCTTAGTAGACATAAAAGCTTTCCCATTCATTTACACAAATCAGATTAGTGAAACAGTCTTATAATAATTTTTCGACTACGGATAAAACAATACCACTTGGTTTAAGTTATATGCGTTTCGTTAATGTTTTATTTTTATATCTGTAGGAAAGGTTAAGCCTTATTGACCTGTAGATGTACACGTTCCGTTTGATGAAGCCCTTGCGTAAATAAGACATACTGAATTTAGAGAGATTACTCAACTAACACATCGACGCACTCATTTACCTTACAGGGAACGTCGTTTTAAGAGAGACAGTGAAAAAATGATGAACCTATTTCCCGCGATGTCCTCGCGTCTACACCTCGTGCAACGAACCTGTCTATTATTAGGAAGTCTTGCGCTGTTTGGAGGCTTTCTTCTTCAGTTGCCTCTTCCTTCGTTAGGCGCGGTGATCGTCGCATGGATCGCCATGATGTCCATCTCTCTTTTTGCTTCCAATGATGCTGGATCGTTATGGTCTCACTTGCCTAAGCTTGAAAACCGTATGGCGCATGGAGAACAATGCTTTACACTCATTGAAGAACTTGAAGGACTTGGACGTTTTGTCAGGAGCAACGGTATGGTCGCACTGGGAAGAGACCTCCACCTGTGGAACTTAAGTCATCCCTATTTGAATACTGCCTTAAACTACTGCGTGGATGCGAAAGACGAAGAGAGCCTCAATCAACTGCTTCGTTTACAAGGGACTGCAAATGAGGCTCGATTTCAACAGATTCTCCAGCGTTTCAAAATGGGCGCACGGGCATTCTTACCGATTACCAGCATCGTGAATGCCTTAGGGGTATTGCTTGCGATTAAAGGAATCCTGCCAACATCGTGGGCCATGAGCAGCTTTTTGCTCACCGCAGGGGCGTATCTGGTTCAGGCGCATACATGGTCGCCGTATAGCCATTATTTGGAACAACGCCTTGCGGAAGAGAAAACGATCCACCGCATGATACAACACGGCGTTCGCGCCCTATGGAGGCAGGAGCATCCCACATCTATTCGTCAGGACCTCGAAGCCTTCATGCCTCATGTGCAGGATACGAGAAAAACCATTAGCTTCGTTTAATTTACTTTCCACGGGGGTGATCCACTCCTCCCCCGCCCCTCCCCTCCCCTCCCCCTAAGGGAGAGGGGGTAAGACTTAATTATAAGGACATCACACATGTTTCACTCTAGTAATTTGACCTCCCCTCCCTTTCCGCACGCTCCTGAGCGTCCGATGTATCCTGCGGGGGCGATAGCGCATCCACGCGCCACATTTTCGGATGACGATGTTCAACGCTGGACGGTATGGAGCTTCATGCTATGGGCTTTAGGCGCGATGATTAGCCTCTTGCATAACTAATCCCCTAAACAAAGGACGTGGAGAGATAGTCCCTTTTGTCACACTAAAAACAAAGTAGATTGTGCTCTATGTATGTAAGGACCCAGTGCTGACATGGCCAAGCCCATCAAGCCAAAATCGCTCAAGCCCAAGTCTTCAGGAGAATCTTCCGAAGGTGGCGGCGGTAGCGATGCGCCCGCAAAAGCGGCGTCCTCTAAAGCATCATCAGGCACAGCAACGACAAAGGGTCCCAATATGCTTCAAACCATTATTCTCGGGGTGGTGATGATTATCGCCAGTATTGCTGGCCCCGCACTGACACTTTATTTATTAGGCCCCACGATGATTGCCCCCATGATTCAAAAAGCTATGCCTGCAGTTGCCGCTGAAGGCGAAGCGGGTGCAGAAGGTGAGCACGGTGAGGCTGCTGCTGGAGAAGAAGGGCATGGCGATGCTCACGGTGCAGCTGCCAAAGGCCCAAGCCTTGGGCTGAACCTTGCGATGGAAGACTTCACCACCAACCTCCATCAGGTAGAAGGTGTTAAGGGGAACCAGTTTCTGCGCGCGAAGATGAGCTTAGCCATTACTGTACCTGAAGCGGAAGATTGTAATTTGTTAGGTGGGCATGATGAGCACGCCGAAGCCGCTGGGGGTGGCCACGGCGCTCCTGCTGTAGCTGTTGATCCTGTGGAAGCCTGTAATGAAACCTTCGCTAAAAAGATGGCGGCGTATACGCCTACCCTGCGAGACATTATTAACACGGCGTTGATGAAACGAACAGCCAAAGAGCTTTCGACGCTGGAAGGTCAGGAAGAATTAAAAGACGAGCTTAAGCATGAAATGAATGCCATGATCGGAAACAGTGGGTACGCCATTCAGCGCGTGAACCTCCAAGACTTTATTATCCAGCGATAGGTCAAACCGTGGGAATCCCCCACCCCTGATCTCACCTTTGGTAGGTGAGCCCTCCCCCTAAGGGAGAGGGGATAAGATCGGACAATGAGAGAGAAACTAATTGAATGATGATGATGTTGTCGCAAGACGAGATAGATAGCCTGCTATCTTCCATATCCACTGTGCCTGTGGAGAAAAACCCCGCCATTACGACAGGGGAAGGGGGTGCTGTTATTTCGCGTAACGCACCCGATGGCGTATCGGTTATTCAGAACAAGCCCCTAGGGCAGACCTCTCAGCAGTCTTCACTAATTGACATGCTCAATGCAGAAAAAGAAAAAAATTATAAGATTTACAACTTCAAGCGGCCCGATAAGTTCTCTAAAGATCAATTGCGTGCGCTAGAAACCATTCACGAAAGTTTTGCACGTAACTCAGGATTATTATTCACCTCATTCCTTAGAACCAACGTCGATATTGATGTGATTTCGGTGGATCAATTGACTTACGATGAACTGGTTAAATCAATGCCACGCCCCATTACCGTTGGCGTGATTGAGGGACACCCCCTTTCTGGACAAATGCTTATGGGCGTCAGCCATGAAGTGACGATGTGTCTTATTGATCGGATGCTTGGCGGAACAGGTGGGACGAGTAAGAAACCTCGTGAACTAAGCGATATTGAACTCAACTTGATGGAGCATATTTTTGGCAAGCTACTTGCGAATTTAAGCGATAGCTGGCAGGGAATTGCACCGATCAACTATAAAATGAAGGCGATGGAAGAAAGCTATCACCTGCTTCAAATCACCGCCCCAGGGGAAATTGTCGCGGCTGTTACCCTTGAAGTCACCATTGGTTCCCACGATAGCGGCTTGATTAGCCTTTGTTACCCCTATCCGATGCTTGAAGCCCATATTGAATCGTTGAGTTCGCAGCATTTATTTACGAGTGCCCGTGAAAAAGAAGACCTCCCGTCTTTTCAGGACGACATTATTGAAAAAGTTCACTTCGCACAGGTGCCTGTATCAGTAATTGTGGGTGGCACCTCGGCAAGCGTTCGAAATGTTATGGACCTTCGTGTGAATGACGTGCTTCGACTGGATCGCCTTTCGGGGCAAGACCTTCTTGTGTGTGTGAATCACAAACCCAAGTTTTACTGCCAGCCTGGAACACTCCGAAACAATATGGCCGTGTGTATACAGGAAATGGTCACGCAACCTGAATCCGTGAAAGGCTTTGCCTTGGACAGCTTAAGCAGCGACGCCCTAGAGGATGATTTGATTTAACCAGCATTCCGTCATTACGAGCCGAAGTCGCGGCAATCTGTAGCCCCATAAACGCGCAAACTAAACAGATTGCCACGTCCGCTACGCTCCCTCGCAATGACGAAAAAGACTTTTTAGAATGAGGACACAATGTAATGATGATGGCACTCGATAACGCACAAAATGATACCTTTAAAAAGTTGATGACGACCTTCCTTGAAGAAGGGGCGAAGGGCATGGGCATGATGATGGGCGCGGATATGGCCCTTAAACGTGTTGATCCTGTTTTAAATGAATCATGGGCCGATTTGCCTGATCGTTTTGAAGGCGACAATGCCGTTATTGGTTCTGCCAGCTTTCGCTCCCAGCTTAACGACCCAATGGTCATTTTCCTTAAAGGAAAACAGGGAGCTGCACTTGCGAGCTTAATGCTCGGCGATGCAGGTGATCCGTCTGATGAACCGCTGAGCGAGATGCAGGTTTCTGCCTTAAGTGAAGCGTTAAATCAAATGTTAAGCGGTGCGACCCAGGCCATCAATGAATCCCTTACTGCACGTATTGATGTGGCTACAGTGAATGCGAAAAACGACGACCCAGACGTATTGGAAGCCATGAGCGAACCCTTTAAGACAGGGACGTTTTATTCGCTGCATGGGGAATGGTCGCTAGAGGGCACAGATCCCATTGAATTTATCCTGTTGGTCACAGAATCCAGTGCGCTCATCCTCGCAACTCTAGCAGGGGCAACAGCACCTATAAAAGAAGTGGCCGCAGCCTCTTCTGCTGTTAAAGTATCTGCCCCGCCTCAAAGCGCACCTGACATGGTGGCCGCTGCCCTCGCAGGCATGAATCGCTTAGAAATGGGGGACGCTCCCGCACCTACAGCACCTTCCCCGAGTAATAGCGGCATTCCTGCCTTTGCATCACCGCCTCCACCTGCCGTGGCGGTACCGTCTCCGTTTGCGTCGTCACCTTCAGCGCCTGTGAATCCTGTTCAGTTTAGCGCCTTTGATGCCGCAGCTCCGCAAGTTCAGGGGTATGAAAATCAGAACCTTGGCTTGTTGATGGATATTAACCTCAATCTCCACGTTGAGCTGGGCCGAACTCATATGAGCATTAAGCACATTTTAGAACTCACGCGGGGATCGGTGATTGAACTGGATCGTATTGCGGGAGAAGCCGTTGATCTTTACGCAAACGGAAAATTGATTGCGCGTGGGGAAGTGGTGGTTATTGAAGACAACTTCGGCATTCGCGTGACCTCCATTGTTTCCCCCGCCGAACGTCTTAAAGGGCTAAATGCGTAAGCTGATACCCTTTATAGGAAGTAAGGGCGGATGGATGGATTCTAGGCGACGGCTCTTTTTGTGAAATAAGTGTATAAACAATACATGTTTGAACAAAAAGAGGCGGCAACAACGAAGACGCGAT
>Ga0163144_10025236_pt1 | contig 11617 bp, 7 predicted proteins | sample OliLak19BULKMAT1_FD_123175 | JGI IMG/M metagenome (GOLD analysis project Ga0163144, IMG submission 123175) | Freshwater microbial mat bacterial communities from Lake Vanda, McMurdo Dry Valleys, Antarctica - Oligotrophic Lake LV.19.BULKMAT1 | ecosystem: Environmental > Aquatic > Freshwater > Lake... | reverse complement strand
TCCGACGCACCCCACGGAATGCCACGCGTCTTGCCGAACTCGATCTGGCGGCGAACCGCCAGCCGGTTGGTCTGGTAGAGCAGGCTCCCGGTTGGCGCGCGCATGACAAGCGACGGCATGAGGTATTCGAACATCGAACCCGACCAGGACACCAGTGCCGCGCCGTTGGCGACCGGTGTCATGGCACGGCCGAGCTGGAACCATTCGCGCGCCGGCACGTCACCCTTGGCGATCGCGAAAAAGCAGGCCAACCGTGCCTCGGAGGCAAGCAGGTCATAGCAATTGTCGTCGAGTGTCGCGTCCGCGACGAGGTATCCGATCGATAGCAGCTTGCGCTCGCTGTTGCGCAAAAAGCCGAAATCCATCGCCAGCGCCATCGCACGTGCCGTCTGCTCCAACGCCGCGAGCCGCTGGGTCATTGCGTCATCGTCGTGGCCTGCGTCGCGGCCATGGCTCTCGGTGGTGTGGCCGAGCGCTGCTGTCCAGAACACCACGTCCGCCGTCGCGGCGTGCCCGTGGGTGGTGGCAAGCTCGCGGGCCAGCGCGATTGCGGCCCGAATGGGCCGGTTGAATTCGGGCGGAGACGGCGCGCCGACGGCGGGCCGCGCCAGTTGCCGGGCAAAACCTTCGGACAACTCCTGCAAGGAGCCCAGCAATACCGCCCCGGCTGCCGGCTTGCCAGCTTGCAGACGGGCCAGCTCAGCCAACGCGATGCTCACCGTGTCGGCCAATGCCGCAAGATGGCTCGGGGTGTCTTGGCGTTGGCGCCAGCCCTGGCAAGCATTGGCAAGGGCGATCAGGTGACCGGCCAGGTTGCCGCTGTCCACGGTCGACACGTACCGCGGTTCCAGCGGATGCAGATCGTCAGTCGCATACCAGTTGAAGAAATGACCGCGGAACTGCTGCATGCGGCCCAAGGTCGCCATCGTCGCCTCCAGCCGGCCGACGGCGTCAGCCAGGCCGATCCAGCCGAAATCATGCGCATTGACGATGGACAGGAGGTAGAGCCCGATATTGGTGGGCGAGGTGCGACGGGCGATCACCGGCGCCGGGTCTTCCTGGAAATTGTCGGGCGGCAGCATATGGTCAGCCGGCGTGACGAACATTTCGAAGTAGCGCCATGTGCGGCGAGCGATCTGACGCAGCGCCTGCAGGTCCGCATCGGCGGGGACAGTGTCCAGACGTGAAGAGCGGCTCACCCACCAGGCGACCGCGGGCGAGGCGATCCACAGGGCGGCGAACGGCACCGCCAGCATCCACACCAAGGGCTGTGCGACGATCGCAAGATAGAAGGCGAGAACACCGATCATCGGCGCCCCCGCCATCCTGCGGTAGTGAGCGACCACCGACAAGTGCGACCCCGCCCCCGTCTGTGCCGCCGTAACCCATTGCAGCAGACGGCGACGCGAAGCGAGGCGGACCAGCGTTCGCAGGATGGCGTCGCCCATCAGGACCGCCTGGTGAGCCAGGAATATCACGTTCAGCGTCGTCAGCACCGCCGCATGGCGCAGCCCGCCGCCGAGCCAACGGATGTGGCTGCGCAGAGTCACCCGGCCGCGACGCGAGGTCACGTCGCCGACCAAGGGGATCAGCGGCGGCAATGCGATCGTCGCCAGCACGAACCCGGTCCACCAGAGCGCCGGGCCGAGCGGCAACAACCAACCGGCCAGGAGGGCCAATACCGTTGCAGGCGCCAAGAGAGTGCGCCGCAGGTTGTCGAGCATCTTCCAACGACCGATCGCAGGCATCGTCGCGGTGGCGGTCCCATCGCCTCTGGACCTGCCGCGCCATGGGAAAAGCCATGGCAGCAACTGCCAGTCGCCGCGCGCCCAACGGTGCTGCCGCGGCGCCGCGGCGACATATTTGGTGGGAAAATCCTCGACGACTTCGATATCGGACGCGAGCCCGGCGCGCGCGAATACGCCTTCGAACAGATCGTGGCTCAGCAGCGTCGACTCCGGCACCCGGCCCGCCAGCGCGACCTCGAATGCGTCGATGTCGTAGATGCCCTTGCCCGCGAACGAACCTTCGCCGAACAAATCCTGGTAGACGTCCGACATGGCGCCTGCGTAGGCATCGATGCCGTCCAGGCTTGAGAACACGCGCTGGAACAGCGAACTGTATGGCCCCATCGGCAGCGACGGCGTGACCCGCGGCTGGAGAACGGCGTAGCCCGCGACAACGCGGCCCAATTCGGTATCGATCGTGGGCGCATTCAACGGGTGCGCCATCTTGCCAACGAGGCGGCGGACCGTATCGCGCGGCAGGCGGGTGTCGGAGTCCAGGGTGATGACATAGCGTACGCCGTCCGGCAACGGGCGGTGGGGTAGGAAACTGGTGTCGGTCGCGCCGCGCAGGAGACGGTTCAGTTCATGTAGCTTGCCACGCTTGCGCTCCCAGCCCATCCAACTGGCCTCGCCGCTGTTCCAGAGTCGGCGACGGTGCAGCACAAAAAATCGGTCGCCGGCTGGCGACGGGCCATGGCGCCGATTGAGCTGCTCCACGCCCCGGACGGCGGCATCGAGCAATGCCGCGTCATCTTCGGCGTGCTCGGTCGGGCTGTCGGTCCAGTCCGATAGCAGGGCGAACTGCACCTCACCGTCTGGGCTGGCGAGATGGTGGATTTCGAGCCGAGCGACCAATTCGTCCACCGCGCTGCGGGACGTAAGCAGGGCGGGCACGACCACCATCGTGCGAAGCGCCGATGGTAAGCCAGAACGGAGTTCGAGCGCCGGTAGGGGCGTCGCCCTAAACGCCCACATGGAAAAGCGGTTGATGCAGGCGACCGCCGCATCGCAGGCTGGCACCAGGCCGGTGCCTGCAAGCAGGAGAAGCCACCAGGTACCGACCGCCATTGCGGCCAGCGCCCAGAGTGGTGCGGCCAGGAACAGCGCGGCGACAGTCACGATGCCGGCGCCATAGCCAAACAGGCCAAGCGCCCGGCCGGCGCGCGCCAACCGGTGGCGCCAGGACGGCCGAAAGCCGATCGACTTCTCGAACAGGCGACGACCACCCGCGATCAGATAGTAGCCGGGGTCACACTGGCGATCGCTCGGTGCGTGCGTTTCTGCCGCATCGGCGGCAAGAGAGACGCTGCGACGGGCGACTTCGGTCTCGCTGTGAGAAGAATGTCGTGCCAGTCGCTCGATTGCGGTGCGATAGAGATTCCGGGTCGTGAAGTCCATTTCGGTAAAATGGCCAGCGTGGGTCATTACCGCATCGACCGGGCTGACGGTCTCGAAGACCTGGCTCCAGTCGAGGGCGGCAGCCATGCGCAGGCTGGTGATGATGTTGCGGATCGTGACGTTGAACGTGCCTTGTTGCTGCAGTTCGTCGCGCACCACGGTGTCGATCCGCAGACCTCGGCTGGCCAATTGTTCATTGAGCCAGGCGAGTGCCGGCTCAACCGCTGGATCGCGCTTGCGCAAGCGGTGCGCGAGTTGCACTGCAAACGCACCGGACATCGGCGTCGGCCGAAACAGCGCACTTATGGTGGTCCACGGCTCTTCGGCGTGGCCGTTGATTCCCAGCAGACGGTCGGCGAGCCCGTCCGCCATCTCCTCGGCCGCGGCATTATCAACAATCACCGCGGCGATGCGCCGGAGGTTTTCGATCAGCACGATGCGCAGCGTGATCGGCACCGCCCACAGCTCGCCGATCGTCAGCTTCTCGACCCCCTGATAGGAGAGGAGGTAACGCCGCAGCGTCGTGGGCTCGATATGGCTGTCGGTGTGAGCCACCAGCGACCACATAGCGGCGAACACCCTGGGGAGCCCGGCGAACGGCCCCTCGGCGAGCTTAGGCAGCTGAGTATAGTAACTGGGCGGGAGGTCGATCCCGATCTCACGGATCTGCACCTCGACCAGATGATAGTTGTCGGTCAGCCACTCTCCGGCGGGGCTGAGTTCCTGTCGGCCGCCACCGTCGGGTGCGAGGGCGCGGCTGGCTTCGAGCAAAAAGGCGGCGTTCTCGGCCAGCCGTCCGGTCAGGCCCGGACCTCGGGCGTGGTTCGATGCGACTGGCTGGGCGGCGGCAAGGCTTCTCGCATGCTCCTCAAGCCGCTCGATGCCGAACAGCTCGCCGCGGATCGGCTGGCGATCGAGCCAGATTTGCGGCGAACGAGCGCTCCAGAATCCCCGACGCAGGATTGCGGACGCGCGTCCGATCAGCGACGGAATAGGCTGCGGCGATAGCTGGGAGTGGCCGGGGCGAGCTGGATGCGGGTCGGCGCGCTCGCAACGTCTGCCCGTTCCTGGCCGGGAAGGGTAGCGACGCTTTGGGCCGGCCGCTGTTCCAAGCTGGCGTCCTGTCGCACGCGCCGGGAGGCGGCGTCGTTGAACGCGCCCGTCGCGGCGCGCGGAACATCGAACTGGTTGCTCATCTCGGATCTCCTATTGCCAAATCTCAGGTTCAGTGCCGCTGTGCCCAGTCTCGATTTCCAATCGAGATGATGCGTCTGGCTTGGGCGATGGTCGCGTTCCATGTCTCGCAGCAATGCTCCGCGATACCGTCAATGGCATCGAAGACGCAGCTGAGAGTTCAGTTGTCGCGCCTGAACTTTCAAACGTTCACCATCGGATTTAGTTCCAGACGATTTAACAGCGTCGGCTGTATGGCTTGACGTCCACCCGTACCAGATCGATACGCCGCATCTCGAACAGCCCCTTGCGGGCAGCCGGATGCTGCGCGACCCGCCTGCGCACGGAGGGCAACGTGATCGGCTGCCGGGCGATGGCGACGCTGATGCGGCGGATGGGCATCGAGGCGCTGGATCGCCGGCCGAACCCGCGCCCGACCACAAGATCTACCCGTATCTGTCGCGCGGGGTGCTGGTGAGGCGGCCGAACCCGGTCTGGGCGATGGAAGTTACCGGCATCCCGATGGACGGCAGCGGCAAGACCTACGGATCAACCGGCAGGCGAGCCATAGTTCGGACCCGAACCGCTGTCGCGAGACACCGCGCCACCTCTGTCTGCATGCGTCCTGATCCGGCCCCTGCCGCGGACCGGCGGGCCAGCAGGTGGAGTTACGCAGAGCCCCCCCCGCGCGTCACTCGCGAACGCCGATTGTCACACTTCCACGACGATGTAGTCCTGCTCGACGGCCACCTGGAAGGTCTCGGCCACGAACGGCCCCTTCACCAGCGTCTCACCGTGTTCGACGGTGACCGGGTAGGCGCGCACCTTGGTATCGTTGGGGTCGCACCAGGACTGGCCGGTGCGGATGTCGTATTCCCAGCCATGCCAGGGGCATTTCAGCATTTCGCCGCGGCGGGTCAGCTCGAAATGGCCGGGCTCGCGCGACGTGGCAAGCCCGATCAGCGTGCCCTTGCACAACGCGGCGCCCTGATGCGGGCAGCGATTCAGCAGGGCGAAATACTCGCCGCCAAGGTTGAAGATGCCGATCTCGCGGCCGCGAATGGTCACCAGCTTGCGGCCGCCGGACAGGATTTCGCCGGCAGCCGCGACGACATGGCGCGCCATGCTCAGGCGAGCCCGTACACCGCGCGGGCATTCTCGGCGAAGACCCGGCGCTGTTCGGCCTCGCTCATGCGGAATTTCAAGGCCTGCTCGGGGTTGTCCATGTCCCAATGCGGGTAGTCGGTGGCGAACAGCAACCGGTCCCAGCCGAGCCAGTCCAGGCTCTGGCGCAGATACTCCGGCTTCTCCGGCTCGTCGGAGGGCTGGCTGGTATACCAGATGTTTTGGCGGAAATATTCGGATGGCTTCTTCGACAGATGCGGCACCTCGCCGCGCATGCGCCCCCAGTGCTGGTCCAGCCGCCAAGCCACCGACGGCACCCAGACGAAGCCGGCCTCGATGATCACCGCCTTCAGCGCCGGGAAACGCTCGAAAACGCCCTCGCACACCAGCGAGATCGCCAGGTTCTGCTGCGACAGGGCGACGTTGTGTTGCTCCTCCACGTAGTAGCTGCACCAGCCGGCGCTGGTCACCGCATGGCCGTTGTTGCCGGAGCTGTGCAGTCCGATCGGCAGGCCAAGGGCGGCGGCGGCCTCGTAGATCGGCCAGTAGCGGCGCCGGCCCAGCGGCTCGATGGCATGCGTCACCAGGCTGACCTGGGCGAAGTCGGGGTTGCCGGCCCATCGCTCGATCTCCCGCACCGCCGCCGGCGGGTCCTCGCCCGGCACAACGATGGCGGCCTTCAGGCGCTTATCCTTCTGCGTCCAGTGCTCGTACTGCCAGTCGTTGATGGCGCTGCAGGTGGCGTTGCCCAGGTCCTGGTTGCGCTCGTCCATGCCGCTCATCAGCAGGTGCAGCATGGCGTATTCGATGTTGTAGGGGTCGAGCAGCTGTTCCTGCATGAAGGCGAGGTCTGAGCCCGGCGGCCCGCCATTGGGCGGCCAGGAGTCGGTGCGCGACAGTGCCGGCGCGGTTTTGGGATAGGGCGAGGCCGCGGTGAACGGCACCGGCCGGCGGCGCCCGAACTCCTTCAGGTGGGCGTGCCAGCGCGATGCCATGTACGGCAGCAGATCCTTCGACGAGCGCAGCGCGTGGTGCACGTCGCAGTCGATCAGCTTGAGCTTGCTGCGCGAGGCGCTGGCCGGCGCCTCGGCCACGACGGTCCGGCCGTCCTCGGGGGTCATTGCAGAGCCTCCTTCAACCTCGGATAGGCGTTGCGGGGATTGTCCACCAGCACCCTGCGCTTCAGCGCGTCGGAGAAACCGGCCGGCCAGACATTCTGGCCGTCGAACTGCCAGTGCGGATAGTCGGTCGAGAACAGTAGCATGTCGTCACTGCCGATCTGCTCCAGAAGCCGTTCCATGTCCTCGCCGGTGGGCGGGCTGTCGGTCGGCTGCAGGGTGAAACGCACATGGTCGCGGATGAGTTCACCCGGCGCCCGATCCACCCACGGCACCTCGGCCCGCACGCCGCGCCAGGTTTTGTTGGCGCGCCACATGAAGGCCGGCAGCCAGGTGAAGCCGCTTTCGATCAGCACGAACTTGAGCGCGGGGAACTTGTTGAACACGCCCTCGTGCACCAGGCTCAGCAGGTTGGACTGGAAAGCCTGGGAATGCGCCGCGTAGTCCTCCAGGTGATAGGAGGGCCAGCCGTTCGAGGTGGTGGCGTGGCGGAAGGTGCTGCCGGCATGCACCCCGATCGACAACCCGTGGCGCTCGGCCGCGGCATAGATCGGCCAGTAGCGGCGGTTGCCCAGCGGCGCCTCGTCCTGCGCCAGCAACAGCACCTGCACGAAGCGCGCATCGCCGGCCCGCCGCTCGATCTCGTCTACGGCGTGCTCGGCATTCTGGGCGGCGACCGTGATGGAGGCGCGCAGGCGCGGCTCGCGGTCGAGCCATTCGGCGGTGATCCAGTCGTTCATGGCGCGCGCCACCGCGGCGGCGAAATGCTCGTTGTAGATTGCCAGCACGCCATAGAGCGGGTTGCAGATCGCCAGCCGCGAACCGAAGCCATCAAGCGCGTCGCGTTGCAGCCGTTCCAGCGAAGTGCCGGGCTTGCCCCCCGGCTCGCGCCAGTCGCGCCGGCCATGCGCCTCCATCTGCAACGGGAAGCTCGCCAGGTCGAGCCCGTCGATACCGCGCACCGTCACCTGTTCCTGCCAGTAGGCATCCAGATAAGGCAGCAGCGCCTGCATTCCGGGCAGCGCCGGATGGACGTCGCAATCGATGCCGCCGGGCAGCGCCATGTTCATGTGGTATGGTCCATCCCTGGGCGTCTCCAGAACGCTACAGCGAGTCAGCAGGCGCGTCCATGGGCGCGTCCGGGCCGCCGGTCTGGTGGATTGTGCTGGCCTTCATCGTGTAGGTCGGGAATAGTCGCGGGCAAGAACGAAACAGGGGGTAATAATCCATGGCGGACCAGGACAAGCCGGGCTTCGGCCGGCGCCCACTCATCGCCGGAACAGCCGGGCTGCTCGGCAGCATCCTCACCGGCGCGCGCCCGGCCGACGCGCAGAGTGCCGCACGGCGCGGCGCGTTGGTGATCGGGCTCGACATCAGTGACGCCCTGTCGCTCGATCCTGTGCGCGTCTACCAGTATTCCAACCCGCTGCCGACCCGTGCTGCGTACGACGGGCTCGTCACCTTCGATGCCGGGGACAACATCAACGTCAAGCCGGCGCTGGCCACCGAATGGGCCTACCAGCCCGACGGCAAGACGATCCGCTTCAAGCTGCGCCCAGGCGTGAAGTTCGCCTCCGGCAATCCGGTGACCGCCGAGGACGTGCGCTTCTCGTTCGCCCGGCATCTGAATATCAAGGACCAGCCGTTCCAGTACATCTCGCATGTCGAATCCGTGGCGGTGGTGGACGAGAACACCGTCGACATCGTGCTAAAGGACCCCACGCTGCCGGTGATCTCGATCATCGCCACGCCGGCCTTCGGCATTCAGGAGAAGGCGCTGGTGGTGGCCAACGGCGGCACCGACGCAGCCGATGCCAAGGAGAAAGACAAGGCCACGGAGTGGCTGAACAACAACTCCGCCGGCGCCGGCCCCTATCGCCTGACGGGCTGGCAGCGCAACCAGCAAATCCAGATGGTGCGCAACCCGCATTACTGGCGCGGCACTCCGGGCTACGAGCGCGTGCTGATCCGCCACATGAGCGAAAGTGCGGCCCAGCTTCTGGCCATCCAGCGCGGCGACCTGGACGTGGCCTTCAACCTGATCCCGGAACAAATCGCCACGCTCAGGAACGATCCCAACATCCAGGTGATGGGCACGCCCAGCCTCGACTTCATCTACATGGCGGTGACCGAGGCGCCGACCAACCCGGCGCTACAGAACAAGCTGGCTCGCCAGGCGATCGGCTATGCCATCGATTTCGACGGCATCATCAAGAACCTGGCCGGCGGTGCCGCAGTGCGGCCGGTCAGCTTCCTGCCGGTCGGCACCAACGGCTCCACCTCGGCGCTGACCAAGGAGATCGGCTTCAACGAGGACCTGCCGCGCGCCCGCAAGCTGCTGGCCGATGCCGGCCTGCCCAACGGCTTCAAGTTCCAACTTGCCTACGGCAATGCCGCGATCGCTGGGGTCACGTATCAGAACCTCGCGCAAAAGATCCAGGCCGACCTCGCTCGCGTCGGCATCATCGCCGAACTGGCGCCGATGGACCAGGTGAACCTGCGCACCATCTTCATGGGCGGCAAGTCCGAGGCAGTGCTGACCTTCTGGAACCCGCCAGCGCCGGAGAACTGGCTGTGGTCCTCGGCCACAGTCAACCGCGTGTCCAAGCGCGTGCAGTGGAACGTGCCGCCCGAGATGCACAAGCTGGTGGCCGATGCCGGTGCGGAGCGCGACCTTGTGAAGGCGGCTGCCCTGTACCGGAAATACCAGGAGGCTATGGTCGATTTCGCGCATCACATCGTGCTGATCCAACCGGTCTATCAGGTTGCCGTGCGCAAGAGCGTGGTGGGGCTGAACCTGACTGCCGCGGGGTGGATGGCAGACCTGTCCGGCGCCAAGCCAGCCTGAAAACCCGGTACAGGCTGGCGCCCGGATGCCACTCACGTGATCCGCTACGTCGTCTCCCGTCTCGTCACCGCCGCCGTGATGGTGCTGCTGGCCACGTTGGTGATCTTCCTGATCGCCAACACGGTGCCGGGCGACCCGGCGCTGGCGGCGATGGGCGACATGCAGGCGTCGGACCCCGTGCAGGTGCGGGAGTTCCGTGCCCGCTGGGGCTTGGACCTGCCGTTGTGGGAACAGTACTGGCTGTTCCTGCAACGCATCGCCCAGGGCGACCTCGGCATCTCCATCTCCTCGCGCCGGCCGGTGGTGGACGACATCATCGACTACGCGCCGGCCACCATCGAACTGGCGACCATCGCCTTTGTACTGTCGCTCCTGGTGGGCCTGCCCCTGGGAATTATCGCCGCCGTCCGGCGTGATTCATGGGTGGACCATGCTGCCCGCTTCGTGGCGCTGGTCGGCGTGTCGGCACCCACCTTCTGGCTCGCCTTCATCATGCTGGCGATCTTCTACGGCCAGCTTGCCTGGGCGCCCGGTCCTGGTCGCCTGGACCCGATCGCCTTCCCGCCCGAGCGCATCACCGGCCTGCTGCTGATCGACACCGCCTGGGTGGGCGACTGGGAGACCTTCCGCGACGCGGCGGCCCACCTGGTGCTGCCCAGCATCGTGCTCGCCGCCTCCACGCTGGGGCTCATCACCCGCACCACACGGGCCGCGATGCTGGAAGCGCTGAGCCAGGATTACGTGCGCGTGGCCCGCGCCAAGGGGCTGCTGGCGCGCGTGGTCGTCACCGGGCACGCCCTGCCGAACGCCATGCTGCCGGTGGTCACCCTGGGCGGGCTCGCCTATGCGAACCTGCTGACCGGTGCGGTGATGACCGAGACGGTGTTCGGCTGGCCCGGGCTGGGCCGCTACACCTTCCGCAGTGCGGTCGCCGTCGATTTCCCGGCGATCATGGCCATCACCGCCATCGTTGCGGCGGTCTTTGTGCTGGTAAACCTGCTGGTCGACCTGTCCTATGCCCTGCTCGATCCGCGCGTCGTGAAGGCGTGAGCGCCGTGGCTGAAAAGCTGGTGGTGGCGCGCCCGCGCCCGGCCGCCGTGCGCTGGCTGCGGCGCTACGGCCTGGCCACGCTGGGCGGCGCGATCATCGTCGCCTGGATTGTGATGGCCGTGCTGGCGCCATGGGTCATGACCTACAACCCGAATTTCGTGAATGTGGCCAACCGGCTGCAGCCGCCCTCGGCCGTGCACTGGCTCGGCACCGACGCGCTGGGGCGGGATGTGATGACGCGCATTGTCTACGGCGCGCGCATTTCGCTCAGCGTCGGGATGGTGGTGGTGCTGGTGGGCGGGCTGTTCGGCACGCTGCTCGGCGCGGTCGCCGCCTATGCCCGCGGCTGGGCGGAAGAGGCGCTGATGCGCGTCACCGACTTGGTGTTCTGCTTTCCGCCAATCATCCTGGCCATGGCGATCGCCGCTGCGCTGGGCATCGGCACGGTGAACACGGTGATCGCCATGTTGGTGGTGTGGTGGCCGAAATTCGCCCGCCTGGCGCGCAGCCTGGTGATCTCGCAGCGCTCGCTGGAATATGTGGAGGCAGCGCAGTCCATCGGCTTCGGGCCGGTGCACATCCTGATGCGCCAGATCATCCCCAACGCCGTCGGCCCGCTGATCGTGCTGGTGACGCTCGATCTCGGCCAGGCAATCCTGGTGTTTGCCGGCCTGTCGTTCCTCGGCCTCGGCGTGGTGCCGCCCACCGCCGAATGGGGCGCGATGGTGGCCGAGGGGCGCGAACTGGTGCAGCAATGGTGGGTAGCCACCTTCCCGGGCCTGGCCATTCTGACGGTGGTGATGGGCTTCAACTTTGTCGGCGACGGCATCCGCGACACCGGTTGCACGTTGAAGGCGATGCGCCGCGAATGCGCCCGCGCCCTAGTTCCGTTCAAGGGCGTCCATCGCTTCATCCCCGCCCTCGTCAAAAACGCCGGCTACCGGCTCGTCGAGATTCCCGTCAATCACCGCGCCCGCCAGTTCGGCGTCAGCAAATACGGCCTCGGCAACCGCGCGATCAAGGCCACGATGGACATGTTTGGCGTCCGCTGGCTCCAAAGCCGCGGCGTTGCCTATCAGCTCCGCGACGAAAACGCCTGACGCCAGCCACTCCTTTCG
>Ga0163144_10025235_pt1 | contig 11617 bp, 9 predicted proteins | sample OliLak19BULKMAT1_FD_123175 | JGI IMG/M metagenome (GOLD analysis project Ga0163144, IMG submission 123175) | Freshwater microbial mat bacterial communities from Lake Vanda, McMurdo Dry Valleys, Antarctica - Oligotrophic Lake LV.19.BULKMAT1 | ecosystem: Environmental > Aquatic > Freshwater > Lake... | reverse complement strand
CGATCGTCCCAGACGACCTGGTCGGCTGCCACGGCGGCTGTCGCCATCAGCAACCCGGCCAAGATGCAGGGTAAGTGCATGGAGCCTCACTCATTGCGGCAGGTTGGCAGGCTTGGCGGCGACGTCGTTGCGACGCCAGGAGAGATCCCACAAACCGGCGAGACGGACGCGCTCGATCCGGCCGTCGCAGAAGGCGACGTTGATGGCGCGACGGTGCCGATCGATGCATACGCGCTGCATGGTGTAGGTTGTGTTGGTGCTGCCGGCGAGCAGATCGGCGGGCGGCTGATGACTGCGCTCCGGCCATTGGTTCACCCAGATGCTGTCGCACATCACCGGGACGGTGCCGGGCTTGTCGGGTGGCCACTTGTTCCACTGCCCTGGGTGGTTCGCACCTCCGACATAGCCGGGGTGGAACCAAGCGTTGAAGCCATAGCTGCCGGTCCAATTGGTCAACCAAGCATACGGCGGTTGCTCAGGACCCCAGGCATTGGTCGCCGATCCAACGTAATCCGGCCGGGCCGTCAGTGTGCTGGCCGTCGGGCAGGTGCGAATCTTATCAATGTCGTCCTGGTATGGTTTCAGCATGGCCATCCACATGCCAGTAGAGTTCTGAACGTAGGGCATGAGCCGGTACTCGCTGTCCTGCTCGTAGAGCTCGTAGGCGATGGCCATCTGGCGCAGGTTCGATCCGCACACCGCAGTGCGGGCCTGGCCGCGCACCAAGGTGATGGCCGGCAGCAGCATCGCCGCGAGCACGGCGATGATTGAGATGACCACCAACAATTCGATCAGGGTGAAGGCACGGCGCATGGTCAGCCTCACTGAGGAAGTACCGTGGGTTTTAGCGCAGTATCCCCATCGCGCCACGCCAAATCCCACAGTCCGGCGAGACGGACGCGATCAACGTGGCCATCAGCAAAGACCGTGTTCACCCCCCGGCGGTGCCGGTCGATGCACACCCGCTGCATCGTGACGGTTGGCTGGGTGCTGCCGGCGAGCAGGTCGGCAGGCGGCTGATGACTGCGCTCTGGCCACTGGTTGACCCAGATGCTGTCCGAGATCATCGGCACATGTGCCGCCGACGCCGGCGGCCAGCGCCGGTTGCCGTAGGCCCAGCTACCGCCATGCCAGCTGGCGAACGAGGTCTTTGCTCCGTTCAGCCATTCGTTGTAGCCGTAGCTGCCCTCCCAGCCGCACAGCCACACCTGGGGTGGAGCCTCGGGCCCCCAACCGGTGGTCGCCGAGCCGGCGTAGTCAGAACGGGCGCTCTGCCGCCGAGCCGTCGGGCAATAGCGCATCCGGTTGATGTCGTCGTGGTAGGGCATCAGCCGGGACATCCAGAAATCAGTGGGACTCATCCAGTAGGCGAGGTAGCGCCCGCGCGAGTCCTCATGGTACAACTGCACTGCCACGCCGAGCTGGCGCAGTTGCGCGGCGCAGGAGACCTGCTGCGACAGGCGACGCACCGTGCCAATCGCAGGCAGCAACACGGCCGAGAGCAGGACGATCACACCGACCACGACCAGCACCTCGATCAGGGTGACGCCAGACCGGTGCAAGGATGCGCGTAGGGGCGATCGGAGGCAGTGGGCGCGAGGCATGCCACCATGCTAGCACAACGGGCCTTGTCCGGCAGGATGCGGTTCACCTCCAATCTTGTATCCGATCGCAACCATGCCTGGAACTCGCATCCGCTCTTTCCTGGACATCACCGACGCCCCGTCGGTGCGCCTCCTGTCTATTGGCTGGGCCGATCTATTTCCAGATTCATGGAATGACCAGCGTGCCGAGAGTGGTTTCTGGACGCTCTACCGTAACAGCGAAAGTGGGACGACGATCACGACCCGATCCGGTGCAACCCCGCTGGCGGCACGCAAAGCGTATCTGCTACCGCCCAACACGGCCTTCGCCCGCCACAACCGGCAGGCCACCGCACACCTCTACGCCTATTTCGAGATCCTTGGCCTGTCGGCCACGGCTATGCCGCCGATCATCCCGGTGCCCGCCGAGCTGCATGGCCCCTGGCTAACGGCGCTGGCTGGCACCCCGCGCCGACCGACACCCGCCGCCTGCGTCCGACTGTCGGCGCTCATCCTGAGCACGATCGAGCCCTTCGTGGATGCAGCCCGCATCGTACCCGCCAGCGACCGCGCCGAGGTCGCGCCGGCCCTGGCGGCGATGCGTGACGACCCGGCACACCCCTGGTCGCTGGCCGAACTGGCAGAGCGCTGCGGTTGCGCCGCGCCCACCTTCGGACGCCGCTTCCACGCCGCCCTCGGCTGCCCGCCGATGCAATGGCTGCGCGAGCACCGCTCGCACCTGGTCGCGCATCGCCTCGCCACCGGCGACGACAGTCTGGAGCGGCTTGCGCGCGAGGTCGGCTTCGGCTCGCGACCCTACCTCTCGCGCGTGTTCCGCGCCGTGATCGGCATCGGCCCTGGCGAGTACCGCCAGGCGCTGCGGCGCGGCGTCCATCCGCTGGGACCGCATGAGCGCTGGTCCTAACCCTGTCCTCAGGGCCGTACGGCCGGCATGGAACCCGCCGCGCTGATCAGCACGACGCCATCCGGCCCGGAGGCCAGGCGCACGTGCGCACCGAGGACGGGATGCGGCGGCTCGAGATTCCACAGGGCCCGGCTCGGCCCCTCCTCGACCATGCTCGCGCCGCTGGTCAGGGCTTGGCCATCTGCACCGGTGATGGTCACCGCCGTCGTCTCCAGCCGCACCCGCCAGGCGACCGCACCGCCCGTTTGCTCCGTCACCCTCCACTCGCCGAGCGGATCGAGCTGTGGCGGAACCGGCGCAGACCCACCGCCGGAACGCAGCGCCAGGACGATCAACGCCACGGCACCGGCAGCGAAGACGATGATGCGCAGCGGGGTGATCGATCCTTGTGGTGCAGCAGTCGGATGGGCGGGTTGGTTGTGGGACATGGCACGGCCAAGCATGCAGGCGCAGGGGCTGTTTGGGACTGCTTTCTTCAAGGCCGTGCCACCCAGTTGATTACGCCTTACGGTGTGTCGTTGCGCGTGCGCCCACGAAAGTCCTTCGGGGTGCAGCCATGCATCCGCCTGAAGCTCTGGGCGAAGTATTCGGGGCTGGCATAGCCGAGCCGACCGGCGATCGCCCCGACCGGCAGGTCGGTGGTGGCCAGCAGGCGCGCCGCCTCGGCCGCCACGCGCCGGGCACGGTAGCGCACGAACGGCTCGCCCACCACTGCGGCGAAGGCATGGGCGAAGCGGCTGCGGCTGAGCCCGACGCTGCGCGCTACCGCGGCGGCGCGCAAGCGGGCGTCGGGCCGGCGTTCGAGCAAAGCCACGGCCTCAGCCACCGCCTGCGACCGTGCCGCCGCCGCCCGGGCCAGAGCCTGGGCCGGCCCGCGCGAGGGGGCAGCGGTGAGGATCGCCGCGACGGCCAAACGTGCTGCCGCCTCGGCCCGGGCGCGGTCGCGCGTGCCGCCGACGAACAGCGTCCCCAGCCACACCGCGCCGTCCCGCACCGGCAGCACTAGTTCGCAGACGCCGGCGTGGCAAGTCCGCCACCTGCCAGCCCAGCCGGCGGCACGCCAGCGGGCCTCGTCGTGATCATCCGCGAGCCGGCAGCGGGCGAGGCCGGCGGCACCAGCCTTGGCCGCCAGACACGCGCGTGAGACATGGCGTTTGACGGATTCTGGCAACGCGGCATCGATCGGACGATCAGCGTCCTTCCACACCAGCCGGCAACCGCTGGCGCGCTGCAGGTCGGTGCAGAGGACGGTGATCATGGCGGCGAACGACATGTGATGTGTATAGCACATTTTCATAGGCGCGCCCGCACCAATCCACCAGCCCGCCCCACGCCGTCCGGCATGATCCGGCCATGGCCACACTCCACGAACCCGCCCGCGACCTCCCTATCTGCCACGAATGCGACCTATGCGTCGTCGGCGGCTCGTGCACCGGCGTGTTCGCCGCGGTGCGTGCCGCCCAGCTCGGCGCCACGGTGTGCATCATCGAGTTGGGCAACCAGTTCGGCGGCAACACCACGCTCGGCCAGGTGGCGGTCTGGCACTCGCTGTGGGACGTGCAGGGCGCGCGCCAGGTCATCGGCGGCCTCACCGAGGAGGTGGTCCGCCGCCTGCGTCCCCGCCACGCCGTGGTCGAGCGCGAACGCACCGATCCCAACTGGCAGTTCGCGCTCAACCCCGCCGAGACCGCCTGCGAACTGGACGCCTTAGTGCTGGAACACCGCATCCGTCCGTTCCTGCACGCCCGTGTGGTCGCCGCGCCGACCATCGACGGCGTGATCCAGGCAGTGGTCATTGAGGACAAGAACGGCCGCCGCGCCATCCGCGCCCGCGCCTTCGTCGACGCCTCGGGCGACGCCGATCTGGTGCATCTCGCCGGCGGTGCTACCGACGTGCAGGACCATCTGCAGCCGCCGACCACCGCTGCCCTGTTCGCCGGCCTGCACGCGCTGCGCCGAGCCGAGCCGAACTTCAACCTCGCCGCCACGGCCTTCGACCAGTGCTCGCCCAACGCGCTACGCCAAGGTTTCCTGTGGAGCTTCGCCCCGCCCGCTGCCGGCGCCGATCTCGAACTGGTCTTCGGCACGCGCGTGCATGGCGCCAACTGCGCCGACGCCGACCAGTTGACCCGCGCCGAGATGGAAGGCCGTCGCCAGGCCCGCACCATCGCCGACCTGGTGCGGGCGCGGTATCCGCAGCATCCGCTGGCCCTCGTCGCCCTGCCGGCGCGCATCGGCGTGCGCGAGACGCGGCACGCGCGCTGCCGCCATCGCTTGACCGAACAGGAGCTGCTGCACGGCACGCGTTTCGACGACGCCATCGCCAACGGCTGCTACCGCGTCGACATCCACCATCAGGACGGCGACGGGCTGACCTTCCGCTACCTCGACGGTCGCGAGGTGGTGCTTGGGGCCGATCGCGTGCGCAGCGCGGGCCGCTGGCGGCCCGCGCAGGCAGAGGATCCCGGCTTCTACCAAGTCCCCTGGCGCAGCTTACTGCCCCAACACCTGAGCAACGTCGCCGTCGCAGGACGCTGCCTTGATGCCGATCAAGGCGCCTTCGGCGCGGTACGCGTGCAGGTGAACTGCAACCAGCTGGGCGAGGCGGCCGGGGTCGGCGCGGCGCTCGCCCTGCGCGACGGCCGTGCCGTCGCCGAGATCGACCCGTTGGCCCTGCGCCGCTCACTGACGGAGCTGGGCGCAATCGTCATCTGACCAGCAGTTCTCCGACACCATCGGCAGGCAGGCTGATCTCCCAGACGTCGCCGCCGAGCCGGCGCAAGGGCGCAGAGTGTCCGCACCAGCTCGCCGTGGCGCGAGAGAGCGGCAGGCACAGCCAAGCTACGCTGGTGCGGCCAGCTGCTCCGACGAGACGCAGGCGTCCGCAATAGCTGGCTGGCTCTGCCTGTTCGTCCTCGATCCACAGTCCCTGTCCGCCGGTCAAACGGCCCGGACGATGCAACGCCTCGTACCAGCACAGCAGCGGACTCGACAGGCCGCCGAAATGGTGCCAACCAGCACCGCGCGCGGTGGCGATGATCATCTTCTCCCAGGTGCGCTCCGCGGCGGCGAACTCCGCCGACCAACTGTCGAGGGCTTGGCTGACTAGGCGCCAGGCGAGATCACCGGCCCCGAGGTCGAGCAGCGCCTTCCAGAAGAACCAGCAATGCGGCAGCCACACTGCGCCGTTCCAGTAGCCGTCATCGCGGTAGTTGGGTGCCGACTGGTCGACCGTGCTGAAGCCGAGACGCGTCCACAGCTCGCGCGGATCGGCCAGGTGGCTGAGAAGGCGACGCTCCTGCGCCGCATCGCAGATGCCCGCGACCAGTGGATAGCAGCCATCAAGTCCGCGGTTGGCGTTCGCTCCCGAAGCGTGACGCAGCAGTCCCGTGGCCCGTCCGGCGGCATCATGCACGACGTAGCCGAACCAGCCCTCGGCCTCGTCCCAGGCACTCGCCTGAACCGCTGCCCCGAAGCTGGCGATGTCGGCGTCATACTCCGCCGCATCGTCGATACCCAGCAGGCCGGCGAGTTCGCGCAGGATGCGCGCGCAGGCGATAGCCTGGCAAGTATTGACCATCGGCGCGACGGTCGCGGTCAGGCCCTGCTGGTGTACCTGTACCTGCGACGGGTAGTCGTCCCAGCCGCCGCTGTTGTAAAAGTGCTGCCAAGTGGAGAGCAGCCCGGATTGACGCAGCGTCTTTGAACCGGGATGACGCCCAGCCAGGAAGCGGTGCATCTGGCGCAATCCGGGATAGAGGCGGCCAAGCAGGGTGCGGTCGCGGGTGCGGTTCCACAGTTCGCGCGCGGCGTGCACCTGCACCGGCAACGGCGTGCCGTGATGCAGCCAAGCGCACGCTTCATCCCCCTCCGGCATCAGGTACTGAGCGAGGCATCCTGCAGCCCGGGCCGGATCCAGTTCCATCAGACCAAGGGCGATGAAGCCGCTGTCCCAGGTATAGAGGCTGTCCCAGGCCTTGCCGGGGGTGTGGTGGCGGACGTAGCCGCGCCGGGTGTAGACCGGATAGACTACGTTGGTGCACAGCGTTGCTCCCATCAGCTGGGCGGCCCGACCGCGCTCGTCAGCGCTGCGTGGATGCCACGCCCGGCTCTCGGCGACGGAGTGCCAGGCCGGCAGCTGCGCTAGATCGAGCGTGGCAAGTCGATCGCGTACCACCGCATCAGTGCCCTCGACGATACAAGCGAAGGTCTCGACCGTTGCGCCCGGAGCGATGTGGAAGGGGCCAATGCGGATGGTCAGCCAGTGACCCTGACCCGGACCATGCATCACCGGTGAGGTGTGGTTGTGAGCGCCGCGCCGCATCGGTTCATCGAGGCTTTCGCTGTGCCATTGACGGATGAACGAGCGGTCGTTCCAGCACACGCCGTAGGTGGTGGCGAGATCGGGATAGCGCAGCACTAGGCTGTCCGCGCGCGGGCCCGTCGCGATCGCCGGCACCGGCTGCCACGACTGCTCGGCCAGCTGCGGCGGCACGGCCGACAGGGCGAGGGCGTCCACCTCGCAGCGCTCGCCACTGCGATGAGCCAGGTTGATCTCCTCGCAACCCGACCAGGACAACGATAGCCAGCGCCAAGCCGAACCGTCGATCTCGACCTCGCGGCCGTCCAGTTGCACGGTCGCGCGACCCTGGGGAACGCGGATGCGGATCCACAGCCGGGCATCTGCAGACACGGTGCTGGCCAGTCGCCAGGTCGCACCCTCGCCGGCAGCAAACCAGCGGAAGCCACCACCAACGCAGCCGTCCTCAAGCTGCTCATGCCAGGCCCAGCCGTCGGCGACCAGCCGCTCACGTCCGAGATCCGGTAGGGCGGTATGCGTGAGGCTGTCCCGGGCGTCGCACCAGATGCCGCCCCCGGGCAGGATGAGATGGAGCGACTTCGCCACCTGTGGCGCGGTATGCCCGGTTGGACGCGGCGACGGATACTGGCAGCCAAGCACGAGATGGGCGCACAGGCTGTGGCCGCGACCGGTGCGGTTCTCTAGCCGGATACGCACCACCCGGCCGGACCCGCCATCGCCGGGCTCAGCATAGGCGACATCGGCGATCAGCTCGTCCCGGGCAAGCATCTGGTGACGGAAGGCGTGATACGAACCATCGGCCGCCGCCTGCCACGGAGCATAGCCGCTGTCCCAGGCGATGTTCGGCACCTCGATGCGGCCTTGATCCCAGGACGGGAACACCGACACGTCGAGGCGGCATCCGCCCGCCAGATCGGGAATATGCGAACAGCCGGCGTAGCGTTTGCTGTACGGGCCCCAGGCGGGCAGATCGAGGTCGTGGGCGTGCATGACTGCGATGCTAAGCCGGGGCCTGCGTCGTGTGCATCGAGCCGGAACCCGGATGCATCCGATCGTAACCCTGGCACCCTGCCGGCATGCGCCCGCGCTACGAGTCGGTGACCCTCGATGCCGGCAGTTCGTTCCGTTACCTCCCGCGTCGGGTCGAGCGCTACGGCTACAACCTGCACCAGCACGGCATGGTCGAACTGCATGCCATCGCCCGAGGTGCCGGCAGCGCCGTCGTTGGCGACCGCGTCCTGCCATGGCGCGCCCCGGCCGCATTCCTCATCGGCCCCGGCCTCGTCCATACCTGGACCAGCGATCCGCGCGAGGTGCCGCCGCCGCATCACTCCCAGGTCCTGCAATGGCCACCAGAACTGCTCCGCCGGCTCGCCGATGTGCCCGAGGCCAGTAGTCTGGTCGCCATCCAAGAGCGTGCCGCACGCGGGTTGATGCTGCACGGAGCCGCGGCCAGCAAGGTATCCGACCTGCTGATCGGATTCGCGGCGAAGTCCGGACATGAGCGTCTCGGCTGTTGGCTGGGCGCCATCGCCGGCTTCACCGCGGCGCGGCCGATCGCCTCGCCCCGGGCGCCTCTGGGGCACAGTGGCGCCGAACGCCTGGCCACGCTGTGCGCCTGGCTCGACGCCCACCTCGCAGACCCGATCACGCTTGCCGGCGCCGGACTGGAGATCGGCATGCATCCGCAGGCCCTGGCACGCTTCTTCCGTCGGCACACCGGACTCAGCCTGATCAGCTACGTGCACGGGCTACGCATCGGCCGGGCGTGCCACCTCCTGCTCGAGCCGGAACGCCGTATCGCCGACTGCGCCGCCAGCGTCGGATTCAGCAGTATGGCTCACTTCAACCGTGTCTTCCGCCGTATCGAAGGCTGCACGCCGCAGGCTTGGCGACGGGCGGTGACGGGACGCTAAGTCAGCGCCACTCCAGCCACGACGACGCCCGTGCCAACGCCCGGCCAGGGGTACGCACCAGCAGTTCGCGCAGGAATTCGACCGTCGTCAGGGCTCGGGGTTCGCTCAAGCGCAGGCTGTAGACGGCCGTTATTATCAGCAGCAGACCAGACGCGAGATAGAGGGCGGCATGAGCATTGAGGCCATAGGCCTGCCATCCGATGTTGCGATCCAGAGCCAGCCCCCACAGGACCGGGGCAATGCCCTGACCCAGAGCCAGCGCAACGCTGTGCATAGCGAAGAAATGGCTACGCCCCTGACCCGGCACGGTCGCCATGAGCAGACGCTGGCTGGCGAGGAAGAATGCGGCCGCCCCAGCGCCAGCCGTACCCTGGATCAAAGCGAGGACCCACCAGGCCAGTGGCAAATGCCCGGAGGCGAGCGCGGCCCATAGCACCGCATGGATGACCCAGATACCCAATGCGACGACGATCATCGGGCGGCTTCCCGTCCGATCGACCAGCGGTCCAAGCACGGGCAGCAGCACCAGTTGCATCACCGAAGCCCAGATCGGCAATGTGGTGATGAGACTATCGCTCTGATGGTACAGGTCACGCATGACCGGAACCCACAGCACACCCAAGGCGGCGAGTGCAATATAGATCAGGATGGTGAACCAGAGAAAGCGCACGAACGGCGCATGCCCCATCATTACGCGCCACGGCACCGGACCGACACCACCCTCGGCAGCGACCGGCATGTCGGGGATCCGGCTCATGGTCCAGGCTGCGGCAAAGCCCGTCAGGCAGGCCCAGGCGTAGACGATGGCAAACCCGATCGCCCCGGGATAAACCTCAAACACCCAGGCATAGGCCAGGCTGCACAGGATCACCGTCGCCTGAATCAGCATGGCTGCCCAGGAGAGGTAGTGGCCGCGACCATCCTCAGGTACCAGTTGGCTGATCCACGGCATCCAGGCGCAGCTGGTCAGACCACGCAGCACCGTGAATACGGCCAGCAGGGCGATGACCGACCAGATCACCACCGGCGAAGACAACCACGGCATGACCAGCGCAACCAGGGCGATCATACCGACGATCACCGTCCGCAAGGTCCAACCGCGCACCATCAGACCGCGATAGCCGAACCGCGGCAGCCATCGCGCGCCGAGCAACTGCAAAGCCTGCGTCAGTGGCATCAGTGCCAGGGCGGCCCCCAGCACGGTGGCCGAGGCGCCCTGACTCTTGAGCAGGAGAATGAGCGGAGCGCCAAGCACCGCCGTCCATGAGCATGCGTTGACCACCTCGAAGGCGAGAGCCCAGCGGAGGCTGGGAGACATGCGGGTGGTCGTCACAGGCGAGCTAGCCTCTGGGTCCGCGGCGAGTTGCCAGCAGGCGCTACTGTCCGACTGGTCAGGCCGTCGCTACAAGGACGGGTCGGCTCAGCGCAGAGCGCCTTCCAGCTCCTCACGGCCGAGAGCACCGAGATCCTCACCGCCTGACAAGGGACGGAGGTGCAAGCGGAAGCGGTACTGGCCGGGCAGCAGGCGGTACTCGGGGTGAACGTTGCGCGTCCAACCGGTGTCACCACCAAGGCCCATGTGGAAGCCATCGAGATGCAACGCTGTTTCGTCGCGGCGGGTGAGATCCGCAAGATTGGCCGTATCGCGCAGATCTTCCAGACGAACCGGCAGGGCCGAGGCATGCAGCTGCGATAGACCTTGGACGAACAGGCCGGAACCTTGGTCATCGACGGCAGCCAGCCAGCGGACATCGCAGCGGAGGCCACATTCCTGCGGAAACACATACGGCGTCAGCATGTCAGCCACTGCCACATCGTGCAGACCAAGCAGCGCTGACTCGCGGCGATCCGGATAGTTCTCGAACGGGCCGCGCCCAAACCAGCGCAGATGGCGGTTGGATCCGACCAGGGAGGTGACCAGGCCGATACGTGGTATTGTTTCGACCGGAGCATCGACGATGGCCAGCATGTCACCGACTACATCTCCGGAACCATACACGGTCCAGGTCAGTTCGATACGGGCCACCGGGGCTTTGCCCGGTGCCGCCATCACGCCGGCTGAACGGATCTGCACACGCCGATCATCAATCCGGACCGTCTCGCAGCTAGCCAGATTGAATACCGCCCGATCCAGGCCACAGGCGGCCCACTGGCCGGCGAAGCCGTTGCCACCGGTGGTCAGGTCGATGTCAGTCGGGGCCCGCATCAGACATGGTAGAATCGGACGGGTCAGTAATTCGCGACTGCCGATCGCCAGACTGGCAATCGTGCCAGTCGTCCGATCAAGGCGTAGATTCCAGCCAGGACCCGCCAGGATATCGCCGGTCATGGTCAGCGGCGGCAACGCTGCGATCCGACGGACTGGAGCTTCCCGGCGGAGTGCGACCGGGAACTGGACCTGATCGATGACCGCCGACGCCGGCGACCACGGCGTGGCGGCGATGCGCTCTACCGTCAGCGACAGATGGACTTCCGTGCCCGGCGCGGCGACCAGCTTGGCCAACGGCAGTTGCACCGTCCCGACGGCGCCCGGAAGCAGGGCCGGGAATGGGACGTCATCGCCCGCGACGCGCTTGCCATCCTCCTCCAGCGACCAACGCAGGCGGTAGCCGGTGAGATCGAGGAACTGATGACGGTTGACTACGCGTAGGCGACCGGCAGCGGCGTCCTCGGCGGTGATCTGCACCGGCGATTGGACGTGACGCAGCTCCCAGGCGCCCGGGTGCTCGACCAGATCGGGGCCGACCACGCCGTTGAGGCACATGCGCTCGGTGCCGCTGGGTTCGAAGCGTTCGATGCCGTAGTCCCAGCGCCCGTTCCGCTCCAGCGCCTTGTCCCGCCAATCCCACACGAAACCGCCCTGGAAGCGCGG
>Ga0163144_10025234_pt1 | contig 11617 bp, 8 predicted proteins | sample OliLak19BULKMAT1_FD_123175 | JGI IMG/M metagenome (GOLD analysis project Ga0163144, IMG submission 123175) | Freshwater microbial mat bacterial communities from Lake Vanda, McMurdo Dry Valleys, Antarctica - Oligotrophic Lake LV.19.BULKMAT1 | ecosystem: Environmental > Aquatic > Freshwater > Lake... | reverse complement strand
GACTTCGATGTAGACGGGTCCGTCACGCCCGACGATCTCGCCGATTTTATCGCCGCCTATTTTTCGCCCTCTCCCCAATCGCCCTCCGCCGATTTTAACTTGGACGGGGTCACCGACCCGGATGATCTGGCAGACTTCATCGCGCGGTACTTCTCGCCGTGCTAACCCAAGTGGCAAGGAATCTCGCAGCCCAACGCCCGCCCCACCGCCCCACTCGGATTCAGCCGTCCTAAACTCGGCCCGCGTTGCCGGAGTGGCGGAATTGGCAGACGCAACGGATTCAAAATCCGTCGCCCTTTAAAGGCGTGTGGGTTCAAGTCCCTCCTCCGGCATTGTTGCTTTGAGCGTTTGGTCTTCCCTCGCGCGGTCGGCCCGCCGCTGGCTATCAACCCGCCCCATCACAGGGACCGATGCCGTCGGTGCGGTGGTTCGGGGCCTGGATCTTTCCCCCGCCGCTACTCATCTGGCCAGAGTAGCTATTCTTACGCCATCGCCGAACGAAGCAGCGCTCTCGCCCGAAGCGGAGGCATGTGCTTGCGTACCGCCCCGGCGGGAGTTGCTGATGGCTGACCACAAACATCCCGATCACCCCGACGCCCAGGCGGCCCGCCATTCCGCGCCGCCCGCCGATGATCTCTCTACCGCGCCCACCATCTTCTCCGCGCCGCCGCCCCCCATGCGCGCCGGCTCCATGCGCCACGCCGCCCCACTCCCGCCGCCCCGCCCCGGCAGCGAGTTCATCGATGTCACCGCCATCTCCAATGAACCCTCAAGCGCGGGCGCCGCTTCGGTCGGCGGCTCCAGCACCTTCGGTGGCGCTGCCAACACCGACGGCGTCGAACAGATCGGTCCATATAAAATTCTTCAGCTCCTCGGCGAGGGCGGCTTCGGCTACGTCTACCTCGGCCAACAGACCTACCCCATCAAGCGCAAGGTCGCCGTCAAAGTCCTCAAGCCCGGAATGGATTCCAAGCAGGTCCTCGCCCGCTTCGAAGGCGAGCGGCAGGCCTTGTCGCTCATGGACCATCCCAACATCGCCCGCGTGCTCGACGCCGGCACAACCCCCGAGGGCCGGCCCTACTTCGTGATGGAGCTCGTCAAGGGCCTCCAGATCAACGAATACTGCGACACCTCCAACCTCTCCACCCCCGAGCGACTCAACCTCTTCATCTCGGTCTGCAACGCCCTGCAGCACGCCCACCAAAAAGGCATCATCCACCGCGATATCAAACCCAGCAACGTGCTCGTAACGCTCCAGGATGACAAGCCCGTCGTCAAGGTCATCGACTTCGGAATCGCCAAAGCCATCAACCAGGACATCATCAGCGACGAGACTGTTTTCACCGCCATCCGCCAGGTCATCGGTACTCCCGCCTACATGGCCCCCGAGCAGGCCGGCCAGGGCGGCGCCGATGTTGATACCCGTAGCGACATCTACTCCCTCGGCGTGCTCCTCTATGAGCTCGTCTGCGGCTCGCTCCCCATCGAGACCACCCAGCTCCAAGGCATGGGCATGGATGATTTCCGCAAGATCATCCTCGAGACCGATCCACCCCTCCCGTCCTCGCGCATCACCAAGGCCCGCAAATCCACCATCTCCGCCACTCCCGGGAGCGGTGACCGCACCGGCGCCACCTCCGTGGCCGACGCCATCGCACGCCATCGTCGAACCGATCCCAGCTCACTCCGCAAGGTCCTCGCCGGCGAGCTTGACTGGATCGTCATGCGCTGCCTCGAGAAAGACCGCAATCGCCGCTATCAGTCCGCCGCCGCCCTCGGCGAAGACATCAGCCGCTATCTCCGGGGCGATGCCATCGAAGCCCGCCCCGCCACCACCGCCTATCGACTGCTCAAGTTCACCCGCCGCAACCGCCTCGCCATCGGCGCCAGCGGCGGCATCGTCATGGCCATGCTCCTCACCCTCGTGGCCCTCGCCTACGGCCTTCACCAGGCCCAGCTCGAGCGCGACAAAACCGCCGAGCGCGAAACCCGCACCCGCGCCCGCATGCTCCTCTCCAGCATGAACGCCGTCCGCGACTACACCAGCGAAAAAGTCCGCCCCACTCTTCTCGACGAAAAAGGCGGCTACGACCACTTCCGACCCGAAATGGTCCCCGCCTTCTCCGCCCGCCAGGTCTTCGAGAAGTTCAAGGGCGAAGAGTTCAGCGGCTTCATCTACAAAGAGGCCTCGCCCAATCCCACCAACTCCGCCAATCTCGCCGACGAGTTCGAACTCGGTCTCGTCACCGAGTTTCAAAAAAACCGCGGCGATCTCGAGACCGACGGCATCCGCACCATCAACAAGAAAGAACACTTCTACATCGCCCGTCCGCTGTCCGTCACCAAGACCTCCTGCCTCGACTGCCACAGCACCCCCGAAAAAGCCCCGCCCCGCCAACTCGAACTCTACGGCCGCGGCGGGTTCGGCTGGGAAGTCGGCCAGGTCGTCTCAGCCCAAATCGTCTACGTGCCCATCACCGAGGCATTCCGCGCTCAGCGCGACGGTCAGCGCACGCTCTATATCTCACTCGCCAGCATCTTCGTCATCGGCGGCATCGGCGCAGCCATCATGCTCCGCCGCCTGTAGCGCCTTTCGTTCTCCTCTACTCGTCACCGCTCGACCGGCTCGGCCCGCTGCCGGTTCATCACATCCATCGCCTTGATCGTCTCGCACACCGCCATCAGCGCGAGCGCCGTCGCATCCGGCGGCATCGATTGATCCCACGGCGCGCTCCGCACTCCGCCCGCCGCGGCACCCGGCGAGGGCATCATCCACAGCGTCGACTCATCGGCCGAAAGCTGCCGCAAAAACCGCACGCCCTTCAGCACGCTCGCCATCTTCAGCGGCCGCTCGCTCACCTTGGTATACCGCTCATCCGCCGCCATCGCCGCCAGCAGCGCAATCATCGGCGCCGTGCTCCATGTCGGCAGCGGCCGCCCAACCCCGCTTAACGAAATCCCGCCTATCAAATCCGGCTGATCGCCCGGTGCCGTCGCATCACTAAGCTGATTCTCCTCAACCAGCTCGCGCAGCGAGGCCAGCGTCGCCACCGCACTCGCCCGGTCCTCCGCGTCCTTGCCAATCCGCATTGCCGCAAAGCCCAGAAACGGCATCTGCGAAGGCAAACCGGCGATAGGAGTCTTGATGAACGCCGCGCTCGCAATCGCCCCCGCGTTCACCGGCCGCCCCAGCGGCGCCGTCGCGCTCACCCACGCCAGCAATCCCAGCGCCGCCGTCGGCACCCGCGAAGCCACATCGCCCTCCGCCGTCAGCGTCGGCAGCAGCATCGACGACAACCGCCCATCTACGCCCCCATCCCCACGCCCCGCAGACGCCGCCGCAAACAGCGCGGCACCCAGCACCTCATCATCACTGGGCGCACTCGCATTCGCCCGCCGCAAAAACGAGCTCTGCAAGTCGATCGCCGCCCGCGCTCGCGACGCCTCGCCCCCCGCTCCCCCGCCCCCCCCGCGAACGCGCTCAAACTCGCAGAGCGCAAGCGCCACCAGCCCCGCCGACGCCTCCGACGCATGCACCGGCTCATACGCATCGAGCGCCGGCCGCAGCGTGCCCCGCAGCCGCGCAGGTCCGTCCTGCCCGTCGATCGATCGCACCAAGTGCACCGCCAGCGATTCGCCAAACGCCACCAGCTTCTCGCGCCCCAGCACCTCGCCAAGCTCCACCGTCCGCCCGCCCCGCAACAAAAACTTCGGCTCCAGCGACGACCGCCCCTGCGCAATGTGCGTCACCCGAAACGCGCAGAACGTCAGCCCCTGCTTGCCCGGCTCTGTGCTCGTTAGCGTCGCCACATCCACCAGCGCCTGCGACGCATCCCCCGTAATCCGCGCAATCAGCCCCCGCGCCGCGCTCGACGGTGCCTCGCTCAGCGCCAGCAGCGTCCCCGGAAACACCGCCTCAACCCGCTCACCGCGCCGAATCGCCAGCCCCTCCAGCCCCGGCACCAGCATCGCATCCAGATCCGCCAGCGTGGTGGGGGCCGGCAGCAAGTCCCGCAGCCCGCCCGCCATCTCCAAACTAATCGGAATCTCTTTCGCCAGCAGAGCCCGCTTCTCAATCCGCCGTCCATCACCCTGGTTCCCTTCACCGTCAGGCCCGATCGGCAGACGCGTCTCCGCCTCATTCATCGCCGCCGCTACCGCCTCACCCAAAATCACCGCCGACGGCTCCCCCGGCCGCTTGCTCCACAGCGCTGAACGCCCGATCAGCCGCCCATCAATCCGCAGTTGCACCGCCGCGCCCAAAACCGCCGGAAGCCGCTTGATCGAATCACCCGCCGACGCCAGCAGCGGTTTCTCCCCCGTTGGAACCGCCCATCCATCCACCGCCGCCCGCGCCGCCCGAAACGCCGCCATCGCCTCCGCCGGACTCGGCCCGTTCGTGCCCTGCACACTCGTGCCCTGCACACTCGTGCCCTGCACGTTCGTGCTCTGTGCGCTCGTGCCGGCCGGATTCTGCGCCGCCCGCCCCCGCGCCACCGCCGGCAGCCCACAGCTCAGGGCCAAAAGTACCACGGCAACAACGACGGTGGGGGAGACAAGCAGCGGGCGCATCATGCCTCGACGGTACGAGCCCCCCCGGCCCCGGTTGCATCGGTGTGACTCGATTGCGGCCTTTCGGCCCCCGGCCTTTCCTACGCTTTGCTCATGGTCAACTCGGCTCTCCGTTGGGGGCTTTTCATCGCCGCCGCCGTCATCGCTGGCCCCACCGCCTACGCCCTCATGCACGGCGTCGTCGCCATTGACGGCAGCCACCACATCACCGCCCTCGCGAGTGCAGCGCCCACCACGGGCCTCCTGCGCGCCATCGTCTGCATCGTCATCGCCGCCCTCATGGGCGGTCTCGCCTCGCGCTTCGCCTCGCTCAACACCGGCCTGCTCTGCGGCGGCGTCGTCCTCGCCTGGGCCGCTTCCGCCTGCGGCACTGTTGACGGAGTCTTCCGCGCCGTCACCACCACCGGCGCTTCCGCCGCCGCCATCTCCATGGCCATCGAAGCCGCCATCCTCGGCCTGCTCAGCGCCGCCGCCGTCTACTTCATCGTGATCTGCCGCCCGCCGGTGCCCGCCGGCCATTCAACCCCGGCCGAAGCACCCCCCTCACGTCTCGACTTCGCCATCACCGTCGTCATCGCCGCCATCGCCGGCCTCATCGCCGCATGGCTCGTCGCCCAGAACATGCTCAAAGGTCAGGCCATCGCAACCGGCGCCGTCACCACCGTCATCGGCGCCGGTGCCGCCGCCCTCATCGTCCGCCGCTCAAGCGCCGTCGCCGTCATGCTCGGCCTCACCGTCATCGCCGCCGCTGGCCCCATCGTCGCCCTCATCACCCACACCGGCACCGGCAGCACCGGCCTCGTCGCCCGCGCCGCCTCCGGCACGCTCGTCCACGTCGCCCGCCTCACCCCCCTCGACTGGCTCGCCGGCGGCCTCATCGGCCTCCCTGTCGGCCGCTCGCTCGCACTCTGGCTGGGCGAAATGCAAATCAAGCCCGAGGCCGGCGCCCCCGCCACAACCTGATCCCCCAGCCTCATTCCGGAGTCCAGCCCCATGCGGCCCGTCCCCTTCCTCGCGTCGCTCTTGGCCCTGCTCGCCATCACCTGCAGCACGCTCGCTCGCGGTCCCGACTCCTTCGAACGCTGGTACATCGTCGAGCTTATGGGCAACAAATCCGGCTACGCCCACGTCGCCCAGCGTCCTGACGGCGACAACATCCGCTCCATCAGCGAGTTGAAACTCTCCGTCAAGCGCGGCCCGGCCGAGATCAAAATCGAAATCAGCAGCGAATGGATCGAAACCCCGGCCGGCAAGCCCGTCTCCCTCACCAGCAAGCGCGCCCTCGGTGCAGCGCCCGTCACCAGCGTCTACGAGTTTGTTGGTGACACCGTCAAACTCACCACCACCTCCAGCGGCAAAACCGTCACCAAGCAACTCCCCCTTCCCCCCGGCGACTGGCTCACCCCCGCCGCGCGCGAGCGTGTCGTTGCCGCCGCCCTCAAAAAAGGTGACAAGCAAATCATCGTCAACGGCATTGACGAAGGACCCTCCGGCGGCCTCACCGCCTCCAGCACCACCTACGACATCCTTGAGTCCACCACCATCGAGGTCTCCGGCCGCACCGCTCCTGCTGTAAAGTGGAAGGTCAAGACCGACCTCATGCCCGGAATTGAATCCACCGAGTTCGTAGACGATGCCGGCATCGCGCTGCGAACCGAGATCGACATGGGCATCTTCAAACTCGTGCAAATCGCCGCCGACAAAGACCTCGCCCTCGCCAAAGTCTCCGCCCCCGAACTCCTCGTCAGCACCCTCGTCAAGCCCGACAAGCCGCTCAAAGAACCCCGCAATCTCACCGACGCCACCTACGTCCTCTCCGTGCCCGAAGGCGCCATGCCCGACCTCCCAAACCTCCCCGCCCAGCGCGTTGAACGCCTCGACGAAAAATCCGTCCGCCTCACCGTCTCGCGCGCCTTCACCGCCAGCGAACAGTTCGTGAGCACGCCCGACCCCCTCTTCCTCTCCGCCAGCACCATGCTCGACTCCGCCGACGAGCGCATCATCGCCCTCGCCGACAAAGCCCGCGCCCAGGCCAAATCACCCGCCGTTGAAAACGCCCCCCCAACCCCCGCCGCCCTCGCCGAGTCCGCCCGCCGACTCGTCAACCAAACCATCAACTCCAAAAACCTCGACGTCGGCTTCGCCTCCGCTACCGAAACCGCCCGAACCAAGTCCGGCGACTGCACCGAGCACGGCGTCCTCCTCGCCGCCGTCCTCCGCGCCCTCAACATCCCCGCCCGCGTCAGCAGCGGCCTGATTTACGTTGACGAGTTCGCCGGCAAAACCGGCATCTTCGGCTACCACATGTGGTCCCAGGCCCTCCTTCCCGATGCCCAAGGCCGCCTCCGCTGGGTCGATCTCGATGCCACCCTCGACAACGCCACCCCCTTCGACGCCGCCCACATCAACCTCGGCACCTCCGCCCTCAGCGACGAGCAAACCGAAAACTTCATGGTCACGCTCGCCCCTCTCCTCGGCAAACTCAAGATCACCGTCGAAAAGGTCTCGCCATGACCGCGGCCGGTTCTCCCGCTCTCCCTCCCCTTCCCCCCCGCCCAGCCGACGGCCACAAAGGCACCTTCGGCACAGTCGTCGTCATCGGCGGCTCGCGCCATGAAGGTCGCGTCATGCTCGGGGCCCCCGTCCTCACCGCCCGCGCCGCCCTCCGCGCCGGTTGCGGCCTCGTCAAACTGGTCATGCCCGGACCGCTTTTGGTTCCGGCCCTTTCCATGCTCCCCTCCGCCACCGGGTTCGAACTGCCCACCGATCCCTCCGGCGAATATCTCCCCCACATCGCTGCCCAGGTCATCGATCGCGCCGCCGGCACTGAATCTTCACCTCCAACCGTTCTCGCCATCGGCCCCGGCCTCGGCGCAGGCGAAGGCCCCGCCGCCGCCGTCCTCCGCGTCATCACCCATCGCGATCACTACGCCGTGCTCGACGCCGACGCCATCAACATCCTCGCCACCCTTCCCGACTTCCTCCGCGACTTCCACGCCCCCTCCGTCCTCACGCCCCACCCCGGTGAGTTCAAACGCCTCGCCAAAGCCTTATCGCTCACCGGCGACCCCGCCGCGCCCGCCGACCGCGAACGCCTCACCCGCGAAGCCGCCCAGCGCCTCGGCGCCGTCATCGTCCTCAAAGGCCACCACACCGTCGTCTCCGACGGCCTCGAATCCTGGACCAACTCCACCGGCACCTCCGCCCTCGCCACCGCCGGCAGCGGCGATGTTCTCACCGGCCTCATCGCTTCGCTCATCGCCCAGTTCGTCGCGCCCCCGGCCGAGCCCCGACCCTTCCCCATGCCCCCGCGCCCTCGCCCACCCGGTCGCCCTCTCTCGCTCTTCGACGCATCCCGCCTCGCCGTCGCTCTCCACGGCCGTGCTGCCGAGCGCTGGTGTGCCCGCGCTTCCGCCACCGCCGGCCTCCTCGCGACTGACCTCTGCGACGAACTCCCCGCCGTGCTCGCCCAGCACGCCCCCGCCTCTTCCCCGCCGGCCAGCCCTTCCGCCTGACTCTTCCCCGTGCCCACTCCCATCAATCTCGACGATGTCACCCGCGCTGCCGACCGCCTCCGCGCCGGCGGCATCGTCGCCTCCCCCACTGAAACCGTCTACGGCCTCGGTGCCGATGCTCTCAGCCCCGCCGCCGTCAACAAGGTCTTCGCCCTCAAAGGTCGCCCCGCGACCAACCCCCTCATTGTCCACGTCACCGGCCCTGAGATGGCCCTCCGCGTCGCCGCATCATGGCCCCGCCGTGCCGAGCTCCTCGCCGACGCCTTCTGGCCCGGCCCGCTCACGCTCGTCGTGCCGCGTCGTGACGATCTCCCCCCTGCCATCACCGCCGGCGGCGCAACCGTCGCCGTCCGCTCGCCTGATCATCCCACCGCCATGGCCCTTCTCTTCGCCTTCGGCGGCCCCCTCGTCGGCCCCAGCGCCAACAAAAGCGGCTTCATCAGCCCCACTACCGCCCACCACGTTCGCGACGCCTTCCTCGAGCGCGACGTCCTCACCCTTGACGGCGGCCCCTGCAGCGCCGGTATCGAATCGACCGTCGTCCTCCTCACCGAGCCCCGCGTCCGCATCCTCCGCCCCGGCCTCATCGGCGCATCCGACCTCGCCGCCGTCCTCCGCGAACCCGTCGATCTCCCCGGCCCCGCCCCCTCAACCGCCGAGCTCCTCCAAAGCCCCGGCCTCCTCGAATCCCACTACGCCCCCAGCACCCAGTCCTTCCGCTTCACCGCCCGCCAGGCCCCCAGCGTCGCCGCCCTCGCCCGCCGCGCCCGCATCGCCGTCATCGCCCACCAGGAACTCGAAAGTCTCGCCGACCTCGACTCCGCCACCCTCCTCCCCCTCCCGCCCCTCCCCCGCCTCTACGCCGCCCGCCTCTACGAAACCCTCCGCGAAGCCGATGCCCGTGGCCTCGAAGCCATCTTCATCCTCATGCCTGATACCAACGACCCCAACGACCCCAACCCCCCCGCCTCGCCGACCTCCGCCCCAGCATCCACCGCCGATGCCCACATCTGGGCCGCCATCGCCGACCGCCTCACCCGCGCCACCCGCCCCTTCCTCGCCCCGTAAGTCCGCCCCCGCCCGGCACCTCACCCAGCACTTCATCCCCCCTTCATCCCCCCGCGCCACAATCCTCTCCGGGCAGCCTCCTTTCCCCCCCTTTCCCCCCGCTTCCCTCACCCCGACCCGCGCCCGCAACGTACTATCTTTTTGACCGTGTCCTCCGCCGCCGCCAACCCGAACCCAGTCGCCTCGCTCGACCCAGCCGCGCTCGACCCCCCCGCGCTCACCTGCGCCTCCAGCCCGGCCGATCCCATCGCCATCGACGACACGCCCGCTGGCGACGCACCGGTCGCCAATTCTCCCGACCCCCAGTCTTCAAACTCCCAGTCCCCCGCCCCCAAATCCAAACGCTCTCTCTACGACCGCACCGAGGCCTTCATCAGCCGCCTCACAAGCCGCAGCACCCTCGCCCACCGCATCGCCTCTCTCATCTGGCTTCCCTACGCCTTCAAGAGCGGCATCAAAATCAAGCGCGAGAGCGACGACACCTTCTCCGCCCTCCTCCCCTTCCGCAAGTTCAACCGCAACTGGTACAACGCCATGGCCGGCGCTTCGCTCCTCGCCAACAGCGAGATCGCCGGCGGCATGTACATCTACGGCCGCTGCGGCGGCGACTACACCGTCGTCTGCAAAAACCTCGCCTACAAGTTTCTCCGCCCCTGCTTCGGCCCCGCCATCTACCGCTGTAAGTCCCTCCAGGATCTCGACTCCCTCCTCAAAACCGGCGGCGAGTTCAACTTTGATATCGAGCTCGACGTCGTCCAGCATATCCCCACCCGCGGCCTCGGCCGCGAAATCCGCGTCGGCAAGTGCACCGCCACCTTCCACATCACCCCTAAGGCCATGCACGCCGCTCGCGCCGCACGCCGGGCCAAAGCCCCAGTCACCTCCACCACGTGAGCGCGCCCGCTCCCACCATCCCCACCCTCGCGTCGGAGTCCTCTCCGCCGTCGCACTTCTCATTCACTCGCTCACTTGGCTGGGCCGTCTACCTCGGCGTCTCCTGGACGTGGTGCATCGGCATGTTCCTCCCCGCGCTCCTCGTGCGCGACTACGGCCTCTACGGCTTCCTCGTCTTCGCTCTCCCCAACGTCCTCGGCGCTGCCGCCATGGGCTGGGTCCTCCGCCGCGCCGGTGCCATCACCATCCTCACCCAGCACCGCGCCGCCGTCCTGCTCTTCTCCGTCGTCACCATCGCCTTCCAAGCGTGGTTCCTTATCTCCGCGCACGCATGGTTCGCGCCCCATTCCGCCCAGTCCCACGACTCCGTCCTCACCGCCGTCACCCTGCCCAACCTCCAGCACACCCTCGCAAGTGTTCCCCTCGCATCCCTCCTCTTCGTCCTCGCCCTCATCCTCCTCGCCTTCCGCCGCACCATCCTGTTCGCAGCGCCCGCCGCCTGGCTCGCCTCTTTCTGCTGCATCGTCGTCCTCTTCCAAGGCACCGACTTCCCACAATCAATCGCCAGCCTTCGCCAAGACAACTCCCTCTTCGGCTCCGGCCCCCTCCTCTCTCTCGCCCCCGTCTGCGCCTTCGGCTTCCTCCTCTGCCCATATCTTGACGCCACCTTCCTCCGCGCCCGCGCCAGCACCACCGACGCCGAATCGCGCCTCGGTTTCTCCCTCGGCTTCGGCGTCTTCTTCTTCGCGATGATCCTCTTCACCCTCGGCTACTCCGCCCTCCTCGTCGCCGACCGCCCCGCCCTCGCCACTCTCACCATCATCACCCTCCACATCCTCGGCCAACTCCTCTTCACCATCGCCGTCCACACCATCGAACTCTTCCGCCTCGCCCGTGGCAGAGCACTCCTCACCATCCTCCTCACCACCGCCGCCCTCGCCCTCCTCGCCCGCTTTGCCATACCCCTCGCCATGCCCCTCACGGCCAGCCTCGGCGTCACTATTCAGCCCTTCGAAATCATCTACCGCCTCTTCCTCTCGTTTTACGGCCTCGTCTTCCCCGCCTATGTCTGGCTCTGCATGATCCCCACCCGCGACGGTCACCACGGCCGCCGCCGCGACAAACTCCTCACCCTCGCCGCCGCCATCGGCCTCGCCGCCCCGTTCTTTTACATGGGCTTCATCGAGCGCCAAACCGCCTACCTAGGGCCCGGCCTCCTCATCATCCTCCTCGCCCGCCTCATCGTCCGCGCCCTCGTCAAGCCGCCAAACCCGCGCACCGCCTGACCTCCCCTCCCCCGGGCCTCTCCGATCGCCGCCCCGGCCATCGGCCTCAGGCCAGCCCTTCAGGGCTGGTTAGACCATGTACACATGGCGCGAGCTCCACGCCCCCTCCGCGCGCAAAAACCCTCACCCCAACCCCAAACTCCACCGTCGCCGCTGCACCAGCGCACCCACCGTCCCCAGCCACATCCCCTCACTGCTTCGGCGTCACCCGCACCGACCACTCCACCTCCAGCGGCGGCTCCTTCGAGGCCACCAACTGCTTGATAAAGTCAAGATCCGCCT
>Ga0163144_10025233_pt1 | contig 11618 bp, 10 predicted proteins | sample OliLak19BULKMAT1_FD_123175 | JGI IMG/M metagenome (GOLD analysis project Ga0163144, IMG submission 123175) | Freshwater microbial mat bacterial communities from Lake Vanda, McMurdo Dry Valleys, Antarctica - Oligotrophic Lake LV.19.BULKMAT1 | ecosystem: Environmental > Aquatic > Freshwater >... | reverse complement strand
GGTAATAACACCTGAAGCACTCAAGGTCGTGAATGTAGCAGATCCTGGTGTAGTTCCACCAATAGTTCCTGGAGAAGCAAATGTGGCACCTGAAAGGGATGAAGCGTTCAAATTGGCTACGTTTGTTGTTGAAGCAATGACAAGTGGCGCAGTACCAGTTGAAACAGTAGAAGTAATAGCACCTGAAGCTGAAATGGTTGTAAAAGCAGCTGATCCTGGTGTAGCCCCACCAATAGCTCCAGGTGAAGCAAATGTGGCGCCTGAAAGGGACGAAGCATTTAAATTGGCAACATTTGTGGTACTTGATACAGTGAAAGGTGGAGTACCAGTTGAAACAGTTGATATCAAAAAGGGTGAAGATACGGATGTTCCGACAAAAAGTTTTTTGGCAATTGCAGATCCTCCTGCCAAGGTCATACTTCCACCATTAGTTGAAGACACTGAATCTGTAGTATTACTTGTAGCAATACCCCCTGCTAACAATAAAACTCCGGTTGTGTTACTTGTACTAACAGTAGTAGTTGTTCCACTTATTACAGTAAAAGAAGCAGTTGAGGGTGTAATTCCACCAATTGCTCCCGGTGCATCAAATGTATTACCTGAAAGGGACGAAGCATTTAAATTGGCAACGTTTGTGGTTGAAGCAATGACAAGTGGCGCAGTACCAGTTGCAACAGTAGAAGTAATTGCACCAGAAGCACTTAAAGTTGTAAACGAAGCAGATCCTGGTGTAGTTCCACCAATGGCTCCAGGTGCAGCAAATGTGGCACCTAAAAGGGATGAAGCGTTCAAATTGGCTACATTTGTGGTTGAAGACACGGTAAATGGAGCAGTACCAGTTGAAACAGTTGATATCAAAAAGGGTGAAGATACGGATGTTCCGACAAAAAGTTTTTTGGCAATTGCAGCTCCTCCTGCCAAGGTCATACTTCCACCATTTGTCAAAGACAGAGAGTCTGTAGTATTACTTGTAGCAATACCTCCTGCTAACAATAAAACTCCGGTTGTGTTACTTGTACTAGCAGTAGTAGTTGTTCCACTTATTACAGTAAAAGAAGCAGTTGAGGGTGTAGTTCCACCAATTGCTCCCGGTGCAGCAAATGTAGCACCAGATAATGTACTAGCATTCAAATTGGCGACGTTTGTGGTTGAAGCAATGAGAAGTGGTGAAGTACCAGTTGAAACAGTTGAGGTAATAACACCTGAAGCACTCAAGGTCGTGAATGTAGCAGATCCTGGTGTAGTTCCACCAATTGTTCCTGGAGAAGCAAATGTGGCACCTGAAAGGGATGAAGCGTTCAAATTGGTTACGTTTGTGGTTGAAGCAACTACAAGTGGAGCAGTACCAGTTGAAACAGTGGAAGTAATTGAACCAGAAGCACTCAAGGTTGTAAATGCAGCAGAGCCTGGTGTAGTTCCACCAATAGCTCCTGGAGAAGCAAATGTGTCACCTGAAAGGGATGAAGCGTTTAAATTAGCAACATTTGTGGTGGAAGTAACTGTTAACGGAGCAGTACCAGTTGCAACAGTTGAGATCAAAAAAGGTGAAGATACTGAAGTTCCAACAATTAATTTTTTTGCAACAGCAGCCCCACCAGCAGTGGTTATACTTCCACCATTTACCAAAGACACGGCATCAGTAGTGTTGTTGATACCTACACCACCAGATACAACCAAGGCACCTGTAGTTGAAGTAGTTGAAGTAGTAGTTTCGTCAAAAAGTACGCTACCTTTTGTAGCATTAGATGTACTACGAATAGTGAAATTGTTACTTGCTGCAGTACCTCCAGTTACTACTTGTCCTCCAGACCTACCAGCGAGCAGTGTGTATTGTGTATGATCGTCACTACTTGTTAATCCAGTTAATCCAGAGTGTGGCGCAGTCAAGGTGGTAATAGTAGCAGTACCAGCAACTGAGAGGTCAGTGCCAACATAGAGTTTTTTTGCAATAGCAGCCCCACCACCAGTTGTGAAACTTCCTCCGTTAGTTGATGAAGTGGCATCAGTAGTATTGTTAATACCAATTCCACCAACCAATTTAACTGCTCCTGTAGTATTACTTGTACTCGCCGTAGAAAGTGAACTATTGATTTCACCGTCAAATCTTGACGTGTTTGCTCCAATCCACAATGAGTATCGATTAGTAATACTTTGATTTGTACCGGCAATAGGTGCCCCAGCAATATACAATGTACTAGCATTAGTAGTAGTAACTGTGGCATTAGTTGCATTTAGAGTAGGTTGGACAAATGAATTGTATACCATGTTTGTGGCAGTAGCAGAAGCAGCAGTTGACGAATCGGTAAAAGTATTGGAAGTTGTTCGAAAATAACTACCAGTTAAACTGGGAGTTCCAGAGTTTGCCCCAGTAATCTCAAAGTATGATTGAGAAACCCTAACAAAACTACTTCCTTCATTAGTTACAACTCTGAATCGTGGAGTAGGTCCTGCGTTATCAGTTACATTTAAAGCTGTTCCTGTATATTGAATTGTTGTTAAAGATAATTTAGATGGGTAGTCTGCAGTATAGCCGTTAACTTGAAATCCTTTACTGTATATAACACTTGAAGTACCAATACCACCGGTTACAACCAATGCTCCAGTAGTATCACTTGTACTATCTGTAGTATTAGTAATTTTTACAGTGCCGTCAATATTAACAGATTTTTTGATACCTATCCCGCCTTGTACAATAATAGCTCCATTGCTGCTACTACTAGAGTCAGTAGTATCAACAATATTTACAATGCCATTCACAGTCAACGACGACAGGGTGCCTAGGGAAGTAATTTGTGTTTGAGAAGGATTTACAGAGAGTACATTAGCAGTTCTAGTTAAGCCTGTACCAGCAGTGGAAGACAAGTTGTCAACATAAGATTTATTAGCAGCATCAGTAGCTATCAAGGGTGTAGCGACACCATTAAGGACGATACCAGAAAAGTTAGCAGATGATGTTACAGTGAGAGATGAGAATGATTGCGTGGAAGACAAGGATATGACACTTCCAGAACCTCCTTGTAAGCCAGTGCCGAGGGCATTAGAAGATATTCCAATAATACTAGAATTATTATCTAGTGTAAAGTTAGTAGAAACTGATAAGCCGTCAACATAAGCTTTAGTAGCAGCATCAGTGGATAATGTAGGTGTAGCTAATTGAGTAATTTTGTTACTTGAACAATCTAAGCCTGTAGTAAATATTTTAGTAGCAAAGTACGCATTTTTTTGTACAGCTAATCCTCCAGTTATAGTAACACTAGCGTCAGGGTCAGAAGCTGATGTTGCATCATTAGTATTAATAAATGTTACCGGACGAATAAATAATTTAGATGTCATAAACTTGTATTACTATATTGAAATATTTTTTTTATTGTGATATATTAAATGTTTATAATAGGAGGAATAGTAGTAATTTTAGTAATCATAGGGGTAATATTGGGTTTATATTTTGGTACAAACGCATTCGGTAACAATCCTCCTCCAGTTGACGGTGGGTGGACAGAATGGTCAAGTGAGAAGTGCGACAAGGATTGTGGAGCAGGTAAAGAATTATCAACACGATCATGTGCCAACCCTTCCCCAGAGCACGGTGGTAAAGATTGCGAAGGAGAATCAACAAAATTGGAAGACTGTAAAGTAAAAGAGTGTCCAATTCATGGCGGATGGACAGAGTGGTTAAGTGGCAAGTGTGATAAAGAGTGTGGGTTAGGTAAGGTTATATCAACAAGAACATGTACAAATCCAAAAGCAGAACACGATGGTAAAGAATGTGAAGGTGAACTTGAAAAGACTGAAGATTGTAAAGTAAAAGAGTGTCCAATCGATGGCAAGTTGTCAGATTTTACAAATGTTGGAACTTGCTCCAAGACTTGTGGAGGTGGTACACAGCAACAAACACGAACATGTACTGCGCCTTTAAACGGTGGTAAAGCTTGCGAAGGTAGTGTTACTAGAGCTGTACCATGTAATACTAGAAACTGTCCAATTAACGGTGGATGGACAGCTTTTACAAATTCAGGTAGTTGTTCTGCATCATGCGGAGGTGGTTCACAAGTTCAAAAAAGATCATGTACAAACCCAGCACCTTTATATGGGGGTAATACTTGTATAGGTAGTGATACACAAACGATAACATGTAATCCTCAACCTTGTCCAGTATTACCTACAGGAGGTGTTTTATCCAAGACCAAAACTATACAATCTCCCAGTGGTAATAACAAGGTTGTAATGCAAGAGGACTGCAATCTTGTATATTATAACAAGGATGGTAAAGCTGTATGGGCTTCAGGTACAAATGGAAAAGGATCAGATTGTACAACAAAAATGCAAGAAGATTGTAATCTTGTAGTGTACGATGGTAAGAATGTGCCATTATGGTCTTCAAATACACAGGGTAAAGGTAATAAGTGTACATTACAAATACAGGATGACAACAAGATGGTAGTGTATAATGATAGCAAGCAGTCTATTTGGTCAAACTAATAAGTTGTATATTTTTCAAGTACTTTTTAATTAAATATATTATTTCTAACAAGGATAGTAATAATATGACTAATTATATAGAAGAAATGTGTAAATGTGCGGGTATAATACTAGTAAGAAAGCAAAAGGGTGAATACGAGTATGTATTAGTAGAGACAAGGCAAAAAAAGTTTAATTATTCGTTTCCCAAAGGTAAACGAGAGGGTAATGAGAGTATCCAAGAGACAGCTAAACGAGAAGTATACGAGGAGACAGGGTTAAAGGATACAGATTACAAATTGGTACCAGATTTGTATTATATAGAGTATCTAAGAAATAGTAGTAGCGGTGTATCAAATCCGCATATAGTATATTACGTAGCGTTTGTGGAGGACGAGTCAGTTGAGTTTTGTCCTATAGATACAAAAGAAGTGGTATCATGCAAATGGTTTAGAATGAATGATACAAGTTCAATGACGAGTAATTTAACTTTTCAGAGGCGTAAAATAGTGGATAAATCATTGGTATATCTAAAATTTCTGGAATAAGGTAAAGAATTTATCTTGTGTGTGTAAAATTCAACAAGCTTTTCGATTTAAATTCTTTAGTATATTCAGCAAAGTATTCATGTTGTAGTATATCCAATGGTGTAGGTAATTTTAATTTATTTTCTGTACCATTTAGTAATCTTTCCCCAAGTAGGAATTCAGTTCTAATTTTTGAGGTACTGCTACTGTCACTTTTACTACTACTGCTACTACTACTACTACTACTACTACTGTTACTTTTTTCAGAACCACTGTTACTACTACAGCTACTACGACTAGATGAATCAATACTCATTTTGGACGTATACGAGTCATTACTCATTTCTTCATCAGTATTGTAATGATATTCATTATAATTTTCAGAATTTATTTCAGAATAATAAGAGCATTCACAGGATGATTTAGAACAACATGAAGATAATGAGGCTGTATTTCTAAAACTATCGCTAGTACGATGGTGGCTAGTATTTGTATCTGAATAGGAGTTGTATTTTTTTTTAATATCAGGGATAGCTTGTTTAGGGTAGATGGAATATATAAATTCTTCTAATTTTTCTGGAATATTTAATTCAAGGATGGATACAAAGAAAGAGTGTAGGTCATAATATGGGTTATATTCATGTGGTACATTTTCTTCATTATGAAAGAATGCGTTATTTTGAGTAGACAAGGTATCAGTATTTTTAAATGTGGAAGAATATTCTAGATCCCATAGTTTAGGTAATATTCCATTATTGATTACATTAAAAACAAGTTTTTCGTCAGTCTCTTTGGTATAGAGAGTATATTTGGAATAGGATTTTGAAGAGGGATTAATAGTTGTATCAATAAGAATATTACCGTAATGGAAGTCATTATGCATGAATTGATACTTGTCGCCCAGAACAAGTAGGGTCCAGGCTATAGAAAATACAATATATTTCCATTGTTTTTCTGAGATGTTGACTTGTTCTTGAATCCATTCTTCTATACTTCCACCGGTAACATATTCTGATACTAGTACATTGGAGTTGTTGTATATATATTTTTTCAATGCCTTCAATGGGAAGCATGATATAGCTTTTTTTGAGTTGGGTATACAATAACTATCAAAATAATAAGTAATATGTGGTGTAACTCGTAAATCAACAAGGTTACTAAATTCTTTCAACAACAAGACTTCAATATTATTGGGATGATTTTCTTTTTTAAAGTTTGATTCCAGGGGTATAATTTTGACACCAAATTTGACTTTATCAGACAACTTGTTGTATGCAACACATGGGTAACCTTTAATTTCACTACATACAACAGGGAATAATTGATCTAATTTTTTGAATCCAAAGTTTTCTTTTGTCGGGTCAAATATAATGTCATTCTTTAGTATTTTATTTTTAGTATCAAGTAATAATTCTAAACGTTTAGTAATACTTAGAAACATTTATTACATTATAGATTTTTTTTAATTTATTTATTGCAGAACGCATTGCAGAACAGCTCGATGGATTAAAAAAGGTGTACATTACGTGATTAATTGGAGTATATAAAAATTTTTTTTATTGGTAACAAGCAAGAAACAAGTAATGTCTGGAATAGATCCAAATGAACATGCAAAGAAATTGGCTGAGTTATCGAGTGGTATAGCTTTACATGAAGATTCAAGTAATCCAACAATAGCGAGTACATCAAATGATCCCAATGTAGTGGCTGATTTATTATCCAAGGCGCATTATGTTGCTGCAGGGGGTAAATTGGAAGAATTAAAAACAGTACAAGGGAGTAAAAAGTGTGAGTGCGGTAATCCAATAGATGAGAACGACGATGATATATGTGATACTTGTAATTGTGTAATTTATATATCAGGTATAGAATTGAGTAAGGATAATGCAGTAAAGGAGGATAAAAAGTTGGACAATGTAGTAGTAGTGCGTAATATAAATGAAAAGAGAGACAAGAATGTAGGTGTGGAATTATCAAAGGTAAATTTGAATTATATTTTCGATATTCCAGATGACAGAGATTTAAAATTCATGTCAGTATTCAAGGCAGCAATTGATCCAAAATTTTTACCAGAATCTGTTGATTTGAGGGGCAGTATAAAGAGTATATTAAATCAGTTTGACATAGGTTCATGTGTGGGTAATTCAGTAGCATATTGTATCAAGTATTGCATGTTTAAACAAAGCAAGGTTACATTTAATCCATCGAGGTTATTTATCTATTACAATGGACGTGAAGTAGGTGGACATCAAGTAAGTTTGGATACAGGTTTATCAATAAGGGATGGTTACAAGTCTGTAGCCAAGTATTCCTGTTGCAAAGAAGAAATATGGCAATATATAACCTACAAGTTTGCTCAAAAGCCTTCTGAAGACTCATACAAAGATGCAAAAACCTACAAGAATTTCCAATATATAAATTTAGATTCAGATATATTACAATTCAAGAAATGTTTAAAGGATGGTTATCCGATATCATTTGGCGCAGCTTTATTTGAAAGTTTCATGTCTCAACAAGTTGCCAAGACAGGTGTAGTACCAGTTCCAAATCCCAAGAAGGAGAGACGTGCAGGGGGACATGCAATGACAATAGTTGGGTATAGTGATAGTAAAAAGAGTTTTCTAGTGTTGAATTCTTGGGGGGAGAAATGGGGATTAGGTGGTTATTGTTGGTTACCGTATGAGTATATGATGGACAAGAACTATGTAAGTGATTTCTGGTCACTAAGGTGGTTTTCTTGATTACCGAGTTTTTCTTTCCAAAAAATGTAAATATTTATTACAAAAAGAGTAGAGAATAAAAGTAAAAAGTAGTATGAGCAAGTCACCATTGAGGTATCCAGGTGGAAAGACAAGGGCTTGTAAGAAATTGGATGAAATATTGGGGAAATACATTAATATGAACGAGTGCAGTACAGTAATATCTCCATTTTTTGGTGGTGGTTCATTTGAGTTTTATTTAAAAACCAAGTACAATGTAGAAATCAAAGCCAATGATATATTTACACCATTGTATAATTTTTGGTATACAGTAAAGACCAACAAGGGTAATTTATGTGAGGAATTGTACAAACAAGTGGGTAGAATAGACAAGGAAAAATTTGTATCATCAAGACAGGAAATAATGAAGGAGACGAGTGTATTAAATCAAAGTATATTATTCTTTATAATAAATCGGTGTTCATTTAGCGGTTCAACATTATCTGGTGGATATTCATTAGAATCTTCCATAAAGCGTTTTACATCAACATCAATAGATAGGATAAAGACATTGGATTTGACAAGGGTTGAAATATCAAATTTAGATTTTGAGGAATTTATAAGAGACAGTAAGGGTGATGTAATATTTTTAGATCCACCATATTACATTGGCTCCAAGTTGTATGGTAAAAGTGGAGATTTGCATGATAAATTCGACCACAAGCGTCTACACAATGTAATAAAAGATAAAAGTAGTTGGATGTTGACATATAATGATGATATATTTATAAGGGAATTGTACAAGGATTTCAAAATAATAGAAACAAGTTGGAGTTATGGTATGAACAAGTCAAAAAAGTCTTCAGAAATAGTAATAATAAGTAATGTCTGGAAATAATCTATTTGAGCAAGTATAAGTTGTGGGGGGGTAAATTGTGAGTAGAGTAAAAGAATGATGAGAGGATATATGTGTTCAAGGGAGGGTTTTAGATACGAGATGCAAGTATATAATGTATTAAAGAATTGTAAAATAAAGGGTATGAATTTCAACACTCAAAAAGTAACTGAATTGGGTGGTTCATCGAGTAAGATAGATATTCAGTGTAATTTAACGAGTACCAGGGATATAGGTATAGAAGTAAAAAAGTCGAAAACTCCAGATTGGATGCAATTTGGTTTAAAGTACACAGTCGGTAACGGCAACGGTAGTAACGGTCATTGGCAAGTTACAGAAGGTAACAAACATCCGGATGAGGCAAAAGAGTTGATGAATAAAATATTAAAAAACAAGAAAATTTTTAATAACAAGGAGCCACCATTTGTAAAAAAGAAGATTACACATAAAGAGTGGTTACTGTTAAAGAATGGTACGAATATATGGAGAGATAATTATATAGATGTACCAGGAGATACAATAAAGAGGTTGTATGCTTTAAAATCGTGTAATTACATACAACTAAGTGATGGGTACGGTTTGTATCATTTAGGTGACGACAAGTGTAATTTTGGAGTACCTTTATTTGATGTAGAACAACAACTTCGAATAAGAACAAAGGTACACAAGAGGGTCAACAAGGATGGTTTTTGTACATTGTCAGTTACAGCATCGTGTAAACCAAAGGATATAAAATTGATTAAAAAGTCACCATATTCGTTGGATGATAAAAACAAGTTGCCATTAAATTTAAGATACAATTAGTTTAAATTTTTTATTTTACTTGTTATAAATATAAAGAATGTATATAATCTCTATATCTGTAATTTTAGTAGTAGTAATATCTATAATTGTATCTATATACTTGAGTCAAACTACGGTTACAGTTACACAAGAAGTGGCATCTCAAGAAGCAAAGGAAGCACAAGAAGCAAAGGAAGCACAAGAAGCAAAGGAAGCACAAGAAGCAAAGGAAAAGGCGGATCACGAAAAGAGTAATCCATGGATTATAACTTACCATACAGAATCCAAGAAGGATGTTCCATTGAGAGTAGGAATGAACAAGAGTGTAGAGTGCATGTCAACTGACGGGGTTACTTGTTCATGGGGTACCGATACAGTTTCTCCTAGTAATCTAGTCCCTAAAAACTGTAATGACGAAACAAAAAGTTGGTGTAACCCCAAATTATTGGGTAAGAGACCAGTATATTTCAAGAGTGACAAGGGTTATTACTTGACAGCATTAGATGTAATAAAAGTGACACAAAGTTCATTAAACGATACAAATGCATCGCAACTATGGTATATCAATGACGATAATACAATTTTATCTGCATCAACTAATAAATATTTATCAACAGATAACAAAATCAGAAGCAATACATTCTTGACAAACAATCCAAACAGTGCAAGTAAGTGGAAGTATGACTCGGCAACGAGAAATATTGTGAATTTAGCGTTACCAACCCAAGTTATCAGTGCACCATCAAATACGAATACTGTAGATACAAGAGTAATGATATGGGAGAATATGAAATTAAACGGTCAATTATGGACAGTAATAAATGTGTAGTTATTCTTTAGGGGTCATCAATGGCAAGTGTCCTTTTACCAAGACATAAATAATAATAATTATTGCAAGTATAGATAATATGTAATTGACTATACCTCCAATTTTTTTAGAATTACAATCATCTGGTTTATCTTTGTCACAGAAACTATTAGAGACACTAGTGACAAGAGAACTTGAACAACAAGATGCTACACATACTCCTATAGATAAAACCAAGTTATTCATTATTTTTCTTTTACTATTACTTTTTTAAACAATGCTAATGTCTATTAATGAATATATCTTCACTTTTTTCTGGTGGAACAGCTGCATATTTTAATTCTGCAAAGAAAGTAGATACAACGGCAGCTTCCACGGCAGCTTCCACGGCAGCTTCGGCAGCTTCCACTGTAGCTTCCACTGTAGCTTCCACTGTAGCTTCCACTGTAGCTTCCACGGCAGCTTCCACTGTAGCTTCCACGGCAGCTTCCACTGTAGCTTCCACGGCAGCTTCCACGGCAGCTTCCACTGTAGCTTCCACTGCGGCTTCCACGGCAGCTTCCACTGCACGAAGATTGGGAATACTCTAAAAGAGTAACACAAGGATTGGGATTTGTAACATTATTGATTCTTCAAAGTAAAAAACCAACATGACAATTCTACCAGATGAAATAGCACTGTATGATTCTAAAATACATAATTGGGTATGGGCAGCTGAGAAAGGTCACTTGAAAATAGTAAAGTGGTTACACGAGAACCGAAAGGAAGGGTGTACTGAATGGGTAATGGTTAAGGCAGCTGAGAATGGTCACTTGGAGGTTGTAAAGTTTTTACACAAAAACAGAAAGGAAGGGTGTTCTAAATGGGCAATGGATAGGGCAGCTGAGAAAGGTCACTTGGATGTTGTAAAGTGGTTACACGAAAACAGAAAAGAAGGGTGTACTACAGATGCAATGGATTATGCATCTGGGGATGGTAACTTGGAGGTTGTAAAGTTTTTACACGAAAACAGAAAGGAAGGGTGTACTACAAATGCAATGAATTATGCAGCTAAAAATGGTCACCTAGAGGTTGTAAAGTGGTTACACGAGAATAGGGGGGTAGGGTGTACTGCACGGGCAATGGATTATGCAACTGAGAATGGTCACTTGGAGGTTGTAAAGTGGTTACACGAAAACCGAAAGGAAGGGTGTACTACAGATGCAATGGATTGGGCAGCTGGAGATGGTCACTTGAAGGTTGTAAAGTGGTTACATGAGAATAGGGGCGAAGGGTGCACTGCAAATGCCATGGATTATGCAGTAAAGAATGGTCACTTGGGTGTTGTAAAGTGGTTACGTGAGAATAGACCAGAACTATTTTAATGAAAGTAAATTGTAAAGAAATAAACTTACAAATAAAGTTCTCAAATATCTACATTTTTTAATTGAAAGTATTATAAACTTTTT
>Ga0163144_10025230_pt1 | contig 11619 bp, 10 predicted proteins | sample OliLak19BULKMAT1_FD_123175 | JGI IMG/M metagenome (GOLD analysis project Ga0163144, IMG submission 123175) | Freshwater microbial mat bacterial communities from Lake Vanda, McMurdo Dry Valleys, Antarctica - Oligotrophic Lake LV.19.BULKMAT1 | ecosystem: Environmental > Aquatic > Freshwater >... | reverse complement strand
TTAATATACGTTTTTTATATATAATATAAATAATTTTTATGTTATTAAAATCTTATAAAGCAAAAGGATAGTTAAACAATATTTGTCAATATCAAAAGTTATTCTTATTTAAGGTATATGCTAATAATTATTACGAAAAAATAGTAGTGTATATTTCAGCAACAAAAAGACTAATTGATACATAAAGTATTTTGCCAATCTCATTAAAAAGAATTATATTTTAATAGCTTAACTTGTTAGTAGTAAAAAACTTAAAACACACAAAATCAAATAAAAAATAGATTCGAAAAAAGTGGTTGATAATAAATGAATATAAAATAAGTGAAATTAATCTAGTTTGATTATCTTTTTTTTTATCATTAGATAATATAATTAATCCTCGTTAGTAATAACTAATTTAAATTATTGCAATTTTTTTTGATTTTTATACACTAAAGTAAATATAATTTTAATGGATTAGTTTTAATATTAAACTTTTGGTTAAATAACAAATCATCAATTTTTTGCTATAAAAATATTTTACGTTTTTTTAAATATTAAATGTATATCTAATTCATTTAAAAATTCTGCTTCAATAACTTTATTTTTAAAACAAAACTTGCAATATTTTCTCAATCTACCATCCTAATCTAACACCAAAGCCTTCGACATTAAAATTATTAAAAGGTGTACTTTGCAATGGGAAATTAGCAGGCCTTAACCGTTTAAATAAATGAACTTCTTTATTTTGTTTAATAATCGGAAATAATTCTATATACTTTGTACTTTGGCTAAATTCTAAATAACCGGTTGACTCAAATGTAAAATCGTAATTATCGACATGAATAAAACGTAATGAAGGTAAATACTTTATCACATCAGCGGCTTTATCAAAATTTAAATAGTTGTCATTACTAAAGTCTATCGTTTCTAATTTGTTTAAAGATAAAAATGCGGGCGGCAAAGACTTAAAATCATTTCCACTTAAATCAAGACTCTTTAAGTTTTTCATTTGTAATACACTTTCAGGAAAAATTGATAAATGGTCGTTTCGTAAACTTAATGAGGTAATGTTCGTTAAAAGAGATATATTATTAGGTAAGTTTTTAAATTGGCTATTTGAAATAGTTAAAGAATTTAAGTGGGTTTCTTTTGAGAGTGTTAAAAACGATTTTTTAAATTTAAATTGTGGCGATACACTTAAACTTAAGGATTCGATACCCTTATTCTTTAGAAAATTTCGCCCAATGCTTTTAATTTTGTTACCCTCTAAATCGAGAACTTTTAAGTGACTAATTTTTCTTAAACTTTTAGGTATTTTTTCAAGGTTATTATAGCGAATACTGAGGTATTCAATGCTTTCATTTATTTTTAAATATGTTGGAAATTTAAAATTTGGAATACTATCAAGGTGTAATTTTTTAAGATGAGATATTTTATTTATTATTTTAAAACTTTGTTTTAAATTAAGAAATTTTTCATCATTTAAATACAATTCTTCTAAATTAGGAATTAATGCAAGTTCAGCTGGGAGTAAGGTGAAATAATTAGAACTTATATCTATTATTTTTAAATTCTTAAGTTTGTCCAGTCCTTTAGGAAGAAAAAACAAACTATCGTCAGCTAGCACTAAATAGGTTAAATTAGTAAATACTGATAAATCAGTAGATTCTACATTGATTTTTTTATGTGTTAACACAAGTTTATAAACTTTTTGAGGCGCTAAAAAAGCTTCATTCAGATTGTAAAATGTACTATCTTTTATTTTTTCATCAAGGAGTTGAGAACTTAAAGAAAAACTGGACAATATCACTATCAAAAATACTACTGTAGTGGCTCTCATAATTTTATAATTTAATAGCTAAAGTGCCTTCAATAAACAATATAAATGTTACTGATGTGTAAAGAATTATTATAATATCTTTATCTATATTTAATGTAAATATATAAATAAAAATTTACTAATAATATATAGCTTATTTAGTATATTTTTTTTAATTGCTTATACTCTTCAATTTTTTTAGATAGAATATATATTAAACTAAAAAAAGTAAGTACAGCTAATACTATACTAATTAAAAGTATTGGGCTTATATAAGTTCTATCATCAACCCCGTTAGAAGGTGAAATTAATCCTGCAATTATCAAAAGAAGAGCGATGTAAAGCGGTTTTAAATTTTTTAAAGATTCCATTTTTTTTTGTTTTAAGGATTAGATTTTTTTTTAGTAATTATTTACTGCATTTTACTTAATTAAGAAGCTATTTTCTTATAAATTATCAAAGGAGTGTATAAAATAAATAAAAGAATTTGTTCAGCAAAAACTAATAAAGGAATAACAATTAAAATATCATTTCCATATTCTAAAAATTGATTTTTGAGGTTAAATGTTATTTTGAAATAAATTAATGCAACAATAATTATAACAAAAACTAGAGATTTTAATTTTTTTTTCATATACATATCTCTTACAGTATAAAATTATAGATATTTAATCATAAATTTTTATTTATACATTTAATGTTACGTATAAAATATATTTATGTATAATTACGCTGATTTAAACTGTAAAAATAAAACCATGTTACATTAGTGTAAAATGGTTTTTTTAAATTTTAATTTAAATTGATTACTATCAGAAATAATCGCTACTTTATATAGCATTCATTCAATGTAAAAACTCTTTTAAAAACAAGAAGGTTTTTTATAACCTGATAGTTTAAAACGAATACGTTAAACCGCCCGTAATTAGACGAAATCCACCAGGCATAACTCCTGATTCGACTCTATGTAAGCGACCTGCTCTAAAAATTTCATTTGTTATATTCTTTGCATTTACAAATAAACTAAGAGGGCTTAAGTGTTTATTGCTTGATTGATTAAAATTAAAACCTAAACCTAAATCAACTGTATAATAGGCCGGTAATTGACCAAGACCACCTTCTGCTGTTTCTGATACTAGATTAAAATATTCGCTAAATTGGTTACCTACATAATTATAATTACCAGTTATAAACGCACCCTTATAGGCATAGTATAAATTAAAATTAAAAACAAAATCTGGAACATTGGGCAGTTTTAATTTATTTGTTTGAGAATTACCAAATTTAGTGTCCAAACGCGATAGCCTTCCTGCGCCAGGAGTACTGGCCATGTTAGCAAAATCGGCGCTAGATATTTGACGGGTAATTAAACTATCTTTTGTATTTGCGCTATTTCTAATGTAAACATTGTAACTATCTCCGCTCTCATTAATTCTAGATATTAATTCATCCCTATTTTCTTGCGTTAACAAAGTTTGATTGCTAAAAATAAGTGCGTCGTTTAAAATACCACTTAAAACTTTTGATGTCATCATCGTTCCACTAAATCCCAATTTTAACTCGTGCCCCTTATTATTTTTTAATAGTTTGGTTGGTTCTAAAAATAATGCAATTTCAACACCCTGTATATTTACTTTTCCCAAAGATTGAAACGCTTCACGTCTTGCTGGAGAGTAAAAATTATTAATTGTGCTGTTAAAATAAGCAGCATTAACGTTTATAAATCCATTCAAAAGACTGCCTCTTAAACCAGCATCAAACCCTAAACTTGTTTCTGGTTTAATATTTATTTTTGTGGTGTCAGTTATGTTTGTTGTTCTAACGTTTCCACTTTCATCAACGGCAAAAAATCCAAAGTCGGCAGAAGGCGGTAAAAAACCACTGTAAACTGAGCTATAGGCTGACAATTTATTTTTTTGATTATTTATAAAATCATAGTTAACAAAAGCACCAGGTAAAATAGCAGTAAAATTATTTTTTAAAACACCTTCGTTATTCTTGGTTAGTTTAGGATTTGCTGCTTGTGTTAGTAAATTTACATTTGTCATGTTTATATTTTCAATGCGCAAAATCCCTGCAATAGTTAATGATTTCCATGTAAATCTATTTTGTAAAAAGCCAGCAGCGCTTAATAATTGAGTTAAGTTATCTGTAGTTAATCTTCCTGAACGGCTCCAACGAGAAGAATCTGCATTTACTTGCTTGTTACTAAATTGTTCTGAATGTAAATGTATACCAGCTTCAACAAAATTTTTAATTTTTCCTTTGGAGTATGTGTGTGAAATACTTTCGCGGAAGCCTCCAATTTTAAAATCACGTAACCTTCCAGCTGTAGATTCTCTACCATTTGATAATCTTCCAACTCTTACCCATGCATCTGGCCCATAAGTAGTATTTGGATCTAAATAATTAAATCTATCTACATAAGGATTATCATTTATTTTTGTTTTTAAGTTATCAGCACTTATTATGCTAGTGTTTTGGCGCCACCATTGAAACTGAAAATTATTAGCATATACTTTTGATGTTAATTTTATTTTTTTATTTATTGAAAAATCATGCCCTAAATCAATGGCTATTCTTTTGGTTTTAAATTCATCTGCATCAAAGGGGTTAGCCGTTGGTGCTGTTTTAAAAGTAAAGGCTGTTAAACCAAAATAGGTGGTAGTAGCATTTTCTTGATGATAATTTACTTTTAGATAGGCGCGTGAATTGGGTGAAAAATCATAATACATTTTTGTGGTGTAATTAAGCAAACGTGTATTATTATTTTGGATAAAGCCATCAAAATTTTTATACATTGCACTTGCATCCATAGAAAATTTACCCCACTTGCCTGAATAACCAAGTAACCCTGAGAAAAAATTTTGTTGTCCGCCGATTAACTGCACATCAAATTTTGGTTTTTCGGATGGTATTCTTGAAATATAATTCACAGCACCAAAAGCACTTTGTCCGCCATACAATAATAATTCTGGCCCTTTGATAATTTCAATCCCACTAAGTCTTTCTGGTGGTGGATTGTAATAAACCTGGGGATCGAGGTAAGTAGCAACGGCAATAGGAGAGCCATCTTCTAAAGCCAAAACCCTTGAACTTCTTCTAGGATTAGCACCTCGTATACCAATGTTTAGGCGATTTGAAAGCCCCATATCGCCTGTAACTGCAACGCCTGGTATCATTCTTAACATTTCTTCGGTACCTAGAGGTTTATTTCGTTTTAAATCTTGGGAGTTAATAATGTTATTAGTTCCTAAAATTCTTGAATCGTAATGTGTTTTCGATTCTATAATTTGTACTTCTTGGAGTTGATTTGTTTTGAGAGAATCATCTAGATTTTCTTGTGAAACAACATTATTGGACAGTATAATAAATATACTGAATGAAAGTAATTTTTTCATACTTATTTTAAAATTTAGAATTGTTTGTAACAATGAGAGTTTTGATATTTATTGCTTAAGCAAAAAAATTATAGAATTATAATATATTCTGTTTTATGACTTAAATGAATAAGAAAGCACTATAACTTTATTTAAAAAGTATATAAAGTCATATTTATTACATCGTAAATCAACAAACTGAATTATAATAAAAATAAAACTTATTAGGAGGTGGGGTTTGTTGTATCAGATATGGCTTTGATAAATTAAAAAAAGATATAGTTTGTATTATAGAACATCTGTAGGAAAAGTAGTTTACCGTATTAATATTAGCTATATATTTTAATGCCAATAATTCTTTTAATAATTTAAATGTATTATTCTTATTTTCAAGTTTATTAAAACCAAATAAATCTGCAAAATAAGCGTTCATTTTTTCTTCTTCAACATCTGAAACTAAATTTAATATAACGTTACCATTTATAGTATAAGAAGATATTACATCATATAAAATAGTATTAATTATTATTTCTTTATTATTGTCTTGCCAAAAAATATCGGCTGTATTAACATATAATTTAGAGGGCTCCATAACATATTTTGTAATTTCTAAATTATCCAAATCATTTTTCATTAATGCTTGCTGCGCTTTTTGATAAGATGATAAATAGATGTAATAGCATAAAAAACTTCCTACATGTATAGAAAAAATTAAAACTAACAATAATAAAAGTTTATGTTTACGCAAAATTAAGAACTTATATATTTTTTTAATTTAAATTTTAATAAATATAAAAATTCGAAAAAAATAATTTATATTTATATTTTTTATAATACCCATAAATATTTTTTATGAATTATACGCTACATCAATTACATGTATTTGCAAAAGTTGTTGAATTTAAGAGCATTACTAAAGCTTCGGTAGAGCTGCATATGTCTCAGCCAGCGGTATCTATTCAACTAAAAAATTTACAAGACCAATTTGAAATACCCTTAACCGAAGTGGTAGGTAGGCAATTGTATGTTACCGATTTTGGTAAGGAAATTTATGAAATGGCACAGCGCATAATTAACGAGGTGTACGCTATTAATTACAAAACAATGTCGTTTAAAGGGCAATTAACGGGTAGGTTGTTAATATCTACAGTATCAACTGGTAAATATGTAATGCCTTATTTTTTAGTAGATTTTTTAAAAAAAAATGAGGGCGTTGATTTGGTAATGGACGTAACAAATAAACAAAAAGTAATTGAAAGTTTAAAAAATAATAAAATTGATTTTGCGTTGATATCAGTATTGCCACTGGGCTTAAACATAACCAAAGAAGTACTTTTAGAAAATAGGCTTTACGTTGTTGGAAATAAAAACGAAAAAACAAAAAAACAAATTAGCAGTAAAGAAGATTTAAAATTGATGCCATTAATTTTTAGAGAAGAGGGTAGCGGCACCCGTTTTGTGATGGAAAACTATTTTAATAAAAATAAAATTTTAATAAGAAAAAAATTAGAACTCACATCAAACGAAGCCGTTAAACAGGCTGTAATTGCTGGTTTAGGTAATTCAATTATGCCATTAATTGGCATAAGAAATGAAGTGCAAATAGGCGACATTAAAATTATACCCACTTCAGGATTTCCTATAAAATCGCAATGGTGTTTAATTTGGTTAAAAAGTAAAAAATTATCTCCAGCCGCCGAGGCTTACATAGATTTTATTAAAAAAAATAAACAAGATATTTTAAAAGATAAATTTAGTTGGATTGATAAAATGGGCTTATAATTACTTATTTAAGAACCGATAATCACTTAAACTTAATAAAAAAAATTCTAAATCTCTTTTTTCTATTTTAGTTAAGTTTAATGGTTTGTTTAAAAGTGTATCTCGGTTAATACTGTTATTTATAAATTTACCAGGTTCATTATAATAATCAATTACTTCTGCTAATGTTTTAAATTGCCCATTATGCATATAGGGTGCTGTTTGGGCAATATTTCGCAAACCTGGCGTTTTAAAGGTACCTAAATGTATTGGGTTATTTGTAATTAAAAACCTGCCTTTATCATTTAAGTTTTTACCATTGTATAAGCCAATATTTTTAAATTGATCGTTGCCTGTAAAATCACTTCCAAAATGACAATCGAAACATTTACCTTTATTATTAAAAATAGTTAAACCACGTTTAGCACTTTCTGTAAAAAGACTTGTATCTTTTCCCGACATATAATCATCAAAAGCAGTATTACTCGTTTCTAATGAATTTTCGAAAGCGGCAATTGCTTTTGCCATCAAATTGCGGGTTGGTAAACTACTATAAATACTAACAAATGCGTTTTTATAGCGTTCGTTTTTTAATAAACGCCTAATAATTAAACTAATTGGTAAATCCATTTCTTTTGTATTCTCCATTGGCCCTAATGCTTGCTCCTCCAATGTTTCGCTTCTGCCATCCCAAAAATATAAATTACGGTCGGCCAAATTCATGGCACTTGGCGTATTTCTATCGGTTTTTTGATTGTAAACTCCATTACTAAAAGCAATGTTATCTGCAAAAGCAAACTGTGGTTTATGGCAACTGGAACAACTAATACTGCTATCGCGCGATAAAATTGGTTCAAAAAATAAAGCTTCGCCTAATTCTTGTTCAGTATAAATGGGTTTTAGTTTAATTGATTGCGTACAATTACTAAAAATTATTAATAATGTAAGTAATAAAAATAATCTTAAATAAAACCCCATAATTGGTTATTGTAATAAAAATAAATACATTTATAAACGCCAAAATTAAACTAAAATACAATACTAAACTTTGGTTAAAAATTGTATGGAGATTACAGATGATGAAATAAAACCAAAATTACCATTTAATAATTTGTATTTACTAAGTGGGCTTACAAGCGGGTTTAATAAATTTTGGATGTATATTTTTACACTTATTTTTTTACTAATAGGTTATGTGGGTTACCAAGCTATAATTGCGCTTCCGTTATTAAAACTTGCCGAAAAGAATGGTATTACTCAGCAACAAATTTTAGAAAACAACAATATACTTTTTGATAGTGATGCCCTACATGTAAATAGAAATTTAATTCTATTGATATTATTTGGCATGTTTGTATTTGCATTTGCTGGTTTTTTAGTTGGATTAAAATCATTTCATAAAAAAACGTTAACTAGTGTGTTAACTGGCTTTGAAAAATTTAGATTTAAACGCTTTTGGTTTGCATTTACAATTTGGTCATCCTTATTATTATTTACAGTACTTTTAAATTTTATTATTGAACCAGATAGTATTATATTAAATTTTAATTTAGGAGGCTTTTTAGTTTCATTATTATTAATGCTAATTTTTATGCCTATACAAACAGGGGTTGAAGAGGTGGTTTTTAGGGGCTATTTAATTCAAGGCTTATCACAAATATTTAAAAATGGAATTATTCCAATTATAATTACCTCACTTTTGTTTGGTTTAGCGCACATGAGCAACCCCGAAGTACGACAATATGGCTTTGGTATTATGTTTAGCTATTATGTAATTTTTGCTCTTTTTATGGGCGTTGTTACTTTATTAGATGAAGGCTTAGAATTAGTGTTTGGCATACATTTTGCTAACAATTTAATAAGTAGTATTTTAATTACTCAACCGCATTCGGTTATAAAATCATATTCTATTTTTGAAGCTAAAGCCGACGATCCAGCATCGGAAATTGTGCTATTATTTTGTATGATGGCAGTTACTTTTACACTTTTCATAATTAAATACCGTTGGAAAAATTTTGCTTTAATAATTAAATAAATATACTTAATGAAAAATATATTATTTGCTATAACCTTTATTTTTTCACTACAACTTATTGCCGACGAAAACTATAATTATTTTGTAAACCTTACAAAAGTTACTGATGATAAGCTATTGGTTACTTTAATTCCTCCTACTCTATCTCAAAACGAAGTCGAGTTTTGTTTTCCTGCTATGGTGCCAGGCACTTACGAAGTTTATAATTTTGGGCGATTTATTAGCAATTTTAATGCTTTAGGGAAAAATGGAACTAAAATTACAATAACAAAAATAGACGTAAACACTTTTAAATTAAGCCCCGCCAATCAAATTGATAAAATAACTTATAATGTTGATGATACGTGGGATAAAACAGATTTGCCAAATACAAAAGATAAAATTGTATTTGAACCGGGTGGTTTTAACATCGAGGAAGGAAAAAACTTTTCTATAAATACCCATTGTGTATTTGGTTATTTTAAAAACATGTTAAACAAAAATTTTGTATTGGAGTTCGAAAAACCAAAAGGCTTTTATCCAGTAACAGGCTTATCAAATATAAAAATTACTGATAATAAAGACGTTATTACCGTTTTTGATTATCACGATTTGGTTGATTCTCCAATTATGTATGCCTTACCCGATACAGCAACTGTTTTAGTGGGAAATACGAAAGTTCAAGTAGGTTGTTATTCGCCTAACAAAAAAATAAATGCCAATTACATAGCCAATACTTTAAAAGAATTATTGTACGCCCAACGCGATTATTTAGGAGGTGAATTACCTGTAAATAAATATGCGTTTTTATTTTATTTTATTGATAAGCCAACACTATCAGGATCAAGCGGTGCATTAGAGCATTCTTATTCATCGTTTTATGTTTTAGCTGAATTAGATAGTACTGATTTGCAGCAGGAATTACGTGATGTTTCTGCTCATGAATTTTTTCACATTGTTACGCCACTAAATATTCATGCCAAACAAATTGGTGATTTTGATTTTAACACGCCACAAATGAGCGAGCATTTATGGCTATATGAAGGTATGACAGAATACGCCGCACATCATGCCCAAGCAAAAGGAGGTATTACTAATGTAGATGTTTTATTAAATACAATGTTAAGAAAATATGAAAATAGTATTGAAGAATATAATGATACCATGAGCTTTACATGGATGAGTAAAAATGTATTAAACGAAAAGGTACACAAACAATATAATAATGTATACGAAAAAGGTGCCGTAATAGGTATGTGTTTAGATATTTTATTGCGTGATTTAAGTGATGGGAAATATGGCACACAAAATTTAATGAAAGATTTAGCTACAAAATATGGTAAAAATAAATCATTTAACGATGAAGATTTATTTAACGAAATTGAAAAATTTACCTACCCGCAAATTGGCGATTTTTTAAGGAAATATGTCGGCGGACATAATCCATTACCAATGGTAGATGTGCTTTCAAAAATTGGAATTAATTTTATAAAAGAAGCAACCGACAATGAATATAGTTTAGGCGGACCAGATTTAGAATACAACCAAGAAACCCAACGTTTAACTGTAAGTAACAATTCGAATATGGATGCTTTTGGAAAAGCCTTAGGCTATAAAAAAGGAGACGAATTGTATAAACTTAATGGTAAACAATTAAAAATTGATGAAATAAAAGACATTATGACTGCCTATTTTGACACAGTAAAAGAAGGGGATAATGTTCAAATTGAAATTTATAGGCCAAAAAGAAAACAAGGTAAATACAAATTAAAAACGCTAACAGCAAAAGCAAAAAAAGTACAAATAATCCGCAAAAATAAAATTAGTTTAAACGAAAAATTGAGCGAAAAACAAAAGCAAACTTTAAAGGCTTGGGCAGGAATTTAGTAATTAAAATTAATTAAGTCGTTTATTTATTATTTTACTTACGTTACCAAATACTTGTCCTGGGCTAAATTTTCGCCATTCAAAATCGTCTAACTCGCCACCATATAAAAAAAAATAATCGAGACGAGCTTGCTTAAATTCTTTTAACACGTGTTCTCTAAAGTTTAACAAAACCATCCAGCCATCATTGCCATTATCTTCAAACCATTCTTCGTAATAACTATCATCGCTATCATGAAAATTTAATACATTTTCGCCAATTAAAATATATTTATTTATTCCACATAAAATTAGTTCATCAATAAAATCTCGCTTTAGTAACATAACATCATTATTAATAGCGTCATTCCATTCGCCAATAAATTCAATAATGGCGTACTTTTCTTCATAATCAGCAAACAATATTTTTATATATAACGTTTCGCTGCCAATATCGTCCCACTGCGGGTGTATATAGTAATTATAAATAGTTTTACTAAATTCAAATTCGCTATATTCAGCACCAAAAAATGGCGATTGTGGGTCGTGGGCTGCAACATACAAATGTTGCCAGTTATAAAAGGGTTCTAATGTGTGCATTTACTAACACAAAAATACTTATAAAATGCAAAGTTTAAACAAATAAAAAGAGTATAATTTTGTACATTTATAGCTTATTAAATGAAGACAGTAATTACAAGTGCTAACAAATCTCTTTTAAATTTTGCCGAATTAAAGAGTTATAGTGGCTTATTTAAATATTTATCCTTACGCGATGTTTCTGTTCGTTATAAGCA
>Ga0163144_10025229_pt1 | contig 11619 bp, 13 predicted proteins | sample OliLak19BULKMAT1_FD_123175 | JGI IMG/M metagenome (GOLD analysis project Ga0163144, IMG submission 123175) | Freshwater microbial mat bacterial communities from Lake Vanda, McMurdo Dry Valleys, Antarctica - Oligotrophic Lake LV.19.BULKMAT1 | ecosystem: Environmental > Aquatic > Freshwater >... | reverse complement strand
GGCTCCAACAACTGCGCCAATTTGTGGCAAAAGGTCGGTGAGTCCTGCAAAGAGTGCAAGTGCTGGGGCGAATGGGACTCCGATTATTGATAATCCGATAAATATTACAACTCCGCAGATGAGAGAGATGCTGAGGTTGCCTCTTATATATTGTCCATTTATCCGTGTTAGTTCTAATGTTAATTCTTCAGCCTTTTTTTCGTATTCATCTGGGATTAATGAAATTATGATTTCGTTTAACTTTTTTGAATCGATTAGGAAATATAGTGTTAGAAATATAACTGTGAAGAAGGCTGTTAGGTATCCTGTAATTTGTGATGTTGAGTGAAAAATGTAAGTCCCAACGTTTTGTGAGTACTGGGTGAGGTCGATGTTTTTTATTGCTGGAGGAATGAATGATGCTTGGGCAACTACTTTGTTTACTGTTTGTATAATATCGGGGAATTGTTGGATTATTCCAGGTACTATTGTGAATAATATAATTATAATTGGTAAAAGTAATGAAAAGACAACTATAATTGAGGCTAGTGGTAGTGTTAGTCGTTTTTGAAGTCTATATACTATCGGATAGAATGCTGCTGCAAGCATTATTGATACAAATATCATTAGTATGGTGCTATATAGTTTCCAAGCTAGATAAATGCTGAATATTGTTACTACTATTCTTGCAATTGCTTGCCAGCTAAGTGGATGTTCGATTTTGCTCATTGATGTCATTATATCATAACTTACTATTATTTTACAAAACCCGAGTTCTAGTTTTTTGACTTTTACTTAGGTGTTCGGATTCAGATTAGAATGTAGGGTTATTGTAAATTAAATTAGATAATGTAAAATTGAATTCATACTATGCCAATTTATACTTCTGATGAAACTAAAGAGTCTATACGTCTAGTGGTTCGAAATGTGAAAGAGAGCGAATTAGTTGCTTTTAGATCGGAAAGTAGTACCGAACTCGCTTCGACAAAATCACGACTAAATACGACCCATAAAGTGGCGCTTCAACTTGATTCGTATAAAGATAACATTCAAAATAGTCCTGTTTTTCAAGAGATGCAAAGTATCATGCCTGATCCCAATATCGCAGGATCAGGAAAGATTCAGGTTTTGCGAGTTGCTGACTACATCCCTGTGTGGAAAGCGGTGATTCATAAAGGAGAATCTGGTGAAGAGGTAAAAGAAGAGGTTGTGCTATTTAAAAAACCTAATGGTGGATTCTTTTTGGATGAGCAAACGCAGGAGCCATATTCGTTTAATTTGGAACTTTGGCAAGCACGAATACACCTTGATCCGATTGCTTCAAAGTCGGATGAAAGTGTTCCTGACATGAGCTTTGCTCCTGTGGTGGACGGGAATGGAGTGCAGGGAGTCGTTGCGATTATTGAACACGACATAAGAAGAAATGATCAAGTGGAGCGACCTGCCGAAATATCAGATGAAGATATCTTTAGCGGTCGTAAAGGTCAGGTAGTGCCTAAAGACTCAGAGACTGATCAAGATAAACAAATAGCTGTGAAAAGAAAAAAACAGGGGCTAGCGCGAGGGTTAGCTGCAATAGCTTTTGCAGCTAATTTACTGGGTCCGGTTAATTCGCCAGAACAACCTGTTCAAAATATAAACAAGATAGTTTTAGATGCTGACGCATCGCTGCTCATTCAGACTCCAACCGAGCAAAATACATTTACTCATCCACAAACCAACGAACCTGCCACCGAGATAATGTTAGTCACCGAACATCCTGCGACGGACATGACTCAAGATTATCAAATTTTCCCCGAACAAAATCAGAGAGTAGAAAGATCAGATAATCCACTTAACCAAACTGAAAAAGCTGCTACAACAAGTAAACTAGACCTTCTTAAAACAGACGAGACCTACATCAAATACGGTGAATATGCTCTTTCGGGACCATCCATAGTTAATCCGGATGTCATACTTGCAACCGTACGAGAGTACAGAGACAGTGACGAACACGCTGATGAAATAGCACATTGGATAAATATATATGCTGACCAATATGGTATTAATAAAGAAGTAGTTATGACAGCCTTTATGATTCAGGAAAGCAGTTTTGGGAAAATTACGGGTAATATATCAGGAGATTACAACATTGGTAACATACGTGCAGCCAGTACAGGAAAATTTTTGGATTTTGATTCATACGAGCAAGGTGTAGATGCAATTTTTTGGCAGGTGGACAGATACGACAAAGTTTGGCCTACTGAGAAAAATGACGATTCTATACATGAAATAGGTCAAGCAATGGAAGTCTATGCACCTCCCAATGAAAATCCAACCCAAGATCGAATAGAAGTTGCCAAAGAGTTTATTGACAGCCTCCGCATCATCTCTGACCAATACGAACAAGGGCGTATTACAAAAAAAGATCTTCAAGATAAAATTCATGAACTGCGGGCATCATTACAACAAAAACATGGGGCCGTGTGGATTTAATTGATATATTTTACACCCCGAGAGTGCTTATGCCTTTCAGGCAAGGCGCGGCGCCCCCTTGGTACTTATCCGTTTCGCGGAAGGCGCGTAGAAACTCTACCTCGCCTTTTGTATGGCTCTAGATAGGTCGCCTTTAAAATATAACCTCAATGGTTTTTAGATGTAATGTATAATATTTGAAATAAATGAGTTGAGGAGAAAATTTTATGTATATTCCGTCAGACGCGATTTTGAAAAATTATGCAGATTTGTTGATTAAGTTTGCTTTGGGCGGGGGTACGGGGATTAAAAAAAGTGAGGTGGTCATGATTTCTATTCCTGAATCAGCAAAGCCATTTGTGAGATTTTTGAGAAGGTCGGTGCTTGAGGCTGGCGGGAATGTGATTTTTTTGAATAGTTTTGATGATGTTGGAGCTCGTGAGTTTTTTGAAATTGCTAGTGAGGAACAGCTTAATTTTTTTGCTGATAAATATTATCGAGGGATTGTTGATCAGGCTAATCATATTGTTCGTATTTTGTCTGAGAGCAACAAGTATGAGCTTCAGGGGGTTGATAGTCAGAAATTGATGAAAACAAGTCGGGCGATGAAACCGTATCAGGATTGGCGATTTGAAAAAGAAGGGCAAGGGAAAATGACTTGGACTTTGGCAAGCTATGGCACAGAGCATGAAGCACGCGACGCTGGAATGAGTATTGAGGAATATTGGGGACAGATTATTAAATCTTGCTATTTGGATTTGGATGATCCGATTGGGATATGGAAAGAGATTTTTGCGGAGCAGGAGCGTTTGAAGAAGACTTTGAACGATATGAAAATTGAAAAATTGCATATTGAGTCGGAAAATGTTGATTTGTGGGTAAAGCTTGGTGCCACTCGACTATGGCTTGGTGGAAGCGGGCGCAATATTCCTTCGTTTGAGGTTTTTACTTCTCCTGATTGGCGGGGAACGAATGGGCGAATTAAATTTAATGCGCCACTTTTTCGTTACGGGAATAAAGTTACTGATATTGATGTGACTTTTCGGGACGGTGTAGTGACTGAAGCGCGTGCAAGCGAGAATGAGCAGCTATTGAAGGATATGCTGGCTGTTTTGAATGCAGATAAGCTTGGAGAGTTTTCGTTAACTGACAAAAGAATGTCTCGAATTGACCGTTTTATGGGGCAGACTTTGTATGATGAGAATTTTGGTGGTGAGTTTGGTAATACTCATGTTGCTTTTGGAATGGCTTACAAGGATGCTTTTGTTGGTGATGTTGCAGCTACTTCAAAAGAGCAGTGGGATGAGATGGGTTTTAATGATAGTGCTGTTCATACGGATGTTTTTTCGACGGAAGATCGTGTAGTTACTGCAGTTTTGGGTGATGGGAGTGAGAAAGTGATTTATCGAGACGGGATGTTTTGTGTTTAGAAAATGAAATATTCTTTGCTAATCAAAACATCCCTTGCATACTCTTTTGCTACAGTCTCTTATATTTATCTAAAAAAACTACTTTGGCAAGTTTTACAGCGACACGTTTTTCGTCCTCTTTGAGGACGAATGGAAACTCTACTTCGCCTATTGTCTGGCTCAGAAGGTCGCTTTAAAAACTTGTCTACTGTAGTTTTATTTAATTTGTAGCTCGAATATTTTTTTCCAGATTTCGCGGACTCCGTTTGGAGTGAGGGAGGGGTCTGTTTTGTGATTTTTGTAATTTTGCATGGCTATAAATATACCAAAAGCGTGGCAGCCAATTATAAATTCTGAGGCTTCTTGTGGACTTTTTGGTAGGCGTATTGCTCGCCATGATGATGCATATGAAACGTAGGTTTGAATTGTATGGAGATTATTATTTTGGAATGCTTGAAGTAGCAATGCTGTAGTTTTTTCTGTCGGGAGAAAGCCGTTTCTTTCTAAATAGTTTAAATTATCGTATTCTTGACGACCGACCGGTTCTGTCAGAAGGATTATTGGACCGCCGAGCGTATCGGGGGTTGTCAAAACTTTGAAGCATTGTTCTGATGGTTTTGTGATTTCGAGTGATGGTGGATTTAATTGACTATATAGCTGGTCGTATAGTTCTACTGTTTGTTCGTCATTTGCTCCGATATGGAATGAAATATTATTATTTTCTCGAAAATAATCAATGAAAGGTTTAGTGTAGTTTCCTTCGCGGGTGACAACTGAAAAGGTGAATTGGGTGGAGTTCTTTTGTGTTTGTTCTTGTAATAATTTTTCTATTAGAGTTTTATAGAAATCGAGTTGAACTGCTGCTCCGCTTACTGGGATACAAACCCTGGCTTTTTGTGGATTGTCGGGTTCGAGTTGCTCGATTTTGTTGTACAAGATTTCTGTTCTTAATTTAAGACAAAATTCTGGATTAATTGGATACGGTACGACTTCGATGTTTGGTGCTTTGTGATTGTCTTCTTTGTATTTTTGCAATAGCTGCTGTTTTGTGTTTTGGCTTGGAACAAATATTATGTTTGCATCAATCATCCAAAATCTTTGGGGTGAGTCGTCGGTGACGATCACGGCGTGGAATATTGGTTTTTTGAATTTTCTGGAATTAATGATTTTTTGTATTTTATGGGCAATGAATGCGTGTGTAGAAACTACGATAGTTGGGTAATCAGGATTAATTGTCTGAACTAATTTTTGTTCAGTATCTTTGGTATCTTGTGTTTGCAAGAAACTGATAATGTCATTTGTTATTTTTTCAGCAACTGGATTGGTTTGAGTGAACTCGAGAATTTTCCTTAAATAAAAATTTGTGCTGATTATTCTGTAAAATAAAGCAGTTGTTGGATCTTTGATACCAATTATTGTTGCGTTTTGAGTGAGCGGTAAGCCTTTGAGAATAGCATTGGTGACACGAATATGTCCTAATCCGGTTGGAACTGTCGTAATAATTATATTGAAAGTCTTTGTCAAAATATTTTGCATGGCTTATATATCGTAGCATTATTTATTTGTTGATTGGTGAAATAATTAGTGTTACAGTGTCTTCACTATGTTATTTCTTGGCGCAGACCATGCAGGTTTTGAAGTGAAAGATTTAATCAAAGAGATGCTTCATCAGATCGATGTTCCGTTTGAGGATTTGGGGGCGGAGGCAGCGATGCCTAATGATGATTATGTTGACTATGCACAGCGTGTGGTGGTACGAGTTGCAAAAGGATTTGGTCAAGGAATATTGATTTGCGATACAGGGATCGGTATGGCTATTGCTGCGAATAAAGTAAAAAGTATTCGTGCTGCTTTGTGTACTTCGGTGTTTATGGCGCAGCGATCAAGACAACACAATGATTCGAATGTATTAGTATTAGGCGCTGCAATTAATAGCTCGGTTGAAATAACAGAAATTGTTCGAGCGTGGCTTGATACGCCTTTTAGTGGCGAAGCTAGACACATCCAAAGATTAAAAAAAATAGAATTAGTTGAAAAAGTATTGAAGGTTGATGATCTTCGTTTATGATTGTTTACCCAGGAATTACAGAAAAATATGTTGAAGATGTTTTTAAACGAATTAAATTGTTTGTAAACAATGTTGATGGATTTCATTTTGATTTTGCAGATGGGAAGTACGTTCCGAACAAGCTAGTTAGTATTGATGATCTGGAAAAATTGCCGGATATGTTTTTTGAAGCGCATTTGATGGTCAATAATCCTGAGAATTATTTTGATAAATGTCAGACGCTTGGCTTTAAACGAATTATTGTACATTTTGAGACTTTGAAAGAACTTAGTCTCGAATATGTGACGGAACTGAAACTAAATTTGCAGAAAAAAAATATTGAGTTGGGATTGGCATTTAAAAAAGGTGTTAAATTGCCTAATAATATTTTAAATATTGTAGACTATGCGCTTGTTATGATGATTGAACCAGGATTTTCCGGTCAGCCATTTTTGTCTGAGCAACTAGATATGATAAAAAGTATTAGGGAAATTAATTCCAAAATTAAAATTGGTGCTGACGGGCATATTGATGAGATTACTGGGCCTGAGGTTTGCGAGGCAGGAGCTAAAGTTTTGGTTAGTACATCGTATTTAACAGGAATCGATTTTGATGAAAAATATATGATTTTGAAAGGAATATAAAAATGGCTATTAATCTTACGGCGAAAAATAAAAAACAGGTATTTCCGCAAGGAAAGATTGAGAGAGTGGCATTTTTTGGATATGCTGACTCGCTGCCAACTGATCCAGAGTATAAAATGGCCTATGAAGTTGCTAAATTGTGCGCCGAAGCAGGGTTTACAGTTGTTGATGGCGGAGGACCAGGGGTGATGGGGGCGGCTTCTAGTGGCGCTAAAGCTGGAGGTGGAAAGACTATTGGGGTAACATTTTATCCAACAAATGCTGTGAATTTTGAAGGCAAATCTACTTCGAACATACTTGATGAAGAAATCGTAACCAAAAATTATTTAGAACGTACTTTGCGATTACTCGAATATGGTCAAGTGTATATGATTTTTAACGGTGGGACTGGGACTATTAGTGAATTTGGAATGGCTTGGGCGATGGCTAGATTGTATTTTGGTCATCATAAACCGCTAGTTTTGTGCGGGAAACAATGGTATGACGTAATTGCAACTTTAGTTCGGAATTTTAGAATACGAGAAGAAGAGTTGAATGTATTTAATATTGTTGATTCTCCTGAAGAAGCGTTGCGAGAACTTCACTCATTAAATCGAGAGCTGGCTGAGCGAGTTGAAAGTTTTGAGATTAGTGACGATGAGAGGCCATTTGTACTTTAGTTTTATCGAAAGGATTTTTTATGATCGATCTGTCAAAAATTACTACCAACGGACGTGCTTTGTATTTGGCTTATGATCAAGGATTGGAACTTGGGCCGTCGCTATTTAACGATAAAAGCATTGACCCTTCATATATTTTGGATATTGCTGTTGAGGGTGGAGTGACCGCGGTGATTTTGCAAAAAGGTATTGCTGAAAAATATTATGCTGGGAGTGAGTATCAACAAAAAGTTCCCTTGATTATGAAATTAAATGGTAAAACTGCTTATGATAAGGAAGAGCCATTTGGACCACTTTTGTGCACAGTTGAAGAAGCTGTTGAAATGGGTGCGAGTGCTGTTGGGTACACTGTCTATGTTGGGAGTAAAAGGCAAGATCAGGCATTTGCTGAATTTGCTGAAGTGGTTTGGGAAGCACATCAGGAAGGGCTTCCTGTTGTCGGATGGATGTATCCGAAGGGTGGATATGTTGGGGAAGAGTCAGCTGAGATAAATGCATATGCTGCACGCGTAGGTTTGGAGTTGGGTGCTGATATTATTAAAGTTCATAATATTGGGTCTGCAGCTGACAAAGCTTGGACTGTGAAGTGTGGAGGACGCGCAAAAGTAGTGTTTGCTGGTGGGAAGCGTGGAAGTGATCAGGATACTTTGCAGCACGCGGCTGAAGTGATTGCAGGTGGTGGCTTGGGTCTAGCTGTTGGACGAAATATTTGGCAAAATGAAGATCCTTTGGGGTTTGTGAATAAATTGAAGCAGGTTTTGTTTGTATAGTTAGGATTTTTTTCGGTCTTCATTTATAACTAGAATATTGCGGATTGAGTAAGAATCAAACTCTCGATCATATCTGAGATATTCACTATCAAGATTAACTTGATCTTGTCGAAAAGCTTTTTGTAATTCTAATAATAATTTTCTTAATTTGTCTTCTATCCTTTTGACTGGAGTCGCAAACTCAGATTTTTTTTGTTTATTTAATATATCGACTAAATTTGAAAAACTGGTATTTTTGTTTGTTAATAGCTTTTCAACAACTCGAGCTTCATTGACTGAAAGTAATAGCTCGGTGTCGCCAATTTTTATTACCGATCCATCTCTTGTTATTGTAATGGCTATTTGTTTTTTCTCGATAGAATCAGGAAATTGATTAGAAGTTGTTTCATTCTCAGATACGAACTGATCAAATAGTAATTCTTTGATTCCTTCTAATATTTGAGGGGAATTTGGAAGTCGACGTCTTTCCTGCAGTGGTATATTGCGATCTCTTTTAGTTGTGTGAGATAAAATTACTCTTTGAACTTCTGTAACGGTTTGATTAACTGCGAATTCAACGAGTGGGGGTAGCGTTGATGATCCTTTGTCTTGTTTTTCGGTTGCTTGATTTTCTTGAGGTAATAGAGCTCTAAGTGTTCTTAATCTTATCTCTTTTGCTGCCTGATGCTTTGTGGATTTTGGTAATCTTTCTAGCTGGTCGATTCTTTGAATTCCGTAAGCTATTGATTCATCAATTTGAATTCTAGCAGCTATTACTATTTAATCTACTTGTGAAATATTTGTTTTTTCACTCATCTATTTATATCTTTTATATCATGAATTACAGAAATGTGAAGTGTTAATATTTGGGTTTGATTTGTGTTATTTAATTAAAGGTGTTATGTTTTTTTTATGATAATTTTGGGTATTGATCCGGGGATTGCGACGACTGGGTGGGGTGTGGTCGAGAAAGTACCGCATGGTAAAGTTGGTAAAGATTTTGTGATGCGCGACTATGGATGTGTTTTGACTGAGGCTGGACTAGCTCTGGAGGTGCGACTAGCGATGCTTTATAAAGGCGTGCAAGAGGTTCTGCGGGAAAATAAGCCTGATGCGTTTGTAGTTGAGGAGTTGTTTTTTAATAATAATGCTAAGACGGCTTTGGTGGTTGGACAAGCGCGGGGGGTGATATTGCTTGCGGCCAGGCATTTTGGAGTTCCATTTTTTGAATACACACCTTTGCAAGTGAAGGCGGCTTTGACTGGATATGGTCGGGCGGAGAAGTCACAAATGCAAAGGATGATTCAACTAATTTTGTCGCTGAAGGAGATTCCGAAGCCGGATGATGCGGCTGATGCGCTAGCTATTGCGTATTGTCATGGCGTGAGTGCGCGGTGATAGTTTGTCAATATTTCATCTTCGTGTTATGTTTGTGTAGATGATAGTTTTCTTGGATGGTGTGGTTGACACTATTGTTTCTGATTCAATTTATTTATCCGTTGGAGGGGTGGGGTATCAGGTGTTTGTCCCTGTGTCTTTGCTTTCGCGGATTGGCAAGGGTGAGAATGTGCGGGTATATACTTATCAACATATTCGTGAAGATGATTTGAGGTTGTTTGGGTTTCTAAGCAATCAGGAGCTTGAGATATTTAAACTTTTGATTAGTGTCAATGGTGTGGGACCGAAGGCGGGGATTGGGATATTGGGGGCGTATTCGGTTGAGGATATAGTTGGAGCGATTCAGCGTGAAGATGACCGGCTGTTTGCGAGTGTGTCAGGGATTGGGAAGAAGGGAGCGGCCAAGATTGTGATTGACTTGAAGAATAAAGTGAATGGGATTAGTGTGGGAGTGGGTAAAATTGGAGTGCAGGATAAGTTGCTGACGAATTCAAATGAATTGGTGGATGCTTTGGTGGTACTGGGATATGCTGAGCGAGAGATCTATGGTCATATAAACGATATTGATCAGAGTGCACCTTTGGCTAAACAGATTAAACAGGCGCTGGGGCTATTGGGGAAATAATTGTATTTGTCATCCTGAACTTGATTCAGGATCTATTTATGAAAAATATATATTACGTCTATATTTTGACTAATTATCAGAATACGACGTTATATATTGGAGTGACGAATAATTTAATTCGACGAGTTACTGAACATAGAACTGGTGAAAAAGATGGGTTTAGTAAAAAATATAATTTAAATAAGCTAGTTTACTTTGATTTGTGTGAAGATGTACAAGAGGCTATTAGAAGAGAGAAACAGTTGAAAAATTGGAGAAGACAATGGAAATTGGAATTGATTGAGAAGTTGAATCCAAAATATGAAGATTTGTATGATTCGATATTTGAGTGAAAGATCCTGAATCAAGTTCAGGATGACAATGAAAGAATATGGCAGATAATAGAGTGAAAGATCCTGAATCAAGTTCAGGATGACAATGAAAGAATGACAATGGGGTAATTATGAGTATTGTTGATCCGAAAAAAATTGAAGAGATTGATGCGCAACTTGATCTTTCGTTGCGGCCACAGAGGCTTGCAGAATATATTGGTCAAGACAAAATGAAGGAGAATCTGATTGTTTCGCTGGAGGCGGCAAAAAAAAGAGAGGAACCAGTGGATCATTTGCTTTTTTATGGTCCACCTGGTTTGGGGAAAACGACGATTTCGCATGTGATTGCGCATGAGATGGGTGTGAATATTCGCGTGACTTCAGGACCGGCTATTGAGCGAGCAGGGGACTTGGCTTCGATATTAACTAATTTGCAAGATAAAGATATTTTGTTTATTGATGAGATACACAGGCTGAGTAAGATAGTGGAAGAAGTGTTGTATCCGGCGATGGAGGACTATGCTCTGGATATTGTTATTGGAAAGGGTCCATCGGCTCGTACGGTTAGACTAGATTTGCCAAAGTTTACGATAATTGGAGCAACGACACGGGTTGGTTTGCTATCGTCACCTCTACGTGACCGATTTGGAATAATTCATCGATTGGAATTTTATGATGAAGTGGCTTTGTATAAAATTATTTTGCGAGCTGCGAATGTTTTGGGGATTAAAATTGAAGATCAAGCATCAAGAGAGTTGGCTAAAAGGAGTCGCGGAACGCCGAGAATTGCAAATCGACTATTGAAGCGAGTGCGAGATTATTCTCAGGTTAAACATCAGAGTGATCTGGTGACGCAGATAATTATTAAAGATGCGCTTTTGATGCTTGATGTTGACGATGAAGGAATGGATGCGAGTGACAGGAGAGTGCTTGAAGTGATTATCAAAAAATTTGGTGGTGGGCCTGTAGGAATTGAGACTTTGGCGACTTCACTATCCGAAGATATTGGGACGCTTGAGGATGTTTTGGAACCGTATTTACTACAAAAAGGATTTTTGCAACGGACGCCAAGAGGGAGAATTGTGACGGAGTTGGGGAAAAGGTATTTGCGAGCTTAGTTTATTTTTATGGCTGAAAAAGCTCCAGAATAAATTTTAAGTAATCCTAATTGTTTTTATTGCGGACGAGCGACTGATGCAGATGGAGAGGAAAAAGGTGATAGGCCTAAGTTGGTTAGAGATGGTACAAACACAAAATGTCAAGTACCCCAAACAGGGAGAGGGTTTTCTGAGAGAGATTGAGCATAGGAAGCAGGAGACATTTTAAGGGAGCGGTGAATTCTTT
>Ga0163144_10025227_pt1 | contig 11620 bp, 4 predicted proteins | sample OliLak19BULKMAT1_FD_123175 | JGI IMG/M metagenome (GOLD analysis project Ga0163144, IMG submission 123175) | Freshwater microbial mat bacterial communities from Lake Vanda, McMurdo Dry Valleys, Antarctica - Oligotrophic Lake LV.19.BULKMAT1 | ecosystem: Environmental > Aquatic > Freshwater > Lake... | reverse complement strand
TGCGAGGTCCTGCAGCGAGTACTCGGACAGCAGCGGCTCGCCCTCACGGCGGTGGATCGTCACGAGCGCGCCGTCGAACTCCGCGTGGCTGATCTCTTCGGGAGCGAGCAGCACCACGCCGGTTCGAGTCGTCACCGCGATGCGCGTGAGCACCTCGGTCGGCGCGACGGGCCGACGGTGACCGAGCTGCTCGCGCGCGCGATCGATCGCGCGGGCGAGCCGCGGCCCATCGATCGGCTTGAGCACATAGTCGACGGCGCCGACGTCGAAGGCACGCGCCGCGTGCTCGGGATGTGCGGTCGCGAAGATGATGACCGGCCCGCCCTCGGGCACGAGCGCCGATGCCTCGAGACCACCTTGCCCCGGCATCTGCACGTCGATGACGATCGCATCGACGACATCGACCGCGATCTGTGCGAGCAACGACGCCGCGTCTTCGTGCACGCCGACGACGAGGACGCCGCTCATCGACTCGAGCAGCCGCACCAATCGCTTGCGCGCGAGCAGCTCGTCGTCCGCAATCGCGACGCGTAGCGCGTTCACGCCTCCTCCGTCGGTCGCACGCTCGGCAAGCGCAGTCGCACGCACGTGCGCTCGCCCTCGGCATCGATTGTCATCGTCGCGCCACCAGCGTACGCGAGCTCGAGTCTCTGCGCGACGCTCGCGATGCCCTCACCGCCGACGCGCGGGCCAGCGTACCGCCCGGGGTTGTGCACCCACAGCGCGACGCCGTCACCGTCGGCACTGGCACCGACCTCGATGGTCCCGCGATGACCGGCACCGACCCCATGCTTCATCGCGTTCTCGCACAGAGGCAGCAGGATCATCGGCGGTACGGTGACGCCCGGCAGCTCGTCGGTCTTCCACACGACATCGAATGCGCCGGGATCACGCACGGCGTGCAGCTCGAACAGCATGCGCCCGAGGGCGATCTCGCGGGCGATCGGCCACGCCGGCAGACGCGAGGCCTCGAGGATCTCCCGCAACATCTCCGACAGGCGCAGCGTCGCTTGCTCGGCGACTTCGCCGTCCTCGCGACACCACTCCGCGATCGCGTTGAGCGTGTTGAACAAAAAATGCGGGTCGAGCTGGCTGCGCAAGGCGAGCAGTCGCGCGTGCTCGGCCCGCCGTGCGAGCGTGACGACCTCGGCCCGGGCCTTGCGTAGGCCGGACTCGAGATCGATGTCGCGCCCGAGTCCGTAGCCGCCGACCCAGAACAACGCGACCGAGACCAGCAGCCCGACGTCGGTCGTCATCAACGTATCGCGCATGCCGAGCAGCTTCGGGAGCACGACGCCGATGAGGCTGACGACACCCGCACCGGTCGTCGCGTAGACGACGAGTCGCCCGAACGGCGCCGACCAGGTCGGTGGACGATCCTCGCCCGCGGGGAAGAGCGCGCGCCATGTCAGCGGCGCGAGCATCACGCAGGCTATGCACATTGCGACGCCGAGCACGCCCGCGCGCGCGTCGGCCGACAACCGCGTCTGGACGATGACGAGCGGCACCACCACCAGCGCTAGCGCAGTCGCCCGTCGCGGCGCCAACAGGGCACGGAGCGTGCTCCGGAGCAGCGAGCGCGGCGCCTGGGGATCGATCGACATCTTGTTGCCGGAAGCGAGCTCAACCATAGCGCTCCGTGAACGCTTCAGCAGTTGGCCACCGCCCTGCCGCATGCGATGCTGGCGTCGCCCTGCACTCGGGCAGCCATGTCGAGCTCGAATCCTCCGAGCGACTCGCAGGCGCTGGAACAGACCGTCCCTGCGGAGCCGAGCGCGCTTGGTGGACGATCTGCTGCGATCGAGCCGCTCGTGCGCGGCATGCCGGTCGGTCGCTACACGGTGCTCGAGCGCGTCGGCGCCGGCGGCATGGGCGTCGTGTATGCGGCGTTCGATCCGGAGCTCGATCGTCGCGTCGCGCTGAAGGTCCTGCACGCCGCGGCGGATGGCAGCAGCGGTGGAACACTCGGTCGCAATCGCCTGCTCCGCGAGGCGCAGGCGATGGCGAAGCTGCACCACCCGAACGTGATCACGGTGCACGACGTCGGCACCTTCGGCGAGCGCGTCTTCGTCGCGATGGAATTCGTGGATGGTCGGACGCTGCGCGAGTGGCTCGCGGGTGGCGTGCGCGAGTGGTCGGAGATCGTCGACGTGTTCGTGCGCGCTGGTCGCGGGCTCGCCCAAGCGCACGCAGTCGGCCTCGTGCACCGCGACTTCAAGCCCGACAACGTGCTGGTCGGCAACGATGGCCGCGTGCTCGTGATGGACTTCGGTCTCGCGCGCCAAGCCGGCGCCCAGACACTCGACGTCGCGAGTGCCGCGAAGCCGCAGAGCACCCCGCTACCGGACACGATGCTGACCCGGACCGGTACCGTGCTCGGCACGCCGGCATACATGGCACCGGAGCAACACTCGGCTGGCACGATCGGACCCACGGTCGATCAGTTCAGCTTCTGCGTCGCACTGTATGAGGGCCTGTATGGCGACCGCCCGTTCTCCGGCAACAGCGTCGCATCGCTCGCGCTGGCGGTGCTCGAGGGCAAGCCGCGCCGGCCGCCGCGCGATGCAGCCGCGCCGTCGTGGCTGTTCGGCGTGTTGTCGCGGGGACTCTCGGCCGATCCGAACGATCGCTATCCTTCGATGGATGCGCTGCTCGCCGAGCTCCAGCGCGATCCACCGACAACGTCGCGTCCGGCGATCAGCCTCGCGGTCGCGCTCGGCGTCGCCGGTGTGATCGTGGCCGCCTATCTGTGGTCGCGACCGGATCCGACGACGCGCTGTGGCGAAGAAGCTCGAGCGTTTGCGAGCCTGATCGATCTGCGCACGGATGCGATGGTCTCCGCGCGATTCGAGGCGACGGCAGTACAGCACGCCACGCCGTCGTGGCAGAGCGCTCGCGCGCGTCTGGTCGCGTACGACTCCGCATGGCACGTGCAGTGGCGCGAGGCGTGCGAGGCCGGCTATGCGCAGCCCGCCGAGCAGCCGCTGACACTCGAGCACCAGCACTGCCTCGAGACGTTGCGCGATGAAGCTCGCGCGCTGCTGGATCAGCTCGCCAACGCGGACGCGGCGACCGTCGATGTCGCCGTCGATGCCGTGCGTGCCCTCGATTCACCCAGCGCGTGCGTGCAGCCGCAGAGTCGGCGTCCGATCGCGGGTGACATCGGCCGCGGCGACGTCCGGCACGCGATCCTCGAGGCTCGCACCGCGCTGCGTCTCGGTCGCACTCGTCACGCCGCCGATCGACTCGCTGGATTCGTCACGACGCCGGTCCCGCTCGACGATCCCTCCGCCGAGGCCGAGCTGCTCACCGTGCACGGCATCGCGGAGCAGCAGCTCGGGCGTACCGATGCCGGACGCGCGAGCCTGCGTCGGGCGATCCTCGCCGCGTCGGTCGCCGGTAGCTCGCGGCTCGAACGCGATGCGTGGGTCGCCATCGCGACCGGACTCGCGCGTCGCGTCAACGACAACCAGGAGGCGTGGCCCTCGCTGGTCGCAGCCGAAGCGGCGATCATGCGCGACGGCGACGATCCCGAGGCGCGGCTGCGGCTGTTCGTCGCCCACGGCGATGTGCACGCAGCGCTCGGCCGTCATCGCGACGCGCTCGATCGCTACGATCGTGCGCAAGCTCTGACCAAGCCGACGACGGATCCGATGGTGCTCGCCGGTATCTCGATCCGGCGCTGCATCGCGCTCGCAGCAACCGAGGCCGCGAGCGACGCGACCACGGCATGCTCCGACGCCGTCGATCGATTCGCGCGCGAGCTCGGCCCGACCCATCCGCGCGTCGCGACCGCGCTCGTGGATCTCGGCATCGCGCAGCTCGGCATCGACGACGACCGCGCGGCGAGTGCCAGCTTCGAGCGCGCGCGCTTGGCCCTCGATCCGACCGAACACTGGTCGATCGATGTTCGCGCGACGATCGGTGGCGTCGCGCCAGCATGGCCGCATGCCGATGCGCCGACGGCACCTGTCCTGCTCGGGCGCATCTACGATCGCCTCGGCCTCGCGGAGCGTCGTCGCCGACGGTTCGCCGAAGCTGCCGCGTGGCATGCCGCCGGCGCCGCTCTGCTCGCGCGAGGACGCGCGCGCTCGACCGGGTATCCGCTGGTCAATCTCGGCGTCGCGTTGCTCGACCTCGGCAAGCCCGCGGATGCGCTCGCGCAGCTGCAGCGCGGGATCGATCTGCTCCGCGCCGAGCTCCCGAGCGATCACGCGGATCTACCGATCGCGACCCTCGACCTCGCGAACGCACTCGCCGGCACGGGTGACTGGACGGCCGCTGGTGCGCGGTACCAAGAGGTGCTCGACGTCTGGGAGGAGCGGCTGCCACCCGAGCATCCGCTGCTCGCATACGCGCTCACCGGTCTCGCGCGCGCACGCCTCGAGCTCGACGATGCGAGCGCGGCGATCGATCCGCTCGAGCGCGCGCTCGAGCTGCGCGGCGATGCACGCGAGGACGAGCTGAACCTCGCGGAGACGTCGTGGCTGCTCGCGCGGGCACTGCTCGCAAGCGGCTCGGACGAGGCTCGCGCGATCGATCTCGCGACCAACGCGCTGGCGAAGGTCAGCGTCGTTCCTGTGACTGATCCACTGGAGCTCCGACGGTTGATCTCCGACGGCTCCTTGCTCGGCGTCACGGATCGACTGACCCCGGCCTCGCTCACGGTGACCGATCGAACGCCCCTCGGCGTGCCCTGAGCTGGGATCGCGCGGCGCCGCGCGACCCTCGACGTGGTTGCATCCGCCGCGATTCAACGCGCCTTCGGGGACTCATCCGACTTGTGCCCGCCCTCACTCCGAGCGACGCCGTCGCTTGCAACACGGCCGCGCTCCGCCATACGCTGGAACCCACGATGTCGCTCGTTGCATCTTCGATCATCGCCACGACGCTTGCGTTCCATCCGTACTCTGCGCCGTCGCTGTTCCGAAGCGGCGCCGCACCAGCGGCAGCGGGGCCGACCGACGGTGAGCAGCCGGGTTGGGACGAGGTCGAAGGGCCCGACAGCGCGGCCCAGCAGGTCGTGGAGGGTACCGAGCCACCGCCACCGACGACGACACCGACCGAAGCCACTGCGCCGGCGAAGCCGCCCGCGGAGATCGTGAAGCCCGGGTACAGCAAGGGCACCGGACTGATCATCGGCGCGAGCATCACCGGCGGCCTCGCGTGGGTGATCGGCCTGACGCGCATGGGTTTCGTGAAGCAGTGCGAGGACGCGCTGACCGACGCGAGCGGAATGCCGACCGGCGAGAGCGGCGTCGACGCGGCCAGCAAGTGTCTCTTCCGTGCGGGTGCCGGCAACATCGCGCTCGGCATCGTGCAGGTCCCGATGAACTGGGCGACGTGGGGCATGGCGATCGGTGCCGGCATCATGCGCGGTCGCTACGAAGGCACGGAGCACGCATGGACGGGCCACGAGTCGCGCAAGGCGAACGCGTTCATCGGCGCCGGCGCAGGCATGCTCGCCGTCGGCGTGATCGGTCGCGTGTTGACGATGGCGTTCGCCGCCACGCCGTACAAGAACTTCGCCGAGGACGGCGACGCCGACCAACTGTTCAAGAGCATCCGGCTGCGCTTGTTCGGGATCCAGATGTCGAGCGCGATGATCGCTGCGGGCGCGGGCCTGCTCGCTTTCGGCGTGGTGTATCGCAAGAACTACAACGCTGAGTCGAGTCGTCTGAAACAGGTACGCGTGTCGCCGGTGCTGAGCACGGATCCGTATACGGGTGCGTCGTACACCGGCTTCTCGTTGACCGGCCGGTTCTGACTCAGCGCTGCACCGGCCCGCCGACCACAGCCTTCAGCCGCTCGTCCACCGATCGCATCAGTCGCAGCAGCTCCTGCACGTGCAGGTCGACCGCTGTGGGATTGCCGAGGCTCGCGTTCGTCGTGCGCACCAGTGGCACGAGCGTGCGCTCGATGATCGCGATCTGCTGCGCGAGCAGCTCCTCGATGCCGGGTGGCGCCTGGTTGTCGATGCGAATGTCGAACGTCGGTGCCGAGAGCACCTTCAGCGTGCGCTCGAGCCGGTCGAGATACCCCGCGAGCACCTCGGTGTGCTGCGCAGTGCCGGTGTCCGCGACAGGCTTCGCGAGCGCTTGCTTCGCGAGCGCGGTCGCACCCGCCGCAATCGACTGCTGGATCCCATACAGATGCGTGAGCGCAGTGTCGAGCTTCGGACCCGACGCGGCCGCACCCGCAGCCGTCGCCGCACGTCCCATCGCGGACTCGATGCCACGCAATCCCTCGCCGAGATTCGCGAGTCCTGCGGTCACACGCGCGACTGGATCCTCGTCGGACCCGCCGACCATCTTCAGCCGCTGGAACTCCTTGCGGATCGCGTCCCACCGCGCCCGCATCGTGTCGTTCAGGCGCCCACGCAGCTCGGCGAGCTTGAGCAGGTTGTGCTCCGCGCCGGTCGTGAGCGTCTGCGACTCGCTGGCATAGTGATCGTCGATCAGCCGCTCGACCTCGTCGGCATTCATCACCGGCACGACCTTCTCGGCGAGCTTGTTCATGTTGCGGTAGCTGCCCTGCAGCTTGAACGGCGGCTCGGTGCGGAAGCGATCGTCCATCGATGCGGATGCGATGTACTGCTGGTTCACCTGTAGCAGTACCTTCTGTACGGTGAGCAGTCGCTGCAGCACCGCCGTGATCTCGCCGACCTCGATCGCCGAGTACGCGTGCGACAGATCGCTCGTCGGAATCTCCTCGCCCTGCGCGAGCCGCACGAGCTTGTGCAGGTCTGCCGGCTCGCGCGTCGCGAGCGGCGAGAGCACGCGATTGCTCGTGACCGCGTTCTCGATGTAGCTGAGCGCGAACAGATCGTTCCTGCCCTGCAGGATGTCGCCGAGGTTGTACGTGTCGGCTCGGTTCGCGAGCATGTCGGGGATCTGGAACTTGTCGCCGGACTCCGTGTACGGGTTGCCGGCCATCACGACGCAGAATTTCTTGCCGCGCATGTCGTACGTGCGCGTGCGGCCCTTCCACACGCCTTCGATGCGCCGCTGCGCGTCGCACAACGAGATGAACTTCTGCAGCAGCTCCGGATTCGTGTGCTGGATGTCATCGAGATAGAGCATCACATTGTTGCCCATCTCGAGCGCGAGGTTGATCTTCTCGACCTCTTGCCGCGCCGTCGCGTTTGGAGCGTCGGCTGGATCGATCGACGTGACCGCATGACCGAGCGCGGGCCCGTTGACCTTCACGAACGCGAGCCCGAAGCGACTCGCGACGTACTCCATCAGCGTGGTCTTGCCGTAGCCGGGCGGCGAAATGAGCAGCAGCATGCCCATCAAGTCGGTGCGCTTCGCATCGCCCGCGGCCCCGAGCTGCTTCGCGAGGTTGTCACCGACGAGCGGGAGGTACACCTCGTCGACGAGCCGGTTGCGCACGAACGACGTGAGCACCTTCGGGCGCAGCTCGCCGAGCCGCAGGCGATCGCGCTCGCGCTCGACCAGCGACTGACGGAGCTCGCGATAGCGCAGGAATGCGGGCACACGATCGCGGCGGAACGCACCGAGGCGATCGCCGAACTCGTCGATCTGCAGCAGCAGCTTGCGCTCGGCGATGCGTGGGTGCGCGCCGAGCAGATCGACGACCTCGGCCTGGGTGAGGCCCGCGGACGGCTCGCGCGCGAGCGCGTCGGCGATCGCGATGAGGCCCGCGGCCTCGACGATCGCACCGCCACGTCGCTTCACGTCGGGATCGTCGCTGGTTGCCACCCAGCCCTCGAGCCACGCCTGCGCGAGCTCGAAGCGGGCGATCGGATCGTCGCCGAGTGCCAGCAGATCGTCCTCGAAGCTGCGTCGGCGATCCACCGTGATCGGCGTCGGTATCGGCGCATCGGCGCCGAGCTGGCGCAACAGACCACCCTGCAGCGCGACGGCGTCGGCGCTCACGACGAAGTGCGGTGATTCGGCGGCGAGCTCCTCGACGAGGTAGTGCCCCGCGAGGTCGGCGATGGACGCGGGCATCGGCAGCGCACCGGCTTCGATGCGCTGGCGGATCGAGGTCGCGATCTCGGCGACCAGATCGCTCTCGGCATCGGTACGCGCGAACAGACCGCGCAACCGCACGAGGCTCATCGCCCGGCGATGCCACTGCTGCCGGCGCGCGTCTTCACCGAACGCCCAGAAGAGCAGCGCCGCCGTGCGCGAGAGCGCCGAGAAGCGGAGCAGCCCGGCGCTCGCGCGCAGACCGACGAGCTTGGCGAGGATCGCCGCCGCATCTGCATCGTGCACACCGCGGTCGTAGCCCTCTTGATAGCGCTCGGCGGCGTAGCGCCGCACGACCTCGAGCACCGCTCCATCACGCACTGCCGCCTCGAGCCCGGCGACGGATAGCCCACCCAGCCCGAGCTCCGCGTCCGCGACGACGCTCGCCGCGAGATACTCGCCGCGATACACCGTCTCGGTCTCCGACACGATCTGCTGCGACCACATCGGTCGCGTCGCCTCGAACTCGGCATCGACGATCGGCTCGACGAAGTCCGTACCCGTCACGCCGAGCGCCATGCCGCCCTCGTGCGGCACGATCGTCAGCTCGATCGGCTGGGTGTTCACCGTGAAGCGGTGCTTGCCGAGCTTGATGAGGTCGGCGCCGCCCTCGAACAGATCGAGGCGATCACGCAGCGCCCGCAGTGCATCTTGCCGCGCCGACTTCAGGCGCGACTGCACCTCGTCGGACTTGACCGTGTCGCCGAGCTCGAGAATGCGCTCGCCGAGCTCGCGCAGCTTCGTGACCATGCCGTCCGATGCGAAGAACGCATTGAGCTCGGCGGCATTGCCGAAGCTCGACGCGCGCCGCTGCAGCCCGGAAACGATGCGCTCTGCCGCCTGCCACAGGTTCGCGACCCGCCGCTGACGCTCGTCGACGAGCATCTGCTTGCGCTGGCCGAACGCCTCGTACACCTCTTCGCGCTTGCGCGTCAGCTCACCGACGAATTCGTCGAACTCGGAGAAGCGCGCCTCGAGCTCCTCGAGCTGGACCAGCAAGCGCGACGACTGCTCGTCGCAGCGCTCGGGCGTGTCGCACAGCGCAATCGCGGACTGCACCGACTGACCGAACAGCTTGAACTGCGCGGCAAACTCGGCCTTGCCCTCGTGCGAGAGCAGCTCCTTGCGACGGTTCTCGAGCACTGCGCGCACGCGGTTGCAGTGCGCGAACGCCTCGGACACGCCCTCGAGGATCCGTGTGCGCAGCGTCGGGTCGTCGACCTGCAGGTTCGCGACGACCTCGGACAGCACCGCGAGACCATCCGACGCCTTGCCGAGCGTCTCGGTGTGCGGCACGAGCTCGTTGGTCTTCTCGACCTTGCCGACGCGCTCGAGCAGCTCGTCGAGCTGCCGCGTGACCGGCCGCAGCGCCTCGTCGCGCGCCAGGAAGCGAACCGTCGTCGCCGACAGCTCGGTGAACGCCTTGGTGACTTCTTCTTCGAGCGCGGCGAGACCGGCGAGATCGATGTACCGCTGCTCGCGGAGCGTGATGAGCGTGCCGCGCTGGGTTCGCAGCCGCGCGAGCGCGTCCATGAACTCCGCGACCTGCGTCCAGCTGTCCGGGCGAATCGACGCGACGAGCTCACGCTGCGCCTTGGTCGCGTTCGTGAGCGCGACGGCGGCCTGCTTGCGCAGGGCGAGCACCTTCTCGAACTCGTCGACGATGAGCTCGGCAGTGCGGCGGATCTCGCCGAGCACACCGGACATCGCGAACGCCTCGGCGTGCCCGAGCCAGTGATGTGCATCGACGATGCGCGTCGTGCTCGCGATCAGATCCTCGTAGATCTGCCGCGACGGCGTCTGCTCCTGGATGAACCGCCGCACGCTCAGGCAGTCGGATACGCCGCGGACCAGATCCGCGTTGCCGACCTTGTGCAGGAACCCCGCGCCGGGCGGCGTGCGTGCGGCGTGCTCCGCCGACACGAACGGCGTCTGCCACACCTGCATCGGGTGGACCTTGGTCGGCTCTTGCTCGGCGCGGAAGACGACCATCTTGCCGTCGTCGAACAGGCTGTAGCCGCTGCACCGGATCGGCGTCTGGATCTCGCGCCGGATCAGGTTGTACGGCAACAGCACGTGCAGGCCTGCTTGCCGATCGAGGAACACGTACAGCACGTCCTCGCCGTTCGGCGAGCGAATCATCTTGAAGAAGTCGAACGTCGAGTACTCGCCGTCGAAGACCTTGTGCTGGCCGTCTTGGAGGAAGAACCCCCCGGGAAAGATGATGCCGTGGTCCTCGGGGAGGCTCACGCACGCGCGACCGATCGCGTCGATGCGAACGACCCGCTGCGTGCGCGTCGAGTACACGAGATAGCGGACCCTCTCCTCGCGATACGGGCGGATCTTCAGCAGGACCAGCGGACCGACCTCCGCGTACTCGATCTGCGCGTCGTCGAGGCCCTGCTGCGCCTCGTCGACGGGCTCCGCGTAGATGCCCTCGCCCGACTCGGTGTTGTTCTCGATCTTGATCGTGAGATCGCCACCGACGGTCTCGACGAAGATCTTGTCGCGGATCGAGACGTGCGGGAATCGACCCTCGCGGCGATCCTCGCGTGCGGTCGCGCGCCACTCGAAATCGTGCGATGCCGGGAACGCGAAGTCGCGCTCACCGCGATTGTCGATGTAGGTCGGTTCGCCCTTGCTGTCGAGCGCCCAGCGGAACACGCGGGTGTCAGAGACGTCGGCGCCGATCTGGAACACCGCGAGCAGCTTCGTCTCGCTCCGTGTGAGCTGCAGCAGTCGCGCCGTCTTGTAGAAGCGATACAGCTCGCGGAAGTGCTCCGTGAACGTCGGGTCCGCGAGGAACTTCGGGCCGCCGTCGCCCAGCGGCACTGCGGTGAGATCGAGCCCCTCTTCGCCGGTGTTCCACCGCTGCAGGCTCAGCACGTCCTCGAGCACCGTCTCGGTGCGCAGCCCGAGGAACACGTTGTAGCCGAACAGCAGGCGCCCACTGACCTGCGCGATGTCCCGCGGCACGCAGTTGTTCTCGGTGCGAACGCGACATTGCCCCACGATCGACAGCTCGGTGCCACCGAACGCAGCGACGCGCGCGGCGTTGAGCTTCTCGGCCTTCTCGCCGAGGGTCTTGCTCTGCGCGTCGAGCCGCGCGCGGATGACCTCATAGCTACCGCCCTCGAGCTCGCGAGCACCGGTCTCGGTGCTCGCGGCCCCGGGGGAGCTCGCGGGGTTTGCGTTCGCGTCAGCCATGTCGTCGCGCCGTGGGGATCACGGATCCGACACCATGGGTCAGAGCCCGAGCTCCTTCGCCTTCGCGATGAGCGCGGCGAGCTTGCTGCGGTTGCCGTCGTCGGACTTGCCGAGCAGCTCAACGAGGATCGCCGACACGCTGAGGTTGCGGATGTCGGCGCTGTCGATCGCTGGGCGTGAGAGCACGTCCTTCAGATCCTCGGTGAAGCTCTGGCTGCCGTCGAGGTAGCCTCCGACGAGCCGCTGCGCCGTCTCGCTGCTGCCGATCGCGCCGTCGAGCGCGGTGCCGAGCGACACCGCATGCACGAAACGATCGAAGAACGCACTGTCGCCACCGCCGATGTTGATCTTCGCCTGCGACATGGCCTGCGCCATGACCTGGGCCTGGGCGTGGGCGATGTCCTTGCGCGCGGCGA
>Ga0163144_10025224_pt1 | contig 11620 bp, 8 predicted proteins | sample OliLak19BULKMAT1_FD_123175 | JGI IMG/M metagenome (GOLD analysis project Ga0163144, IMG submission 123175) | Freshwater microbial mat bacterial communities from Lake Vanda, McMurdo Dry Valleys, Antarctica - Oligotrophic Lake LV.19.BULKMAT1 | ecosystem: Environmental > Aquatic > Freshwater > Lake... | reverse complement strand
GAGAACAATAGGCTCTATGCCACCCATCATAATCTTGGGGAGATTGTGCCAGCTCTCCTTCAGGCGATGGTCCGTCACCCTATCCTGGAGGAAGTTATAGGTCCGGATCTTCTCAGAACGGTCGCCCGTGCCTATCTGGCCGCTACGCAATTCCGCATGCTTCTTCGCCTCCTGTTCCTCATGAAGTGTCTCAAGCTTCGCCGAGAGGATCTCTAGCGCCTTGATGCGGTTGTTGAGCTGGGAGCGCTCGCTCGTAGAGCGCACATCGATGCCCGTGGGCCTATGGATGAGGCGTACGGCACTCTCGACCTTATTCACGTTCTGACCGCCAGCCCCTCCTGACCGTGAGAACTCCATGTCGATGTCGCTCATATCGACGACAAACTTAGGCTTCGCGCGGATAGGCAATGCCGCTACAGAGGCGGTGGAGGTGTGGATGCGTCCCGACTTCTCCGTGAGCGGGACACGCTGGACGCGGTGCACACCCGTCTCGTACTTGAGCGCCTCATATGCCTTGGCACCCAGGATTTCAAGGGTGAGGTCGTCTATGATTTGTACCCGCCACCCCTTCTCCTCAGCATACTTCAGGTACATGTCCTTGAGCTCGCTCGCAAACAGCGTCGCCTCGTCGCCTCCTGCCCCCGCACGGAACTCCAGCACGATAGCCTTTGCGGCTGCCTCCTCTTCCTTATCTTTGGCTACGATGCGCTCAATCTCCTGAAGTATCTCCTTCTGGCGGGCATCGATACGATCTAGATCCTCAGAGAGCATCTCGAGGAGCACTGCGTCGTCCCCGGCCGCGTGTTTCCCGTCTGAACGCTCACGTTCGAGGCGCTCAAACTCCTCCGCGAGGTATGCGGTGTTGTGGTTTTGTTTGAAGTCGGGTGAGTATTCAATCATAGGGGTATGGTAACAGAAATCGGCTGGTAGTCGGCTTCTCTGCTCGCTCACGGGTACCCCGCATAGTTTCCTGACGCCTCTCGAAAATCGGCTGAAACAGTACCGACCCATCCCTTCCGCGATTCGTACGCTACCACTCACAATTCTTCATTCCTCTCTAAGATACGTTTATTTCATACCACCTTCCTTTGAATCAGGGAGAAGGGGCGTCGCGGGAGGGTTAAGCGTAATGCACCAGGATACGACGTCAATTCAAACAGGAGGAGCGCGTTCAGCTGTAACAGTACGAAAAAAGGCGCCGGAGAGGTAATGCCCTCCCGCGGCGCCCCTTCTCCCTGATTCCTTACTTTCCTGCCTTTGCAGCAGCCGCGCGCTGCTTGAAGCGCTCGACGCGACCGGTCTTATCGAGACTGCGGTCCTCTCCGGTGTAGAAAGGGTGCGATGCGCTCGAAATCTCGATTACGTACTTCGGGTACTCCTTGCCCTCGTAGGTAGCCGTTTCCTTTGTGTGGATGGTTGACCCCACAAGGAACTGGGCACCGGAAGACATGTCCTCGAAGAGGACCTGGCGGTAGTCGGCGGGGTGGATGTCTTTCTTCATAGCTTTCAAACTATACCAGAGGGCCTTAACGCGAGCAACCGCCCCTTGTGAGGGCGGTTGCTCGAACCCTGAACAGGGATCTAGAACTCCGTGAAGTTTGGGATGACATTTACCGTCACCGACCTAGTTTGGCTGCCACACGTAAGGGTATAGGTGCTCTGTGTGGTGATAGTTGGGTTCGCCGAACCAGAGGCGCTACAGACAGGGACTGCTGAGACAGCAGAAGACCAGGAGACTCCTGGACCCGATACGGTACAGCTCGCATTCTGGCCGTTCACCCCGGTTGCACTCCACGCGACGGCAACCGCAGTACCGGTACGTACGCGATTTGGCGTTGCCGTTATGGTGAGATTCGTACTCGCACTGGTGCACCAGGTCGCGTCAACCGAGACACTTGGGCAGAAAGACACGGCAGAGTTTGAGGCACGTACGTTCATGGCGTAGATACCGGGTGTCGTAAGGGTCCGCGTTACGGTTGACGCGCTACCGAAGCTTCCTCCATCCCCTGCGGTCCACGTGTAGGGACCCGCGGCACCTCCTGAAGGATTCGCGTTATAGGTCACGCTTCCCCCTGAAGGAACACTTGACGGCGAAACGCTACACGAGACTGCAGGTACCTGAGCAGCAGCGACATTCACAGTCGTCCACGGTCCACAGTTATTGCCGTAATTAGTTTCAGGTACAATCGCTGTCCAGGCAGTGTTGTAGTTAGCGCATGCACGCACAGAATAGGAACCTGCCGAGGGAAACGTATAACTCGCGCTGCTGCTATTGCTTCCTCCTGCGGCAATACCTGGAAGGTAGCTACTATTGGTGAGTGCTCCCGTCTCACTCACCTGGAACAATAGCGGGAAGCTTCCGGACATCGCGTTGCCAATGTTCGAGGCGGTTGCAGCGAGCGATACCGCGCTGCCTGCAGTTGCCGAGGTCGGCGTGACGCTTCCGGCGGTAAGATCCGCAGCTCCGTTACAAGTGAAGCCTCCGTACGCAGGATCGCTATAACGATTTGGGTCGTAGTTGGCAGGTCCAATATTCGAGTGCACCCACCAGTCGTAGTACTGGCCCGGGTTTACCGGATATGTTATGGACGTACCCACATACCCGTCGTTTGAGGTTCCGGTCATACGTACGTAGTAGTTGTCTGAGCCTGAGGCTGGCGCACTCCATGACAGCGTTACTTGAGTACCCGTCGCGTTACACGAGTGCGCGAGACCCGTTGGTAGTGCCGGGCGCACGTACGCCGTTGCGAAGGCGCTGCAGTTATTTCCCTCATTGCTCTCCGTCGCTTCTACGTCCCAGTCAGCACAGAGACGATAGAAATAGGTTCCTGGTGTCGTAAACACATAGGCCGCCGAGCGACCAGCCGAAGAACCGGCAGTCATCGCACCGCTACGCGTTGGGCGCACGAACCCGTTCCAGGTAGACTGGTTGGCATTGTAGAAGATGAAGAGGTCGTTGAATGCGCCTGTTGCCGCGTTGCCGATGTTGTTGGTTGTGCCGCCATAGGTCCCTGACTGTCCGGCAATCGTGGTTACCGTCGAGCCGACATAGGAGACCAGGTCCGGGAACGCCTGTGCGCCGACGGTGAGGGTCTTTGCGTCTGTCGCACTCCCGCCAGCGCCCGAGCAGTACACGGTGTAGGTCGTGCTCTGGGTTGCTGACACGACCACGCTTCCCGAGGTTGCCCCGCCGGTTGAGAAATTCGAGGCCGAACACGTCGTCGCATTCGTCGACGACCACGATACCGTTGAGGATCCGCCGAATGCGACTGTGTTTGGCGAGAGCGTCAGGCTTGCCGTCGGTGGTGGCGTTACTGTTATGTACACCGAATCGACGGCCGTACGCGCCGGAGTGCTTCCTCCACCAGAACATTCGTAAATGGTGGTGTTAAGCATAGCGTCGCCAGGATTGTCACTGCGCCACGAATTCCACTTACATACGCTGTTTCCGCTACAAGCGTTCCCTGTCGGGTTACTTTGCGAGCATGTGGTTATACCTCCATACGGCAGACCTGGGCTATTCGCATTTGCTCTATTGCATCCCGGCCCACAAGCGAGATCTGAGATATCGCTTTCGAGGAACCTCCACGTCCCGCTCACAACGGTAGCGCTATTCGAACATACGATTGAGTATGCTCTACTATCCCCTGGCGATACCGACACCGTTCCAGATATTGCACCGTTGGTGTTGAAGTCCTGACTCGTACATGTTTGAGCATTCGCGGAGGACCACGTAAGCGTTGAGGCGTTTCCCGTGATAATACTCGGAGGATTTGCGGTCAGACTAACGGTTGGTGCAGAAGGAGGAGGAGGTGGAGGAGGAGTCGACGTTACCGTGAGCGTGGTGTTTTGACGTGGGTCTTGAATGGTAACGGTGCCGTCACCTGCACACGATACCGTATACGTCGTCGTCTGGGTCGGCGAGACAATGGTTGATCCAGGTGCCAAGACCGACTCGTAGTTGGCCGGCGCACTACTGTTACTCAGGAAACAGTTATAGCTGTTGTAATTATTTGGAAGCCCATCTACTGACCATGACACCGTCGCTGAGCTACCGGAAGCGATAGTACTAGGACTTACACTTACTGAGATTGATGCGGGATAGGTATAGGTATCAGATCCACACGTCCCGCCATAGCTGTCCCCCGTCCATTCATACCCTCCGTCCATACCGCAACCCTGCGCGCGTACATACGCACTGAACACGAAGAACATTCCTACAATCACTGCTGCACCTACCAATAGCGCGAGGAAGAGTATGCGATATGAACTGAAGCGTGAGGAAATCATAGGTTACGGGATGAGCTTGGTTATGAACTGAACGGGCACCGACTTCGTGACCGTTGGCTCCTCAGACAGAGCAAGTCTGGAGCGTATTAGATACATGGTGTCGGTTGCGTGGTTAAGGCTTACCAGTTCTTGCCCGTCGAACGCGATGGACGTAGCTCCTGCCGGAGCAAAACCCTGTTCCCTGAGTACGAAGGTTCCTCCCTCATGCGTGAGTGTGTACAGCACATAGGCTCCTACTGGACTGGGGAGAGCAAGTAGACGTCCGTCTTCCGTAACCATAGCCGGGAACACGCCTCGAGCATCTCCGAGATCAAGAAGGAGCTCCTGCTCTGTAGTAGAAGAGAGGGCGCGTATGCGCACCCCTGCGTTTGTGGAGTAGAGCACATACGATTCGCCATCACGCTCAAAGAGCTGTGGTGCATATCCCGATCCGATAACCACATTCTCTCCCGTGCTCACGTTCACCACGTGAATCTCCCAAAAAGCAGGGTTATAGAACGCAGATGGCGCTGTCTCCGTACCTTTCCCCGTACGCTCGGCGTACGCTACACTCGCGCCGTCCGGAGAGACGGACAGCGACGAACGAATGCCTTGCCCGCCCGCAAGGACACGAGATGCATCGGCATCGAGTAGATATACCTGCTGGCCGGCATCTGAAAGAAGTATCGCTGCTTCAACATCGCTCGAGCGGTCATAGTCGATAACCCTTCCTGCAACCGGAAGCGAGACTTCCTTGGCGTCACCGAGCCAATTGAGCTCGTACAGGGCGCGTTCCTCGAACGTGCCGGCGAGGTACCGGGTGCCACGGAAGGCGAAGTCTTGCACATATGAAAAGTAAACATAAGCAGCCGCTCCCGCTAAGAGCACGAGTATAGCGACGATGGATATGAGTAGTACCTTTCCGGTCTTTGGTACCGGTCGGGTCGGAAGAGTATAGGCTGGTACGGTGACAGGTTCATTCATACCTGAATTCTAGTCTACAGGCACGATATCTTCCCTTTTACTTATCCACATACGTTATTCATTCCTTTCAATTTCCTTCTCCGTAAGTCTGAAGCCGTGAACAATCGACCGCTCAATGCCGAGGTTCTGGAGCATCTCCCGCAGTACGTCCCATCGGCGTGGGACGCATGGATGTATAGATAAGAATCCCTCATACGTGAGCCATCCTGCGGCATCGGTGCCGCTCGGAACGAGTGTAAGCGTGACGAGGTCCGGAATGGTCGCGGACTGTTCCTTCGGGGCGTCAGGGGCATGCAGCGTAAATGTTACTTCAAGCTGCGTGAGCGGTTCTGCGCAAGATCCTTTATACGTGGAGACTGGCTGATACCAGTACGGCAGGCGAAGCGTATCGATAACGTCTCCAATTAATTGCAGGGGGGCATCGTCCACCGGAAATATCTGGAGGCGCCCAATAGATCCGATGGGTTCCGTATACGCTAACGCTTCAGATGCATACGCCCCGACGTAGCTCGAGTCCGAGTATGCGGGAGTAGTGAGATATGCAACCTTGTAACTGACATCCGCGTAGGCCTTTCCTGTGAGCGCGGTGAGCGCGGTGATACCGATGACGAACGTACGAACACTTCTCCATCCTTCCCGGCGTGCGGTATGCAGCGCTGAGATCATGAGAAAGAGCACAGACGCATTTATGAGAGCACCCAACGCATACCGATCGCCACCCCAGTACTGACCAGTGATGAGCAGGCCGCAAAAAACAATAAGGAAGGTAGCCGCGCCGATACACGCAAGACGGTAAAAGTACCGCGCAGGAAATAGAATGAGAGCCAAGTATGCGCAGAGCGCGATAATGGCCCCATCATTTAGTATCCCACCGTCGACTGCTTTCTCAAGCATCACAAATGCAACCAATCCATACAGAACCGGCCCCGCAATGCGACCTCTATCAAAAACGAGCTGCAGAGCGCGCGGAGCGAGCATGAGAGACGTACCTACCGCTACAAGAAGAAGGAGTGCCGTCACGGCAGAGAAGATCGGACTGAAGAAGGATGCAATACCTGCACCCGTGTCGGCATCCTGCACAACCTGCGACGATATCGGCGTAGCGAGCGCTGCAATCGCACTCTTCCCTGCATGATTATGCGTAAGGCGAGTATTCGTTATCTCATTCTGGTCAAAGAACACGGCCAGAGAGCGCTGTGGGATATCGTGCGCGGCGCTGATCCATTGGTGCCCAATCAAACCTGCAACAAAGAGCATGAGCACCGAGCCGGTCGCGAGCGTCTGGAGGATTCTTCTCTTTGCATTCGTTATCTCCTTTCTCTTCGAGAGATGTAGCACCACGCAGAGAGCGAGAAGATAAGACGCGAAGAGAACGATACGGATAGGATTCGTGCCGTCCGTGAAGACGTGCATCCAGCTCGTACTGATGAGTATAAAGGTGGAAATCATAGACTAGAGCTTCTGGGTACGTATACCAAGCCAGAATGCGCCATACGTAACGAGAGGAGTGAGGATAAGGGTGACGCCGTAGGCTACTAATAAGGCAGCGAAGGAGGGAAACCCGAGCAAAAGAGATGCAAGCGCAATGAGAATGACATAGTCGACATGATCGACGAACAGAAGGTATGCGCCACGTTCGACGTTCAGTCTGCGTTTTATGAAACTTCCGAGCGCATGCCCGAAGAATACGAGAAGTGCAAACGTAAACAGATGTCTTCCAGGGGCCATGAGTTCACCAGCTACACCAAGAAAGAACGCAAGTAAGAATCCGCCCCAAGTAGTTGAGTCTCCAAGTAGACGTCGCTGGTCCGAGAACACATGTCTTCCGTCGAATGGTCTATCGCTTCGTTCGAGGAACGCAGACGAACGTAGCGCAAAGCCCAATAGCGAGAAGGACATATTTACAAACCAGCACCATGGCAGGAACCAGGCAAGTTCGAAAAGAAGCGCGTACATGCTTCGAGTATAGTCCACTCCCCCTTTGCAAGGTTGCTACCTTCGAAGCAACCGCGTCTAGAACTCCTGGAAATTCGGGATGACGTTCACCGTCACCGATTTAGTTTGGCTTCCACACGTGAGCGTGTAGGTGCTCTGAGTGTTGATAGTTGGACTCGCAGAACCTGACGTACTACATGCTGGAACGGCAGAGACAGCAGAGCTCCAAGAAACGTCAGGACCCGTAACCGTGCAGACTGCATTCTGGCCGTTCACCCCGGTAGCGCTCCATGCGACGGCAACCGCAGTACCGATGCGTACGCGATTTGGCGTTGCCGAAATCGTAAGGTCAGCCGCGCCGGTCGTACACCAGTTGGCAGCCACGGATACGTTCGGACAGTAGGACACGGCTGAGTTCGAGGCACGCACGTTCATGGCGTAGGTGCCGGGAGTCGTGAACGTGCGGGAAGCGGTTGAAGCGCTGCCAACCGAGGCACCGTCAGAGGCGGTCCAGGTGTAGGGACTCGATGCGCCATCCACAGGGTTCGCGTTATAGGTCGCACTTCCTCCAGGAAGCACGTTCGTCGGGGACACGGTGCAGGAGACCGAAGGAGACGCGGGTGGGGGCGGTGGGGGCGGCTGTGCTCCTACCGTAACCATCTCGGAATCTGACGCGGTGCCTGCTGCGCCGGTACACGTAACGGTATACGTCGTATTCGCGACAACTCCAGAGACTAACAGGGTGCCCGAGGTCGCCCCTCCAGTTGAGAAGTTCGCTCCGGTGCAGGTCGTAGCATTGGTAGAGCCCCAGGAAAGTTGTGTAGAACCTCCGTACGGGATAGAGGTCGGCCACGCTACGAGGTTTACCGTTGGCGGAACCGGCTGAGTTTGTACTGAGAGGGTTTGCCAGCCGCTACAATTGTTACCGTAATTTGATTCCGTTACACTATTTGCCCAACTCGTATTTGTATTAACGCACACGCGATAATACTGCGGGGATACGCTACTCGGCGTAAACGAGGCAGATACCTCTGACCATCCCCCAGCGCCAAGCCCGTTCAGAGCTGTCGCTACCAAAGTCTGGTTCACGGTCGCGCAGTTGGCATCGCACACCTGGATGACGTTCGAGAAGCTCTGGGACACCGCGGTACTTCCCTCATTCGCGGCACCGCCATAAAGGGTGACACTCTGATTTACCATCGTGGTGCGCGCTCCTCCCACCTGTCCAAGAAGATCAGGTGGGGTGGGTGGAATCACCGTGACCGTCACCGAATCAGCAGGGTTCGTCCCGCTTGCTGCCGTACACGTCAGCGTATAGGTCGTTGTCTGAGCAGGCGTAACGGTCATGCTGGCTCCTTGATTGTCCGCAACATACCCGATGCCATTATCAATAGAGCATGACGTAACGCTTGCCGAGTTCCATGCAAGCTGCGATGTGGCTCCTTGCGGTATCTGCCCAGGTTCCGCGGAAATCGATGCGCTTGGAGCACCTCCTCCGCCACCTCCTCCTCCTCCTCCGCCACCTCCTCCTCCTCCACCCCCCCCTCCTCCCCCTCCGCCACCGCCACCTCCTCCTCCTCCGCCTCCGCCACCGCCACCTCCTCCTCCGTCAGTACCTCCACCCCCGCATCCTTGCCACTCCACCGTCCCACTGCAGATAGCAATACCTTGATCGAACTTTGAGAAGGGATCGTACTCGCCGTTACAAACGAGCGAACAGGCGAGTGCGGTTGAAGGAACGGCGAGGGCGAGCAGGAAAAGTAAGCTCGCACCAGCTCCAATCATACCCGTAACAACGGAGTGTGTAGAAAGCTTTCTAAGGGACGCGTGGATCATGGGAGGTAATTAAAAACGGATGTATATACTTAGTAGTATGCCCTGGATTGCCGGGACATACATTGCTTATACACATTAGCGTTAGTTAGCGTTGAGGAAGTCGATATCCTTCTGGAAGGCAGCGGCCTTGCTCAGCACGCTCGTACCATATCCCTGGCCGCTCGTAGCCCAGTTCCCTCCTGCGTAGTACTTCGCCGCCGCGGTGTGTTCTGCAATATAGGACCCGCCAGCCGCGCCCCCATCAGCTAGGTAGAGACCCGTCGCGGTTATGGCATGAAGCGCGTTCCAGGGATCAGCGGCTCCCACCCCAAGCGCTGACTTGATGCGCCCTTCGTACATCTCCCAGGTTGAAGGAATAAACTGCGTCGGGCCCATGGCACCTCCATAGCCTCCTGGAAGTGGACAGGATATCGGGGTTGCGGCCCAATCACGTCCTGCGGCCTTCATAAGGCGCTCGAACGGGACCGTATCGCGTGGCACCTTCATCGTCCCTAGGAAAGGGGTGCCGGTGTTCTTGCCTTTTCCGTCACCCGTCTCAAGGCTCGTGATAAGGCACTGCCCGACGTTCTTTCCGAGGGAAGACTCTTGCGAGAGAATTGCAAGAATCAATGCGGGACGTACCCCACTAATGCGTGAGGCCTGCTGTGCAAAGCGCACTGCATCACCGAACTGAATGCCTTCAGTATCACGCAACGGGAATAGCTTGGCGCGAATTTGTGCGGCCGTCTGTTCTTGCACCGATTTGAGGGAGCGATACTGACCTTCCTCACCCTTGGTCTTTGCGAGCAGCGAGCGCTTTTCCGCTTCCTTAGACTGCACGCGCTGCTGGTCGAGCACGAGCGCCGAGCGCAGTATTTCTTGGTCCGTACGCTGCCCTTCGAGTCCCGCTTTTTCTTTCTCAGTCTCCATGCGCGTGTCGCGTAACTCCTCAAACGAGACACGCATCGCCTGCTTAATAGAGGTGAAGGTATCGAGGTCGCCAAAGGCGTCCGAGAGGTCGCCGGTACTGAGCACCACCTCGACAAGTGAGGTGTCATCAATCTCGTCGGTACGCCGGAGAATCTGCGCGAGCGACTCTTGCTCGCGGGTCATCTTGGCAGACAGCGTGCCGAGCGTGCGCCCATGCACGACGATGCCTGCAGAGAGCGCTTTTATCTCCAGCTCGGTGGTGCGCACCTGGAGCCTTGCTTTCTTTATCTGTCCATCGAGAATGGCGATATCGCGCTTGAGTGACTCGCCCTCCGAGGCGAGGCCATCGATAGTCTTCTGGGTCTCCTTCATCTCTCTCTCGAGCTGCGCGAGCTGGCTCTCGAGCTCAGCACGCTGCTGTCCGGTGAGCTCCTGCGCACTAAGTATGCTCGGACCCATAAGGATCAAAGCGAACAGAGCAAGGGATACGAATGTGTGCTTCATGACAGAGTATCAGTATATCAGAAGACGATTGAGCTCCTCCTCCACGTACCTACATCACACTAAGAATAGGTGCGGTAATTCGGATATGCAGGGTTAAGCGCAGTGCACCAGGATGCGACTTCATCTCCCTTGCAATTCCTAGTTCTCCTATACCACAAAGGAGGGTTCGACCCTCCTTCGGTAACGCACTGCAGATTCGGATTGTTGTCCCTATGCTGCGTCGTCTTCGGTTTCTTCCTTACCCTTCTTCTCCACTTCAATCGCATCCATATCCGGTCCTGCAGATTCCTCTTCACTCTCTTCAGCCACGGCCTGCGCTAGCGCAACAGCCTCTTCTCCTGACGTAAGAATCTCGACGCCTGGAGGAGCTTTTAGGTCAGATACACGGATCTGGTCACCCTCAGCAGCAAGTGCGCTGATGTCTACCTCAATCTCCGTTGGAATCTTTGTCGGGTCGGATTCAATCTCAATCTCATGCATAACCTTCACAAGGTTGGCTCCTGCCTTCACCGCAGCAGACTCGCCGACGAATGAGAGCGATACAGAGACGGTTACCTTTGCACCCTTCTCAACGGCGTAGAAATCAGCATGGCGCGGAGTGTGCGTCACCGGGTCGCGGTCGAGGTCGTGAACGAGGACCTGCATAGGCTTCTCGAGTCCTTCAAGCGTTATGAGCGCTGACTCTCCTCCGTGACGGAGGAGCGCCTCGAACTCATGGAGCGGGACCGTTATAGAAAGAGCGTCTTGCTTAGGTCCGTAGACCGTAGCAGGAAGAGAGCCCTCTCCCTTAAGGGGTATAGAGCTCTTTCCAATTAAAGTGCGCGGGGAAACGGTGAGGGTGTGCTGCATAGTGCCAGGAAGTATGCCTGAAAAGCCGCCGGGAGGCAAGGATGCCTACTCATCGCAGTACGGGAAATCAGGGGTACCGTTCACTGTCCAGCACGTCGTGCCGCTTCCTGTTATCGGTGCGGTCCCGCGCACTGTACACGTAGCTCCCGTTCCGCCCTCCTGGATCCTAATAATCTGGTACTGGTCCGTATTCTTAGGTGCGTCTGGACGACAGTACCGGTATCCGCTCGTGGTATTCCCTTGTGTGGGATCTATCGCGATACTGGAAAGATAGTTCGGCACAAGGTCGTCCGTCAGTCCAGAAAGACAGTTAGGACTCGCACACCCGAATGTT
>Ga0163144_10025223_pt1 | contig 11620 bp, 9 predicted proteins | sample OliLak19BULKMAT1_FD_123175 | JGI IMG/M metagenome (GOLD analysis project Ga0163144, IMG submission 123175) | Freshwater microbial mat bacterial communities from Lake Vanda, McMurdo Dry Valleys, Antarctica - Oligotrophic Lake LV.19.BULKMAT1 | ecosystem: Environmental > Aquatic > Freshwater > Lake... | reverse complement strand
AAGACATTTCAAATGCGCCATGCTCGGCTTTGAGCAGCGTGCCACCAAGCCATTCGGTAAGCGGTGGTGCAAAATGATTCATTGGCTTTCCGATGCTTGCCTGTAGCATTTCTAATAATTTACTCATTGTATAGGGTTTTAAGTAAGTTTCTAAAACGGTATGTTTGCCTTTAGGCGAATGAATTGCAAAACAAGTCTTCGCCTAAAGGCAAAGATACTTTTAATTTGCACAGTTGTCAATATTTTTTCCCTACCTTTGCAGCCTAAAATTAATTGTAAGAAAAATGGCAAGTAATATCGTTGCAATCACGGGTCGCCCTAATGTAGGGAAATCAACCTTATTTAATCGTTTGGTTGAGGAGAGGAAGGCTATCATGGACAATGTTAGTGGAGTTACAAGAGACCGTCATTATGGGCAAGGGGAATGGATAGGGAAAAAATTTACTGTCATTGATACAGGGGGCTACGTGCATGGCTCTGATGATATTTTTGAGGAAGCTATCCGCGAGCAGGTAGAAATAGCTATAGAGGAGGCTTCGGTAATTCTTTTTATGGTCGATGCACAGACAGGTGTTACAGGCTTGGACGAGGAGTTTGCCAATGTACTTCGCAGATGCAAAAAACCTATCTATGTTGTTGTAAATAAGGTAGATATGCCTAATAAGGTAGATTATATTGGTGAGTTTTATAGTCTTGGCTTAGGCGAGGTCTATCCGCTTTCTTCGCAAAATGGACTCGGCACAGGAGAGATATTGGACATGGTAGTTACGCATTTGGAAGAGGAAAAAGGAGATGAAAAACCAGCACTTCCTCGCTTTACCATCGTAGGCAGACCCAACGTAGGCAAGTCTTCGCTGCTCAATATGCTTCTTGGCGAGCAGAGAAGTATTGTTACCGACATAGCAGGCACAACAAGAGATGCCATAGACGCACACTATAACGCTTTTGGGCATGATTTTATGATTACCGATACGGCGGGGATTCGCAAAAAAGCCAAAGTAAAAGACAACATAGAGTTTTACTCTACCCTTCGCTCTATCAAGGCTTTAGAAGATGCGGACGTTTGCATTGCGGTCGTTGATGCCGTTCAGGGTTTGGAGGCACAAGACGTAAATATCATCAATTTAGCCATTCGCTACGGCAAAGGAGTAGTGATTATGGTAAATAAATGGGATTTGATAGAAAAAGACACAAAAACAGCAAAAACATACGAAGATGCCATCAGGCAAAAACTTGCGCCAAATGACTTCTTACCCATTATTTTTACCTCTGTTATTAACAAACAGCGTGTTTTTCAGACTATAGAAAAAGCGGTACAAGTGTATGAAAACAAGTATAAAAAAATTCCTACCTCGAAGCTAAATGACGTAATGCTCAAAATAATAGAGGATTACCCACCGCCAGCTATCAAAGGTAAGTACATCAATATCAAGTATATCACACAATTTCCTGCAAAAACACCAACTTTTGCTTTCTTTTGTAATCTTCCTCAATATGTTGTGGAGTCTTACCAACGATTTTTGGAAAATAAATTAAGAGCAAACTTTGATTTTGAAGGAGTGCCTATTAAGTTGTTTTTTAGGCAAAAGTAATTTTTTGGCAAAAAGCAAGCACGAATATTGTTTTATTTCGTTTTTTTACTAACTTGGTGGAGATATTGAGCAAGATGACCCCTAAAGCACGTCATATTTGTAGTAGTTAGGTAAATAGTATTATGAAAGCATTAGCACTTGTCGGATTAGTTGTTTTTCTTATTTTTACAGAATCAGTGGCTCAAAAAAAAGTAGCCGCAAAAGATGATGTTGCCAAAGAGGAAATCATCAAGGTGGTTATCGACCCTGGCCATGGCGGCATTGACCCAGGCGCAGAGCATAGAACACCGAAATTAAAAGATGAGAAAGACATTGTGCTTGCTATTGCTCTCAAAGTGGAAGAACTTATCAATGAAAACTATAGCAACATCAAAGTAATCCAAACACGCAGAAAAGATATTACGGTGAGTTTGGAGCAGCGAGTTGCTATAGCCAACGAAGCCAAAGGAGATTATTTTGTAAGTATTCACTGCAATTCGAGTGAAAAAAAGCATATTTCAGGCACGCAAATGCACGTACATGATTTCACCTACCGAAAAAGCACCAAATTAGCTCAATTATTAGACGAAGAATTCACCACTCGTGCCAAGCGAAACTCAAAGGGACTTTTTAACTCCAAAGACCGCCGTTTCAATCTGTACGTACTCCAATATACCAATATGCCGGGCGTACTCATCGAAACAGGCTTCCTTACCCACAAGCAAGAAGAAGAATTTTTGAACTCCGATAATGGACAAGAGATAGTTGCTGCGGCTATTTTTAGGGGAATCCGCAATTTCCTCACGCAGTCAGGGCATAAGTTATCAGCCAAAGAAAGAGAGGAAGAAAAGGCATTGGCAAAGAAAAACGAAAAAGGTAAAAAAAGCGAAAATAACGCATCATTAGCAAGTTACAGAGATAAAATACCTCCAAAACTGAAAAATCCCGTAGATGAAAAAGTAGTCTATAAAGTTCAAATCTCCGCTTCTCCCAAAAAAATCTCCTTGAACCATGCCGAGTTCAAAAAGTTAGACATGAAAATAGAAGAGGTAAAATCAACAGAAAAAAACGGCGATACTACCTACAAATATACTATTGGTAATGTATATACTATTGAAGATGCCTTAGAACTCATGGAGTATATCCGCAAAAATGGCTTTAAAGATGCCTTTATCACCAAATTTGGGAGGTAACTAAACTATGTAGCTTGTATATTTTCTAATGTATCATCTTGCTTTTGAGGGTTGAGCTTAGGTATTCTGGACTGAGCCGTAATGGTTTTCATTAATCCCCATTCCAAAGGAAGTAGTGTCAATGCCAGCACAACCTCTACAGCAAAATCTTTTACAGGCGATCCGTTGATGTCTATATAGCTTTGTATCAATGTCTGCATAAACTCCATGATTACCACTAGCGTAAGCATGGTAATGACACGCTTTCCGATGGCTAAAAAGCGATTTTCATGTCGTATTTTCCGATTGATAACACCTGCAACTAATAATAAAAACAAGAAAGTCGTAATTTCTAAGGCATTAAACCAGAAAGTTTGCCAATAGGGTGGCTGCACGGTAAAAGTATAAGGTTCGCCTTCTACAATATTGCCAAAAACATTACGGCTGCGGACTTTGAGCGTATATTTGCCTGTATTTAGGGATGGGAACGCAAAGTTGCCCTCGTCTGTCCACTCCGACCAATCTTTCATATTGCCCTCTAAGAAGTATTGGTATTCTATCATCCCACTTTTGAGATAGTCGGGCGTAGTCAGTGAAAAAGTAAGCCCATTATTATAAAAATCTAAGCTAAAGCGGTTAGTGATGGGAATAAAATTACCTTGTTTACTTTTGATATAGTTGATGAGTAGTTGGTAATTTTGGGCAAACTGTGTGTTGGTAGTTGCATCAAATTTATACAAGCGATTATCTTGTGTGATTAGCCACAAATACTTGTTATCTGCATCAGGAATAATGCGTTCTATATTGTCAAAAAGTTTAAAAAATGCTAAGTTTTCTTTATTGAATTGATTTTCACCAAAGATATTCCATTCATTTCTATATTTTGTCCAAAGTAATTTATCATCATAGCTCAAAAACTCTGCGTTCCGATTTATCTGGCTCATCATGAGGCTGTCTTTGACCAAGTCGTTGGCTTGCTCATTAAAATAATAAGCCGCAGACGACAAAATAAAATAGTTTCTGCCATAAATTTTCAAGGGAACAATCTGGTCAGTATATTCATTTGCAACGGCGAAAGCCCTCACTTTGGGTTTTGTTTTTTTTAAATCCACTTGGTAAATGAAGTTTGTTCCACACACCCAAACGTTGCCTTTGCTGTCTTCAGTTATTCTATCTACAGCGTCATCAAATTTGACCAAATTACGAATTTTTTTATCTGCCATATTCAGTACAATCAATCTGCCTTCATAAGTAGTGGCATAAATTACTTTCTTTTTCGTTGCTTTGATGGCGTACTGTATTGGCTCATCTGTAAGTTTGATTGCCTTTTTATTTTTTGTTTTATTTTCTGTTTTATTTTGAATTTTTGGAGCAACTACTTTCTTCTTCTTCTTGGACATCGCTACAGGCTCTACTTCTTCTTTTTTATCACCAATTAGAAACAGTCCAGCGCTGCCACTTACAAATAGTGCATTGCCCGCTACTATAAACCTATCACATTTTCCCTCAATGCCCTCAACACGTTTAAAAAGATGCCGTACTGACTTCAAATCCACAAATTTCTTCTCGATAGACTGCTTGCGAAAGCTGTATTTGGGCTTGTTTGAAGCCACTTTCGTGGTGTTGGGGTTTACCACTTCTACCTCTTTCACTTCCTCTATTACAGGCTGTGCTTCTATAACACTTGGCGTATTAGCAACCACTACTTCCACTTTTTTAGGTTCTTCTTTCTTTTTGAAAATAGTCCCAATACGTGAAAAAAAGCCTTTTTTAGCCTTTTTTTCCTCTTTAGCTTGCTTTGCATTATCTGCTGCTTTTATCTCTGTTGGTGGGCTTTCTAATACTTTATTTTCTACGGGTTTTGCCTCATTTTTCTTTTCTGATTCGGGCTGAACGGCTACATTTTCAGTGGGCTTCGTGTTTTTCTTAGATTTATTGCGTTGGATTGTTTTCACTACAACTGTCAGTTTCTCGGTCGTTTCTTGGTATTGTTTTATTTCATCTAAGTAAAAGACCCCCGTACTTGTAGCCACGTAAAGCACATTCTGAAAAGGCTGTGCTGCTAAGATATGCCCTTCTAAACCACCAAATTGTGAAAAACTGCGTAAGGGCAAGCCATAATCCAATCGTGAAAAGCCGTAATTGTGCGCTATCCATGCACCTTTGTTTCTATCCTGCCCAATGGCAAAAATCTCTTCGTCTGGCAGACCGCCCTGATAGTTGGCTATCTGTACTATCTTTCCATCTTGATGATTCATCACTATGCAGCCGCCACGCAGGGTAGAAAACATAAGCAAACTATCGCTAAGCACCACAGCATTAGTTACTTGGCTTCTTTCTAAATAATCTATTTCATCAGTGGCAAAGGGCAGAAAGAGATTGCTATGAAAGCGGTAGAGTTTCCCTGCAAGTGTAATTACCAAAATACCTTGCTCATTAGGCAGCTCTTTGGCAGACAAAATCTCATCTTTGCTCGGTAGCTGTACGTACAAACATTTGAAATTATTATCTTCCAAAAGATAAATGCCGATGTTTGCTACTTCTATATAAACTTTGTTTTCTGCAATAAAAAACGCTATAATATTTTTTTTATCAATCTTTTTCCACTTCTGAACAATCTTTTGTGTGGATAAGCTGTACTTTATGAGTAGCCCATCACCGTAGAAATACGCATGATTTTCCCAGATAACAGTCTGTTTGAAGTCAATATTAGTATAAATGGTATCCCGCAAAGAATAATAGACTTCTTTCCCTGTGGACTGGCGCAAGATATAGCCAAAGTCATTTTTCCCACCAATGAAAAGCACGTTTTTATTTTTTTGTATATCGAGGGAATAAACAGAAAATGGTGTATTTATTAACTCCCAATGAGAGCCATTAAATTTTAGGACTCCCTTGCGATTGGCGGCATACATAATCCCCAAAGTATCTTGGGTAATGGCGTACGTTTGGTTATCTACATTGTCAATAGTAGGCTGATAATGCGATAGATAAAAGTTACCTGATTGTGAAAAACCAACTGAAATAGACAAGAATAGAAGAGCAATAGCTATCCCACTTTTTTTCATAAAATGAAAATTTAAAAATTGCACAAATCAAAGAATAAATTGGATATAATAAAGGGAAAGAAAAATAGCTATAAAATTCATTTATAACCACTTAAAAAGAGATAACGAAATTTAACAAAAATAGTTTTACTGTATAAAAAGTATATTTGAGGTATTTTTTTGAGATGAGCAATCAGATTTAGCCTCCTCCATTAATTTTATTGAAAATTTAGTCGCTTTTGATGATTTTTGAGATGCTGCAAGGCAAAGTCAAAAATATATTAAACTCACCACTCATTTCAAAATATCAATATAGGTGGTTTTTCCCGAACTAATTGCAAATTTTTTGACAACTGTATAAGCACTACTTACGGCTGTTTTGGCGCGAAAAACTAACTTGTAGGTATTGGGCTGCATAGCAATATTTTCACTTTTCTCTGCGGAAGATTCTATATTTTCTACAAAAGTAGGTTGCCCCTGATTATCAATGACATACAAACTCGCATAGCCGTTTGCCATATTTACAATATTCAAAATACCAACCTCTGCAATAGGCAATTCCGTAGTCTGCCCTGCCTTAATTTCTACCTTGCTAAAATAAAGTCTTGGGCGGGTCAGGACTTCGACATCATATTTTCCTACCAGATATTTTTCATCTACATCAACGGGCTGATGGTGAAGTGTTTGATTTTCATTGCTTTGCCTAATAACAGCCTGCAAGCGACCGTACTCTTTGGCAGTTTTCATAGCAAATTTGAGTGTGCCTTGTGGCGTTTTCAGTTTAATGACATTGTGCTTGCCGCCCTGAATCTCTATTTTTTCTTTTCGCACCGAAGGAATTGTATTTACGACCAAATCGTAAGTGAGTACGGGGTCTATTTCCAATAAATCCGTTTTTCCTTGTTTATCACGAAAATGCACCAAATCATACACGCCTTCTTTGGTAACATTATTGATGAAACTCATATTTATATCTTTCTCTATTGGCTTGTCTTTGTCGTCCAACAGCTCTACGGCTACCGTAGTTTTGCCGAGTGTTTGGGTTGCTATCGTAGAAAGAGCCTGTGCAAAATCGCTCGCACTCTTTGCATCTATTGCTTTGCCAATACACTCAAACGCCTGTGTAAAGTCTTTGCCAACACCCAAGCCAATAATAAAAGGTCTGAGAATAACACCTCTACGCTGCAAACCCAAAGAAATAGCACAGGGGTCGCCGTCGCACGCTTCGATGCCGTCCGTAATCATCACAATGACGTTGCGGTAGCTTTTGTTGTCAGGGAAGTCCATCGTAGCTTGCTCCAAAGAATAGGCAATAGGCGTAGTGCCTTTTGGAGCTATTTTGGTGAGTGCTTGCTTTATTTTTAGGTAGTTATTTGCCTCAAAACTTACTTCTAATTTTGAGTCTTTGCAGTTTTTGAGCTTGCTATCAAACTGATGCCCATAGACCCGCAGAGCAAACTCTAAGTTCTTATTTACCTTCAGCGAATCGACCAGCAAAGCCAATTTGTCTTTGGCAATATTGATTCGCAAATCTCCGTCCCACTTAGAGAGCATACTGCCCGAAGCGTCCAAAACAAACAAAATACGTGTTTTGTCTGCCATCAGTCGTTGAGGCTTTTGGGCATATAGCTCAGTGAGCAATGTGCAAAATAAAATAGTGAGCAAAAATAGGATTCTCATGGTTGCTTTATTTCTTGATACAATATGGTTATGAAAAGCAAAAATACTTAAAATCTCTCTTATTTAAGCTATCAATTCGACTAAGGTCTGAAATTTTTAGCTAAATTGCAGCGTTTTTTATGTGTGGATTTTATGCAGCAAAAATAAGTGGCTTATTCAACTATTAGAATTTCATTTTCAAGAAATTGCCTGATAAATTAAAGGAAAGTAAGTAATTTTGTAAATATGATGAGGAAATTACCTAACAAAATATCACCTTGCCCAATCATAGAGGCAACTGTAGAGCTAAAATTTAGTGCTACCATGCCCAAAGGAGCTGTTTTTGGTGTTATTTATAATGCTGTAAAAGATACTTTTGGAAAATTTGAAAAACTACCAACAGCGATGCTTCCAAATGAAATAATTGAAAACGATCCCAATTTGAAATATAAGGCATTATATAAACTGACAGATGGGCTTTTTAATGCGCAAATTGGCTATGATGTTGTTTCATTTCATTCACCAAGTGACTATGTTGGATGGGACTCTCTCATGGGGAATATGATTCCTTTTTTCAATAAAATTCATCAGACAGGTATCATAGATAAAGTTGAAAGCATGATTTTAAGATACTTAAATTTTTTTGAGGTTGATATTTACAAAAATATTAATTTCCAAATGCAGCTATTCAATCAAATTTATGAAAGCAGTAACTTAGTAGTAAGAACAGAAGTGATGGAGGAAGATTTTATCAAAGTTCTCCAAATTGCTAACAATGTAACTGTTACAGGCTCTATTGGGCAAAAGCAAGGCTCATTACTCGATATTGCCTGTGTTTTGAGTAACCCTAACAATTTATTTTCTAATCTTGAAAGTGTCATTACCAAAGCACACCAATTTGAAAAAGAATTATTTTTTGGACTTTTAAAAGAAGATTTTTTAAGTACACTTAAACCCGAATACGACAATGAACGAGGCTAAAATCAATACATCATTAGGTAGTTCTTTGCTTGTGCCATTAGTAACCATAGTGTTTGCCAGTGTAGTCATGGAGCATAGCTCGCTATCTGCCGTTATGCTTTATAGGTATGAGCAGCATAGACCAGATTCAGTATTCCAAAATTTGCCTACACAACATATTCTTTTTGAGCAGAATCACACAGAAATACTCGTTGATTTTGTTTCTAAAATAATGAATGACAGCCACGACTTAGAAGGTGAAATAGTAGATATGGTGAATAGAAAGTTTGAAAAACTACTTCTAAAAATATGAGTAGATTACAAAGTATATTCGATGACATCAAAATCTATTTGCCTAAATATCTTTCTGATGAGGATGCCAAACGCTTGTTTAGTGAAATTCAAGGCTTTCCAAACAATTTAGATGATAGACTTTACAGTAATTATTTAGAACAAGAAGATATTATTTTTCAAGGAGATGGTTTAAAAAACTTTACAGTAGTAAATCTACCTGCCAGAAGTTTTTTTGATGCTATTGTAATGATATTTTCAAATACTTGTGATACGGATAGTGCTAACAAGAGGTTCTTTCCATCAAATATATGTTATGCACCTTTATTTAGCTTAGAAAGCTATAAGCAGGAACTACTTGAAGAAAAAATTAAAAACGCTGAGTCAATACTTAGCCATGTAGAGGATATAAAAAGACAAAGAATAACACAGATTTTATTTCTTCCTCAAGGTGCAAAACTTCCAGAAGACTGCATTGTTTTTCTTGATAGAATAACTCATTGTGATAATAATGCTATACCAAGAGAAAATATATCCCAACAAAAAATTTTTATTTTAGGTGATTATGGTTTCTATCTCTTCTTGATAAAGCTCTCTATTCATTTTACACGCGTACAAGAACAAGTGCATCGAAAATAATAAAAAGCAAATTCAAAGAAATAAATGAAAAATTACTTCCTATTACTCCTTCTTATCGTCTGCTTTGCTGCTTGCGTACCCATGTCGGCTACCAATGAAGCGGATAAAAAATATTTTGACCTCGTACAGTTTGTCAATACTCAAATAAATGAACTGAACGCTCAAAAGCCACAAATAAGGAAAAAAGTGCTTTTGGGCGGAGAAATAGACGAAATAGTATCAGATACGCTAAATTGGGAAAAAGAGTTGGCACTATTCAAAGAGGCTGATATTAATTCTCCCTCATTAAGAGATAGTTATGACATTGAAGAGGATAAAGCAAGGCACTCAATCACTTATATAGCCAAAGAAAGCAAGCTGAAAGTCAAAGAAATAAAAATTACTTTCGACAAACAAAGCCAAGTAGGTAGCGTGAGCATAAAACAAATTAAAATCTTTTTTTCGGAAGATAATCGCCTTTATGAGCTACAAAGGGATTTGGTCATGGAGCTAAAAAACAATTTGCTGTCTGCCTACTCTATCAAAGGCTTTCAAAAAGTAATACTGAAAGATAGTTTGATTTATGAAATTAATGCAACGCTCGGTAGCAAGCAACAGTCAATCAACAACTAACCTATAGAAAAATATGTCATCAGCAAATAAAAACCTAAGCAAATATACAGACAACAATCTGATAGTTATTTCGGATAGACGGTTCGCCATTGTCGTTTCTGAATGGAACAAAGAAATTACTGAAAAACTTTTTGAAGGAGCATTTCAGACACTGCTAAAGTATGGGGCAAAGAAAGAAAATATTGTTCGCAAAAACGTTCCCGGTAGCTATGAGCTAAGTTTGGGGGCGCAGTTTATGGCGGCAGAGGGCTTTGATGCTGTTATTTGCTTGGGCTGCGTCATTCAGGGGGAAACTCGTCATTTTGATTTTATCTGCCAAGCCGTGGCGCACGGGCTTACCACCGTAGCACTCAAATACAATAAACCTGTGATTTTTGGTGTACTTACCCCTGATAATCAGCAACAAGCAATAGACCGCTCAGGGGGGAAACATGGAAATAAGGGAGATGAAGCGGCTATAACAGCAATAAAAATGCTTGGATTTTAAAAATATTTATTAATATAACTCATAAATTCGATGTGGGCTACATTTGCCAAGTTTGTTATCAAATTTCGTCTTCTATTTTTAATTTTGCTATTTTCACTCACTGCCTTCATGGGCTATCATGGTAGGAACGTGGAACTTTCTTATGACTTTGTGAAGTTAGTGCCTGTCGATGACCCTGAAATGGTCTATTTCCAACAGTTTTTAGATACTTTTGGAGAAGATGGCAATATCATGGTGATAGGTATCAAAGATAGCAGCGTATATGAGTTGGCTAAGTTTTCTAAACTATACCAACTAAGTAGGGAAATAGCTGAAATGGAAGGAATTAACGAAGTTATTTCTTTACCACACCTCAAATACATTTACAAAAATGAAGAAAAAAAAGTATTTGAGTACAAGCCTCTTTTCTCGCAAGTTCCTATCGAGCAAGTTACCTTAGATAGCCTTCTTAACATTGCCAAAAATATAAAACTCTATGATGGACTGATTCTGAATACAGAAAATGGGGCAATGATGCTGGCTATCGCAATAAATAAAATTTATTTTTCGAGCTATAAGCGACAAGTAGTTGTAGGCAATATCATTGATGTTGCCGAAAAATTTTCAAAAGAAACCAATGTCGAAGTTCACTTTTCAGGCGTACCGTATGTGAGAAGCGAAATGGCAAAGAGCGTACAAAAGGAGTTGCGTATTTTTCTAATTCTTTCTCTTTCAGTAACTTTAGTTGCGTTATTCCTACTTTTTAGGTCTTGGCAGCCTGTTGTTTTCACCATATTAATGATAGGTATGGTGATAATTTGGGTGAGTGGCACTATTGGGCTACTGGGCTACAAAATGACGATGCTCACAGGTTTGCTGCCGCCAATATTGGTGGTCATTGGGATTCCAAATTCTGTTTATATTCTTACCAAATTTCACCAAGAATGTATTAAAAAAGGAAATAAAATAGATGCACTTGTTTCTGTAGTGAGCAAGTTGGGCGTGGTTACGCTCATCACAAACACGACTACAGCAATTGGCTTTGCTACATTGATAACCGCCCAAATATCTGTACTCCAAGAGTTTGGCTTGGTAGCAGCCTTGAATATTTTTGCTACTTTTATCATTAGCCTTATTTATCTGCCTGCGGTATTTTCGTATTTGCCGATGCCTTCCAATAAGCACACAGCACATTTGGAATTT
>Ga0163144_10025222_pt1 | contig 11621 bp, 8 predicted proteins | sample OliLak19BULKMAT1_FD_123175 | JGI IMG/M metagenome (GOLD analysis project Ga0163144, IMG submission 123175) | Freshwater microbial mat bacterial communities from Lake Vanda, McMurdo Dry Valleys, Antarctica - Oligotrophic Lake LV.19.BULKMAT1 | ecosystem: Environmental > Aquatic > Freshwater > Lake... | reverse complement strand
TTGCCGCCGGTTATGTTGAATAGCACGCCTTGCGCACCAGTAACACTCATGTTTTCCAGAAGCGGAGAAGAAATTGCTGCAAGAGCTGCCTTCTTTGCGCGCCCTTCGCCCGTTGCGCGGCCCGTACCCATCACTGCAAGGCCACGATCTTTCATAATTGTGCGCACATCAGCGAAATCCACGTTGATATGACCAGGTTTTGTGATGATGTCAGAGATTCCGCGAACCGACTGGCAGAGCACATTGTTGATCATGGCGAATGCATTGATCATCGATACTTTGCTATCAACTACATCAAGAAGCTTCTGGTTTGGGATTACAATCAGCGTATCAACCACTTTGCGTAGCTCTTCGATTGCTGCTTGCGCAACGCGTGCGCGGCGCTTACCTTCAAAAAGGAATGGTTTGGTTACAATTGCAATGGTGAGAATTCCCTTTTCGCGTAATGCGCGTGCAACAACTGGCAATGCACCGGACCCGGTACCACCGCCCATGCCGCCAGATAAAAATACGATGTCCGCATCAGCAATAACTTCGAGCACCTTGTCAAGATCCTCTTCTGCTGCACGTTTACCCACTGCAGGATCAGCGCCTGTGCCAAGTCCCTTGGTAGATTTCACGCCAATCTGAATGCGCTCACGTGCTTTGGAATTATCCAATGCTTGCGCATCAGTGTTAGCCACAATGCATTCGATGCCTTCATATCCAGATTCGATGAGGCTGTTCACGGTGTTACCACCGCCGCCACCAATACCAAGGACCTTGATTAACGCCATCGGAACTAATTCTTTTTTTTCTTCTTCAAAAATAATCATATCTTCCTCCCAACATGTTATGGTGTTCTAAAAGAAATCTGATACCCAAGATTTCATTCGATCAAAAACCCTTTGTGCAAATGGACCATCTTCTGATTGCAATTTTTGTTGTGCGCTACGCTTCACCACGTGAATCAGCAAGCCGTATCCGGTTGCATAAATGGGCGAATTGAGTGATTCAGGCATTGCAAATTCAACGCGCGGCAGCCCAATACGTACTGGTACATTGAATATTTCATGCGCGAGCTCCGGCATCCCTTTGAGCAGCGACCCGCCGCCCGTGAGCACCAACCCGGTTGCCATGAATCGCATTAAATTCTTCGCCATAATTTCGCGGTGAACAAGCTCTAGAATTTCTTGAGCGCGTGGTTGCAAGATTCTGAGCAGTTGTGAAGTTTGTACAAATTGTTTATCAGAACCATGCACCATGGATGCCTCGATAATTTCATCGGCGATCATCACCTCGCTAGTTACCAAGCCATACTCGTGCTTCAAGCGCAACGCATCTCCAATGGTGGTTCGCAATCCGATTGCCAAATCATTCGTGAAATGATTTCCCGCCACCGGGAGCACCATGGTGTGCCGAATGCTGCCATTTTGATAGAGCGCTAAATCGGAAGTACCGCCACCAATATCGAGTACCGCGACGCCCAATTGCCGTTCATCAGGGCTCAATACTGCATCGGCTGATGCAAGTTGTTCAAGAATAATGTCGCCCACAGCCACGCCCGCTTGTTCCACGCATTTGACCAAATCTTGTACCGATGTGATTGCGCCCATGATGATGTGCGCTTGCACTTCCAACCGTACCCCATGCATGCCAACCGGATCAACCACCGTCTGATGCCCATCGATCACAAAATATTGCGGCAGCACATGCAAAATACGCATCCCTTCTGGAATTGGAATTGCTTGTGCAGCAGCGAGTACGTTTGCAACGTCGGATGGTTTGATTTCACCTTGCTTGACCGGTACCACACCATGCGAATTGACCGATTCGATGTGCCCACCCGCAATACCAACCGCCGCTGATTCGATTTGGATTCCGGCCATTAATTCTGCTTCTTGAATCGCTGCCTTGATCGAGTGAATTGTTTTGCCGATGTCCACCACCACACCCTTCTTTAGCCCATCGGATGGCGCTTTGCCAATCCCCAAAATATCGATCGATTCGCCTTCGAGTTGCTGCGCAATCAACACACAAATCTTTGTGGTTCCTACGTCAATCGCACTTATTATTTTTTCATGATACACACGTGCCATCTTGAATCCCCCCCTTAATCTCATTCATTACAATTTTTCCTAATTTTTTCATGGCGGACGCGCGCAATATCAGTTGATTTTCAAATCTTACATCCGCAACCCACAGTTTTTTTAAATCCACGCTTGTTCGCTCTGCCAAAAGATATGCCACTTCTTTCACATACTGTTCGATTAATTTTTGATCGGTCAGCTGATGTGCACAGCAAACAAACTGCACGAGTGAATCGTGAGCCTTACTCAGCACAACTTCGTGCGATGTACGCCAATGCACTTCATAGCGATTAAGTAATGCAGGCGAAACTTGTTTGATGCACCGTTGGAGCTCGGCAAGCTCATGCGCGCTGCAAACAGCACCTTGCGCAACGTTGATGTGAGCGAGATTGAAAATTGCGCTTGGATCAAAATCATGAAGTGGGATAAGACGAGCACTTTGCGTGAGCACATGGTCATCGTTTACACGCACGAGTGGTGCCTGTGCGATGAGCGTAATCAGCGCATCTTTATTGGGTTGGATATGCAAATCCACATGCGCGATGCACGGGAACTGCTCAAGGAGAGAGGAAACAATTTCGTCTGATTTTGCACCGGTGTGTGCGGATAAATTTGCTGAGATTTGCTTTTGTATTTCTTGCGAAATTTTTGCATCGAAGCTGCATTCAAACCGTTCGATTGCATGGATACGAACCCAGCACGAATTGAGCATCAGTGCGCATGCTGCCACACTCACCCCAACAAGTATAATTCTTGCTACTATTCGCTTCATCTCTTCACCTCTGCTTTATTACATTCACCTTACTCTATGTCTACCCTTTTTTGGTAAAAATAGTCAATAAAATGGAAAAAACAGAGGCGGATCCCTTCCTACTTCGCTTCCCTCTTCACTAAAGTTTCGGAGAACAGGAAAGCTATGGAGGCCAGACAATACGGAGAGTACTAAATCAATTTATGCTTCGTTCCTGCCAAGAAAAGTAAAATGCCAGCTGCAACTGATGCATTGTAAGAAATGTCTTTTGTTCGTTGTGGTAATGTGACGTGTGTGCCCATTTTCAAAATATCTCTTGAAATGCCGTGGCCTTCTCCGCCGATTACGATGCAGCATGGTTTTTCGAATTTGCAGCTCAATGCATTTTCGCCATCAAACGTTGCGAGGTACATGTTGTATCCTGCTTGCTTGAGTTCTTGTGCAGCTTGAATAGCAGATGCTGCTTCGTAGATTTCGATGCGCTCAGCAAGTCCGGCTGATGCCTTGAATGCTGCTGCGCTCAGAGGGGCCGATCCGCGCTTTGTTATCACGATGCCGCTTGCGCCAGCGCAATATGCGGAACGGATAATAGCACCCATGTTGCGAGGATCTTGGATCCCATCAAGCATGATCAAGAATGGGTATTTTTCTGATTCAAACATTTTTTTGCGGAATCCAACCGAATGGACCCAAGCAACTACACCCTGGTGATCGGTGCTGCCGGCCATACGAGTGAGGACGTCCCGAGCCACGTATTGCATCTGTACTGGGTACTTGGGCATCAGTTTTTCGATATCCGCATAACCCTTGGGTTGTGGGTCGGTTGTGTAGATTGAGATGAGCTTGCGTTGTTTTGCTTTGAGGAGCTCAACTATGGGGTGAATCCCATAAAGAAGTTCGCCGACTGTCGCTTTTGTCTTTTTTATCATGAAAAACCTGAATTAATAGCCTAAATCTTATAGTTTTTAGTATAGCGGGTTGCCAGAAAAGGGGAAATTTAATAATCGGACTTATCCTTTGCACGCTCAGGACGAACGGATTAAACTAATATTTCCCCAAACCAGAAAAGTCAGATAAAATAATCTTTATAAAAAATAGATTATTTCCCCCCGTTCGCCCTGAGCGTGCGAAGGGACTACACGAACGGATTAGAACTCATAGAATTACCATGCAAAATCCCTATACCTGGATCGAACTCAACAAAACCGCCTTTGAGCATAACGTCGCCAACCTAAGGTCGATCATTGGCACGGGGCTCCTGGCCGCAGTAGTCAAAAGCAACGCCTACGGCCATGGCATGCTCCAGGTTGCGGAACTATGCCAAGCAAGTAAAAATGTGGACTGGCTCTGCGTGGCCAACCTGAGCGAGGCGCTTAAGCTCCATGATCATGGGATCACCAAACCGATCTTAGTCATGAGCTGTATCGATGCCGATCCAGCAGGTGCCATTGGGACGAATATTGCGTTTGTGGTTCCGGATATGGAAACAGCGGAAAAGCTGAATATATCCCTTTCAGCCTTCGCCAAGGCTTCGGCGGACAAGCAATCGGGGCAAACGGAGTTTAAATTCCCCATCCACGTCAAAATCGACACCGGGCTACGCCGATTCGGATTCGAACCGGAAGATGCTATTGGCATAATTGAAACAATAAGCCAGATGCCACACCTAAAAATACAAGGCATCATGACCCACTTTGCCCAATCACAAAAACCAGATCAAAGCTTCACCCACCAACAATTAGAAAAATATTATCGAATCCTTGATGAACTCAAAGAGCGCGGCATCGAAATCCCCCTCAAGCATGTGGCCAATTCTGCTGCCACCATGCGATTTGATCTGCCACTTTGCAATCTCTTTCGCGTTGGCATAGGCATCTATGGCTGGTGGCCAAACCAGGTATTGCGAGAAGAGGTTGAAAAAAAACATCCCGGATTCTCACTCCATCCGATTATCACCTGGAAAACGCGCGTGATCGGGATCAAAACTATTCCCGCTGGGCAACCAGTTGGATACGATTGCACCGTTACCACAACCAAAGAAACACGCGTCGCATTTATTCCGGTGGGTTATTTTGATGGTTTCGATTTTCGGCTCTCGAATACCGGCCATGCGATTATCAACGGTCTTCCGGTACCGATTCTCGGGCGAGTAAGCATGAACGTAGTTACACTCGACATTACTGAAAACCCGGGCCTCAAAATCGGCGATGAAGTTATCATCCTTGGCCCACATGAGAAAATTACCGCATATGACTGGGTGCAAAACACCGGAAATCCAAACATTCGCGAACTGATTACCACCATTCACCCGAGCATTGAACGGCAGATTGTATCCTTCGATACACCCATCATTTCTAACGAAATGTTGCGCACTCAGGATAAGGAGCAACAGAATGTTCGATAAACAAGAAATTTCAGGTATAATTGCTCCAAAATCTTTAGAACAAAATCAGACACTTTAGCATAAGGTGCGAGCATGTACATCCTTGAAGGCAACATAGGCGCAGGCAAATCAACGTTCTTACGGTTACTATCCGAACGCATTCCCACACTCCGTGTTCGCCAAGAACCGGTCAATAATTGGCAACGCCAAGTGTATGGCCAATCGCTGCTTACCAATTTTTACCAAGAGCCAAAGCGGTGGGCCTACACATTCGAAACACTCACCATGATCTGCCGCGTTCAAGAGCATCTCATCGAACAGCAAGCTGCAAACGTCACCGACGTCGTGGTGGAGCGGTCAATCTATTCTGGATACTATTGTTTTGCTAAAAACAGCTTCATGAGTGGATTTCTGAGCCCGCTCGAATGGCAGCTCTATAAAGAATGGTTTGGCATGCTCACGCAGCAAAAATGCATCACGCCCCGTGGATTTATCTACCTCTCGGTTGATCCCGAGGTTGCCTACGAGCGCATCAAGAAGCGCAATCGGTATGCTGAAAAAACATTATCACTCGGCTACCTCAAGCAAATTCATGCACGGCATCAAGAATTTTTAATCCTCAAGCAAGAAGTTGCCCCCGAGCTGGCGAATATCCCGGTTCTCACTTTGAACTGCAACGAAGAGTTTGAAGCCAATTCGGCAAACTTCGAAAAGCACGTCAAGGCGGTGCAAGGGTTTTTTGATACATTCGCAATTCACAATTCTGCAACTCCATCTCCACTCAGCTCTCCACATTTTGCCGGGCAGGTGGGTGGGAAAAATCAGAGTAATCTCACTTAAAATTGTTACATCTTTAAAAATAACTAACCCCCCGTTAGAGTTCGTAAACTTTAACGGAGGGTTTATTTCTTCAACTCGTATGGGGGCGATTGCGCGCTCCCATAGTTATTTTCGTACTTAAGCTACCGATCTAATGTTGGCAAAGTGTGCTTCGAGTGCACTGCTACCAGTTATTTGCGAGATCGTACCAAGACCCCATGAGAGTTAGGGTTTACACAAAATAGCTGACTGACCCACCCGAAAGACACCACTGCCCGGTAATTAATCATCTAAAACACATCGGGGCCGCTCTTTCGAACGACCCCGATGGTATTTAATAACCCTCAATTTTCAACTCGAAATCACTATGGTCTCAGCGACAAGTTGTAGTACTTGTTGCCTGGTGTTGGGAACGGTCCGCCAACATTACCATCATCAATAGGATCTGGTCCTGGGTTCCAGGTGATGTCGTAGTTACCTTTGTAAACAGGCAGCAATCCGGTTGGGCCATTGCCCACCGCTCTGTTATTGATCCATGCACTCGTGGTACTTGCACCAACTGGTCCCGTTGCGCCAGTAAACCCTGGTCTGGTTTCTTGATATCCACGAACCGTACAATTATCTACTTCATTGTTTTCAATAACGCCTCGATCAGTGAATCCAGGTTTATACACAATCAAATAGTAAGTATTCGTGCTCACCAAATCAGGTAGATTGCTGGCACTTGTATAAAGAACTGGATCGCCTGATTGCCATCCAAGGGTGTTAAGGTTCGCCGATGGAACAATGGTGTCTCCCTACTACGGCTCCATCCATCCTCTTGCGCCCTTTGAGGCGTACCAAAGCCGCTCATCAGTGCTTTTAAGGCTAGAAAGCAGGACGGTATTATGCCCCCAGGGAATATTGAAAATAGGGCTTTTCCCCATTTCCGCCACAACCTGTGGCGAACTTGAATAGACCCCAAAAAAGTCCTTCATCCTATAAATATTACGCTCTGAGAAACCTGAAGCCCCGGGAAATTGATTTTGAAGATCTTTTGCAAGTTTTTCGATTAATCCTGATCCCCAACCATGCGTTTCTTGCATATCCGAGATAGTTTTCCCAATAGACCAGTAAAGATTAATAAGTTCTTTATTGACCGACCAAACTGCCCTAATTTGAGCTTGTTTGATGCGAGATTTAATATCAAAGAGGACCTGGGCATATTAAGAAGCGGAAACTGCTGGAATGGGTTGTATTAAATTTTTCTTAGCCATCAATCATTCCTATTTAATTTTATAAATCTTGTGCTTACCAGCTTTCACCACCATGCCCGATTTGCACATCACGCTGGCCTTGAAATCAGTAACCGCCACACCATCAACCTCAACGGCACCACTTTCGATCAAGCGCTTAGCATCAGATGAACTTCTGATTGCATCAAGAATTTTGAGTAGATCAACGATCCAGATCGGATTGGCCGTTCCTGCCGGCAATGCAACTTCGGTCGCCTTGGAATAATCTTTTTTCTGAAACAATGCTTCGAATGTAGCTTGAGCTGCATCAGCTTCAGCTGCTGACCAAAATTTGCTCACGATTTTGTGTGCCATATCTTTCTTGAGTGCCATGGGATGGGTGTTGCCTGATGCCACGCGTTCTTCGAGTTGGGAAATTTCCGGTTTGCCAAAATTAAGAAGCAGTTCAAAGTAGGACCACATCGCCGAATCGGGCAGCGACATCAATTTTCCAAACGCCTGATCAGCCAGGTCGGTTAACCCAACCGCATTACCAAGAGATTTAGACATCTTATGCTCACCATCAAGGCCCACGAGCAATGGCATTGTCAAAATAACTTGTGGCTCTTTGCCATATTGCTCTTGCAAAAATCGCCCCATGAGCAGGTTGAATGTTTGATCGGTGCCACCAATCTCGACGTCTGCATCCAATGCAACCGAATCATACCCCTGCATTAATGGATAAAGCAGTTCATGAAAGCTGACAGGTTCATTATTTTTGATTCGCTTTGCAAAATCTTCCCGTTCGATCAATCGTGCAACGGTCACCTTTGCGCATAGCTGAATCAGCAAGGCAAAATCAAGCTTGCTGAGCCATTCGGAATTGTAGCGAATTGTAATTTTTTTGGGGTCCAGCAACTTGCCCACTTGCTCGAAATAGGTTTGCATGTTGTGCGCAATATCCTGCTCGGTGAGGGGTGGGCGGGTTTTTGATTTGCCCGTTGGATCACCAATGCGAGCAGTGAAATCACCAATCAAGAAAATGACTTCGTGCCCAAGATCGCAAAACTGTTTTAACTTGGATAAAACTACTGCATGTCCCAAATGCAAATCAGGAGCTGTCGGGTCCATGCCTAATTTAATTTTGAGTTTTTTGCCGCGCGCTAATTTTTTGAGTAGATCAGATTCGGGCGTTACTTGCACGGTACCAGATTTTATAATTTCTAAAGAGTTTTCCATTATTGCCAGTTTCCTTAAAACATCAAACGGGTAAGAAGATATGCCACATTAGAAAGTAATTCAACAACAAGGTACCTAAGTGGATTACTCAAGAAAAGCACCAAAATAAATGGCACGATAAAGAGCTTGTAATAATTTTGCCCAAGATCATGCCGCGATTTGGATCGAGTTTCCAAGTACAAGTAAAAACTGTTCAACACTATGTTGACTGCCGCAAGGACAACATTCAAATAAGCAATTGCTAAAATAATGTAAATTGCGGTAATGCGCGCGGAAGAAAACGTTGGGCACATATGAGCAAGTTGCATATGCGAAATATCATCGGCGCAGAGCAAAAGAACTTTTATCATCGGCACCACCGATGGGCCGAACAAAAACAACAATGCAACAAGACCGATGAATGCCAGCGCAATTGAAGCAAGCACATCCGCGTAGTAGGCGATCACTACCTTGAGCGTGCGATAAGGATTACGAATGTAAGAGGCGTCGATTGGCACCCGGTTACCAAACCCTATTTTGGCCCAGACAATGCAAAACATGCCAAACAGATTCACATGCACAGCAGGGTTCAAACTCATAAATCCGTGGTTGCGACCGGTGGAATCTCCCATTTTATCGGTGAGCCAGGCGGTTAGTGCGCCCGTCATCGAAACGGAGATCACATAGGCGAATAGAAATGTTATTTGTTGGACAATAAAAGTAGCGGTATCGATTTTTAACATGGGATTCTTTCTGGTTATGATATTGATCAGTTTATGGCAATAGGTAGAACCGGTCAAATTCATCCACTCCCGTTTATTTGAGCCTCCGGCTCAATAATTTGATAAAAAATTGGTTTTCAACATAAATTTGCTTGTCCGGCGTAGCTTGCCAAGCCTGAAGGCGTGGATAAGCGCAGACGGAAGGGACACGGGAGTTCGACATATAACCCACCACCTGTTAAACTAGCCCCAAAACAAGAGCCGCTCCACATAAAAAGGAACCCTTTCATGCAAGCAAAACAACAAATTCCAATATGGCAATTACTTCTTGCTCCACTCGCCCTCGCGGTAATAACGGCCATCATTTACTATCCATCGCTCCATTTTGCCTTCCAGTTTGACGACCTACCCAACATCACGAAACATTTCAACATTCGCCATAGCACCCTCGCAGATCTCTTTTTTTCGGGTTCGCGGTGGATCAGCTACTGGATCAATGCGATGCATTATTCGATTGGAAAGTTCGATCCATTCTCCTACCGCGTAGGCAATGTGATCATACATACCATGAATGGCATGCTTATTTTTGGCCTGCTTTACAAACTGTTCGCGCCCACCAAAAATAACTTCTTCTCTCGCCATGCACTCAGCCTCGCCACCCTGACCACCGCACTGTTCCTGCTCCATCCAGCGCACACACAAACGGTATCCTACGTGATTCAAGGGCAACTCGAAGGCTTGGCAACCATGAGCATGCTCGTCATGGCACTTTTGTATCTCTGGCATGCGCGCACACGCAATGAGTTCAGTAAAATTATTTCCACCATTGCACTCCTTGGATGTGCCGCGCTCGCTTGCTGCACCAAAGAGATCACGATAGTTGCGCCTGCGCTTTTGCTGCTGCTCGATTGGTTTTTGATTGCGCATGGAGACAAAAAGAAACTTCTTTCGCGTGCCTGGCTCCTGGGATTAATCACCGGCCTCATGGGCGCGCTCTACGTTTACTTTTTGAAACCTTCATTTTTTGCAAACATTTTTACCTTCAGCCATGTTGCGCAAAATAACATTGGCAACGTCCTCACTCAAGATCCATCACAAGGCATCAAGCCATTTTATTTCTTTATCTCGCAGTTCAAAGTTGTAGTGCACTACTTGGCCATGTACCTCTGGCCCTTCAACATGAGCGTTGAATACGATTGGAAATTGTCCCAAGGAATATTCGCTCCAGACGTTATTTTTCCTTTCTTGCTCCTTTTTGCAATTGGTTGCTGCATTGCCAAGCTCCTGAAAAAAAATGCAACCAGCCCCGTTGCATTCGGCGCACTCTGGTTTTTTATCTGCGTTGCACCCCGCTCATCATTCATTCCATCTTCTGAACTGCTCACCGATTACAAAGCCTATGCGGCATCAATTGGTTGGTTGTTCATTATCGCAGCAGCGTGCATCAAATTAATCGAACTGATTGCACAGTACGTTCCACAAAAAATCAGCGCGCTCAATGCATCGCTACCAAAGGGTACGGCACATGCAGTTGCACTCCTGCTTGTATGCCTCCCACTTGGCATTGCCACCAAACACCAAAACCACATCTGGAGTTCTGGCCTCGAATTCTGGGGGGCCATGATCAAGAATGCACCTGGCAAGGCACGGGCCTACAACAATTATGGAGTTGAATTAGCACAAAATTTGGGCCAGTGGAAAGAATCAATCCCCTACTACCAAAAAGCAATCATAATGGATGCTCACTACGCTGATCCATGCAACAACTTGGCGGTAGCCTATGCGCAGCTAGACGATATCGAAAATGCGATTATAGCCATGCAACAAGGGCTTAAAATCAATAAATCCTACCCTGAAGGCTACAACAACCTAGCCGCATTCTATATGCAAAAAGAGGAGTATGATCAAGCAATTAGCTACCTACAAATTGCAATTCAACTCCGCCCATACTACGGCAAAGCTCATTACAACATGGGCCGCGCATATCTCAAACAGGGCAAGGATGAAGATGCATGGCAATCCTTCAAAAATTGCTGCACCAAGGCCGATATGGATAATGAAACTGGATTTGCATGCTATGCACAACTCAGTTTTGCACTCAAAAAGTATGATGATTCAATTTTTGCATGTGAAAGACTACTCGACCTTAATCCGCGCCATGAGCAAGCATTGTTCAGCCTTGCAAACTCCTACTACCTCATGAATAAATATGAAGATGCAGCACGATCATATGAAAATATGCTCAACTACTACCCGAATGATCAGCGAGCTTTGTTCAATGCTGGCGAGACATACCTAAGGCTCAAGAACCCTCAACTGGCATTGGCTTGTTTTGAGCGATGCGAAAGTCGCCCAGATCGAGCTCCGGAGGTGTACCAACGGTTGGTAAGTTGCAAGCAGCTGCTGGGCAGCGTAAGCACCTAAACCTTGGGCTTTACCCATTTT
>Ga0163144_10025221_pt1 | contig 11622 bp, 10 predicted proteins | sample OliLak19BULKMAT1_FD_123175 | JGI IMG/M metagenome (GOLD analysis project Ga0163144, IMG submission 123175) | Freshwater microbial mat bacterial communities from Lake Vanda, McMurdo Dry Valleys, Antarctica - Oligotrophic Lake LV.19.BULKMAT1 | ecosystem: Environmental > Aquatic > Freshwater >... | reverse complement strand
TAAGCATAAATTTGCGTAATTTACCTTTGCACTTTTCTCTAAATCCGTCATTCCGCGGCCTATATGACACATACGCGGCAGGACGAGCTTTTTTCGTCCCCTTGTGCTGGGAGGGAGGAAGTTCTCTCAATGAGTTGGGGGATATATGGCCTCCCCCTTCCCCCTGCGTCTCTAAATTAAGCAGTCATGCCTAATGCTTGGGCAACAGCAATGCCGATTTCAGCAGGCGATTTAACGGTACGAACCCCCGCTTTTTCTAAGGCGGCAAATTTTTCTGCAGCAGTGCCCTTGCCTCCGGCAATAATGGCGCCGGCATGGCCCATCCGTTTGCCAGCAGGAGCGGTTACTCCAGCAATGTAGGAAACTACCGGTTTAGTGACATGGGCTTGAATAAATTCAGCGGCTTCTTCTTCAGCGCTGCCGCCGATTTCTCCCACCATCACAATGGCTTCAGTTTGTGGATCTTGCTGAAATAAACTCAGAACATCTATAAAACTCATACCAGGAATCGGATCGCCGCCAATACCCACACAAGTACTCTGCCCTAGACCCAAAGCGGTGGTTTGATTTACCGCTTCATAAGTCAAAGTCCCTGAGCGGGAAACAATGCCCACCTTACCCGGTTGATGGATATGGCCCGGCATAATGCCGATTTTACAAGCGCCGGGAGTGATAATTCCAGGACAATTAGGCCCAATTAAACGGGATTGCGTACCCGTAATATATTTTTTGATAGCCAACATATCTTGCACCGGAATACCTTCAGTGATGCAAACAATCAACTTAATTCCAGCATCAATCGCTTCAATGATCGAATCCTTACAATAAGGCGCTGGAACATAAATCACACTGGCGTCGGCCTGAGTCGCTGTCACCGCTTCACGAACGCTGTTAAAAATAGGTAAATTTAAGTGGCTTTCTCCACCTTTGCCTGGGGTTACGCCCCCAACCATTTTAGTGCCGTAAGCAATGGCTTGCTCGGAATGAAAAGTGCCTTGCTTGCCGGTAAAACCTTGGCAAATAACCTTAGTGTTTTTATCAATCAAAATACTCATAATATATTCCTCTATTTACGCTTTCAAAGACCAGAGAAGATACCGCGGCCAAGCCGCGGTATGACTTGTCATGGCCGCAGCTTGACAAGTCATGGTCGCGTATGACCGCGCGCGCGAGTCAATGGTCTTGAGTTTCTTTTATGAGAAACTCGGGGGATTTTTTACTAGTTCAACAATCGTTTTAGCCGCTTCAGAAAAATCCTGGACCGCGGCAATATTTAAACCGCTTTCGGCTAATTTTGCAGCGCCTAGATCCGCACGGTTGCCTTCTAATCGAACCACTACGGGCACTTGAATACCCACTTCAGCAACCGCAGCAATAATACCATCGGCAATTAAATCACAACGGACAATGCCACCAAAAATATTAACGAAAATACCTTTGACATTTTTATCTGAGGTAATAATCTTAAAAGCTTCTTTAACTCGCTCTTCAGTCGCGCCGCCGCCAACATCCAGAAAATTAGCAGGTTGGCCGCCATTGAGTTTGATCAAATCCATAGTCGCCATCGCTAAGCCAGCGCCGTTGACCATACAACCAATATCGCCTTCTAAAGCAATATAGTTTAAGTTCCATTGCTGGGCGCGGTTTTCTCGCTCGTCCTCTTGAGAAGCGTCATGCATTTGTCTTAATTCGGGTTGTCGGTAGAGCGCATTATCGTCAATATTAATTTTGCCATCTAAACAAATAAGCTGACCACTTTTAGTCACCACTAAAGGATTAATTTCTAATAAGCTTAAGTCGCGCTCAATAAACATTTTATATAAGCCCATTAAAATATCGGTAAAGCTTTGCATTTGGCTATTATTCAAGTCGAGACCAAAAAATAATTCCCGGCATTGATAAGGCAGCAAGCCCACTGTCGGATCAACCGTTATGGTTAAAATTTTCTCCGGAGTGTTTTTTGCAACGTGCTCAATTTCCATCCCACCTTCAGTCGAAGCCATAAAAACGACTCGTTGGGTAGCGCGGTCAATCACAGCACCCAGATAAAGCTCGCGGGCAATTTCCGAAGGCTGTTCAATTAAGATTTGGTTAACGGGCTGACCGTGAGCGTCGGTTTGATAAGTGACCAACCGAGTACCCAATAAGGCTTTAACTGCGGCTTGTAAATCATTTTTATTATCAACGATTTTAACTCCGCCTGCTTTACCCCGGCCACCGGCATGCACTTGGGCTTTTGCCACCCAACGATTACTGCCCAAACGGTCGGCAACGCCTAAAGCGCTTTCAGCGTTCCAGACAATCTCACCTAAAGGAACTGGAATGCCATATTGTTTTAATAATTGTTTTGCTTGATACTCATGTAAGTTCATAAATTACCTTTAAATTTGCAGTAGTAAACGCGCTGGATCTTCTAATAATTCTTTAATCACCACCAAAAATTGTACAGCATCGCTGCCATCAATAATACGATGATCGTAAGATAAAGCCAGATACATAATTGGTCGAACCACAATTTGACCTTTCTCTACCACTGGGCGGTCTACTATTTTGTGCATTCCCAGGATTGCGCTTTGTGGTGGATTAATAATCGGGGTGGATAGCATGGAGCCATAAACTCCACCATTAGTAATGGTAAAAGTACCCCCGGTCATGTCCTCTATAGTCAGTTTATTATTCTGGACTTTATCCGCATATTCGCGAATAGTTTTTTCAGTCTCGGCCATGCTTAACAGGTCGGCGTTACGAACAATCGGCACCACCAAACCTCTCGGGCCGCCACCGACAGCAATGCCAATATCATAGTAATTATGATAAATAACATCATTGCCATCAACAGAAGCGTTGACTATAGGAAATCTCTTCAAGGCTTCGATAACCGCTTTAATAAAAAAGGACATAAATCCTAAACGGACTTGGTACATTTTTTCAAAACGGTCTTTGTAATTTTGACGAATTTCCATCACCGGTTGCATATTCACTTCGTTGAAGGATGTCAAAATAGCGGCCTGCTGTTGCACTTCAACTAAGCGTTCCGCAATTCGCGCCCGCAGCCGTGACATAGGCACCCGCTTCTCGCTGCGTTCACCCATTGAGAATTCTACAGTCGGTGACGATGCTGGCGCTTTCGCAGTTTCTGGTTTGTTTTGCAGATATTTTTCAACATCTTCTTTGACAATGCGCCCGCCTTTGCCAGAAGCTTTGATCTGGCTGATATCTAAATTATGTTCAGCAATCATTCGCCGCACTGCCGGGCTTAATTCAGAACTTTCGTTTTCATCAGTAGCCGTTTCTTTTTCAGATTTTTTTGCTGAGGTTTTTTCAGTTTTCTCTGCTTTAGGTGCTTTTTCAGAAACTTCACCTGCCGTTAAAATCGCCAGCAAAGTACCTGCTTTGACGGTTTGACCTTCTTGAATCAAAATTTGACTGATAACACCGTTGTCTGGAGCAGGCACTTCAATCATGACTTTATCTGTTTCCAGGTCAACTAACTGCTCATCCCGGCGGACAGTGTCTCCGGGTTTTTTATACCATTTAGCAACGGTCGCATCAGCGACCGATTCCGGCAATACCGGCACTTTAATTTCTGTAGCCATAATTTTTTCCTAAGATGTTTATTTTAATGCCTCATTCACTAATGCTGTTTGTTGCTTTTTATGCAAGGCGGAATAACCGCCAGAAGGGGCGGCCATTGCTTCGCGCCCGGCGTATTCTAACATCGCATTTTTAGGCAAACAGAGTAAAAATCGGTCGTACATAATATACCAGGCGCCTTGATTTCTAGGCTCTTCCTGGCACCAGACAATTTTTTTGGCTTGCGTATATGGCTCTAAAGCTGCTTTTAATTCCTGTTCTGGGAAAGGATATAATTGCTCTAAACGAATAATAGCGACATCTGTTTGTTTTTGTTCCCGGCGCTTTTCTAATAATTCATAATACACTTTACCAGAACAAATAATTACTTTCCGCGTCTTCTTAGGGTCAATTGGATCTATTTCTGGAATAACTACCTGCAATTGACCTTCTGCTAAATCATTGAGTGATGACACCGCCAGTTTATGGCGCAGCAAACTTTTAGGACTCATAATCACTAGGGGTGTGCGATAAGGGCGAAGGACCTGTCTGCGTAATAAATGGAAGATCTGCGATGGCGTACTGGGGACAAACACCTGCATATTTTCTTGAGCGCACAATTGTAAAAAACGTTCTAAGCGCGCGGAAGAGTGTTCCGGGCCTTCGCCTTGTTGACCATGGGGTAACAATAAGACTAAACCACATAATCGATTCCATTTTTGCCAACCCGAACTGAGAAACTGATCGATATAAACTTGAGCGGCGTTAGCAAAATCGCCATATTGAGCTTCCCAAACCACTAAAGCGTTCGGATCTGACATGGCATAACCATATTCAAAGCCAACAACACCTGCCTCGGATAATAAAGAATCATAAATCTCCATACGGCCTTGTTGAGAATTTAAATGGGCTAAAGGTGTATAAGCTTCACCAGTCTCTTGGTCAAATAGAGTAGCCTGACGGTGAAAGAAAGTGCCGCGCCGGCAGTCTTCCCCTGAGAAACGAATCCGCCGTCCTTCGTTGAGTAAAGTCGCATAAGCCATAGTTTCCGCATAACCCCAATCTAAAGGTTGTTCTCCGGCGGTCATTTTTTCCCGAGATTTCATGATCATTTCAATATTACGCTGCAATTTAAAATCCTTAGGGATATGCGTAATTTTTTGACCTAATTTCAAAAGAGTGGCTTGGGATACTGAGGTATCGACTTGCACTGTCCATGTCTGGTTGATAAAGGGCGTCCAATTAGGCGAAGTAAATCGCTCTTTGAAACCCTCTTGAGTAACGGGAGCGACTAAATGGCCTTCATCCAATTGCACACGGTAAGCATCCCACATTTGTTCCACTTCTTCTGACTGACAAACCCCTTCTTTGATTAATTGTTCCGCATAAATCAATCGGGGGACTAGGTGTTTATCGATCTTGACATACATCAGCGGTTGAGTGGCGCGAGGTTCATCTCCTTCATTATGGCCATGGCGGCGATAACAGACTAAATCAATGACGACGTCTTTATGAAACTTCATTCGGTAATCAACGGCCACCTGAATTGCTTTAACAGTGGCCTCAGCATCATCACCATTGACGTGAAAAATAGGCACATCAATCATTTTAGCAATATCTGAACAATAATGAGAAGAACGGGTGTCACGCGGATCGCTGGTGGCAAAACCCACTTGATTATTCACGATAATATGAATCGACCCGCCGACTGTGTAGGCGCGGGTATTGGCCATGCTCAAAGTTTCTTGAGTAATGCCCTGACCAATGAAAGCGGCATCGCCATGAATCATCACTGCGACACTGTAATCGCGGTGCGCGGCGCTGGCAGGAGACTCGCGTTCTTGCCGCGCCCTGACAGAACCCATGACCACGGGATTCACAAATTCTAAATGGGAAGGATTACAGACCAGTGATAAATGTAAATAACCGCTGGGAGTTTTCATATTACTGGAAAAACCATTATGGTATTTCACATCGCCAGTGGTTAGACCATAATCCTTGGTGCCTTCAAATTCTTGAAATAACTCAAAAGGTGCTTGGCCTAATGTGTTTAATAACACATTGAGCCGGCCTCGATGCGCCATGCCAATAACGACTTCCCTAACCCCGGCGGCATTAGCGCGTTTGGCTAATTCATCCAACATAGGAATTAAAGCGTCAGCGCCTTCAATGGAGAAGCGTTTTTGAGCGGTGTATTTTCGTTCTAAATATTTTTCTAAACCATCCGCCGCATTCAGTTTTTGTAAAATTGTCCGCTTGACTTCCGCATTTAAAATAACATCCGGCAGACGATGCTCCATATATTCTTTTAACCAGTTTCGTTCTTCTTCATTGGTAATTCGAGTATATTCAATGCCAATGCTGCCGCAATAATAACGTCGCAAAGCGGTGAAAATTTCTTTTAAAGTGGCTTTGGTTTGAGGCAATAAACCCCGGGTTAAAAACATTTGCCCCAGATCAGCCTCACCCAGTTGGTAATGCTTTAATTCTAAACGGGAATCAATAGAGGCTTCATTACCCAATGGATTAATATTGGCGTTCAAATGACCAAAACGCCGATAAGCGATAATTAGTTGGTCTACCGCTTCTTGGCGTGGCGCAGTGGCAACTCCAGCCGTCATCATTTTGGGCTGTCTGGCCAGGCGGCGGAATTCCTCTTGAATTTGATAATGAGAAATATCCTGTAAAGGGCCCGCATCCACTTGACCATTTTTCAAAGAATTAAAATAAGCTTGCCATTCGGAGTTTACATTGTTGGGGTTTTGTAAAAATTGATCATATAACTCTTCAATATAAGAAGCATTAGCGGCTGATAAATAGGAAGTGAGTTGCCAGTTTTGTATTGATGGTTTTTGTTTTGACATATTGATTAACTCTATTCAGTTTGATGAAGCATTTCCCGGCGTATTTTAGCAATGGCCTCAGCAGGATTTAAACCCTTGGGGCAAACATCAGCGCAATTCATGATTGTTCGGCAGCGGAAAGCGCTATAAGGATCTTTGAGCGCCTCCAGTCTGGCTGGAGTTTCAGTATCTCGGCTATCAGCAATAAAACGATAAGCGCCTAATAATCCTGCGGGGCCAATAAATTTATCTGGATTCCACCAATAAGAAGGGCAAGCACTGGTGCAGCAAGCGCATAAAATGCACTCATATAAACCATCCAGTTTGGCCCGCTCCTCTGGGGATTGCAAACGTTCAGTAGCCGGCGGGGGGGTGTTATTTTGTAAATAAGGTTTCACTTTTTCATATTGAGTGAAAAATGGAGTCATATCGACAATTAAATCACGAATGATTGGAAAGCCGGATAATGGTTGCAGTATGACGCGTTCAGGCAAATCATGCAGTTTAGTAATACAAGCCAAACCGTTTCGACCATTGATGTTCATGCCATCTGAACCACAAACTCCTTCTCCACAAGATCGGCGAAAACTCAAGGTTGGATCTTGTGTTTCTTTGATTAATTCCAAGGCGCTGAGAAGCATAGTGCCTTTGACTTTGGCAATATCCAATTCAAAATTTTGCATAAACCTAGGCTTACCATTCTCCGGGTCAAACCGGCAAATGGAAAAAGTCATGACGCGTGATTGATTACTCATAAGCTTTCCTCTCGGTCTTTTAAGCGGAAAGGCGGCACATATTTAGGTGTTTGATTAACAGGGCGTGTGCCTAAACGACCGTCTTGAAAATATAAAGAATGATTTAAAAAGTTTTTATCATCCCGCTCTGGATAATCATAACGGCTGTGAGCGCCGCGACTTTCTTTACGTTCGTTTGCACATACTGCAGTTGCAACAGCAATGTCCATTAAATTATCTAATTCAAGCATTTCTATACGAGTGGTATTAAAAACTTTGCTTTTATCTTTAAGCTGAGCATGCTGTAAGCGTTGGGCTAATTCCTGCAGTTTTTTTAAACCCGGCTCCATGTATTTTTGATCACGGAAAACACCAAAGCTATTTTGCATGGTTTCTCGCATTTCCCGGCGAATAATAGCTGGATCTTCAGTATTATTCGAACTTTCCCAACGGCCTAAACGGGCATTGATACGGTCTAATTCCTCAGGGTCATAAGAAGTATCGCCAATACCTTCGCGCAAAGCTTTTTCTAAATGTAGTCCAGCAGCGCGGCCAAAAACAATTAAATCTAATAAAGAATTAGTCCCCAAACGGTTAGCGCCGTGCACAGAAACGCAGGCGCATTCACCGGCAGCATAAAGACCCGGAACAATACGTTCACGGCCTTCATTATCCTGAGTTAATACTTGAGCATTGATATTGGTGGGAATTCCCCCCATCATATAATGGCAGGTCGGCATGACTGGAATCGGGTCTTTAATCGGATCAATATTCGCAAAAGTTAAAGATAATTCGCGGATACCTGGTAAACGCTGACGTATCAAGTCTGCGCCCATGTGATCAATTTTAAGAAGGACGTGGTCTTTATCAGGACCTGCGCCATTACCGGCGAGAATTTCCATGACCATTGAACGGGCCACGACATCACGGCAATCTAAATCTTTTAAATGGGGCGAATAACGTTCCATAAATCGCTCGCCTTTACCATTCAAAAGATATCCGCCTTCCCCACGCACGCCTTCAGTAATTAGACAACCCACACCGGCAATACCTGTTGGGTGAAATTGCCAAAATTCCATATCTTCTAAAGGCAAACCGGCTCTAAGCACCATACCCAAACCATCACCCGTATTGATATAGGCATTCGAGGTAGTGGCGTAAATTCGGCCTGCACCGCCTGTGGCTAAAATGGTCGCCCGGGATTTGAAAAAAACTAATTCACCGGTTTCAATGGACATAGCGACTAAACCTGCGACACCGCCTTGGTTATTTTTTACTAAATCAATAGCATACCATTCACTGTAAAAATGAGTTTTGGCTTCAATATTTTTTTGAAACAAAGTATGGACCATGGCATGACCGGTCCGGTCAGCGGCTGAGCAAGTCCGGCGAGTGGGTTCGCCTCCATAGTTTTGCGTATGACCACCAAAAGCCCGTTGATATATTTTACCATTGTCTAATCGGGAAAAAGGCAACCCCATATGTTCTAATTCTATAACTGAAGCCGGAGCTTCCCGACACATATATTCGATTGCCTCTTGATCGCCTAAATAATCGGAGCCATTGATAGTGTCATACATATGCCACTCCCAATGGTCTTCAACCACATTACCTAAAGATGCAGCAATACCGCCTTGTGCAGAAACGGTATGCGAACGAGTGGGATACACTTTAGAAATGACAGCGACTTTATAATTCGATTGCGCTAATTGCAAAGCAGCTCTTAAACCCGCGCCACCAGCCCCAACAATAACTGCGTCAAATTGTATTTGATTCATTTGCCTCATTTTTTAAACCAAGATTTCTATGCCCAAGAGGACATAGCCTATTAATAAAATGATGACCAAAGATTGTAGCACCAGACGTAATCCGGTCATTTTGATGTAATCGGTCATCACCGTCCATAAGCCGATCCAAGCATGCCATATAATGGCAATCAAGGTCACTAGCGTTGCAATTTTAACCCAGAGATGGCCAAACAGATTATGCCATTGGGCAAAATAAAGCGGTTGATTCGTTATTAAATAAGCCGCAATAAAAATAAAGTAGGCGCCGATTACTAAGGCTGAAAAGCGCTGCACCAACCAGTCGCGAAAACCGCTGTGCGAAGTTTTTAATACCATAACCAAACTCCGGCTAAAAGAATGAGGACTGCGCTGATAATGATCACTAAATAGGCGCTGGTTCTTGCCGCTTCTAAACTTTCGCCTATTCCAGCATCCATGAATAAATGACGAATACCCGCTAAGGTGTGGTAAATCACCGCTGCCACAATCAGCCAGCAAATTATTTTTACAGCAGGATGAATTAAAATGCTGGCCAGATGGTCAAAGCTTTCTTGAGAAATTAAAGATTGGCTTAAAAAATAAAGCAGAATGGGCATCGCCAGAAAAATAATAACCCCGGATACACGATGTAAAATCGATATAATTGCGGGAATCGGAAATTTAATCCGCCATAAATTGATAAAAACCGGTCGTGTCGCCTTCGCCTTCACGGTAAGATTCCTTATTAAAAATGATAGTTAAAAGGTACTGCCGACTGTTGATTATATTCGCAATGCGGCTAAAATACAAACCATGCGCAAGATTTTATTTATCTCTGATTTACATTTACAAGCCAGCGAACCACGGATCACTGAGATTTTTTTACAGTTTCTGTCAGGCCCTGCTTTGGAAGCAGAAGCTCTGTATATTTTAGGCGATTTTTTTGAAGCCTGGATAGGCGACGATGATCTCTCTTCGTATAATTTAATTATTATTAACGCTATTCATCAGGCGACAAAAAAAGGGCTGCCCATTTATTTTATGCATGGCAATCGAGATTTTTTAATTGGTAAAAATTTTGCACGAAGAACTGGCATAAGTCTTTTACCTGATCCGACTGTTATTGAACTTTTTGGCGTGCGCACTTTATTAATGCATGGAGATAGTTTATGCACTTTTGATATTAAACATCAGAAGGCGCGACGCTTTACACTAAACCCTTGCTGCCAATGGCTGGCTCTGCGTCTGCCTTTATGGGTACGCCGCCGCGGTGGCCAATGGCTTAGAGGAAAAAGCCGCCGGCGCCTTCATCATACAGAGAATTATATTATGGATGTCAACCCTGAAGCAGTGGATAAAGTTATGCAGTCCTATCAAGCTCAACAACTCATCCATGGTCATACGCATCGCCCCGCTATTCATAATTTGGCCCATGGCAAAAGAATCGTCCTTGGTTCCTGGCATCAAGCTGGCAGCGTTTTGATTTGTACTGATCAAGGAAATTGCGAGCTAAAATCCTTATAATGAAAACAAGGCTTTACACCCTAGACTTATTGGCCTGACGAACCTGGCACATCAAATTATACATTTTAGACACCGCTTCTTTCATACCCCAGTATACTGAATATGCTATGATGCTATGACCAATATTCAATTCATGAATTTGCGGGATTGCGGCGATAGCTTGAACGTTTTCATAATTCAGTCCATGCCCAGCATTCACAATTAATCCGAATTTTTCGGCTATTTTGGACGCTTCCTGGAGACGCTGTAAACAAGATTGCATTTCCGAAATATTTTTAGCTTCGGCATATTGACCCGTTGTTAGTTCGATTATTGGCACCCCACAACGATGCGCAGCCTCTATCTGTTTTGGGTCAGGATCAATAAATAAAGAAACTTCAATGCCTGCCGCCTTTAAACGATCACAAGCATGGTGAATAACGTTCTCTTGAGATAAAACATTTAATCCGCCTTCAGTTGTCAATTCAGCTCTTTTTTCTGGCACCAAACAACAATGTTCTGGTTTTAATTTTTCGGCAATCTGTAACATTTCTTCAGTCACCGCCATTTCTAAATTAATTGGAGCTGTAATGGTCTTTTTTAACCTCCATAAATCGGTATCTTGAATATGGCGGCGGTCTTCGCGTAAATGCAGAGTAATTCCCTGAGCTCCTCCTTCCAGAGCTATTACTGCCGCTTCAACTGGATCTGGATAATGAACTCCACGAGCCTGACGTAGTGTAGCGACATGATCAATATTAACCCCTAAACGAATTTCTGATTTTTGCACACTCATCTTTTTGCCCCAACGTGATGAACTAGAAAAATAATTCACGGCTTTTTATAGGTTTTTGACCCAGATAGCGCCCCAATATCAAGCGCATAAGATGCTTAGCCGCCAATAAATCCTCAGGATTATTCCACTCTTCCGCCTGCAAGGCAAGCAAGCTCCGGCCTGAAAAAACCTGCTCTTTCCCATTCTCAGTTTTTTGACAAAGAACAAATCCTTGCTCAGGCAGCCATCGATACAATTCCTGTTCGTTCACATTAAAAGACAAACCATAACCCAAACCTTCCAACAAATGTTTTTCAAATTTCCGTAAAACAGAAGCAATCTCTTTTGATTGTTCGAAATTTTGTAAAGCCATTTGATATTCAGCAAAAATCTCAGGATAAGGGTCATGCCGGGGAATAAGTCTTAGC
>Ga0163144_10025220_pt1 | contig 11622 bp, 8 predicted proteins | sample OliLak19BULKMAT1_FD_123175 | JGI IMG/M metagenome (GOLD analysis project Ga0163144, IMG submission 123175) | Freshwater microbial mat bacterial communities from Lake Vanda, McMurdo Dry Valleys, Antarctica - Oligotrophic Lake LV.19.BULKMAT1 | ecosystem: Environmental > Aquatic > Freshwater > Lake... | reverse complement strand
GACGTATCCGCCGCTTGACCTCCCGAAGCGACGCCGCCCATAACGCTAGCGTCTCTTCAATCGACGCTGTCTGCGTCCACGACCTTCGAATCATCGTTGCCCATGGATTCAGAAATCTTCAGACAGGACTGTAATGCTAGGCTCGCGCCCTCCGTTTGAATGAAGGGGGCTCGAGCCATGGCGAAGAAGATTGCGCACGTTGCCGCGGCGCCTGCGATTCCCACCAATCGCATCAATGGCAAGCTCCTCGACGCGCGGCGCGATCGTCTTGATCTCCGCGACCGGCCCTATCTGCCGCCGCTGAAATCGCTGCCCGATCAGTTTCCGGACGATGGGGTGCTGAAGAGATATCTGGCCGCCTATGTGAAGGCTGGCCTGATCCTCGACCAGGGCAATGAGGGCGCCTGTACCGGCTTCGGGCTCGCCTGCGTCGTCAACTATCTGCAGTTCGTCAAAGCCGGTGCGCCGGCCAAGCCCGGACGCAGCAGTCCGCGCATGCTCTATCACCTCGCTCGTCTCTACGACGAATGGCCCGGCGAAGACTACGAAGGCTCCAGCTGTCGCGGTGCGCTGAAGGGTTGGCACAAGCACGGCGTGGCGAGCGAGGCGAAGTGGCCCTATTTCGATGCGCAAGGCCGCAACGTCTTCGTCGAACCGGCGCCTGATTACGCCGTCGATGCCTTGCGCTGCACGCTCGGCATCTACTTTCGCATCGACAAGACCAGCATCGTCGACATGCAGGCGGCGATCCAGGAGATCGGCGCGATCTACTGCTCGGGTGACGTGCATGCGGGCTGGTGGCTCGACAAGTCCAGCAAGACACCGAGCTTCGCCAATCTTCCGGTCATCCGGCGGCGGCCGAAGGAGAAGATCACCGGCGGACATGCCTTCGCCCTGGTCGGCTACAACGACACGGGTTTCGTGATCCAGAATTCCTGGGGTGTCGGTTGGGGGCTGAGCGGCTTCGCGATCCTTCCCTACGACGACTGGATCGACAATGGCAGCGACGCCTGGGCCTGTGCACTGGGCGTGCCCAAGCCTGCGGCGGAGCGCGCAGCCGCCGCGCGTACGGCTTTCGTCCAGACTACCGGGCAGCCCAACCAACCGCGCGCCGTGCAGGTCGCCTATTCGCTGACGACGCCGTCCGATGCCGAGGCTTCGCCGACGCGGCTTTCCGAAGACGAGGCGTATCTGCGCACGGTCGTGTTCGGCAATGACGGCGCGGTCGAGCGCCGGGTCGTGCATCACGCGAGTGTGGACGACACGATCGCCAAGCTCAGCCACGATCTCCCGGCCGCTTGGTTCGATGCGCGCCGTCGGCAATCCGACGGCAAGGATCGCCTCGTCATTTACGCCCACGGCGGACTCAATGACGAAGCGGCGTCGTTCAAGCGCATTCGCGCGCTGGGCAATGTGTTCCAGGCGAACGGGGTCTATCCGTTGTTCCTGACCTGGAAGACCGGCGCGTTCGACTCGATCAATGGCATCATCGAGGACAAGCTCGCCGACATGGCGCGACCCGCCGGTGGGGGGCGCGAGATGATGGCTGACCTCAAGGAAGCGGTCGTCGAGGCCAAGGACCGCGCTCTCGAAGTCGCCTGCCGACGCATTCTCGTGCGTGCGCTGTGGGAGCAGATGAAACAGAACGCGCAGGCCGCGTCGATCCCAGGGCGCGGCGCCGCGAGAGTCGGTGAGGCGCTGCGCGCGCTCGCGGAGTCGCGCGGCGGCCGGCTCGAGATCCACCTCGTCGGCCACTCCGCGGGGTCGATCATCCTCGCGCACATGCTCCAGCATCTGCCGGCGAAGATCGCGAGTTGCACGCTCTATGCGCCGGCATGCACCGTCGAGCTGGCGAACAGGACGTTTCTCCCCGCCGTGCAGAACGGCCAGCTCAATGGCCGCCGCTTCACCATCCATGACCTGTCGGATCTTCGTGAGAAAGATGACACCGTCGGGCCCTACGGCAAGTCGTTGCTCTACCTGGTCAGCCGCGCGCTGGAAGTGGTGCACAAGACGCCGATCCTCGGGCTCGCCAACGTGTTCGATCCGCGGTTCAACGCGACGCCGCAATGGAACGACGAGAACGATTTCCTGCGCGATCAATTCGCGGCCGAGCTGAAGACGTGGCAGAAATTTTGGGCCTCGCTGCCGGGCTCGCAGGAATCGCGCCTCGTCATCGAGGAGCGCGCGTCCGTGCGCACGGGAAGCGGCCCGAACGCGCGCACGATCGCGACCGCGCACGGCTGCTTTGACAACCACGCCGAAGTGGTCGACGACACGATCGCGACGATCATCGGTCGCAGGCCCGCCAATCCGGCGGTCGATCTGGATTACTGAGTCCCGCTTGCTGAATGAGGAGCCATGATGCGCGTCATCTTCAAGAACGCCGCCGTGTTCGACGGTCGCAGCCATGCGTTGCGACCCGGCTGCGACGTGCTGGTGGAAGGCGCGAAGATCCGCGAGGTGTCCGATCGGCGCATCGTCGTGTCGGACGCGACGGTCGTCGATGTCGCCGGGCGCACGCTGATGCCCGGGCTGATCGACTGTCACGTCCATGTCACGGCGACGATGCTCGATCTCGGCGCGAACGCCCGCGTGCCGCCGACCCTCCAGGCCTACAAGGTCATGCCGGTGCTGCGCGGCATGATCGAGCGCGGTTTCACCAGCGTGCGCGATGCCGGCGGCGCCGACTACGGCCTCTCCGTCGCCGTGGACACCGGGATCGTGCAGGGACCGCGACTATTCATTGCCGGACAGGCGCTCAGCCAAACCGGTGGCCACGCCGATTTTCGCGGACGCTGGGATGAGAACGAACCGCCTTGCGGCTGCTGCCGGCGGCTTGGCCGCCTTGGCCGCGTCGTCGACGGCGTCGATTCCTGTCGTCGCGCCGTGCGCGAGGAGGTCAAGGCAGGGGCGTCGCAGATCAAGATCATGGCCTCGGGCGGCGTCGCCTCGCCGACCGATCCGATCGGGTTCACCGGATTCTCCGAAGACGAGATCCGCGCCATCTGCGCCGAGGCGGAGGCGGCTCAGACCTACGTGATGGCGCATGCCTATACGGCGAAGGCGATCCAACGCGCGGTCGCCTGCGGCGTGCGCACGATCGAGCATGGCAATCTCGCCGATCGCGCGGCGGCGGAAGCGATGACGGCACATGGCGCTTTCGCCGTGCCGACATTGGTCACCTACGAAGCGCTGGCCGAGCACGGCGCGGCGCTCGGCTTCCCGCCCGAAAGCGTCGCCAAGATCGAGAATGTTCGCGGTGCAGGGCTGAAATCGCTCGAGATCTTCAAGCGCGCCGGGACGAAGATGGCCTTCGGAACGGATCTGCTGGGCGATCTCCACGTCCATCAATCCGACGAATTTCAGATTCGGTCGCGCGTGCTCTCCAATCTCGAGGTGCTGCTGCAGGCGACGTCGGCGGGCGCGGAAGTGCTGCGCATGGAAGGGCAGCTCGGCGTCATCCAGGCCGACGCGTTCGCCGATCTCCTGGTCGTCGACGGCAATCCGCTCGTCAATATCGAGCTGCTCTGCCATCAGGGACGGCACCTCGACGTCATCATGAAGGCAGGCGCCTTCGTGAAGAACCGGCTGAGCTGATGCGGTCGCGCGTCGCCGTACGGCGATTTTCTCGGAGCGGGTCATGACCACGCCATCCACCGATCGCGTCCTCATCTTCGACACGACCTTGCGCGACGGCGAGCAATCGCCTGGCTGCTCCATGAATCTCGAGGAGAAGCTGCGGATCGCGCGACTGCTCGAGCAGATGGGAGTCGACGTGATCGAAGCCGGGTTTCCGATCGCGTCGACCGGTGATTTCGAGGCGGTCGGCGCCGTGTCGCGCGCCATCACCACCGCGATCGTCGCCGGCCTCGCGCGGGCCGGTCGCAAGGACATCGATCGCGCCTGGGATGCGCTGCGCGACGCCAAGCGGCCGCGGATCCACACCTTCATCAGCACCTCGGCGCTGCACATGAAGTTCAAGCTTCAGATGGAGCCGAGCGCGGTGCATCAGGCCGTCATCGATTCGGTCACCCATGCGCGCAATCTTTGCGACGATGTCGAGTGGAGCCCGGAAGATGGCAGTCGTACCGAACATGACTTCCTCTGCCGCTGCGTCGAGAGCGCCATCAAGGCGGGCGCACGCACGATCAACATTCCCGACACGGTCGGCTATGCCGTGCCCGAGGAATTCGCGGCGTTGATCGCGATGCTGCGCGCGCGCGTCCCCAATATCGACAAGGCGGTGCTGTCGGTGCATTGCCACAACGACCTCGGGCTCGCGGTGGCGAATTCACTCGCGGCGGTCGCCGCCGGCGCGCGCCAGATCGAATGCACGATCAACGGCATCGGCGAGCGCGCGGGCAACGCGGCGCTCGAGGAGATCGTGATGGCGTTGCGCACGCGCCACGATCGGTTGCCGTTCGCGACGGGCGTCGACACCACGCATCTCATGAAAGTGTCGCGCGCGATCTCGACCATCACGGGCTTCGCCGTCCAGCCCAACAAGGCGATCGTCGGCGCCAATGCCTTCGCGCATGAATCCGGGATCCATCAGGACGGCGTGCTCAAGCACGCCGCGACCTACGAGATCATGACTCCGGAATCCGTCGGGCTGACTCGCTCGAGCCTGGTGATGGGCAAGCATTCCGGGCGGCACGCCTTCAAGGCCAAGCTCGCCGAGTTGGGCTTCGGCGATCTCGGCGACAATGCCGTCGAGGACGCATTCCGCCGGTTCAAGGATCTCGCCGATCGCAAGAAGGACGTCTTCGACGAGGATCTGGTGGCCCTGGTCGACGACGAGGTCGGGCGCTCCAACGACCGGGTCCGGTTTGTCAGTCTGCAGGTCGTCGCCGGTTCGAAGGGGCCACAGCTGGCCGACCTCGAACTCGAGATCGATGGCGTGGTCGTCAACACCCAGTCCCGCGGCAATGGCCCGGTGGACGCCGTTTTCAACGCGATCAACAAGCTGATGCCGCATTCGGGGGCGAAATTGCAGCTCTACCAGGTCCACGCGGTGACGGCGGGAACCGATGCCCAAGCTGAAGTGACGGTGCGACTCGAAGAGAATGGTAAGACGGTCAACGGCCAGGGGGCCGATCCGGATACCCTGGTCGCCTCGGCCAGGGCATATGTGAGCGCGCTCAATAAGCTGCTGACGAAGCGAGAGAAAACGGCACCCGCAGGGGCGGGGGCCGATCGGCTGGCAAGCTCGACGCCATCGGCCTAGATTCCGGTCCCTCCGGCGTTAACCAAGGGCTTGCAGTTTCGGGTGCCTAGTTGCAGCGCTGCGGCGCGAATTGACGGGTTAAGGGTCCTCAAGTGCGTTTTCAGGAGACGTGATGTTCGGGCGACTTCTTGGGATTTTTTCCGCCGACATGGCGATCGATCTCGGTACGGCTAACACGCTCGTCTACGTCAAAGGACGTGGCATCGTGCTCAATGAGCCGTCGGTGGTGGCGATCGCCGAGGTGAAGGGCAAAAAGCATGTCCTGGCTGTCGGCGACGAGGCCAAGATGATGCTGGGCCGCACGCCCGGAAACATCACGGCCATCCGCCCATTGCGCGATGGCGTGATCGCGGATTTCGAAGTGGCGGAAGAGATGATCAAGCACTTCATCCGCAAGGTCCATAATCGCCGCACTTTCGCGAGCCCCCAGGTCATCGTCTGCGTGCCCTCCGGCTCGACTGCCGTTGAACGGCGGGCGATCCAGGAATCCGCCGAGGCGGCCGGCGCCCGTCGCGTGTTCCTGATCGAGGAGCCGATGGCCGCTGCGATCGGCGCCGGTCTGCCGGTGACCGAGCCGACGGGCTCGATGGTGGTGGATATCGGTGGCGGCACGACGGAAGTCGCCGTGCTGTCGCTCGGCGGTATCGTGTATTCACGCTCCGTTCGCGTCGGCGGCGACAAGATGGACGAAGCGATCATCGCCTATATCCGGCGCAACCATAACCTCCTGGTTGGCGAATCCTCGGCCGAACGGATCAAGAAGGAGATCGGTTCGGCTGCACCGCCGGAGGACGGGGAGGGCCGGATCATGGAGATCAAGGGCCGCGACCTGATGAATGGCGTGCCGAAAGAACTGGTGATTTCGGAGCGTCAGATCGCCGAAAGCCTGGCTGAGCCGGTTTCGGCGATCGTCGAGGCCGTCAAGGTCGCGCTCGAGCATACGGCGCCCGAGCTGGCGGCGGACATCGTGGACAAGGGAATCGTCATGACCGGCGGCGGGGCGCTGTTGTCCAACCTGGACATCGTGCTGCGCCATGCCACCGGGCTGCCGGTGTCGGTGGCCGACGACCCGCTGACCTGCGTGGCGCTGGGCACGGGGCGTTGCCTGGAGGAGATGAAGGCGCTGCGCAATGTGCTGATTACTATGTACTGACGCCGGAGCGGACTCGTTGTACTGATTTCGCGCACCGATTCTCGCGGGAACCCCGAACCCGCCAAGAACACAGGAACGACGAGGCGCCAGCGTGGCACTCCGACGACCCGGAACAGTGATGCGCCTCACGGCCCCCTTCAGGGGCCTGTCACAGAGATTCATGTTCCTCGGTCTCGTGACGCTATCGATCACCTTGATTGCCATCGGACGCGCGGAACCGCGCATGCTCGAGCGCGCGCGGGTGCTCGTGGTCGATGTGTTCGCGCCGATCCTCGATGCGATCGCGCAGCCGATCTCGGCCGTGCACCGTGTCACCGATCAACTCGGCCGGCTCGTCGACGTGCACGGCGAGAACGCGATGCTGCGCGAGGAGAACGCGCGGCTGCTCCAATGGCAATTGGTCGCGCGCAGCCTCGACGCGGAGAATCGCGACCTTCGTCGCCTGCTTCAGGTCCCCGGCGACCCACCCCTCGGCTTCGTGACGGGGCGGGTGGTGTCCAACTCCGGCGGCGCTTTCGTGCGCTCCGTGCTCGTGCTCGCCGGAAGCCGCGACGGCGCGGCGAAGGGGCATGCGGCCGTGAACACGGACGGCCTTGTGGGCCGAGTGACCGAGGTCGGCGATCGCGCGACGAGAATTCTGCTGCTGAACGACATGAATTCGAATGTGCCCGTGGTCATCGAGCGAACGCGCGAACGCGCCATCGCGGCGGGCGACAATTCGGACCGGCTGCGACTGCTGTTCCTGGCCTCCGAAGCGCGACCGCAGATCGGTGACCGCATCGTGACGTCGGGTCACGGCGGCGTCTTCCCGCCAGGGATTCCTGTCGGTGTGGTCGTCGCGACCGTCGACGGTATCGTGCGTGTACAGCCCTTCGTCGAACCGACGCGCCTCGAGTATGTGCGCCTGGTCGATTACGGCCTGGGCGGCGTTCTCCCGCAGGCAGCCCCAGCCCCCGTGCGCGGCCCTCGCTCCGGCCGATGAGGCCGGGACTTCTCCAGCGCATCGATCTCAAATTCCGCCAAGCCTTACCGGGTTTGATGACCCTCGGCTTGGTGCTGCTGTCCGTCGCTCCGCTGCGCTTGCCGGACTATGCCTTGGTGGCACCCGGGCTCGTGCTCATCGCGGTGTTCTACTGGACCGTCCATCGTCCCGATCTGCTGCGGCCATGGCACGCCTGTGCGCTGGGGCTGTTCGACGACATTCTCTCGGGCGCCTCCTTGGGTGTAAATGCGCTCGTGCTGACACTCATCCATTGGGCCGTGACGAGCCAACACACGTTTTTCCGTGGGAAGTCCTTCGCGGTGATCTGGCTCAGCTTTGCCTTCCTCGCGCCGGGTGCCATCATGGTCACCGCCTTCCTGTCCTTCATCGCGTCGCGCGCGATCATCGATCCCATCGTGGTGCTCGTTCAGATCCTGCTCACCATCGGCCTCTATCCGCCGCTTGCCTGGCTGCTCGGCCGCGCGCAGCGCGTCTTTCTGTCCGGGGTTTGAGCCGTGAATCGCGAGGTCGAGCGATCGAAGATCTTCTCGCGCCGCGTGGCGTTGCTGCTCGGCGGCCAGCTCGGATTGTTCGGCGTTCTCGCCGCACGCCTCTATTACCTGCAGATCCTCGAAGGCGAGAAATACAAGGTCCTCGCCGACGAGAACCGCATCAGCCTGCGCCTGATTCCGCCGGTGCGCGGCAAGATCGTCGATCGCCACGGCGAGGCGCTGGCGAGCAATCGTCTCAACTATCGCATCGTCCTGATTCCGGAATTGACCGGCGACGTGAACGCCACGCTCGACGTGCTCGGCAATCTGCTGTCGATCACCGAGATCGACCGGCGCCGAATCCAGCGCGAGCTCGTCCGCAAGCGACGCTTCCTGCCGATCATCGTCAAGGACAACCTCGTGTGGGACGACGTGAGCCGCGTCGCGGTGAACACGCAGGATCTGCCCGGCGTGCAATTCGATGTCGGCTTCACCCGTCAATATCCGCGCGGCGCGGATCTCGCTCATCTCGTTGGCTATGTCGCGCCGCCGGCGGATTCCGATCTCACCGGCGATCCGCTGCTCGAACTCCCTGATTTCCGAATCGGGCGCAACGGTGTCGAGAAGGTCTACGACCTCGCGATGCGCGGCCGCGGCGGCACCAGCCAACTCGAAGTCAACGCGCTGGGGCGACCAATTCGCGAACTGTCGCGCGTCGATGGCGAAGCCGGGGCGGATGTGACGCTGACCATCGATGCCGGTCTGCAGCAATATTGCATGCAGCGCCTTTCTCGCGAGGAGAGCGCGGCCGGCGTTGTGCTCGACATCCACAACGGCGACATCCTGGCGGCCGCGTCGTGGCCGACCTTCGATCCCAACGAATTCGTCAAGGGCATCATGCCCGGGCTCTGGCGTCAGCTTCTTTCGGACTCGCGGGGGCCGCTGACGAACAAGGCGATCGCTGGCCAATACGCGCCAGGCTCCACGTTCAAGATGGTGGTTGCGCTCGCGGGGCTCGAATCCGGCGTGATCACGCCCGAGCAACGTGTCAGCTGCCCCGGACACATGGATCTGGGCGACAATCGATTTCATTGCTGGAAGAAGGGCGGCCATGGCGGCGTCGACATGGTCGAAGGGCTCAAGCAATCCTGCGACGTCTATTTCTACGAAGTCGCGCGTCGCGCCGGTGTCGACCGCATCTCGCAGATGGCGCGCAAGCTCGGCCTCGGCTATGTCCTCGGCATCGATCTGCCGGGAGAGCGCGGCGGCCTGTTGCCGACGCGCGCGTGGAAGCTCGCGACCCAAGGCAAGGCCTGGGCGCAGGGCGAGACGTTGGTGGCCGGGATCGGTCAGGGCTTCGTGCTCGCGACGCCTTTGCAACTCGCGGTGATGACGGCACGCATCGCAAATGGCGGGTTCGCCGTAGAGCCGCATCTCGCGCGCGAGAGGATCGACGGGCGTGTGCTGATCCCGCGTGCCGAGCCCCGCTATCCGTCCCTGGGCATCCCCGCCGTTCATCTCGCCCTCATGCACAGGGCGATGTCGGGCGTGGTCAACGACCCGCGTGGGACGGCGTTTCGCGCGCGCATCCTCGAGCCGCAGATGGCCATGGGTGGCAAGACCGGTACGTCCCAGGTGCGACGCATCAGCGTCCAGGAGCGCGCCGCGGGAATTCGCAAGGCGCATGAGGTTCCGTGGAAGGATCGCGATCATGCGCTGTTCGTCGCCTTCGCACCGATCTCGGCGCCGCGCTACGCCTGCGCCGTGATCGTCGAGCACGGCGGCGGCGGTTCGGCGATCGCTGCGCCGATCGTGCGCGACATTCTCGTCGAGGCGCAGCGCCGCGACCCGCAACGTCCAGGTGATCGGCCGCGTGCCGATGCCTTGCGTCCGGCCTGAGCCGCGCCATGCGCTTCCGCTCGACCTTCGCAAGCCGGCACCAGGATCCCGGGCTGATCGAGAAGCTGATCTCGGTCAATTGGGGATTGATCCTGCTGATCTGTGCGGTCGCGTCGATCGGCTTCGCGATGCAGTACTCCGCGGCCGGTGGCAGCCTGGAGCCTTGGGCGGGCCGGCAGATGGTGCGCTTCGGTATCGGGCTCGCGCTGATGGTGGTGCTGGCCGTCGTCCACCTGCGCTGGTGGTTCAAGCTCGCCTATGTCCTCTACGCCGTCGCATTGACCCTGCTGGTCGCCGTGGAGGTGTTCGGTCGCATCGGCATGGGCGCTCAGCGCTGGCTCAATATCGGCTTCATCCAGGTGCAGCCGACCGAGTTGATGAAGATCGGCCTCATCCTTGTCCTCGCGCGCTACTTCCACGGCTTGCCGTCGGAGAACATCGGACGGCTGCAATATCTGATCTGGCCCGTCGTTCTGGCGCTGCTGCCGGTGCTGCTGGTGTTCAAGCAGCCGGATCTCGGGTCCGCGCTGCTGCTCCTCTCCGTGACCGGCGCCATGTTCTTCCTGGCGGGCGTGCGGATCTGGAAATTCGTCGCGGTGATCGCGCTTGCCGCGGCGGCGATGCCGCTGGCGTGGGCGCGGCTGCGCGACTACCAGAAGCAGCGCGTGCTGACCTTCATCAATCCGGAGAACGACCCGCTCGGCGCCGGATATCACATCATCCAGTCGAAGATCGCATTGGGCTCTGGCGGCATGTGGGGCAAGGGATTCCTGCAGGGTACGCAATCGCATCTCCAGTTCCTGCCGGAGAAGCAGACCGACTTCATCTTCACGATGTTCGCCGAGGAGTTCGGCATGATCGGCGGCTTGCTGTTGATCGGCATGTACGTGCTGATCCTGCTGTACGGGACCATGATCGCGTTGCTGTCCAAGAGTCAGTTCGGTCGTCTGGTTGCGGCCGGAATGGTCGTTGCGTTCTGGGTCTATGCCTTCATCAACATGGCAATGGTGATGGGGCTGTTGCCGGTCGTGGGCGAGCCGCTCCCCTTCGTCTCCTATGGCGGCTCCGCGCTGATGGCGCTGTTGCTGAGCTTCGGCCTCGTCATCAACGTGTATGTTCATCGCGACGTCTATGTCGGGCGACACGGCGACGACGAAGGCGGCTGAGTGCTTCGACCACGCTTGTGGACAAGCGCCGTTATTCTGGCCCGTCTCTATCGACAAACCCCACCTCCCTTGCTATCAAGCGCGCCCATTCGCGAAAGCGTGGGCGCTTAGCTCAGTTGGTAGAGCAGCTGACTCTTAATCAGCGGGTCGCAGGTTCGAGCCCTGCAGCGCCCACCAAACAAAATCAATCACTTAGAGATGAATCTTGGGCTGCCTTCTGGCGGCCCTTTTTCGTTGTGCACCCGTTGTGCACCCGCTGGGACCCATTTCGATGCGAGAGGCGATTGCCTGAGCTTCAGCCACAGCGGCGGAGGCGCGTGATGGCCGCTGACACCGGCTTGTCGACGTCATCGTGGTTGGCCGTGTCATCGGACCAGCATTGATGATCGTATCGCCAGCGTGCGAATGGTTGGGGCAGAATGAAAATCTGAAGTAGTGACGCCGGTTCCTATCAACGGTGATCGCGTCGAGGCGACTTACGCTCGCAGTGCGCTGTTCGAGCGCAGCGCAGGGATGATGCGCGATTGGGCTGATTACTGCGTGCGCAACGTCGTGGCGGGTGCGATTGTGATCGACATCTAGGCCGAAGTTCCTGGGCTTGAAGCGTGGCCGACTTCGGATTTTCGCAAGGGTGGCAGTGGGTTCTGTGATTTCAGCGGTGTCCTGCGCGGCCTTGTTGTAGCCATGTAGTGCGACGTGAT
>Ga0163144_10025219_pt1 | contig 11622 bp, 9 predicted proteins | sample OliLak19BULKMAT1_FD_123175 | JGI IMG/M metagenome (GOLD analysis project Ga0163144, IMG submission 123175) | Freshwater microbial mat bacterial communities from Lake Vanda, McMurdo Dry Valleys, Antarctica - Oligotrophic Lake LV.19.BULKMAT1 | ecosystem: Environmental > Aquatic > Freshwater > Lake... | reverse complement strand
GCGAGGTCGATCCGGAAGCGCGCGGTCTGCCAGTGCATCAGCGATGAAAAACGGGGCCGAAGCCCCGTTGTCGAAACGACGATCCCGACCGTCACGCCGCAGCCGGCGCGTTGCCCGGCGTCACCGGCGGCACGCCGCCGGCGGGCTTGGCGGGAGCCGGCGTCCAGTCCTTCGGCGGACGCGGCGGCTTGCCTTCCATGATGTCGCGGACCTGGTCGGTGTCGATGGTTTCCCACTCGAGCAACGCGTTGGCCATGGCGTGCATCTTGTCCTTGTTCTCTTCGATCAGCTTGCGCGCGACGCCGTACTGCTCGTCGATGATGCGGCGGACCTCGGCATCGACCCGCTGCATCGTCTCTTCGGACATGTTGGTCGTCTTGGTGACCGAGCGGCCGAGGAAGATCTCGCCCTCGTTCTCGGCATAGACCATCGTCCCCAACGCCTCGCTCATGCCGTAGCGCATCACCATGTCGCGCGCCATCTGCGTGGCGCGCTCGAAGTCGCTGCTGGCGCCGGTGGTCATCTGGTTCATGAACACCTCCTCGGCGACGCGACCGCCGAACAGCATCGCGATCCGGCTCTCCATCCGCACCTTGTCGGTGCTGTAGCGGTCGCCTTCGGGCAGGTACAGGGTGAGGCCGAGCGCGCCGCCGCGCGGGATGATCGTCACCTTGTGCACCGGGTCGGTCTTGGGCAGCAGGCAGCCGACCAGGGCGTGGCCCGACTCGTGATAGGCGGTGTTGCGGCGCTCTTCCTCGTCCATGACCATGGACTTGCGCTCGGTGCCCATCATGATCTTGTCCTTCGCCTTCTCGAAATCGACCATCTCCACCACCCGGCCATTGCGGCGGGCGGCGAACAGGGCCGATTCGTTGACGAGGTTGGCCAGGTCGGCACCGGAGAAGCCCGGCGTGCCGCGCGCCAGGATGTCGGCGCGCACGTCCTGGCCGAGGGGGACCTTCCTCATGTGCACGTTGAGGATCTGCTCGCGGCCGCGCACGTCCGGCAGGGTCACGTAGACCTGGCGGTCGAAGCGGCCGGGGCGCAGCAGCGCCGGGTCGAGGATGTCGGGCCGGTTGGTCGCGGCCATGACGATGACGCCGAGGTTGGTCTCGAAGCCGTCCATCTCGACCAGCATCTGGTTGAGCGTCTGCTCGCGCTCGTCGTTGCCACCGCCGAGGCCGGCGCCGCGATGGCGGCCGACCGCGTCAATCTCGTCGATGAAGATGATGCAGGGCGCGCTCTTCTTGGCCTGCTCGAACATGTCGCGCACGCGCGCCGCGCCGACGCCGACGAACATCTCGACGAAGTCGGAGCCGGAGATCGAGAAGAACGGCACCTTGGCCTCGCCGGCAATCGCCTTGGCGAGCAGCGTCTTGCCGGTGCCCGGAGGGCCGACCAGCAGCACGCCGCGCGGAATCCGGCCGCCGAGCTTCTGGAACTTCTGCGGATCCTTCAGGAAGTCGACCAGCTCCTTGACCTCTTCCTTGGCCTCGTCGCAGCCGGCGACGTCGGCGAAGGTGGTGGTGTTGTTGGCCTCGTCGATCATCCGCGCCTTCGACTTGCCGAAGCTGAAGGCGCCGCCCTTGCCGCCGCCCTGCATCTGCCGCATGAAGTAGATCCAGACGCCGATCAGCAGCAGGATCGGGCCCCAGGAGGCCAGGATCGAGAGCAGGAACGAGGGCTCCTCGCGCGGCTTGACGTCGAACTTGACGTTGTTGCTGATCAGGTCGCCGACCAGGCCGCGATCGAGGTAGGTCGCGGTGGTGCGCAGTTCCTTGTCGTCATTGGTCTTGGCGCGGATCTCGGTCGAGCCGCCCGGGCCCTCCTGCAGCGTGACGCTGCGGACCCGCTTGCCGCGGACCTCTTCGAGGAAATCGGAATACCCGATCGCGCCGCTTTGCGCGCCGGTCCGTTCGAATTGCTTGAACACGGTGAAGAGGACCAGTGCGATCACCAGCCAGACCGCGACCTTGGAAAACCATTGATTGTTCACCGGAACTCCATTTCAGGGGTTGGCGAAAGGCCCGGCCGAGCCCTGTACCGCCACCCACGGCATCTGCGGACGATTTTAGTCGAGTCAAGCCCGGGGCACCGACGGTTTACCGCCTCGACAAAAGGGACTACGCGTGAATATCCGGCCCGGATGCACGCGGCTTGAGACCGATACCGACGACGAAGGTTTCGGCGGATTTCGCCCGGGAGGCCTTGGGTTTGATCGGTTTGACGCTCCGAAACTCGTCCTTGAAGCGTTTCACGAGCTGGCTGTAGCCGCTGCCGTGAAAGAGTTTGCACACCAGGGCGCCCTCGGCCACCAGGTGACCCCGGGCGAACTCGATCGCCAACTCGACCAGCTCGGTCATCCGGGCGGCGTCGGCGGCGCCGATGCCCGACAGGTTGGGCGCCATGTCCGAGAGGATGACGTCGACCTTGCGGCCGCCCAGCCGTGCCTCCAGCGCCGCCAGCACCTGGGGTTCGCGAAAGTCGCCGTGGATGAAGTCGACGCCGTCGACCGGCTCGAACTCGAGCATGTCGAGGGCGAGGATCGTGCCCAGGAGCGGGCCGGCCTCGTCGGCGCCGGCATGGGCGCCGCGGCCGAACTTGCGCCGCACGTACTGGCTCCAGGCCCCGGGGACGGCGCCGAGATCGACCACGAACTGGCCCGGCTTCAGCAGGTGCAACTGCTCGTCGATCTCCTTCAGCTTGTAGGCGGCGCGCGCCCGGTAGCCCTCGCGCTGCGCCTGCTTGACGTACGGATCGGTCAGGTGATCGTGCAGCCACGCCTTGTTCAGCTTCTTGCCCTTGCGCGCTGTCGCCATCGTCGTCCTCGTCGTCGCAACGATAATAGGGGCGTGACCGCACTCCTCCTCTCCCCCGCCGAGCGAAAGCAGAAGCGCGCTGACGCCCATCACCTCAACCCGGTCGTCGCCATCGGCGGCGACGGCGCCACGGAGGCAGTGCGGCGCGAGCTCGACGCCGCGCTCGGCGTCCACGGCCTGGTCAAGGTGCGGGTGTTTGCCGACGACCGGGCGGTCCGCGAGGCCCTGTTCGGCGAGCTGAGCGCGGCGCTCGATGCCGCGCCGGTGCAGCACATCGGCAAGCTCCTGGTCTTCTGGCGCGAGCCCCGGCCGAAGGACAAGGCCGATCGCGAAGGCCGGATGCCGGGGCCCAAGGTCGTCAAGGTGCTGAAGTTCTCCAAGAGCGGCAACCACCGGCCGCAGGTCAAGAAGGTCAAGGTGCTGGGCAACATGCGCCTGGCGGCCGGCGGCGAGCTCAAGCGCGCCCGGAAGCGCGCCACCAGCGTCAAGAAGCTGCAGCAGGGCTGAGCCTCAGCCCGACGGCACCGTCAGGCGCCACGCCAGGGCGCCGACCAGCGCCAGGCGCAGGGCGAAGAACCCGGAGGCGATGGCGTGCAGGGCGCCGAAGGACAGGGTTCCCTGCCCCGCCCGTGCTGCCTCGAGCATCGGCTGCAGCGCATAGTGCCCGGCGACGATGCAGCCGATTGCCGCGAGCGCCAGGATCAGCTCGCTGCCGAAGCGCGAACCCCGGCCGAGCTCGGCGCGATCGCGGCCGAGTTGCAGGCCGACCAGGACCAGCACGGCGCCGATGCACAGGCCCGCCGTCGCTTCGAGAGAAAACAGCCGCCCGGCGATCCGGCCGGCGTCGGCCCGCGGCAGGAGCTGGAACAGGAGCGGCGCGGCGATGCCGCCGACGCCGATCATCACGCCCGCCCAGGCCGCGGCGAGCCAGGCGCCGGCGCGGCCGAGCGTGCCCGCCTTCACGCGTAGCGGACGGCCATGATCTCGTAGCTCTTCGGGCCGCCGGGCGCCTGCACTTCGGCGACGTCGCCGGCGGTCTTGCCGATCAGGGCGCGGGCGATCGGCGAGCTGATCGAGACCAGGCCTTGCTTGAGGTCGGCCTCGTCGTCGCCGACGATCTGGTAGGTGACCTTGGTGCCCGATTCCTCTTCCTCGAGATCGACGGTCGAGCCGAACACGACGCGGCCCTCGGCATCGAGAGTCGACGGATCGATGACCTGGGCGGCCGCGAGCTTGCTCTCGATCTCGAGGATGCGGCCCTCGATGAAGCCCTGCTTGTCCTTGGCGGCCTCGTACTCGGCGTTCTCCGACAGGTCGCCCTGGGCGCGCGCCTCGCTGATCGCCTGGATCACCGCATGGCGCTCGACCGACTTGAGCCGGGCCAGCTCTTCCTTCAGTTTCTCGGCACCGCGGCGGGTGAGCGGGATCGTGGCCATCTTCGGGGAACCTCTGGGAACAAAAACAAAGCCGCCGCGGGAGCTTCCGGCGGCGGCGCTGGGGTTGCGACCAGTCTAGTGCAGTTCGGCGTGCAATTCCTGCAAAGACATTACGGCAAGGTCGTCGCGGTGCTTCATGCCTTCGACCGCGGCCTCGCAGCCGGCCATGCTGGTGTAGTAGGTCACCCGGTGGGCCAGCGCCGCCTGGCGGATGTGACGCGAGTCGGCGATCGCGGTGCGGGTCTCGTCGACGGTGGTGAACACCAGCTGGATCTCGCCCGCCTTCAGCATGTCGACGATGTGCGGCCTCCCGTCCTTGACCTTGTTGACCGGACGCACCGGGATAGCCGCCTCGGCGATCGCCGCGGCCGTGCCGCGGGTGGCGACCAGCTGGAAGCCGAGCGCATGCAGGTCGCGAGCGACGGCGACGGCGCGTGGCTTGTCGCCGTTCCTGACCGTGATGCAGACCGTACCCTGGGTCGGCAGGCGCGAGCCGGCGCCGAGCTGGCTCTTCAGCATCGCCTCGCCGAAGGTCCGGCCGACGCCCATGACCTCGCCGGTCGAGCGCATCTCGGGTCCGAGGATCGGATCGACGCCGGGGAACTTGTTGAACGGGAACACCGCTTCCTTGACCGAGAAGTACTCCGGGACGACCTCGCCGCGCACCAGCGGCTGGCTGGCGAGCTTCTGCCCGACCATGCAGCGGGCGGCGATCTTGGCCAGCGGCTGGGCCGTCGCCTTGGAGACGAAGGGCACGGTCCGCGAAGCGCGCGGGTTGACCTCGAGGACGTAGACCACCGCCTGGGTGCCGTCGCCCGAGATGTCGCCCTGGATCGCGAACTGCACGTTCATCAGGCCGATGACCTTGAGCGCCTTGGCCATCAGCGTCGTCTGCCGGCGCATCTCGTCCTGCAGGCCGGGGGGCAGCGAGTACGGCGGCAGCGAGCAGGCCGAGTCGCCGGAGTGGATGCCCGCCTGCTCGACGTGCTCCATGATCCCGCCGATCATCACCTCCTGCCCGTCGCTGATGCAGTCGACGTCGACCTCGATCGCGTCGTCGAGGAAACGGTCGAGCAGCACCGGCGACTTCTCGCTCACCTTGACCGCCTCGCGCATGTAGCGCTCGAGATCCTTGTCGCCGTGGACGATCTCCATCGCCCGACCGCCGAGCACGTAGCTCGGGCGCACCACCAGCGGGTAGCCGATCTCCTGCGCCAGGACCAGGGCCTGCTCCTCGGTGCGCGCGGTGCGGTTGGGCGGCTGCTTCAGGCCGAGCTCGTGGAGCAGCTTCTGGAAGCGCTCGCGGTCCTCGGCGATGTCGATCGAGTCGGGCGTCGTGCCGACGATCGGCACGCCCGCCTTCTCCAGCTCGAGCGCGAGCTTGAGCGGCGTCTGGCCGCCGTACTGGACGATCACCCCGACCGGCTTCTCCTTGGCGACGATCTCGAGCACGTCCTCGAGCGTCACCGGTTCGAAGTAGAGCCGGTCCGAGGTGTCGTAGTCGGTCGACACGGTCTCGGGGTTGCAGTTGACCATGATGGTCTCGTAGCCGTCCTCGCGCAGGGCGAGGGCGGCGTGGACGCAGCAATAGTCGAACTCGATCCCCTGGCCGATCCGGTTCGGGCCGCCGCCGAGCACCATGATCTTCTTCCGGTCGGTCGGCTGGGCCTCGCACTCCTCGTCGTAGGTCGAATACATGTACGCCGTCTGGGTAGCGAACTCGGCGGCGCAGGTGTCGACCCGCTTGTACGCCGGCCTCACGTCCTGGGCGTGGCGCTGCGCGCGCACCTCGCCTTCGCGGCTGCCGAGCAGTCGCGCCAGCCGCCGGTCGGAAAAGCCCTTGGCCTTGAGGAAGCGCATCTCCGGGATCGACAGGCTCTCGAGGCTGCGGCCGACGATCGCCCTCTCGGCGGCGACGATCTCCTCGATCTGCGCCAGGAACCAGGGATCGATGCCGGTCTCCTCGAAGATCTCGGCCGCGCTCATGCCGATGCGGAAGGCGTCGCCCACGAACAGCAGCCGCTCCGGCCCAGCCTCGCCGATCTCCTGGACGATCTCCTCGCGGTCGGTGCTGCGCTCCGAGAGGCCATCGATGCCGGTCTCGAGTCCGCGCAGCGCCTTCTGCAGGCTCTCCTGAAAGCTGCGGCCCATCGCCATCACCTCGCCCACCGACTTCATCTGCGTCGTCAGACGCGAGTCGGCGGCGGGAAACTTCTCGAACGCGAAGCGCGGGATCTTGGTGACGACGTAGTCGATCGACGGCTCGAAGCTCGCCGGCGTGGCGCCGCCGGTGATGTCGTTCCTCAGCTCGTCGAGGGTGTAGCCGACGGCCAGCTTGGCGGCGACCTTGGCGATCGGAAAGCCGGTCGCCTTCGACGCCAGCGCCGACGAGCGCGAGACCCGCGGGTTCATCTCGATGACGACCATCCGGCCGTCCTTCGGATTGATCGCGAACTGCACGTTCGAGCCGCCGGTCTCGACCCCGATCTCGCGCAGGATCGCGATCGAGGCGTTCCTCATCACCTGGTATTCCTTGTCCGACAGCGTCTGCGCCGGCGCCACGGTGATCGAGTCGCCGGTGTGGATGCCCATCGGGTCGAGGTTCTCGATCGAGCAGACGATGATGCAGTTGTCCGCCTTGTCGCGAACCACCTCCATCTCGAACTCCTTCCAGCCGATCAGGCTCTCCTCGATCAGGAGCTCCTTGGTCGGCGAGAGGTCGAGGCCGCGCTTGCAGATCTCCTCGAACTCGTCCGGGTTGTAGGCGATGCCGCCGCCGGTGCCGCCGAGGGTGAAGCTGGGCCGGATCACCATCGGGAAGTCGTTGCCGCCGATGTCGTGCGAGATCCGCCGCTGCACCGCCAGCGCTTCGTCCATCGAGTGGGCGATCCCGCTCCTGGCCGAATGCAGGCCGATGCCGGTCATCGCGTCCTTGAACTTGAGCCGGTCCTCGGCCTTCTCGATCGCCTTCTCGTTGGCGCCGATCATCTCCACGCCGTACTTCTGCAGCACACCATGACGGTGCAGGTCGAGGGCGCAGTTCAGCGCCGTCTGGCCGCCCATGGTCGGCAGCACCGCGTCGGGCCGCTCCTTGGCGATGATCTTCTCGACCATGCTCCAGGTGATCGGCTCGATGTAGGTGGCGTCGGCCATCTCCGGGTCGGTCATGATCGTCGCCGGATTGCTGTTGACGAGGACGACGCGGTAGCCCTCCTCGCGCAGCGCCTTGCAGGCCTGGGCGCCGGAGTAGTCGAACTCGCAGGCCTGGCCGATGACGATCGGCCCGGCGCCGATGATCAGGATGGTGTGCAGGTCGGTGCGCTTAGGCATGCGCCCTCCCGGCGGTTTCCATCAGGCCGACGAAGCGGTCGAACAGGTAGCCGATGTCGTGCGGCCCGGGCGAGGCCTCGGGATGGCCCTGGAAGCAGAACGCGGGCTTGTCGACGTGCGCCAGCCCCTGCAGCGTGCCGTCGAACAGCGAGACGTGGGTGGGCCGGAGCGTCGCCGGCAGCGACTTCGGATCGACCGCGAAGCCGTGGTTCTGGCTGGTGATGCTGACCCGGCCGCTGTCGAGGTCCTTGACCGGGTGGTTGGCGCCGTGGTGTCCGAATTTCATCTTGTAGGTGCGGGCGCCGCAGGCCAGCGCCATGATCTGGTGGCCGAGGCAGATGCCGAAGGTGGGCACGCCCCGGTCGATGCATTCGCGGGTGGCGGCGATCGCGTAGTCGCAGGGTTCCGGATCGCCGGGGCCGTTGGCGAGAAAGACGCCATCGGGGCGGAGCGCCAGCACTTGCGCCGCCGGCGTCATCGCCGGCACGACCGTGATCCGGCAGCCGCGCTCGGCCAGCATGCGCAGGATGTTGAACTTGACGCCGAAGTCGTAGGCGACGACATGGCGCTTCGGCGTCGCCAGGGTGCCGTAGCCGCGCTCCAGAGCCCAGACGGTCTGCTGCCATTCGTAGGGCGCCTCGACGCTGACCACCTGGGCGAGGTCCAGCCCGGCAATCGACGGCGCCGAGCGTGCCTGGGCCAGCGCCTCTTCGACCAATGCGGGGGTCGCCTGGGCGCCACGAGCGAGGGCGACGATGCAGCCGTTCTGCGCGCCGCCGGTGCGCAGCAGGCGCGTCAGGCGCCGGGTGTCGATGCCGGCGATCGCCACCGTACCTTCCTGGCGGAGGTAATCGCGCAGCGATAAGGTGCTGCGGAAGTTCGAGGCCAGCGCAGGCACATCCTTGACCACCAGGCCGGCGGCGAAGACCTGTCTCGACTCGACGTCTTCCGGGTTCGAGCCGTAGTTGCCGATGTGCGGATAGGTCAGGGTGACGATCTGCCGGCAGTAGCTCGGGTCGGTGATTATTTCCTGGTAGCCGGTGAGCGCGGTGTTGAAAACCACCTCGCCGGTGGTTTGCCCCTCGGCGCCGATCGATGCCCCGTGGAATACCGTGCCGTCGGCGAGTGCCAGGAGGGCCTGGGCGTGGTCGGGCAGCAATTGCGGGGACAAGGGGAGAGCTCCGGATCGAGGCGCGGCGGTGGTGCGGTTCGGGCTGAGCGGGGCCCGCCGTCCGGGGCCCTTCGTCGCGGCCGCCTCGACCGTCGCTGGAGAAGCAGGCCGAGGCGGCAAATTGTAGCCGGCCGAGGCCCGGCCGGCCGGCGCCCGGAAGCTCGGGATTGCGCCATTGCAATCGGCCTCCGAGTCTCCATGTATTCGAACGTCAAGCCCGAACCCGGTCGCATGCCCGGAATCAGAATCAGGGATTCCCGGGGGAACTAGAATCCGCCGCGATACTCACAGTCTCGGTCAATCTGTTTGGAGGTCGAATGGCTCAAACTCTGCAATCGGTCGGTAGCGGTTATGTCGGCGAGGTCGGCAGCGTCGATCAACGCAACCGGATTCTGCGCAATACCTACTGGCTGCTCGCCCTGTCGATGCTGCCGACGGTGCTGGGCGCTTGGATCGGTGTCAGCACCGGTGCCATGGCCAGCTTCGGCGCCGGCATGTCCGCCATCATCTTCCTGGGCGGCGCGTTCGCGTTCATGTTCGCGATCGAGAAGACCAAGAACTCGGCGGCCGGCGTTCCGGTGCTGCTGGCGTTCACGTTCTTCATGGGCCTGATGCTGTCGCGGATGCTGAGCTTCGTGCTCGGCTTCTCGAACGGCGCCGGGCTGATCATGATGGCCTTCGCCGGCACCGGCATGGTGTTCCTGGGCATGGCAGCGCTGTCCACGGTGATCAAGCGCGACCTGTCGACGATGGGCAAGTTCCTGTTCATCGGCGCCATCATGGTGCTGGTGGCCGGCATCGCCAACATCTGGCTGCAGTCGGGCGCCCTGATGATCACGCTCTCGGTCCTGGTGATCGGCATCTTCTCCGCCTTCATCGTCTACGACCTGCAGCGCGTGAAGAACGGCCTGGAGACGAACTACATCACGGCCACGCTCGGCGTCTACCTGAGTGTGTACAACGTGTTCTCGGCGCTGCTCTCGATCTTCGGGCTGACCGGCGGCGACCGGGAGTAAGCCTCCCCGCCCGCAGCCACAAGGCCCCCGCGGGGGCCTTGTTCATTTCCGCCTCAGGTCCTGTCGAAGACCGCCACGCTCTCGACATGGGTGGTGTGCGGAAACATGTTGACCACGCCCGCGGAGCTGCAGACGTAGCCGGCCTTGTGCACGATCAGGCCGGCGTCCCGCGCCAGCGTCGCCGGATTGCAGCTCACGTAGACGATCCGCGCCGGCGCCATCCAGCCGGCGACCGGCTGCTCGGCCAGGTCGGCGAGCGCCTTGGCGATCGCGAACGCGCCTTCGCGCGGCGGATCGATCAGCCAGCGGTCGGCGGGTCCGATCCGCGCCAGGCTCTCCGCCGTCACCTCGAACAGGTTGCTCACCGCGAACCCGGTGCGCTCGGCCAGGCCGTTCAGGGCGGCGGCCTCGCGGGCCCGCTCGATCAACGCCGCGCTGCCCTCGATCCCCCGCACCGACGCCGCCCGCGTCGCCAGCGGCAGGGTGAAGTTGCCGAGGCCGCAGAACCAGTCGATCACGGCGTCGCCGGGCTCGGGCGCGAGCAGCCGCACGGCGCGGGACACCAGGGCGCGATTGATGTCGCGGTTGACCTGGGTGAAGTCGGTCGGCCGGAACGGCATCCGGATGCCGAACTCGGGCAGGGCGTACTCGAGGCTGGAGGCGGCGCCGTCGAGCCTGCGCACCGTGTCCGGACCCTTGGGCTGGAGCCACCACTCGATCCGGTGCGTCGCCGCGAAGCGCCGCAGCCGCTCCAGATCCTCCTCGACCAGCGGTTCGAGGTGGCGCAGCACCAGCGCCGTCGCGACGTCACCCACTGCCAGCTCGATCTGCGGCAGCCGGTCGCGCGCCCGCATCGCCCCGACCAGCTCGCGCAGCGGCAGCAGCAGGTCGCTCACGTGCGCGGGAAGGACGTCGCAGCTGCGGATGTCGGCGACGTAGCTCGACTTGCGCTCGTGGAAGCCGACCAGCACCGTGCCCTTCTTCACCACGTGCCGCACCGACAGCCGCGCCCGCTGCCGGTAGCCCCACGCCGGCCCCTCGATCGGCCGCAGCACGCGCTCCGGGCGCACCTTGCCGAGATGCCAGAGGGCGTCCTCGAGTGCGCGCTGCTTGGTCGCCACCTGGGCGGCGACATGCAGGTGCTGCATCGCGCAGCCGCCGCAGACGCCGAAGTGCGGGCAGCGCGGCACCACCCGCTGCGCGCTTTCGCGCCGCATCTCGACCAGCGCCGCCTGCTCCCAGTTGTTCTTCTGGCGGCGGACCGCGACCCGGACTTCCTCGCCCGGCAGCGCATCCTCGACGAACACCACCTTGCCTTCGGCGTTGTGCGCCACGCCCTGCGCCTCGAGGTCGAGCGACTCGATCCGGAGCCACTCTTCTTTGCTCGTCATGCGGGCGATTATCCGAGCAGCAAAGCGGCCGGCTGCTAAACTTCCCCTCGCCAGGAGAGTGCTCGGTCGAACGAGCCGCCGAAGGCGCAGATGCGGCCCGCGGGTCGCGTCGAACGCTCAGGCACCAAGGACTGGCAAGCGCTCGCGAAAGCAGGCGTTCCTCGCTGGAGAGAGGCCCGTTTCGAGCGGGTCCACCGAAGGGGCAAGCGGTGTCGTTCGCGGCGCCGCCAATCTCTCAGGTAGAGCGGACAGCAAGGGCAAATGATCCCGGGCGGCCTCGGCAGCGCGGGTGTGCAGTTTGCTCCGGAGCCGCCATGACTACCCCCGACCCGACGCCAGCCTCGCCCGCGGCGCTGCTGCACACGCCGCTGCATGCGCTGCACCTCGAGCTCGGCGCGAAGATGGTGCCGTTCGCCGGCTATGCGATGCCGGTGTCGTATCCGCAGGGCATCCTCGCCG
>Ga0163144_10025218_pt1 | contig 11623 bp, 9 predicted proteins | sample OliLak19BULKMAT1_FD_123175 | JGI IMG/M metagenome (GOLD analysis project Ga0163144, IMG submission 123175) | Freshwater microbial mat bacterial communities from Lake Vanda, McMurdo Dry Valleys, Antarctica - Oligotrophic Lake LV.19.BULKMAT1 | ecosystem: Environmental > Aquatic > Freshwater > Lake... | reverse complement strand
CCATGAAACAGTCGATATTATCAAAGTTGAATGTGATGAACTGTTTATCGATATTCCGCACATCTACTTCGTCACCGAAAATAACAAGGTACCACAGACTCGTTATTGGACAAGCAAAAAAAATATCATCCCAATTGCACAACTCAAAAAAAACAATGTTCAATTGGACCATCTGCCCAAACCAATCAATTTTCAAAATCCATCGAGCGTTACCGATCACGAGGACGTCGTAACCTTGCTCAAACCGTTCATCGACCCCGCCACACACGCATCCTACTCGGCAGGAACTCGCTTTATGGTGAGCAAAACAACGAAAGACAAAAAACATTGGTACGTCTACGCATTGGATCAATCCACACATACCCTACGCGAACTCAAAATTCCCAGCAACGCATTGATCAAAACGCCGCAGGGAACAACCACCGAAAAAATTCAAACGTTTGTGGATATTCTCAAGGTATGGGCGCATCAAGAAAAAGGATTTATTCCCTACGTCTGGGGCGGATGCAGTTTTGCGCACCTCGAATCATCCCCCACCATTATCGAACAGCGGCAAGAGCGAAACGGCATACTCCACTCCTGGTATGCCCGGAAAAAAACATACAAAGATGAGTTAGCGGCACATTCTGGATTCGATTGCGCAGGGCTCATTAATCGCGCCGCCCAAATGGCTGGCATACCATTCTTTTTTAAAAACACCCTCACCATTGCGGAAAATATGCACGAAATTGGTTTAGATGAAACTCTGCAAGCAGGTGACATCATCTGGGTACGTGGGCACGTGATGGTCATTGCTGATACGAAGCTCAACACGATCATTGAGGCACGGGGTTATGACAGCGATTATGGACGGGTGCACGAAATTGCAATTGGGAAAGTGTTCGAGGGCATTCGCACCATGGCTGATTTGAAACGGGCCTGGATGGAAAAAACTCCGTTGAAAAGGATCAAGAAATCAGGAAAAATTCAGGATACGTTCAAGACGTTTAAATTATTGAAATTGAGGAGCGTTTGGGGAAATAATCTCACGTCCAGGACTCACCAGTCATGATAGCCCGTCGCAATTTACTCGCCTGTTGCGTGTTGCCAATCAGCAAGTAGCCTTTGACGACACCATCAAGCAGAACAATCTTGTGATAAAAATCATCACCACGAGTTACTCGCACCATGTAATCCTCCGGTATATTCATTACCATCCCGCACGTCACAAACGTTACCCCAAAGAAAGCAGAACTGGTAACCACAATCGCTCCGAGATATTTTTTTTCAATATCGGCCATCGCATGCGCCGCAACACTTCCCTGCTGCATCGCATCGGGCCAGGTGCAACTCGGCACATACTGCTTGGTGAGTTGATCAAGTACCATCACGCAATCACCGCCGGCGAATATTGAGGGATCAGAACACTGCATACGATCATTCACCGCAATGTACCCATCTCGCAATTCAAGTCCCGCGCTTCGCGCAAGTTCAACATTTGGTTTAAGTCCTGTAGCGATGATCAGCATCTTTACGGGTCGTACGTAACGAACATTCTGTTCTTTCCCGTTCGTCCCGCCTGTCCCGATTTGAATTGAGGGGAAGCCTTGAGGGACATACCTATTTGATTCCCCGTATCCCTCAAGACTTCGGGACGAACGGGGAATATTAATCTCGCCTACACAAGAATCAAGATCTTTGTGTGGAACAAGCCTTACTCCACTAACCCTACCACCTTCATGCATAATCTCACTCACTGTCTCATTACACAGCAACTCAATACTCGCACGTTCCATCATCGTCGCAATGAATACCGAACCTTGTTCGTCCACCTGACGGGCAAGCACGCGCTCTCCACGCTCAATAACGGTGACATCGAGACCCCATGAGCGCAACGAATCGGCACACTCCAGCCCCGAAAGGCCTGCGCCGACTACCGCAACACTGCGAACGCCATGATCTTTCGCGTAGGCCATAATTTTATTCGCGTCAGCAAGTGTGTGAAATGTAAAGACGCCCTCACCGTTACTGATCCCGGTAATAGGCGGAATCACCGGTGAACTTCCAGTGCCGATGAACAATGTGTCGTATGGCACATCAGAACCATCGCTCAAGGAAATTGTTTTTGATTCAGGATTGATGTTAGTCACACGAGCGGCAAGAAACAAATTCACATTTGGCTTTGCAAACACATCTTGTCGTAATATATTTAGTTCATCCTCTTGCTTAACTTTATGCAAATAATCGGCCAAGAAACATTTGTTGTATGGATTTTCCGGCTCATCAGAAATGCAAATGATCCGAGAGTTCGGATCAAGTTTTGTGAGTGTGTTGAGTGCGCTTATGCCAGCTGCAGCGGCACCGATGATTACGTGGGTTTTCATGAAATATTCCGTTCGCTCTAAGATTGCCTGCCCCGCTTGTCCCGAGTTTCATTGAGGGGAAGTATTAAGGGGAGGAGTATTCCTTATCTGCCTACTCACTCTTTAAGTAAAATTTTTCTAGAACATAGATCATGCTTTTGCCCACATTTTCGTACAATGCCTGGTTTGCAAAAAATTCATGCGGATGCACCCAGAAGAATTCAGAAAAATCATCACAATTAAAGTCGATATGCATCTCGGGCACCGTAATTTCGAATATGCCTTTGTGATTATTTCCCGGCCAAGTTTCATGGGGGCCGACCATGCCAAGGAATCGGTGTGTGTGTTGGCTCACGTCAATGCGAAGTTCTTCGAGCACTTCACGCCGGAAGGCTACTTCGTATGATTCACCACTCTGTACGTGCCCGCCGGGCAATGAAATGGTGCCGGGGTCACTTTTGTGCGCTGCGCGCCTGAAAAGGCATACTCTGCCTACCGGATCGCGTAGAAATGCAAAAACCACACGGCGGTATTTCAGCTTTTGGGCATCTACTTCTAATCGCCATGCGGTGCTAACGAACTGATCATGTTCGTCTGCGAGGTCTATGAGTTCGTCTAGTTCTATGTTTGGGTTCATGGGTTTTTCTCCATTTTTAAGTTTAGTTTTTTGCGCCCGACAGGAATTGAACCTGTGGCCTAGAGATTAGGAATCCCTCGCTCTATCCAACTGAGCTACGGGCGCAGTTACTAAGCTAATTCTATCATAAAATTGGAAAGTTGAGAGGATTGTTTAAATGCGCCTGGCAGGAATCGAACCTGCAACCAACGGATTCGAAGTCCGCTACTCTATCCAGTTGAGCTACAGGCGCATTAAATTTCATTGGTTAAAACTAGCACAAAATTCGCTTCTTTGCCAGCTTTTTCGCCATAAAAATGACCCCCAAGCCAGAAGCCTGAGGGTCACAGAAAGATAAGCTTTTCGAATAAAGTTTTTAATTCTTTTTTTGTAACTCTATTCTGATAATCATATCAACAACCTGAGTTTTACCATCTTTATCAACAAACGATTGCTCAACAATCAATTCCTGACCAGCTTCAACTTTGATCCGTGCCAGCGTTACAGCCTTAACCGGCGCAACCACTGGAACTGGAATAACAACTGACGTTGAAAGAACTTTGGCAGGTTTAGAAACTACTGTTTTAACCGGAGCGATTTTCACCGATACAGGCACAACTACTTCGGAAATTATCTGTTTTGCAGGAATGACTTCCTTGTCCGTCATAGGCCTTGCAAAGGAGGATTGAGTAGTAATAACTTCGCTGATAATTGTCCCTACCGAATTAACTTCATCTTCAAAATGAATAACCTCTTCTTCAGGGGCTTCATCTATAATCACCAGATCATCACCAAGCATTGCTTGTTCTGCAGCCGCTTCTTGTTCTAAAGCTGCTGCTTCCTCTGCTTCAGCTTCTTCTTGAGCCAGCAATAAAACTGCTTCATATTCTTCTTGCTGGGCTAGAGCCGCTTCTTCTTCCAATGCTACAGCCTCTTCCTCCGCTACTTCCGCCTCCGCTTGGGCTTGTTCTAGCGCCGCGGCTTCTGATTCGAAATCCGCTACATCTTGTAAAAGCGCTTCTAATTCTTGCTGCGTTTCTTCTAATTCTTCTGCAAACAAGCCCTGGTTCATTGCCATGGCCATCAAAATTACATACATAAATCTGTTTTTCATAAGTACTCCGGTAGATTAATATAATATTACGCTTTAAGTTTATAGGCGCGAAAGCCTCAAAATCAATAGTTTCATCAAAATTCTTGAAACTTCCCCAGGCCCTCCTACTTCATTCTGGGTGAAACTACCCTATTTCCTCCTGAAATAGGCCAAGAATTCTTTGTTCCCACTGCCACCCAAAATGGGTGAATCGATAACCCCGATGCATTCGAATCCACGCTCTTCAATGCCAGATTTGAGCTTCTGAACCACCTTCTCGTGAATAACTGGATCCCTAATGATGCCACCCTTGCCCACTTCGTGTTTTTCGGCTTCGAATTGCGGCTTGACGAGCACCACCAGCTGTCCATGGGGTTTAATTACCCTTTCCACTGCGTCCATCACCTTGAGCACCGAGATGAATGCAAGATCAAGTGTGACAATATCCACCAGTTCACCGACCGTCTCGAGAGTGCGCAGATTTGTCCGTTCCATCACGATCACGCGCGGATTCTGGCGAATCTTTTCAGCCGCTTGGCCGTATCCAACGTCGATGCCAAATATTTTTTTGATCCCCCGCTGCAACATGCAATCGGCAAAGCCGCCCGTGGACATCCCAGCATCCAATGCAACCAGATCGGTGACATCGATTTGAAAATGATCAAGCGCTTTTTCCAGTTTCAAACCCGCACGGCTGACAAATTTGGGTTCATCGATCACCAGATCAACAACCGCTTCGCGTGACGTAGAATTTCCCGGCTTGGTGACCACTTTATCATCGACCGAAACGTTACCCTGCATGATCCAACTTTGAACCTGTTGGCGGCTATACTGCGGAAATTTTTCGAGTACCAGAAGATCTAGTCGTTCTTTGCGTTTTATTGTCATGCGATTCCTCAATGCGTTAAAATCAAAGTGTACCAGGATTTATTTAGGAGGGGAATTATGGAAAGAAAAACAGTTCTTATCGCATGCGTAATCAGTCTCTATTGCACTCACTCTTTCACCATGGAACCACCCAGAGAGACAGTAATCGATGACCTATTCATCGCAATACTAACCGATCACGTTGAAGGCATCACGCAAGCTTTGGTAAAAAAAAATCCGAACTATTACAGTGCACTTGCTCATTACACACCCCTCTCATTTGCCTGCGCAGGAGGAAAGGTATCACTTGTCAAACAGCTACTGGCTGCCGGTGCCGGAACCGATTTCCAAGTAGTAGATGATAATTCAGAACCACTCCATCCAACCGCTCTCACCCTTGCGGCTCTGCGCGGTTACGTGGAAGTATGTGCAGAACTCATGAAGCATGGCGCCAATCCAAATCCAAGAAACCCCAAAGACTTTACCCCCCTTCACGCCGCTGCGCGCAATGGCAACACAGAAATAATTGAGATGCTCATTGGCTACGGAGCAAAACTGAATGCACAAGACAGCGAAGGCATGACGCCGCTTCACGAAGTCATTCCGCACATTACGGACACAAGAACTCCAAAAGATAAAGGCAACTATCAAGCATGCCTCATCTTGCTTCAAGCGGGAGCAAATCCAAATGCGCAAACATGCTATCGTTATGGGGATCAATCAGGATACAGTTTTGCAGACAAAACCCCGCTCATGCTTGCGGCACAGCGGGGCAAATTAATCTATGTATATCTACTTATTCTTATGGGTTCGCATCCTACACTCTGCGATCGAAACGGAGAAACTGCATGGGATTTAGCTCCCCATAACATACGATCTCAAGCGAAAGAACTTCTTTATATTTAGTTATGCTTTCTTCACAGTTCGCGCTCGCGCATTGGCCAGGCTCGTGAGTGTTCGCGAAATAGGATAGGCATAATCATGGCTCAACCGATCTTCTTCATCCAAGATACGATCAAGCGAGAAGACGACCAATGCGCCATTATGCATTTTGAGGCTTAAAAAACCGGTGTTGGCCGCATCTTTGAGGGCTCGTTTATAATCGGTCAGCTTTTTGACCTTCTTGCCATTTACTTCTTTAATCACATCTCCAACCGATAAAATGCCCACTTGATGTGCATAAGATCCGGGGAGTAAATGGGTAATCACCAGTGCCGATTCATGTTTGTTTTCTTGCTCAAAATATTTCGCCAGATGAGGGCTCGCCAGGCCGATCAATTCAAGATGGTTGTCGCGCAGCTCCATCAGCACCATGCCGCCCAGCGTTTCATAGGAAACCGATTCATAATCCGGATAAACTGTGCGTATTGGATTAAGTTTCGTGAGGGAGAAGTTGAATTTCAGCTCTTTTTTGATTCCATTGCGATAGATCACGATACTCACGGGCGCATCTGTTTTTATGCGTGCAACAAGATCATGCAAAATGGTGCGATCGGTACTCCAGGGAACTTGTGCGTCGCCATAGGCATCTATGCGATAGCCATTAAATTCATACAGCATATCGCCTTCTTGAACACCAATTTGTTCAAATAATGAGTTTTTAAACACGGCGCTCACGTAGAGCCCTACAGGCAACGGATTGCCCAAGAAATCTGCTTGCTCACTCGTTGAGTAGGAAAATCGAGCCCCCAAGCCCGGCTGATGCACAAGCGGCGTTTTATAAAGCTCATCAAGTACCATCTTCAGATCATTGATCGGAATTGCGTAGCCGATATTGTTCGCTTCAGGAACCATGGCAACGGCGATACCAATCACCTGCCCTTGCGCATTGAGCAGCGGTCCGCCCGAACTGCCTGGATTGATCGGCGTCGTAACTTGTAATAATGCTTGCCCCTCAAGTATTTCGCGCCCACTGATTACACCCGTACCGCTCTTGAGGCGATATTGTGCGAGTGGATATCCAAGCGAAAGAATCGTTTCCGTGCGCATAGCTGCGTCGGAATCGCCAAAGCCTAGAAATGGAATTTCGGATAATGCGGCACGTACCGCCTTCAGTTCTCCTGGTGCAATACGCAAGAGTGCGACGTCGCGCCCCGGGCATGCGCCAATAATTTCAACCGGAATCGGTTGGCGACCAATTTGAGGAATATGAATCCAACAATATTTTGCTTCTTCAATGACGTGCGCATTGGTGATCAGATAACCCTGATCGTTAATGAAAAATCCAGTGCCGATGTTTTCGTACTGTTCTTCGACCGTGTAAGGCTTGAGCCAATTGAACTGGCCCACTTGGGCAAATATTTGCACCACTGCGTTTTGGGCATACTCTTGGACCTTTGCCCAGTATGCCCCTTCTTGGACGATTAGAATTTCATGTTTCATTACAGCTCCTTTTTTATTTTGAAAGCCCGTATCCCTCAAGACTTCGGGACTAACGGGGTGTATTTTTTTCACTCTTTTTTTCAGAATTTAATTAATCCGTTCGTCCCGCCTGTCCCAAGTTGAATTGAGGGGAAGTCTTGAGGGACATACCTTATAATTATGCCCGTATCTCCTTCTTCCCCAACTCCTCCGAAGCCCGCTCCAACGCCAGCAACTCTTTTGCCACTTCACTCATCGGATATTTGTAATCACTCGCCATGCGCGGCTCCTCGGCCATAATCTTCTTCCACGGAAGAACAATTGGAATTTCATCAGAAACGTTGGTTATGTTATCCGAAACGGCAAGCGTAAAGAATCGGCTATCATGTTTTTTGAGCGCTACGCGATATTCAGCAAGAGTATGCACATCATGGCCGTTTACCTTGTTGATGGTCGCACCAATGCCGAGTGCACGAGAGCGGTAGGCTTGCGAGTTCGGGAAGATATGGGTAACCACGAGTACCGGGTGCTCTTGGCGCTGCACCGAAGCAAATTTTGCCAGGCCAGGTGCTTGTCCGGCAAGAATATGAAGATGGTTCATCGAAAGTTGCATCACCACAATACCGCCAAAGACTTCATAATCCACACCTTCAAGTTCTGGATATATTTTCGCTACATGCAGCTTTTCACCATGATCGAATTTCATTTTGAAATTCTTGCGATCACCATTCCGATAGACCACGAATTTCAGCTCTTGGCCAATCGAAAGGCGCGATACAAAATCAAGAATAGAAATCTTGTCTTCCGACCACGGCACACACATTTCGCCATACATATCCACCGGGTATCCGTTCATTTCATAAATCATGTCGCCACGTTTGACGCCCGCTTTATCGAGGGTACTTTCTTTAACCACATCAACCACGTAGCAACCGCCCGGCATCGGATTGCCCAGCGATTCAACCAGCGATTCATTTGCGTTGTTGAAAAGTACGCCCAGGAATGGTTTCCTTAGAATTGGCACTGTGTATAAATCGTTCAGAACAATCTTCAAATCATTAATTGGAATGGCGTAGCCCACATTTTGTGCTTCCATAACTCCTGCAGAGTTGATACCCACAACTTCACCGGCAATGTTCAAAAGCGGCCCGCCGGAACTTCCTGGATTTATTGGCGCACTCATTTGAATCATGTGATGTTCTTGCCCGCTGATTACGCCAGTTGTGCTCTTGAGCGCTTGTTGGCCGAGTGGATAGCCGAGCGCAAGCACTTCGTCAGAGCGATGCAAGAAATCGGAATCTCCGAGCGGCAGGTATGGCACGGCGCCCAATTCCTTGCGGATTGTTTCCAGTCCTTCATCGGTGATACGCAAGAGCGCAATGTCGCGCTCAGGGCTGATCCCAATGAGTTCTGCATCAACTATTTGTTTGCCCAAAGATGGAATCTGAACCCAAATCCCTTTTGCTTGGCCAACCACATGCGCATTAGTGATAAATTCACCGCGCTCATTGATGAAAAAACCTGATCCGGAACTCGTGCCTTGTTGCGGAGTTTTATAAGGTTGCAGCATATCGGTCACCGCCACATGGGCGAATATTTGGAGAACCGTATCTTTTACTTTATCTTGCACCGGCCGCCAAATTTGGGCGTTTGATACTACTTTTTGAATTATTTGTGGTGCGGGTACCATTTCCGCGTCCACCACGGTAGGCAACACGTTGAGCGCTGAATCGGCGAGCAACCGTTCGAGTTGCACCTGGCGCTGAAACAATACTGCGCCCCCAATCAAACAGACAAAGAAAAAACCGAAAGTCGAAAATTGAAATGCATTCATGCGAAGATTCATATAAGCGTTCCTTGATTTAAGATCGTCATAAAGATGGGTACAGTATACCGAATGGGAAAGAAAAACCAATGATGGTACCCGAACCCTTGCGAGCACAGATTGCCAATCTGTATAATTAATTTTGAAATGGTGAATCTCATAAAATTCAACGGAGTTCAGATGAAGAAAAACAGTATGAAAATTGCGTTATTTGTTGGCATGATTACCTGCCAAACTATGATATTTGCGATGGAAGCGCCTAAAGCAATAGTAAAATTAGTAAATGAGTCAGAGATAACTGTCTTCGTGCTGGGATTTGAGTTGGTTGAAGCTGGTTGGACCTATAACAGCTATAAAACATTCACACCTATTATTGAGATTCCTGCTGGTCAAACAATTGAGTATCAATTTCCAACCGAATCACAAAAACCTCGTTGGCTCTATTATAACGATAAAAATTTAGTTCTTACTGGTTATGAGAAACTCAATAGACCTCTTGCAACCGATTCAAAATACAAAGAACTTCCCAAGGTTCTTCAGCCTGATCATTCAGTAACTTTTAAAATAGTTCCTCACCAAAAAATTAATCGAAAAAGTGCCCAATATGTTCTTAATTATAATGCTGGACATCCGAAAGTCAGCAAACTCGATTGGGTTTTGAGGGGCGATCCAGAGCTAAGTTTGGAAGAGCAAAACTTCCTCTCAAATCGGGCTCGCGTAACTAAACCAGCACTTTTGAAATTAATCAAAGATAGAATTGAACCTCTTCAAGATGAAAATGCAAAGCGCCAATTGCTGCAAAAGGTCGATGAATGGCAAAACCTGCCGCGGATATCCCTTTGCATGAGCGGTGGTGGTTTGCGTGCGATGCAAGCATCACTTGGATTTATGCAAGGATTATCAGATACGGGGCTCATTGATACAACTACCTATTGCGCCGCACTTTCTGGTTCAACATGGTTTGTAACCAAATGGTTAGAGCAAGGAGGAAATCCGGCAGATCTTGTTCGTGTTCGCGAGATATTGCAACGCGGTATGGTAGAAGGTCTTATTGATACGGCAAGCGTTGATTCGCGCATGTTAGCGGATCTTTATCTCAAGGGTGAAACAACCCAAATGGATAGCGATTTCTTGGCGCAGCATTATGCAGAAAATAAGGAGTCGCCATCTGCAGCTAATGTGTGGGGCATGTATTTAGCAAGAATGTTGTTTCCCGATCGAGCAGATAAATACGCATTTACTCTCTCTTCACTTGCAGATAATGCGAATGCAGCACTGATGCCATTACCAATTTGCACGGCAATTAGTACGCGTCCAAATGCACAAAACGCTTCGGAAGTAATTGCTAATCGATGGCTTGAATTTACCCCTTACACGGTTGGGGTAGTGGAAGGAGAAGGCACATTTAGTTCTCCTGGCCATATTCCAACATGGGGTTTTGGTAGAAAATATGCAAAAACATTAATGGCACGAGATGTTTATTCAATCAAGCAACCTGCAAATCTATTTTTAAATAGAAGCGTTGTTGAACTTTTGCCAAAAGAGGAATTTTATACGATCGAAAGATCATGCGCACAACTTTTGGGAACTTTTGGATCTGCTATGACCGTTCGAGTGGGCGAACTGGAACGGCAAGGATCAGATCAGATTGAATTTGTAAAATCTTCAATTTCAAAGATCCAAGCCGTTGGTACATTCATTACCGAACTTACAGGATGGGAACGAGGCAGGCAAGTCGCTGGGCTTGCTGGTGGAGCACGAGGAGCATTATCCGCCGCTGGGCCTGCCACGATTTTGAGTGGATTGAATGTAAATAATTTTTATGATCCAGCGGCACCTGACTTTCAATTGCGTGATGGAGGTATTGCATTTAATTTACCACTTCCACCACTTTTAAATCCAAAAAGAAACGTCAACATTATGATCATTATGGATGCGAGTGGCGACTTGCATCAAAAGGGTAGAATTGGCAACTCGTTACGGGAGTTCCGGCTCTATGCACTGCGTCAAAAACTCAAAATACCAAAAGAACTTCAAGATGAAAAAGAACTTGATATTAGGCTGCTGGATCTCAATAAAGAGCTTGAACAAAAGAAGATTCAAGTCGCAGTCTTTGGTGCAAAAGAAGATCCAAATGTCATGACCATTATTTATGTACCAACTATTTTGAACAAGAACCTCGCTGGGTTCGCAGACCTGAACCCAACTGAGAAATTCAGCACCTTCCAATTCAAATACACTCAAGCTGAATCAGATCAGTTGATTGACTATAGCCGCGCACTCGCAAATCAAGTTGCGCCATATTTGAAACAAATCATTGAACAAAAGGCATATGTGTTAAATCAAAAGCAATAGGATTGATTACGCGATAATCATTTCGGGGCGGAATTCAACCGCCCCTTCTGCATTCGCAAGCACACATTTTATGGCGATTCGTGTCTCTAGTAGCTGCTTGTGCCCCAATTCTCCCACAGCTTGTGGGAGAATTACAAAACGCCTCACAAAACCAATAAAACATT
>Ga0163144_10025217_pt1 | contig 11623 bp, 9 predicted proteins | sample OliLak19BULKMAT1_FD_123175 | JGI IMG/M metagenome (GOLD analysis project Ga0163144, IMG submission 123175) | Freshwater microbial mat bacterial communities from Lake Vanda, McMurdo Dry Valleys, Antarctica - Oligotrophic Lake LV.19.BULKMAT1 | ecosystem: Environmental > Aquatic > Freshwater > Lake... | reverse complement strand
GGGGGGTACTGGACCATCACGACCACACGCAGACAGAGCACTACGACGCGAGCGGATCAGAACAGAGACAAGACGAGAAAGGGGGGGGGGGGGGGAGGGGGGGGGGGGGGAAGGGGGGGGGGGGGGGGGGGGGGGGGGGAAACGGGGGTGGCGGGCATGGCGACGACGGACCCTTCGGCGCGGGTATGAACCCGAGCAGCGAGGGGGGCGATGGCCAGGCGAGGCGTTTCCCCAAATAGCGGCGGCGCGATCAATGCATGGCCCCATGTTGGCAGCGGTGGTCGGCGCGGGAGGGTACGCCTCCACGCCGACGGGATCATGCATCGCGCGGGGCATCATTGATGTTGGTCGGCGGTACCACAAGAGGAGCTTGAGGGGGAATGGGCGGGCATGGGCGTTCGTACGCGGCGGGGGTGGGGTCGGCGCAACGCGCGAAGGTCTGGCGACGGGAGGGATGTCGTCGGTGGCGCCGGTGGGTGGGGTTGGCGAAGGTTGCGGCGATAGTCTGGCGCGGCGGAGCGTTCGGGATGTGGCGCTTGCGCCATGAGAGTGGATCTAGAGCGCACGACAGATCGAGGCAGCGATTTCAACCCTTGGCTTCGCCCTCTAGCGTCCGGAAGATTTCCCAGGTTTGCTTTTGCGCCCTGGGTCTGTTTCTCCGAAGCTGAGGAGCATGAAGCCTCGTCGTTCGTCCCTCGTCTCGCGTCGGCAGCAGTCGGAGCTGCGGGAGAACAATGCTCACGGGAACCGGAAGTTGTTTCTGGACGACGTGTTCGTGACGTACCTCTCGGCCTTCTTCAATCCGACGCTGCGCAGCTTGCGGACGCTCAAAGATTTCAGCCAGTCGCGTCAAGCGCAGCGCCACCTATCTCTCCGAACGGGTGTTACCTGTGTCTCCGGTCAAAACACGGAGCCGGAGGCTGAAATAGGCGCGCTAGCTATCGAGTGAACTGCACTAACTGCCGTGGTCGATGTTCTCCTCGCGATCGTCGAATGACTTGAGCCAAGCCAGCAGCCGCTGCACTTGGCCTCCTTTGATGAGGCTGATCAGCAGACCGGCCGCGAAGCAGCCGACGCCGAGGGCGAGCCAGCGTTTGCCTTTTAAGAGCATGAGCGCGTCGCTGCGGAGGAGAAGTTGCTCGAGCGCTGACGTCGTCGACGAAACCAAGCAGGCCGCGAGTGCGACGAGATTGGCGGTATGCCGCTGGCGTCGCCAGTAGCAGGCGGCGATGGCGGATAGCAGCAGTGCGACGAGCGCATTGGCGGCGGGCGTGGCGGCCGTGAAGAGAGAACGATTCAGAAACAGGGCGACCAGCGCCAAGAAGACGAAGAAACCGGGGCTGGTTTCCGCGATCCACTTGGCAAATTCGTCACGATAGAGGAGACCAAGGCAAAGGAACGTCAGCACGAAGAAGTGCCAGGGAAGGTACCCGTTGGCGAATGTGATCGGCGTGCCGTGCAGCATGATCGCCGCCCCGAGCGAGGCGTAGCCGGTGAACAAGGCAAGACGGAACGAACTGTTCAACCACCAGCCGCGACTCAGCAGGAGCAGCCCGACCGCGGCGGCGGGGAGGGGTTGCAGAGGCGCGAGCGTGTCGAGGCTTACCGTGTTCGGGCCCGCCCAGGAGAGAACAGCGAGGGTCGCGAGCAACCCGCCCTCGGCGCCGGCGACGCGGCGAAGCCAGAGATAAACGAAGTAGACGGTGATGAGCCAGCCGGCGAGTTGCAGCGGTGAGCCGACCGTCGTTTGCAGCAGCATACGGTAGAACGACTGGACGTCGCTCGTGTGGTAACCAGGCAGCGCAAAGAACAGCATGGCGATCGGCAGGCCGACGCCGATGGCGCTGCGCCACGGATTGCGGCGATGGCTCCCCTCGACCCAAAGGAGCGTCGCCGCCAAGGCGAGTGGAATGAATGCGTAGAACTGCAGCCCTGAGGAAAAGCCCTTTTCTTTCTCGAACGAAATGCCCAACGAGAAAGCCCGCAGCACGCCGCCGACGGCGAGGATGACGAACCACGACATCGGATACCAGGGCCATGGCCAAGGAGCGCTGTGGCGGCGGAGTTCAGTTCCGCGCCGGCGCACGGCGGGTATCAGCATCAGCGCTGTTGCGGCTAATAGCGTCGGCAACGCGAGGACAAGCCAGGCCATTTTGCGCTCTTGATCATCGAGCGACAGGTGGCCGAGATAAGGCGGGTAAGCGAAGAGGATCGCCATCGCCGCGTAACATGGTCCGCGGTACGTCCAGGGGAGGGGGACCTGGAGCCCGCGGATAATCAGTTCGCAGAGAGTAACGGAGAAAATGAACCCCGCGAGCAGGAACCGGGCCCCGACGTTCGAGTCGTCGAGGCAGACGCGGTCAAAACTGGCCGACATCGCGATCATCAGCAACGCGACCAGCAGGACCAGCGTGCGGGCGTCTTCCCAGACCTTGCCGTAGCGAACGATGAGAATCGCGGCCGCGGCGAGGAGCAGCATGTAGCCGACGAGCAACCGCATCAGCAGCCAGCCTTGCGTCGGGTCGAGGCCGTCGGCAAACGAAACGTGCAGGCCGTAGAGAGTCAGCAGGGCGCTGATGACGTAGAAGGGATTGTGATTGTAGAGCACGCGCCACCAATCCTGAGCAGCGGATGGTTGGGCAGGAGCGGGCAGTTGCTCGATGGATGCTTGTTCAACGGGCGCTTGTTCAACGGACATAGAAGAGCCTCCTCAGGCGGCAGCGACGCCGTCCGCGCGTATCGTCCCCCCGCGCGAGCGCTCAGCGGCGTCATGGTGATGGAAACCACGACATTGAGCCAACGTGAAGCTGTGGAGAAAGGCTGTGCCGAAGATTGTCGGTTCAGATTGGCATGCGTGTACCGACTTCGGCACTGGCAGGATGCCAGTGGCACCCAAGATCGAGCTGCACCATACGCCCTCCGAAGTGAGAGAAGATCGTCAGAACGACGTTCGGAAAAGCGGCCTCTTCTTGTTCCGTTGTTCGTTCTAAAGGGAGGAGGATCTGATGGTCAAGTTTTTTGCAACGAAATGTCTGGATTGTTGCAAATGAGATGGAAGGGTGCGCGAGCGAACAACTTGCATTGTTGTGGTCCCCTCCCCTCCAGGGGGAGGGAGCCGCAAGTGTTTATGTGTTGTGGATGTGCGCCCCCGGCGGAGTCAGAGGCTGATCGGGTGACAACGAGGTATGGCTTGGTGAACCATCGTCGATCTCCTATTGTCATTGCTGTCGCGTCGACTCACGATCTTCCTAACAAGAAGTGCTTGCTCGGCCATGCTCCGCGCCACGATTGCACGCTACCGAGCCGCCTACGCAGGGCTTCCGCGGGAAGTCTGGTGGTTGGCGGTGGCGCTCTTCGTCAATCGCTGCGGCGCGATGGTGCTGCCGTTTCTGACGCTGTACCTGACGCAAAAGCTCGGCTTCAGCAGGGCGCTCGCCGGGCGGATGGTGAGCGTTTACGGCGTTGGCGCGGTTTGCGGGGCGTATCTCGGCGGGCGGTTGGCCGAGCGATTTGGGGCGATACGGTTTCAGACAGTGTGCCTCTTTCTCGCGGCGCCGGGGTTCATGTTCTTACCGTTGTGGGAGACGTGGCCCGCGATGGCGACGAACTTGTTTCTGGTGAGTCTGATCGCCGAGGCGGTGCGGCCTGCGAACGCGGCGGCCATTACGCAGTTGACGACGCCGGCCAACCGGATGCGGGCGTTCGCGCTGCAGCGGCTGGCGGCGAACTTTGGATTTTCGTTTGGGCCGGCAATCGGCGGGTTGCTAGCGACGATCGACTTCAAGTGGCTGTTCATCGTCGACGGCTTCAGCACGATGGCGGCGGGCGGTGCGCTGCTGGCTATCTTTCGGATGCGGCACATCAAGCGGGCGGTCGACGTTCACGCGTCGACGGTTGCCGCCGCGTCGCCGCTGCGCGACCGGTTGTTCGTTGGGTTTCTACTGCTGATGCTCGCCAACATGATCGTATTCTTCCAATTCGGCTCGACCTACCCGCTGTTCCTGCACGATCACTTTGGGCTCAACACCGATTCGATCGGGTTAATGTTCGCCGTGAATACGACGGTGATTGTGCTGTTCGAGATGTTGCTCGTTGACGCGATCAAGGAGTGGCCGTTGTTGCGGACGATTGGCTGGGGGTGCCTGATTTCGTGCGTCGGGTTCGGAATGCTGCCGTTCGGCCAGTCGGCGCTGTACGCCGTCGCGGCGATGCTCGTGCTGACGATGGGCGAGATGTTGTCGCTGGCGTTGTCGACGGGGTTTGTCGCGAACCGGAGCGGCGCCGGGGGCGAGGCGAGCTACATGGGGTGGTACATGGTGATGCTGGCGACCGCGTCGGTCGCGGGGCCGGCGATTGGCTCGACGATTTACCAGGCGAACCCGAATGCGGTCTGGTACGGGGCGCTGGGAGTGGGCGTCGCGGTGTTGGCAGGATTTCAGTGGTTAGCGAGCGGCGATCAACAACCGGTTGAAGTACACGATGCGCCGCCGGAATGGGTGGAGGCGATGCCGCAGTTGGCGGAGTGAGTTGACGGCGGATGTCGGCGCAATAAAAACGGCGGCAGAGAGGTGACTCTCCGCCGCCGTTTGTTTTTTAGCCTTTTAGTACGACGGTCGGTAGCGCGCTACCGCCGATTGAGCGACATCAGCAGTTGCAGCACGTACCAGAACATGAGGATGACCGACGCGAAGAGCGCCAACGAGGCGGCAACGTGTTGGCCGATTTGGTAATGATGCAGGACATTGCTGGTGTCGTACAGAATGTAGCCAGCGCAAAAGACCAACATCGCAGCGATGAAGATGATGCCCGGATTAAAGCCGAATAAGGCGCTGCAGAGGATCACGCCCATGGCCGCAAAGCCGGCGACGATTAGCGCCGTTCGCAAGAAAGAGAAATCGGCGCCGGTGACGAAGACGACGCCCGTGAGAGCGAAGAAGATGACGCCGGTGAGGACGGCGGCGTTCATGATCAAGCCTGGCCCACCTTCACTGGTTTTTGCGAAATAAAGCAATGGCAGCGTAATGACCGCTTGAGCAACGACCTATAGGCTGAGCCCCATGTATTGCTTAGTTAGGCTGGTCGAGGACATTGCCCAAGAATTAGCGAGCCAGCTAACTCCCATGAAAGCGCCGAGAACCACCAGCCATCCCAAGCGGCCATTGCCGGTCATGAATCCGGTCATGTCGGTCGCAAGCTGCGTGTTCAGCAGCACTGCTTCAATGGCGCAGAACGCGACGACCGCCCCCAACAGGTGGAGGTAGGTCTTGCGGATGAATCCGGCCCGCGAGTCGACGTCGGCGTCGGCGGCGGTCATGCCGAAATTGCGGTAAGGATTGTTGTCCTGTGCGTAGTTCATCGCATTCTCTCCTGAATGTGGTCGTGTACGAATTGTAGACGGCGGCGATCTGACGCCTGGGCGGCGCGTGGACCGGCTCTGCCGTTTGTCCCCGAATTCTACCTCATTTTGGGGGAAACGGTGACAGCAATTATGCCGTTTGCGCGATCAGCGCCGGCCGGTCTGGTCGCGGAAGGTGCTCTCGAAGATCTTGTCGGCGTTGGCCGTTTCGAAGCCGTCGCGGCGATGTTCGCGGCGGACTTCGCCTTCGGGGAGCGTGGCGAACTGCGGCAGGACGCGGCGTTCGGCGAATTCGACGTAGGAGCCGGCGATTTGTTGCGTCGTTTCGCCGCCGGCGGCCAGGGGGAAAGTGGCGTCGACCATTTCAGCGACCGTTGAACTCTGGAGCAGCAGGCCGTCGCCGCTGATTTTGATCTCGCCGCCCGAGTTGTTGAGCTTGAAGCCGCGGGCTTTGAGGAACTCGTTGAACTTCTCCACCGTGTCGTACTCGGTGGGTAGGTTATGGACGCTCACCGTGAAGTGGTTGAGATAGTAGCGGTTGTAGATGACCCACGCGGCGTACTCGCTCTCGTCGGCGAGAGTTTGGTAGTCTTCCCACGTCGGGGTGCGCCAGAGCGGGCTGTGGAGGAATTGGTCGACCGCGGCGCCGTCGTCGAGGTTGAGCGCGTCGACCGGGTCGCTCGTCACTTCGTCGGTGTAGGAATGGATGATGCGCTTCACGTCGTCCGATAGTTCATCGACGCAGAGCTCGCTGATGAAGATTCGCGGATAGCGGGCGACCGGCGGGGCGTACCAGTAGGCGTCGAGCTTCTTGCCGTCGAAGCGAAGGAAGTCGCGCTTCGTGTAGCCGTAGTGCATGAAGATCTTTTCGAACGACGCGATGCCGAGGTGGGGAACGCCCATCGTGCGGAAGGCGATGTGGTCGTTCTCGATGCCGCCGACCGAACCGACGAGGCCGGCGGCGATCATCGCGCGGACGACGCCGTCGACGTCGGGAACTCGCTCGCGGTAACGACGCATCAGGCCATCGAGGACGAAATCGAGTGGGGCGGCGGTGGAGGGGGTGTGGATCATCGGCGGGACCTGTCGCGGTGGGAAAGTCGCATCGTTGGGGTTTTTCAGCCCCGGCCAGCGAAGCCTGTTCAACTGTTATCGATCAATTTCTTTAACCACAGAGAACGCAGAGATCACAGAGAAAAATCCAAGTGAACGGAACCTCCGTTTTTCCTCCGTGTTCTCTGTGGTGAAGTCTTTTTTTTGTGCGCATCTCAAGATGGCGTTACATAGCATCGGAGCCGGGCTGGGGAACGGAGTGGGCCTGAGGGCCTGCGCGTTCGCGAGAGCTAATCTCACGATAGCTATTATGACCGCAAAACGAGAACTGGGCAGTGGGCTAGCCGAATTACCCGCTCGGCGACCGAGCCGATCAGCAGGTGGGCCAAGCCTGTGCGGCCGTGGGAAGGCATGACAATCAGTCCCGTTCCTGCGGTTTTGGCGTAGTCGGCGATTTCGTGGCCGGGGTCGCCGAAGAGGATCTCGATCTTCACCCCCCGGTATTTGGGATCGGCGTACCGGCGGTGGATCGAGTGGAGCAGCGTCTCGGTCCGCTCGGCGTCGGTAGCGATGTAGACGACTCCAGGCTCGAACGACCCGATCGGCGGAGCGACGTGGACGGCGGTGATCTGTTCGCCCGTGGCGGCGATTTCGAGGGCGGCGTCGAGGGCCCCGTCCGCTTCCTCGGAGAAATCGATGGGGACGAGCAGTTTGGCGTTGGCGTAGCGGTTCATGGCGTTTGTCCCTTGTAGAAGAGGACAGGATCCTTCCGTGCGGTCTGGCGGCGAATCTGCCGCAAGAGGGTAGAGGAGCTTGCAATTGACGCGCCTGAGTCGGGATGACGGGCTCATTGATGGAATGGGAGACGTTTGCTCCATCAGGCGAGCCTTGGCGGATCCGCACTGTGCGTTTTTGACACATCGCGCGCCGAAACGATCAGTTCTGAGCAGCCGGCAGGGCGTGCTGCGGCTGGCGTTTGGACCCCAAGTTGAGACTATTTCTTGATGCCGGCGAAGGGGCGGCAGGCTTTCTGGCTTTGGCCCATGGCTTGCGGTGAGGAGTCGGTTGGCCCGTAAAACCATGCGGACGATTGATGCCGAGCACGCCAGATTTCCTCGAACCGCCGGCCTCCTCCCAGGTCCGATTGGTGGCGACCTTGCCTGCTGCTAGAACTAAGGAAAACGCAGGTTCCCGAGGCGAAGTAGCCGGCATGTCCGAACAAGATTTTTCGCATCGTTACGCATCGATGCAGCGATATGTCGGTTGGACCGACAGCGATGCGGCGCGAGTGGCGGCGCTGTGGCCATTGGTCGCGCCCCATGCGAAATCGCTCATTGAAGATTTTTACGCCGAGATCCAGCATCATCCCGACGCTTCGCGCGTCATTACGGGCGGGCAGGCCCAAATTGAGCGCCTGTCGCAGACGCTGCGCGAATGGCTGGCGCAACTCTTCTCCGGCGAATATGACGTTGACTACATTGCGCGGCGGTGGCGGGTCGGCTATCGGCATGTGGAGATTGGTCTGGAACAGCGGTTTACCAGTTTGGCGCTGTCGCGCTTGCGCACCGGCATTACGCAATCCTTATGTACGTCGTGGCTTGGCAAGCTGGAGGATTTGGCTGCGGGGCTTAACTCCGTCAACAAGCTGCTCGACCTCGATCACGCCTTAATCCAAGATGCCTACGAGTTTGAACATGTCCGCCGTGAGCGACAGTTTGAGCGGGAGCGCGGCGAGCGGAAATTCCGCCATTTAGTGGAGAGCGCCAGTTGCCTGATCATGATCGTCGACGCAACGCAGGCGGCTGTGTACTTCAACCCGTACGCTGAATCGGCGACTGGATATGCCGCCGGTGAGATCGAACGTGAGCCCGAACTCCTCGCCTCGATTCTGGGCAGTGAGGACGCTGAGTCTCGGCTGTCCACGGTCCTCGCGGGCGCCGGCCTTGCCGCGTATGAGACGCAGATCGAGCGGCGCGGCGGCACGCCGCGGTGGATCAACTGGACGCTGAGCCGGATCGATGGCATCGACGACGAGCCGGCCGTGTTGGCGGTCGGACACGACGTCACCGAACAGCGGCGCGCGGCGGCCCAGGTGTTGCAAGCGAACCGGCTGGCGACGATTGGCGAAATGTACGCTCGGCTCGCGCACGAAAGTCGCAACGCGCTGCAACGCATGCGCGTCTGCACGGAGATGCTGACGGATCAATTGGCCGGTTCTCCCGATGCTTCGGACCTGCTAAAGCGATCGGAGCACGCGCAGCACGACCTGCAGCAATTGCTCGATGAAGTCCGCAATTTTGCGGCGCCCATCGTGCTGGAGAAAACGGAGTGTCGGCTGCACACGCTGTGGCGCGAAGCTTGGAATCTGCTGCAAAGCGTGCGGCGCGATCGCCGGGCGGAGCTGATTGAAGTCATGCCCGCGGATAGTTGCGCGACACTGCGGCTCGATCGCTTTCGGATGGTACAGGCGTTTCGCAACATTTTTGAGAACTCGCTGGCCGCCTGCGGCGATCCGCTGAAGTCCACGGTTTCTTGCAGTGTTATCACCCGAGAGGGAACGGAGTGGATTGAGTTGACCGTCGACGACAACGGCGACGGGTTTACCGAGGCGGCGAAGGAACGGGCGTTCGAGCCATTCTTCACGACGCGCACCACCGGCACGGGATTAGGGTTGGCGATCGTGCGGCGGGTGGTCGAAGCCCACGGCGGCGAGGTCGCCGTCGCGAACGTTCCACGCGGCGGCGCAAGAATTGCAATCCTGTTGCCGGGACAGCTCCGGGTGGGTTCCGAATCGGAGGCGAACGGCGCTTCGGCCGGCCGACTCCCCTAACAACTCTTTTCTCTGAACCGGCAAGAAGATTTCCATGAGCGAGACGACCGCCAACGCCGACATCGACCTATTGCTCGTCGACGACGACCACGAACTGCGGAGCGACATCGCGCGCTACCTGAGCGGCCATGGCTACCGGGTGCAGCAATGCGCCGATGGCGAGGAGGCGCTGGCGCAGGCTGAGCGGCGGGCGTTTGACGTCGCGGTGCTCGATCTGGCAATGCCAGGGATGAGCGGACTCGAAGTGCTGCAGCGGCTGAAGGCCCGCGGCGCCGAGTGCGAAGTCGTGATGCTGACGGGCGAGGGGACGATTGAGATCGCCGTCGAGGCGATGAAGCTTGGCGCCCGGGAGTTTCTTAGCAAACCGATTAGCCTGCGGGAGCTCGATCGCCTGGTACGCAAGGCGTGCGAAACGGGACAGTTGCAGCGCGAGAATCAGCAGCTCAAGGCTGTGATCAAGCAGCAGCAACAGCGGAGGCCGAGCATGGTCGGCGAATCGTCCGCGATGCAAGAAGTCTATCGTCTCATCCAGCGGACCGGGCCAGCGAACAAGCCGATTCTCATCGAGGGAGATAGCGGCACCGGCAAGGAACTCGTCGCCCGCGCGTTGCACGAGGCGAGCCCGATTGCCGACAAGCCGTTCGTGGTGATCAACTGCGCCGCGCTGCCGGAGACGTTGCTGGAAAGCGAACTGTTCGGCCACGAAAAGGGAGCCTTCACCGGCGCCGTCGGCGCCAAGCAGGGGCTGTTTGAAGTGGCCGACGGCGGCACGTTGTTCATCGACGAAATCGGCGAACTGGCTGGTTCGCTACAGGCGAAGTTGCTCCGGGTGCTGGAAGACGGTTCGCTGCGGCGCATCGGCTCGGTGAAGGAACGGCGGGTGCGGGTGCGGTTGATCGCCGCCACCAATCGCGATATGGCGAAAGAGGTGCGCGAAGGGAGATTCCGTGAAGACCTGTTCTATCGGATCAACGTGCTCACCATCTTCTTGCCGCCGCTACGGGAACGCGAAGGGGACATCAAGCTGCTGCTGAGTCACTTCCTCGGATCGGACTGGCAGATCGACGAAGACGTGCTGCGAATTTTCGAGAACTACAGTTGGCCCGGCAACGTGCGGCAGCTGCTGAACGCGGTCGAGCGCGCCAAGATTCTGGCTGAGGATGAATGGATTCGCGCCCAGAATTTGCCCCCCGAGATCGTCAAAGGCGCCGCCGCTACGCCGGTGCTCAAAGTAGGCGGCAACGTCGATCTCGATACGGTGAACAAGCTTCACGTTGCCGATACCTACAAGCGACTCGGCGGCAACAAAGCGCGGACGGCGCGGGCGCTAGGGATCGGTCGGCGGACTCTCTACCGATTGCTGGAGAAGTACGGCATCGACTCGGGCGACGTGGCGGCGAGTTAGTGCGCCGCTTCTGCTCCAACTGAATCGTACCCTCCCAACGCCCCCGCTCCCCCCCGCGGGTTTCCCACTCGCTGTCGCCGGCTTCGGCAGGAGAGGAGCGTGGAGAGTGCGAGCAGCGCCATGACGGCGGATGAAGGCTCCGGCATGAACGCCAGTTTGAAATGGCCCATGGCGGTCGCCGCTTGTCCGCTGTTGGCGGCATAGAGCGAGTTGCCGTAGTTCAGGCGATAACCATGACCGGCTTGGAGCAGCCCATGGAGGGAACCTGCCAGGGCGTTGGCGCTGTTGCCTTGGGTTTGGCCCACAATGAACGACTCGTTCGGCTCTCCAAAGATGGATTGTTCATTGTGGAAGAGCACCGCCGAAGTCCCCAGGTCCGTGAGCGTGACCGACATTCCAACGGCTTTGGCGGTCGGATCAATCGCGTTAAAGAAACCGGACAACGCGTACGGAGTGTCGGCGGAAACAGAAAAGAAAACGACTCCTTGCGCGTTCGACCTCGAATCCAAACTCCCGTCGCGGGCGCCAACGCTTGTGATAGCGAACCCCTCTTGTCCAAAATCGTATTGAACCGCGGCGGTCGAGCGGGCGCTGGCGATCGTCAGTGCCAACGACGACGCACGGACTGAGCCGATGCTTTCGACCGAGGAGCGGCAGATTGTCGCTCTCCGGTGTCGGTGGGAACGCGGTCCACGAAATCATTACGCTGTCTTCCCCGACATTTGCACTTAACCATCCGACCCCAAACTCCCACGAGTTGTCTCTTTGCCATGTATTTCGGCTGGGCCACACCCCTCCACGGGGGGGGCTCTAACAGCCCGTTGCAAAACCCCCACTCCCCACTCCCCACTCCCCTCTCCCCACTCCCCACTCCCCACTCCCCACTCCCTCCCTCTGGCGCTAAACTCACGCGAACGAGTCACGTTGATCGAGGAGCCAAGCGATGGGGATGGGACGTCGGCCGCGAGAGCGGCCAAGC
>Ga0163144_10025213_pt1 | contig 11624 bp, 6 predicted proteins | sample OliLak19BULKMAT1_FD_123175 | JGI IMG/M metagenome (GOLD analysis project Ga0163144, IMG submission 123175) | Freshwater microbial mat bacterial communities from Lake Vanda, McMurdo Dry Valleys, Antarctica - Oligotrophic Lake LV.19.BULKMAT1 | ecosystem: Environmental > Aquatic > Freshwater > Lake... | reverse complement strand
CTTGGCGGCGGACTTGGACGCGGTCTTCTTGGCCATCGTGATTCTCCCTGAGTTGCCGGCCATGGCCGGCTCAGTTTCCAACTTCCGTCGCCCGGGCGGACTCCCCGCACCGGTTTTCCCGAGGATTCTCGGCTTGCGCCCCGCACACGCCGTAGTTTCCGCCGGAAAAACGCATCCTGACCGCCCGCACCCTCAAAATCAAGCCCCAGCAGAGATTTCCACAACGATTGCCGCGTGGTCCGAGACCCCCGACTCCCGCACCCCATGCTCGTACCGCGCCCCGCGCACCCGCCCGATCAGCCCCGCGGAGGCCAGCACATGGTCGATCCGCACCCCCCGCCCCTCGTGGCTGAACCACGAGAACTCCCGCTCCGCACACGACTTGCCCGCGCCGGCCGCCACCTCGCCTCCCTCGGGAACCTCCTGCAACTCCGCCTGGGTTCCGCCCGCGTTCGCGTGCCTCCACGCATCGCGATAGCCCACCAGCCACAGCCGCCCCATGGCCTCGGTCCCCACGCGCTGCAAGGCCGAGGCGTCTTTGAACAGGCGCTTGCCCCCCGAAACGCCGCCCTCATCCTGCCAACGCCGACCCGCGTTCAGGTCGCCGATCACCAGCGTCGCCCCCACCGCGTGCCTCCGGGCGGCCTCCAGCAGTGCCTTCCACACCGCCTGGGCCTCGCCGTCCTGGGCTTCCAGCGGCGGCACATGGGCCGCCAGCAGCGTCACATCCCCGTGTACAAGCCGCACGCCGATCAGGCGTTGCCCCACGCCCACACCCACACCCACGTCCGCCACCCGCTCGATCGCCCCGCGCGACGCCACCATCACGCCGTTGCAGCCCTCCGGCGGGTCGGTGCAGACCTGGTGCTCCCACCCGTGGTCCGCCAGCACGCCCCGCAGTTGCCCGCCCAGTGTGGTCCGGAACTCGCACAGCACGATCACGTCGGCCGACCATTCCAGCAGCGACAGCGCGATCTCGGGCGTCCGCCGCGAGCCCCCGCCGTGGAGGATGTTCCAGAAGACGATGCGCACGGGCCTCCCGCCTCAACAGAACCGACCGCGCGAGCAATCGGGCACTCACCAACCACCCGACGGGTGAATCATTCCCGAGGCCTCCGGCTAAAACTCAACACCTGCCACCCGCCAGTCCGCACCCCATCGCGGAAAGCCAGCTGACCGACCGCTCGCGAAGCCGGTTCTATCCGCCTCCACACCATACCGTTGCCCATGCCCCCCGCCCACCCCATCATCGCCGTCACCCGCACGATCCCCGGCTCGATCACCATCCAAAACGCCACTATCCGCCAGGGCACCAACGACCTGATGCCCCGCGAGCGCCTGCTCGAGCACGCCCTCGGAGCCCACGTTCTGGTCACGATGTACACCGACAAGATCGACGACGCGGCCCTCGACGCCATCGGCCCGCAACTCATGGGCGTGTGCAACTTCGCCGTGGGCGTCGACAACATCGACCTGGCCGCGTGCCAGCGCCGCAACATCAAGGTCGGCAACACGCCCGACGCCGTCACCGAGGGCACCGCCAACATGGCGCTGGCCCTCCTGCTCGCCTCCGCACGCCGGCTCGTTGAGGGCGACCGCTTCGCCCGCACCGGCGCGTGGCAGAAGCGTGGCCCCATGGGCATGGCCGAGTTCATGGGCCTGGACATCTGCGGCAAACTGCTGCTCATCGTCGGGGCAGGCCGCATCGGGTACGCCACCGCCAGCCGAGCCATGGCGTTCGGCATGCGCGTCGGATACGTCGCCCGCAATCGTCACACGGAGTTCGAGCTGGCTCCGCTGGCCGCAAGGCGGTACGAACTCGACGAGGGCATGGCCGTCGCCGACGTGGTCTCACTCCACACCCCGCTCACCCCGGACACCCACCACCTCATCAACGCACGCCGTCTCGGGCTGCTCAAGCCCACGGCCATCCTCATCAACACCGCCCGCGGCCCGATCATCGACGAATCGGCCCTGGTTGAGCACCTGCGCGCCCGAAAGATCTGGGGGGCGGGGCTGGATGTATTCGAGAAAGAACCCGCGCTGGCGCAGGGGCTGGCCGAACTCGACAACGTCGTGATGACCCCGCACCTGGGCAGCGCGGAGCAACGCTGGCGCGAACTCATGGCGCAGATGGTGCAGGAGAACTGCGTCGCGATTCTCGACGGGCGCGACCCGCCGCACGCGGTGTAGCCGCTCGGGGGGCAACAGAAGCGTCCGCGCGAGCGGTCGGGCACCTGCCGACCAGTTGTGGCGTCCGGGATCGCCCGGCGCGTGAGCGGGCGGGGCCGGCGGCGAGTCCCGACGCCTCAGACCGCACGCGGTTGCCCGATCGCTCGCGCGATCGGCTCGGTTGACGTGGGCCCGCGCCTACTTCCCTCGATTCACCCCCGGCACCCACAACACATCCCCGCTTCCCATCCCGTTAGCCGCCCGCGACAGGACGAACAGCAGGTCGCTCAGGCGATTCAGATACCGCACGCACTCGCCCGTGGTGGTCGCCGCCTCCGCCTCGCGCAGGGCCGTGCACACCCGCTCGGCCCGCCTCGTCACCGTCCGCGCCACATGCAGCGACGCCGCCAGCCCGCTCCCCCCCGGCAGCACAAAGGACCGCAGGCTCGCCATGTGGTCGTTGAACTCGTCGATCATCGGCTCCAGCCGATCGGTCTGCGACGCCTTGACCCGCAGTTTCTCATCCGCCTTCTCGCCCGCGTCAAACGGAATACACAGGTCGGCCCCCACGTCGAACATGTCGTGCTGGATCGAGCACAACATCCACGCGATGCGCCGTGCCGTCGCGACGCTGTCGGTTGACACGTTCCCGGGCAGGTTTGCCCCGGGCGCAACCGCCGCCCCCCCACCTCCCACAACCCGATCGGCCTCGACAATCGCCACCCCGATCGCTGCGTTGGCCTCGTCCACCGTGCCGTACGCTTCGACCCGCAGCGCGTGCTTGGGCACGCGAGAGCCGTCGCCCAGCCCGGTGGTGCCGTCGTCGCCGGTGCGTGTGTAGATCCTGTTCAACTTGACCATGCGTCGGCCTTTTCTGGCATGATGGGCCGCAGGAGCACGGATGCACATCCTGACCAGCCCCAGCACCCCCGACGATAGCCCGCCCGCGCCCCCGCCCCACTGGGCGCTCGAGCGCGGCGTGCGACGCGCCTGGCGCCCGCGCGTCGCCTCAACCTCCGCAGATTCCAACGGCTGCCTTGTCGATCGTGTCCTCTCGGTCCGCGGGCTGGACTCTGCCGGAGCGCCCGACTTCCTCGCACCCTCGCTCAAGCACCTGCACGACCCGAGCCTGCTCCCGGGCATCGACCGCGCCGCCGCTCGCATCCTCGACGCCGCCGCCGCTCGCCACCCCATCGCCATCTTCGGCGACTACGACGTCGACGGCATCACCGCCACCGCCATCCTCTACCACACCCTCCGCCTGCTCGCCCCCGAAGCCGACATTCGCACCTACGTCCCTCACCGCCTCGACGAGGGCTACGGCCTCTCCACCGAAGCCCTGCTGCAACTCGCCTCCGAGGGCGTCAAACTCGTCGTCTCGGTGGATTGCGGCATCACCGCCTGCGAGCCCGCACGAACCGCCAAACACGCCGGGCTCGACCTCATCATCACCGACCACCACACCCCGCCGTCGTGCGCGGCCCAACTCCCCGACGCCTACGCCATCGTCCATCCGCGCCTTCCAACCGAACCACCCGCCTCCCACACCCCCTACCCCTTCGGCGACCTCTGCGGCGCGGGGGTCGCCTACAAACTCGCCTGGCGTCTGTGCACCAAGGCCGCCGGCACCCCCAAGGTCGCCCCGCCCGTCCGCCAGCACCTGATCGACATGCTCGTCCCCGCCGCGCTGGGCGTCATCGCCGATGTCGTCCCTCTGCTGGGCGAGAACCGAATCATCGCCCGCCACGGCCTGGCCCTGATGAAACAGTCGTCCATCGAGGGCCTCCGCGCCCTGATCGACGCCTCGCGACTCGGCGGCGACAAGATCGACGCCGAGGACGTGGGCTTCCGCCTCGCCCCGCGCCTCAACGCCGCTGGCCGCATGGGCCACGCACGCGAGGCACTCGAACTGCTCACCACCGCGACCGGCCCGCGAGCCCAGGAGATCGCCCGCTCGCTCTCCAAACTCAACGACCAGCGCCGCACCGCCGAGCGCCAGATCGCCGACTCCGCCTCCGAGCGCGCCGTGGCCGAGGGCATGGCCCAGGGCGATGGGCGCATCATCGTGCTGGCCGACGCGACCTGGCACCGCGGCGTCGTGGGCATCGCGTGCTCGCGCCTCGTGGACAAGTTCGGCCGCCCCACCATCCTGCTCCAGCGCGAGGGCGACCTCTGCACCGGCTCAGCCCGCTCCATCGACGCCTACGACCTGCACGCCGCGCTGGATTCCTGCTCCGACCTGCTCGAAAAATTCGGCGGGCACGCCATGGCCGCCGGGCTGAGCGTCCGCGTCGATCGCCTCGCGCAGCTGGGCGAGCGCCTGCAGGCCCACGCCGCCGCCCGCCTCACCGAGGGCGACCTGGTCCCCAGCATCCACTACGACGCCCACGCGCGGCTTCACGAACTCACGCTTGACGCGATGTCGGCCCTCGCCAGCCTCGGGCCGTTCGGTGCGGGAAACCCGCGCGTCCGCCTCGTGCTTCGCGGCGTTCGCCTCTCGCAGCCGGTCCGAACCCTGGGCAGCTCGGGCGAGCACATCGCCCTGCATGCCCAGCAGGACGGGCGGGCCGTCCGGCTGGTCGGCTGGAACCTGGCCCAGCACGCCCAGGGGCTGCGGGCGGGGCAGTTGTTTGATGCGGTGGTCGAGCCCAAGATCTCGACGTGGTCAGGACCGGCGGCGATCGAGCCCGAGGTTGTTGACTTTAGCCGTACGTTGTCCTAATATAGAGCCGGGTCAGCGGAGTCGAGCGGTCCGGTTAGGGCGGTGCCCGCCCCCCGTCGGTCGATCTGGCTGTTGATTGCAAAAACCCGTGGGACCTCGATTCTGAATCGCACCGCGGGCTCCGCCTGCCCGCGGCTGACGCTCCGCCACCCGCCTCCACGAACAAGCCGCGGGCTCACGCCGCGCGGCTCATCATCGCTTCCCGGTGTGCCATCCGGCCCGGGCGACCCGCGCTCAGTTCTCCGGCGCCGCCGCCTGCGTCATCAGCCCGGACAACGCCGATTCCACCATCTCGTTGCCCGGCTCGATCCGCTGAGCGATCCGCAGCTCGCGGATGGCCAGGTCCGTCCGCCCCGCGTCCACCAGCACCAGCGCCTGCATCACGCGGATGGAGATATCCTCCGGGGCCGCATCCAGGGCATCATCCAGGCTGGTCAGGGCGCCCGTGAAGTCGCCCATGCGCCGCTGCCACATCGCCCGCAGGATGTACCCCTCGCTGCGATACGGCGCCAGCCCGACGATCCGGTTGGCGGCCTCCCGCACGCGCCCCAGGTCCCGCAGTTCGAGCGACACCTGCCCCAGCAGCACCCACGCCTGCACGTCGTTGGAACCGTCGGCCGAGGTGAGCTTCACCAGGATCTCCCGCGCCTCGACGGGGCGGTTGAGCTGCTGCAGGCACTGCACGCGCAGGTGCATCAGGTCGCGCCGATCCTCGTTTTCCATCTTCCGAAGCAGCGACGCCAGGTAGAAGTCCGCCTCCGAGTAGTTCTCGACCTGCATGAGAGCCCCCACGAGGTCCTCGGTGGCCGACTGGTCCTCGGGCGCCAGCACGCGGGCCTGCCCGAAGCGGTTGGCCGCCTCGGTCGCGTCGCCCCGCATCATCGCCATGTGCCCCAGCAGCTGCTGCACCCCCGCGTCCAGGCGGAACGTCTGCTCGCGCTCGAGCAGGAACGCCGCCGCGTCGTCGCTGTCGCCCATGTCGATCATCGTCTCGGCCGCCGCCAGCGCGAACTGCGGGTTGGCCGGCGACATCTCCGCCGCCTTCAGGTACTGCGCCAGCGCCAGGTCACGGTTCTGCACCCGCTCGTTGATCACGCCCTGGTAGTACTGGGCGTCGACATTCGTCGGCGCCAGCTCGGCCGCCCGCACGAACGACTCGAGCGCGGGCGCCAGCATGTTCCGCTCCGACAGGATCCGCCCCCGCAGCACGTGGCTCCGCGCCACCCGGTCGTTGAGCGCGATCGACGCCTCGATCTTCACCAGCGCCTTCTCCGTATCACCGGCCAGGAACGCCTGCTCGGCCATCTGGAACTCGTTGGCCGACTTCAGGTCGTCCATCCGCTGCTCCGCCGCGTTCAGGTGGTCGCCCGTGTACTTCCCGTGCCCCTGGCACCCGCCGACGGCGGCGATCAGGCACGATGCAAGCAAACCCGTGGCGGCGGCGGCGCGCGTCTTCATGGCATCATCTCCGTGAGGAACCAAACTCAAAGACGAACTCGCCGGCGGCCTTCCACTTCTGGAGGGTCCCGCCGGCGATGCGGTCGGAACAGTCTGCGCTATCGGTCGCTTTGCATCACGGGTTTCCAGACGTGCTGGATTCCTGGACCTCCGCCAGCGAGCCGGGCTGATTCTGCGCGGGGTTCGGCGAGATGGTCTGGCGCCCCTTGGACCCGAAGATCCAAGCCAGGCGTCCGTACACGCTCGTGGGCGTCGACTGGGCCGAGTTGGTCTGCGCGATCGGGTAGAACCCGTTGGCGTCCGGCTGCACGCTGGGCAGCGTGCTCGCCTGCATCGCCTGGGCCGGCAGGAATGGGAACATCGGAACGCCGCCCGTCGGGACGGCGCTGGTCCGGGCCGCCGGCTGGCTGCTGGTCGCCGCGCCGGTGCCATTTGTGGTGGTGCTGTTCGTGGTGGTGTTGCTGGTCGTGGTGGAGGTATTGGCGTTGGAGGCGGTCTGCGAGGCGGCGCTCACGGGCTGGCTCGGGGTCATCGTCGAGGCCACGGACTGCGACGGGGTCGAGGTCGTGGTCCGGGCCGTGGGCTGGCCAGTGGACTGACCAGTGGTCTGGCCAGTGGACTGACCAGTGGTCTGGCCGGTGGTCTGGGCCGTGCTCCGACCCGTGGTCTGAGACGGGCTGTTCGCGTTGGTCTGGCCCTGGGTCGAGCCCGTGGGCTGGTTGGTCATGGCGTTGGACCACGAGTAGTCGTTGCGGCTGGTGTTGTTCGAGCCGTTGTTGCGGAAGGACTGCCCGTTGAAGACCTGGCCGTTCACGCTCTCGTCGCCGTCATTGAACTCGTTGCTGCCTTCGAACTCGTGGTTCTCGAAGTCTCCGTTCGTCGCGTCGTTGTTGTTGGCGTCGTTGCTGTTGAACCCGTTGCCCGAGCCGAACCGGTCGTTGTTCAGCCCGTTCTCGAACCCGTCGTTGCCCGAGTCCGTGTTCACGCCCGTGACGGTGGTCGCCGGGATGCTGTTCAGGTTCTCCCAGCGGTCGTCCGCACGCACCAGGCTGGTGAACTCGGCCAGCGCCTCCTGACGCGCCGACCGGATGCGGTTGTCAACCTCGTGGTTCACGATGTCATCGAGCATGCTGCCCGAAGGACTCACGGTGGGCTCGGAGAGCAGGCGCTCCCGCAGGCGGATCGCGTCGGGCATGTTTGGCCTGAGGTGCAGCGCGCACCGCACGTTGTAGAGCGCGCCGTCCATGTCGCCCTCGGCCGCCAGCTTCTCGGCCCGGATCAGCATCTGGCCCGCCCGGCGCTCGCGGCTCCACGGAAGGAGCCCCTCGCGGGAGCCGATCCGCACGCGCTCCACATAGTCCATGCCGCGCCGGCCCTGGTCGATCAGCGTCTCGTCGTTCATGATCGTGGTCTTGATCATGAAGATCACCTCGGAGCGATCCGTCGAGTCGTTGTGCCCGCGGAAGGGCGTGCCCACGATCGGGATGTCGCCCAGGAACGGGATCTGGCGGCGACCCGCGAGGGTGCTCTCGGTGAACAGGCCGCCCAGCACGATGGTCTGCCCGTCGCGCACCGTCACGTTGGTCACGATCTCGCTGGTGTCCTCGTCGGGAATCGTCACGGGGCTGCCGTTGCTGTCGGTGACCGTCCGGAGGATCGGGCGCGAGACCTCGGGGCGGAGTTCCATGCGGATCTCGCCGTGCTGCGTGATCCACGGGCGGAACGAGAGCTGGGTGCCGGTGTCCAGGAACTCGACGCTCTGCTGCGTGCTGGTGTCCGTGGTCGTGGTCTGGAGGTAGCCGATCCGGCGTCCGACCTGCACGCGCCCCTGCTGGCGGTTCAGGCACAGGATCTTGGGGTTGGACACGACCGTGGTGTCCGTCACCTCGTCCAGGAACCGCATGAACACCGCCACGTCGTTGTCGATGATGCCGATCTTGAGCCCGCCAGCCTGGTTGGTCTGGCCGACCGTCGAAGACAGCCCACGCCCCTCGCCGTCGCTGGGCACCGCGCCGTCGTCGCCGCCGATGCCGTTGATCATGTTGTTCACGCCGTTGAGCGGCCCGCCGATGAACTCCGAGAAGTCAAGGTCGCCGATCAGCGAGAAGTCCACGCCGAACGCGTTCTCCTCCTTCAGCGTCGCCTGCAGGATCGTCGCCTCCACCAGCACCTGCTGCGGGCGGGTGTCGATCTGGGCGACCAGAGCCTCGATCTCCGCGACATGGTCCTCGAAGTCGAACACGATCATCATCGCGTTGCCCGCGTACATGTCGGCGCCCGAGGGCGTCTCCTCATTGATCGTGAAGTCCTCGGTCCGCCCGTTGGTCCGGATCTCACCCACGTCCGAGAGCAAGGGGCTGACGTACTCGGCCGCGTCCACCGCCGAGAGGTAGCTCAGGTGGATGATCTTGGCGACCGGGAGCCGGCTCTCGGCCGCGATCTTGGCGATCTCCTCGGTCGTCATGACGTAGATCATGTTGCCCTGCTCGACGTAGCCATACCCATATGTGTGGAGCACGGCGTCGAGCGCCTCGTAGAACGTCACGCCATACAGGTTCGCCGTCACGCTCGCGTTGACGTTCGGCCCGGCGATGATGCTCTTCTGGCTCTGCAGCGACAGCAGCTGGAGCACGTTGGCCAGGTCCTCATCACGCACGTGCAGCTCGACGGTGAGGTTATCGTCCACCGTCACCTCGCCGGAGCGATCAATGGACGAGGGCGGGGTCTGCGTCTGGAACCCGCGGCTGCCGCCCGAGCGCGTGGCGCCCGGCTGGCCCAGCGCGGTGCTCGTGCCGGCGACCAGAGCGAGCAGGAAGGCCGCGGACCTCAGCGTCCGCGAGGCCGTGCCAGAGGTCCGATTCTTCAGCGTCTGCATGGTCGCGTGTCCTTGGTTCACGGGGTGAGTGGCCTGTCGCTGGGCCCGCGTCGGGCTTCCCCCGCGCACACAATGCGCGAACACGGGGAGACGCGGCAATCCGCGGCACTTGTGTCGTCCACTACCGCCCGTGACTTTCGGAGGTGCCCCCAGTTTCCCCCGCCTCCCCCCACCCCCACACCCCTCACAACCGCCCCAGCCTGTCATCCGTTCCGGACCATCACCCGATGCGGGGGGTGTCCACACCCGTTCCGTAGCAGATGAGGGGGCGGGGCTTTCCAGCCCCGCCCCAAGGCGGCCACACCCACGGACGCCCCGCGATCACCGCCGGGCACCGTGGCGCCGAGTTGAGTCACCATGATTCGGCGAGTTGCCGCCGAGTCGCGACGGGCTGGAAACCTCGATCCCCTCGGCCCTGGGTGTGCACCCCCAACACCCCCCACGAACCCCCCCACCCCACCCCGCGTAGACTTTCAAGCAACTCTGAAACTCGAATCCCCACCAACACCTCCGACGAACCCCGACACGCACCCCAAGGCCACTCCCAAGGACGGGGACCACCATGCCCACTGCGGCCCACCCAATGCCCACCCCCGCCCACAACCCCACTCCCAACGCCGCGACACCCCTGCTGGCCTCCATCAAGTCACCCACCGACCTCAAGGCGCTACCCATCACGCGCCTGCCCGAACTCGCCAGCGAGATGCGCCGGGCCATCTGCGACCAGGTCTCCCGTTCCGGCGGGCACCTGGCCCCCAACCTGGGCGTCGTCGAACTCACCATTGCCCTCCACTACGTCTTTGACTTCTCGCCCGAACCCCACGCGCCGGCTTCCGGCGCGAGCGCCGCCCCCACCGGCGGCGACCGCCTCCTCTTCGACGTCGGCCACCAGTGCTATCCCCACAAACTGCTCACCGGTCGTCAACATCTTCTCCCCGCCCTCCGCACCCGCGCCGGCATGTCGGGCTTCCCCGAGCCCAACGAATCCCCCTACGACCTCTTCCGCGTCGGGCACGCCGGCACCGCCATCTCCACCGCCGTCGGCATGGCTCGCGGCGACACCCTCCGCTGCGACGCCTTCCACTCCAGGGACAACCCCTCGGGCCGTCGCGTCGTCTCCCTGATCGGAGACGCCTCCATCGTCAACGGCGTCGCCATGGAAGGCCTCAATAACGCCGGCACCCTGAAGCGCCAGTTCCTGGTTGTCCTCAACGACAACGGCATGTCCATCTCCAAGCCCCAGGGCGCCGTCAGCCAGTACTTCGACCGCGTACGACTCTCCCATCTCTACGGCGACCTCAAGAAGGGCGCCAAGAAAGTCCTCAACAAACTCCCCGGCGGCTCGCTCATCCATGAGGCCTACCACCTCGCGGGCGAGGCCACAAAGGCCATGATCGCCGAGGGGGCCTGGTTCGAGCACTTCGGCCTGCTCACCGTCGGCCCCATCGACGGCCACGACTTACCCACCCTGATCGAGTTCCTGGCCGAGGCCCGCGACTTCGACCGCCCCATGGTCCTGCACGTCAAGACCGTCAAGGGCAAGGGTTACGCCTTCGCCGAGCAGGACGCCTCCAAGTTCCACTCGCCGCCCGCGTTCAACACGCCCGACACGCAGGTCCGCGACACCGGCACCGGCGCGGGCTTTGGCTCCGCGACCGGCGCAACGCCCGATGGTCTGGTCGCCGAGGGTTGCCGGGTCGAACTCAAGACCGAAGGCCGCTCGTTCACCACCGCCTTCGGCGACATCATGCACGACATGATGACCCGGGACGATCGCGTGGTGGCCGCCACCGCCGCCATGCCCGACGGCACCGGCCTGACCCGCATCCTCACCGACTTCCCCGAGCGGGCCTGGGACACCGGCATCTGCGAGTCTCACGCGCTGGACATGATGGCGGGCCTGGCCAAAACCGGCTTCCGACCCTTCCTGGCCGTCTACTCGACATTCCTGCAGCGCGCCTTCGACCAGGCCTTCCAGGAAGCCTCCCTCCAGGGCCTGCCCGTCCGCCTCTGCCTCGACCGCGCGGGCCTCGTCGGCGGCGACGGCTCGGTCCACCACGGCTTCTGCGATGTCTCCCTGCTGAGGACGCTGCCCGGCGCGTGCCTCATGGCCGCCATCGATGAGCCATCGCTCCGCGCCTGCCTCCAGTTCATGCGCACGTTCGATGATGGGCTCTCAGCCGTCCGCTACCCGCGCGATGTCGTCTCGACGATGCTCTCCGGCACCGACTGCCCGGCCTTCGAACTCGGCAAGGCCCGCTGCCTCACCCCAGACTTCGACTGGCTCCTGGGTGCCACCGATCCCCGTGCCACCGATCCCCGTGCCACCCATCGCGGCTCGGAGCGATCGGTGCGTCCAACCCACGACGCAACTCCGCCCCCCGGCCTCCCCGGCCT
>Ga0163144_10025209_pt1 | contig 11625 bp, 6 predicted proteins | sample OliLak19BULKMAT1_FD_123175 | JGI IMG/M metagenome (GOLD analysis project Ga0163144, IMG submission 123175) | Freshwater microbial mat bacterial communities from Lake Vanda, McMurdo Dry Valleys, Antarctica - Oligotrophic Lake LV.19.BULKMAT1 | ecosystem: Environmental > Aquatic > Freshwater > Lake... | reverse complement strand
TCGGGGTCGAGTACAATGGGGATCTGGGCCGCGCCGAGCACGAGCGGCAGGATCGTGCCGCGCTGGCGACCGAGGTCGATCGGCTCGGCGCACCAGGCGGCGACCTGCGGATCCAGGGCGATGATCACCAGCGTGACCGGACAGCCGAGGCGCGCGCGCAGGCCCGCGAGGAACGCGGCGGGCTCGAGGCCCGCGGCGGCAAGGAGCTCCGGCGCCAGCAGCTGCTCGAGCGCGGCTCGCGGCGGCGCGGCGGACAGCCCGCCCGCGTCGACGACCACCCAGCGGGTGCGCCAGTGCTGCCACACGAGGTTGCCGCGCGAAAGGTCGGCGCTCACGCCGCCCTGGAGGAGCTTGGCGGCTAGCTCGGGCCAGCCCTGGGCCTGCGAGCGCGAGAACGCGCCGCGCTCGAGGATCTGGGCCGCGGTGTCGCCCTCGATGAGCTCCTTGACGAGCACGCGCCCGTCGGCGCTTTCGGCGACGAGCTTGGCCACGGGCAGGTCCGAGCCCGCGACCCTGCGCAAGATCGCGGCCTCCTCGCGCGCCCCGGGCACCGCCCGTGCGCCGGGATGCAGGAGCTTGATCGCGTAGTTCTTGTCGCCGGAGACCCACACCCTCGACGTGCCGCCGTCGCCCGCGACCTTGTCGAGCGTCGTCTTGACCTTGCCCACGCGCACGACGTCGCCGGCCTTGCCCGGCCACGCGGGCGCGGCCTCGCCGATCGCCAGAAGGTTCTTGACCGCGCCCCACACGCCCCCTTGATCGAACAGGGCGCGGCCGGCGTCCGGCCCGGCCTCGGGCGAAGCGGCCGCCGCCTGGGCGGAGGCGGCCGGCTTGGGCGCCTCGGCGAGGGCGCGCGGCGCGGCGGCCAGCGCGGAGGCCGGCAAAGCGGGAAGGGCCGCCGACACTCGCGCGGCGGCGGCGACCGGCCCGGCGACGGGCGCGGGGGCCGCCGCGGCGGCCGCGCTCAGCGTCGGCGAGCCCGCCGAGGCCAAGGAAGGCACGGTCAGCTGGATGGGGAGGGGCGCCGTTAACGACGCCCCGATCGCGCCGGTCTGCTGCCCCGTCTGGAATTCCCCGGAAATCGGCCCTTGAACCTGGCCGGCCCGCAGAGGGGCCGCCAGAGCGGCTAAAAGGAGTGCGCTGAGGTAGCCGAAGGTCACGACGCCACTATAACAGGAGTAGGAAAGACGCGCCAGGGGCGTGACGTCAGGGTTTTGCGACCAGGGCCTTCATTTGGCGCATATACCCGATCATGGCGGCCAGGTGTTTATAAGGAACGCGCACGCCTTTCTTGGACCAGCCCTTGTATTCGGCCTCCTCGACCCACTCGCGAAGGTCGATGCCGACGGTATCCTTATAAAGGGTGATGCGCACGACGAGCTCGACGCCCATCTTGCGGGGCACGCGGACGAGCTCGCGGTCCTCGGCGGCGTCCGGCTCGGCCGGGAGCTTCTCGAGCGCGGGGAGCGCCTCGTCGAGCACGCGCGCGTTCAAGGTCACCCCCGCCTTCGTGGGCCCGGAATACGCGTCGCCGATCACGAACGTGCGAATCGAGCCGTAGCGGTGCCCCTTGAACTCGTCCACGTAGAACTTGAGCTCGCTGCTTTCGCTGAGCGGGAGGGCTCCGAGCTCCTTGAGCGGCTTGAATTCCTTGGCGTCGGCCATGATGCCCATCCTAGCAAAGGCCCCACCTTGACAGAAATCCGTGACGGGCCTATCCTAGGCGCTCATGGAGCCAAACGAGGACCTGCGGGCCGAGCTTCGCGCGTTGAGCATCGAGGTCCGCTCCCTCCGCGACGAGGTGGAAAGGCTCAAAGGCAAGCCCGCCGCAGCACCTCCCTCGAAGATCGAAGCCGTCCGGGTTAAGCCCGCGCCGCCTCCCGCGGTCCCGCCGGCCCCCGTCGTCGATCTGGCCGTCAAGGCGGCCTCGGCCCCGCTTCGCCTCGCCCCGGTCGCGCCGCGAGACTACTCGAAAGCCTTCACCGAGAAGTTCATCGGTGAGAAGCTGCTCCAATACGTCGGCGCGCTCATTCTCAGCCTCGGCGTCATCTTCTTCCTGATCTGGCGCGCCCAGCACACGAGCCCCGGCGAGCGCGCGCTGATGGCCGCCGCCGTGGGAGCGGCTTTGGTCGGCTTGGGCGTGTACGTGCGGTCCCGGCCGCCCTACCAGAACCTGTCGGGCGCGCTGCTGGGCGCCGGCTGGTCGGTCCTTTATATCACGGCCTACGCCATCCATCACTTCGAGCCTGTGAAGATCGTAGAGTCTCCGCATACGGCGCTCTTGGTCCTGCTCGCCGCCGCTGGCGGCATGGTCTCGCATGCGCTGCTGACGGGATCGCGCCCTTTCCGGCTCTACGCCTTCGGCCTCGTTCATTTCCTGCTGCTGTTCTGCGCCGCCGACGTGGCGTCCTTCGATCTGTTTCTGCTTCTGCTCGCCGCCTCCGCGGCGATTGCCGTCGAGTCGGGCGAGGCCGATGTCTTGATTCCGGCGCTGCTCGGCTTTCACGCGAACTTCCTTCCTGTTTATTTCCGCACGATCGGCCTCGCCCCGGCGGAACGCACGGCGGCCAACTTCGCCCAGCCCTTCGGCTGGCTCGCGGGGGGATTTCTGATCGTCGCGCTGATGCCTTTCATTCCCCGCACCCGCGCGCGGCTTTGGACCGACGCTCAGAAAACATGGCTCGACGCGGCGCTGAGCCTGAACGCGGCGCTGTTCGCCGTGGTTGCGGGCTCGCTGGGCCGCGTGTACTTCGGCTCCTCGAGCCTTCAGCGCGCGGGTGCCCTCTCATCGCTGTTGCTAATTCCCGCGATCGGGCATCTAAAGATCCTCGGGCGCAAGGCGTCCGCCGTGAGCCTGGGCGGGGCCCTGCCCCTGGCGCTGATGGCCGCGGCCGTCTTCGAGATGCCGGACCCGATGTGGAAGCTCGTCGCCTGGGTCGGCGTGTCGACGGGCTGGGTGTTCATCGGCCTGCTGCTCAACCAGCCGGTGTGGCGCGTGGCCGGGCTGTGCATGGCGCTGCTGACCTTCATGTTCTACACCGAGGTCGCACGCCGCGGGGAGGACGCTCGTCGCGCCGCGGCGATGGCGCTGTTCGTGTTCTCCGGCCTTTCCTATTTCTTCTCCCGGTTCCACCGCCTCTGGCTTTCCGATCCCGAGGAATGGGAGAGGCCCGTCACTGAGTATTGGCTGTATATCGGCACGGCGGCGCTCGTACTGGGGCTGTGGGGCGCGCTCGACGCGGCCCCGTTCCTCTGCTGCCTCGTGGCTCTATCGATCACGGGCGAGCTTCTCGCCGTCCGCCTCGGACGCGTGCACCTGTGGGTGCAGGCCGCGGCGCTCGAGCTCGGCTTCGGGTTCTACTCGTTCTTCGTAGATTATGGGTCCGCGGCGTCCGGGATCATGGTGTCGCAGCGTCTCCTCGTAAGCGCGGTGGTGATCGGCGCCTACTTGTACCTGCTCTTCGCCGATCCGATGGACGACGAGCTCACCAATCGCTGGAAGCCTTTCTCCCGCGAGGAGCAGCGGCGCGCGATTTCCTGGATGCTGCTAGCGGTCGCGGCGTTCGTCGTCTACCGGGAGTTCGACGGGCGCGCGCGCCTGCCGATCTGGGCCCTCACGTCCCTCGGGCTGTTCTGGCTCGGGAGGACCCATAAGAAAGCCGACTTCCGCGCGCAGTCGATGCTGCTCGCGGCCGGCACGGGGTTCGAGGCCTTCGTGTCCTATCTCACCGCGCCGCCGGCATTGCTCCAGGAAGCGACCGTTCCCGCCGCCGCGCTGTTCTGGACGTCGATCGTGGCGCTGCTCGGGGGCCTGTCGTTCGCGAAATCGGGAGACGCCGACAACGATGATCAGGCCGCGACGTTGTTCGCCGTGCTGGCGCTCGTTCTCGGCGCCGCGTACTTCGCCAAGGAGCTCAATCGTGTGCAGCTCACGATGGCGTGGACCGGCCTTGGTATCGCCTTCCTGGCCGGCGGGATAACGCTCGGCTGGCGCGAGCTTCGCCTGCCGGGCCTCGGGTTGCTGGGCCTCTGCGTCGTCAAGGCGCTGTTGTCTGACACCGCAAATCTTCCCCTGCCCCACCGCGTGGCGAGCCTCGTGGCCCTGGGCGTCGTGCTGATCTTCGCGTCGAGCCTCTACAACCGAGCGGGCTCGAGCCAGTGAAGACGTTCGCGCCGATCCTGGTCGTCGGCCTCGCCTTGTCGGCGGCGTTCGTCGTGAGCCGGGGGAGCCGCAGCCGCGAGAGCCTTCTGCCCGTCTCGCGCGCCGTCGCCGAGCACGCGAAGGGTCTCGACCGGGGTTCCGCCGTCGTGTTCCCGCTCTCAGCCGACGAGGAGCGCGCGTTCGGCCAGAAGCTCGCCGACGGGCTTCAAAGCTCCCAGCCCGCCCCCGGGACGATCGAGGCGTCGCGCGCGGCGCTATGGAGGGAGCTCGGCCAGGACGCGGCGTCGTCGCCGCTCGTCCAGCGCTTTCGCGGCCGCTACGAGTTCCGGACCACTATCGAGGGCGGCATCAACGCGTTCGCCGTCCCCGGCGGCTTCGTCTACGCGACGGCCGGGCTGCTCTCGCGGCTCGCCGCCGACCCGGACGCCCTCTTATTCGTGCTCGGCCACGAGATCGGCCACATCGAGCTCGGCCATTGCGCCGACGCGTACCGCCTGCGCACAGGCGCCAAGGACCCGCTTCGCGCCGTGCTCGGCGCGGCGATTCTGCTGCCGCGCCTGCTCGCCTCGCTGCACTTCTCGCCGACCCAGGAGCTCGAGGCCGACGCCTACGCCGCGCGGCTGCTGCGCTCGCGGCGCCGCGATCCGGCCGCGGGGATGCGCGTCTTCGACGCGCTCGGCCTGACCGCCGATACGGCGGTCAAGCGCGGCCCGGGCGAGGTCGTCGTCGAGGGGCTCACCGACTATTTCCGCACCCATCCCGGCTCCTGGGAACGCCGCGCCGCGCTCGAGCGCGAGGCGGCCGCTCGATGAGCGCGAGCCCCTCCACGACGGGCTTCCGCGCTTTCCTCGCCGCGCAGGCCACGGGTGCGTTCAACGACAACGCCTTCAAGTCCTTCGTCGTGCTCTCGGTCGTCGCGGCCGATCCCGCGGGCGCGTCCAAGTTCATCGCGCTGGCCGGCGGCGCGTTCATTCTGCCCTTCCTGCTCTTCTCGACGCTCGCGGGCGACGTCGCCGACCGCTGGCCGAAGGCGCGTCTCGTCTCGCTGTTCAAGGCGATCGAGGTCGGGCTCCTGCTGCTGGCCATCCCGGCCTTGGCCGCGCGCAGCATGCCCGCGCTGCTGGTCCTCGTATTCCTGATGGGCGTGCATTCCGCGTTCTTCGGCCCCGTGAAGTTCTCGATCCTGCCCGAGCTCGTCCCGGACGCCGAGCTGTCCAACGCGAACGGCCTCGTGCAGATGACGAGCTTCGCGTCGATCATCCTAGGAACCGCCGCCGCCGCCGAGCTCGTCGTCCGCCTGCGCGACCGCCCCGGCGCCGCGGCCGGCCTCCTCGCGGCCGTCGCGGCGGCGGGCTTCCTCTCATCGTTGCTCATCCCCGCGTCGAAGGCCGCGCGGCCCGAGGCGGCGCTCTCTCTCGATCCGTTCACGAGCACGGCCGCGAACCTCCGGCATCTCGCCGCGATGTCGAACGTGAACCTCGCGACCTACGCCGCGGCCTTCTTCTGGTTCGTCGGCGCCCTGTTTCAGATGAACCTGCTCATCTACGGCACGCGCCTGATGGGCCTCGACGAGGCCTCCTGCGGCCGCTTTCAGGTCGTGCTGGCCCTCGGCATCGGCCTGGGCTCCTTCATCGCGGGCCGGCTCTCGCGGGGCCGCGTCGAGCTGGGCCTCGTGCCGCTCGGGGCCCTCGGCCTCGTGCTCTTCGGCGCGGACCTCGGGTTCGCCTTCCGCTCGACGAACCGCGTGATCTTCGACCTGCTCATGGCGGGGCTCTCCGCGGGCTTCTACGCCGTGCCCCTCCAGGCCTTCATCCAGCAGCGCAGCCCCGCGGCCGAGCGCGGACGCGTCGTCGCCACGGGGAACTTCCTCTGCTTCACCGCGATCCTCATCGCCTCGGCCGCCCTCTGGGCCCTCGACTCCAAGTTCCGCCTCGATCCCGCGCAGGTGTTTCTCGTGGCGTCCGCGATGTCGGCGGTGATCGCGTATGAATTGCTAAGACGATTGCCGGATTTCTTTCTGCGGCTCATGTTTTTGCCGCTGACACGGTGCATCTACAATATCCGCACCGTGGGGCAGGAGAACGTTCCGCTCGATGGGCCCGTGCTGCTCGTGGCGAACCATGTCTCGTTCGTCGACGCGATTCTGATCGCGATGGCGAATCAGCGATTGGTCAGATTCCTGATGCTTCGAGCGTTCTACGACCTGCCGGTGGCGGGAGCCTTTTTCAAGGCGATGGGATGTATTCCCGTCTCGAGCGGCGATGGGCCCAAGGCCCTGGTCGCGTCTTTTAAGCGCGCGCGAGAGTACATGATGTCCGGCCAAGCGGTCTGTATCTTCGCCGAAGGCGAGATATCCAGACACGGCCAAATGCAGAGGTTCAAGCGCGGATTTGAAAGCATGGTGCACGGCGTCGACGTGCCGATCGTTCCGGTGCATCTCGATCAAGTCTGGGGAAGCGTGTTCAGTTTTTCCGAAGGGAAAATTCTGTTTAAATGGCCGCGCCGCATTCCGTACAAGGTAACGGTCAGTTTCGGGAAGCCGTTGCCGGCGACGAGCACGGCGTTTGAGGTAAGGCAGGCGATTTTGGCCTTAGGCGCGGAAGCGTTTACCCACCGGTTGGCGGATTCGCCGCCGCTACCGCTTGCGTTTAGCCGTCAGGCAAAGTCACGTCCGTTCGCCCTGAGCATGGCCGATTCGTCGGGCGCTCAATTGAGCGCCTTGCAATCGTTAACGGGTTCATACCTGATCGGTAAAGCAATCTCCGTTCATCTCGCCGAAGGCGAGGCAAACATCGGCCTGCTCCTCCCTCCATCGGCCGGCGCGGCGCTCGTCAACGTGGGTCTTCTTCTGCACGGCAAGGTCGCCATCAATCTCAACTACACGGCCAGCAAAGAGGTCGTGGAGGCATGCATCAACAAAGCCGGCATCCAAACCATCATCACCTCAAGAAAATTTTCTGAAAAACTGGGCTGGGAGCCGAACGGCAAAAAGATTTATGTCGAGGATCTCACGCCGGACATATCCACGTTCTCTAAAGCCCTCCACGCGTTCCTCTTCCTCGTCACCCCGTCGTTTATACTGGAACGCACGTTCTTCTCCCCGGCACGCGGCTCCCTTGACCGTTTAGCCACGATCATGTTCACCAGCGGCTCCACCGGCATCCCCAAAGGCGTGATGCTCACCCACGCGAACGTCCTCGCCAATCTCGAGGCGGTCGCTCAAGTGATCCAATTCGGACCCGACGACCGCATGCTCGGCGTTCTCCCGTTCTTCCATTCCTTCGGCTTCACCGTGACCTTGTGGATGCCCTTACGTCTGGGCATGGGGGCGGTGTATCACTACAATCCCTTGGATTCAAGACGCATCGGCGATCTCGCGGAGGAGTTCAAGGTCACCTGCCTTCTGGGGACCCCGACTTTTCTATTGGCGTGGATGCGCCGCGTCGACGCTCCGAAGTTCGCGACCTTGCGCCGCGTCGTCGTCGGCGCCGAAAAGCTGCGGACCGAGGTCGCGAAGGCCTTCAAGGAGAAGTACGGCCTCACGCCGCTCGAGGGCTACGGCGCCACCGAGCTGTCGCCCGTGGCGGCCGTGAACATCCCCGACATCGAGTGGCCCGGCATCCACCAGACGGGGACCAAGATCGGCACCGTGGGCCAGCCCCTTCCCGGCGTCTTCATGAAAATCGTCGACCCGGACACCGGCAAGGAGCTCGGGGCCGACGCGCCCGGGCTGCTGCTCGTGAAGGGCCCCAACGTGATGAAGGGCTATCTGGGCGACGACGCGCGGACCAACGACGTCATCAAGGACGGCTATTACGTGACGGGCGACATCGCCAAGATCGACGAGGACGGCTTCGTGACCTTGACCGACCGGCTTTCGCGGTTCTCGAAGATCGCCGGCGAAATGGTGCCGCACATCAAGGTCGAGGAGAGCCTGCACGAGGCGATCGGCGCGCTCGACATGACCTTCATCGTCGCGGGCGTGCCAGACGACAAGCGCGGCGAAAGGCTCGTCGTCTTGTACAAGGGCGACCTCGACGCGGAGGCGGTCCTCGCCAAGCTCGGCGAGACCGGGCTGCCCAAGCTCTGGCTCCCGGACAAGTCGAATTTTCATAAGGTCGAGGAGTTCCCGCTCCTGGGCTCGGGGAAGGTCGACATGCAGAAGCTGAAGGCCGAAGCGCGCCGCCTGGAAGGGCTATAATCCCCGCACGATGCTGATCCTTCTCGTCGCCGCGCTGATCGCCGCGAACGCGTTGTTCGTCCTCATGGAGTTCGCGCTCGTGCGCGTGCGGCCCGCCCGTGTCGAGATTCTCGCGCGCCGCGGCAGCAAACGCGCGCTGGCCGTGCAGGATATCCTGGCGCGTCTCGACGACTATCTCGCTGCGATCCAGGTCGGCATCACCGTGATCGCGCTGGCGCTCGGCGCCGTGGGCGAGCCGGCCGTCACGGCCGCGCTGACGGCGCGGCTCGATAGCCTGTTCTCGACTTTGCCGCCGCAGTGGACCCGGTTCTTCTCGTTCTCAGTCGCCGTCTCCGCGTTGGCGGCTCTCCAGATCGTGCTCGGCGAGCTGGTCCCGCGCGCGGTCGCGCTCAACTACGCCGAGCCGCTGGCGCTGTGGGGGGCCCGCCCGCTCAAGGTCATGGCCGCGGCCCTGCGCATGCCGATCCGGGCGATGACCGCGTCCTCGGCCGCGATCCTGCGGGTCTTCGGGCTCAAGCCCGCCGCCGAGGCCGACCATTCGATCGGCGTCGAGGAGATGCGCATCCTGCTCGGAGAGACGCACGAGAAAGGCGCGATGCCGCTCGAGCGCCTGCTCCTGCTCGAGAACCTGTTCGACTTCGGCTCGGCCAAGGTCTCCGAGGCGATGCGTCCGCGCGAACGCATCGCTTACCTCTCGCTCGCGCGAACGTGGGCCGAAAACCTCGCGGTGATCCGCGACAAGCGCTACTCGCGCTATCCGCTCTGCGAGACCGACCTCGACTCCGCGATCGGCTACGTGCACGTCAAGGACCTTGTGCTCGAGGACCTCGGCCCGGAGCCCGACCTCAAGAAGCTGCGCCGCGACCTCTACGAGGTGACCGACGCGGAGCTCCTCGAGAAGCTGCTCAAGACGATGCCCGACAGGGGCGTGCATCTCGCCATCGCGCGCGACGGCCTCAATCGCGTAATGGGCCTCCTCACCCTCGAGGACATCGTCGAGGAGCTCATCGGCGAGGTCCGCGACGAGTTCGAGAAGACGACGGGCTGGGTGACGGGCGAGTTTTTCGCGCGCGCGGCCGTGGACGCGAACCTGTCGACGACCGAGCGCAAGGCGACGATCCGCCACCTGATGGACAAAATGAAGACCGCGAACCCGGAGCTCGACGCCGACACCGCCTTCGCCGCGGTCTGGGAGCGCGAGCTCAAGTTCGCCAGCGCGGTCGGCCACGGCGTGCTCGTCCCCCACGCCCGCCTGCCGGGCCTGAAGGCGCCGCTGATCGCGGTCGGACGCTTCCCGAAGGCGCCGCCGCTTCCGACGCCCGACGGCGCTCCGCTGCGCCTCGTGTTCCTGATCCTCACGCCGCTCGAGACGCCCACGATGCAGCTTAAGGTGCTCCAGCGCATCGCCTCGCTCATCACCAACGAGACTCTGCGCCGCAAGCTCCTGCGCGCGAAGAGCGACGATTCCCTCCTGACGATCCTGCGTACCGCCGACACCCTTCTCGCGACCTGAAACCAAGTTCGCCAAGTGGTATCATGTCAGGATGCCAAGCGAAAAGCTGCGCTTTTTACGTGCCTGCCGGTCGCAGAGCGTCGACGCGACGCCCGTGTGGTTCATGCGCCAAGCCGGACGCTACATGGCGGAATACCGCGAGCTGCGCAAGACGCACTCGATCCTCGCGCTGGCCAAGACGCCCGAGCTCGCCTGCGAGGTCACCTTGCAGCCCGTCAACGCGCTGCCCGTCGACGCCGCCATCCTGTTCGCGGACATCCTGCTCATTTTAGAGCCTATGGGTCTTAAGCTCACGTTCGCCCCGGGGCCATCGATCTCCAACCCGGTGCGCTCGGAGGCCGACATCAAGCGCCTGACGGTCAAGGGCGCCGCCGCTGAGCTCGACTGCGTGTTTCAGGCCGTGAAGCTTATCCGACGCGAGACTGAGGGCAAGGTCGGGCTGATCGGCTTCGCGGGCGCTCCGTTTACCGTCGCGAGCTACATGATCGAGGGCGGCCACTCCGACCATTACAAGCTCACCAAGGCGATGATGACCGACCGGCCGGACCTCTGGGACATGCTGATGAAGAAGGTCCGGACGGTCACGGCCGAGTACCTCGAGGCGCAGGTGGCGGCCGGCGCGCAGGCCGTCCAGCTCTTCGACTCGTGGGTCGGCCATCTCTCGCCCGACCAGTACCGGCGCTACGTGCGTCCGCATTCCCAGTGGGTATTAGCACGTTTGTCGAAGACAAACGTGCCCGTGATCTCGTTCGGCACGGACACGAACGGCTTCCTCGAGGACTTCGCCTCGGCGGGCGGCTCCGTGATCGGCGTGGACTGGCGCATCGACATGGACGTCGCGCGGCGGCGCATCGGCGCCAAGGCCGTGCAAGGCAACCTCGACCCGATCCTGCTGTTCTCCGGCAACAAGGCGCTCAAGGCCGCAGTCAAGGACATCATCGACCGCAACGGCGGCCGCAAGGGGCACATCTTCAACCTGGGCCACGGCATCCTGCCGACGACGCCGGTCGACACCGTGCGCCGGGTCGCGGACTGGGTCCACGAGCTGAGCCGCGCATGAGGCCCGGGCAACGTCCGCCGGCGACGAAGCGCGTCGTGGTGCTCGGCGGGGGCATCTCCGGGCTCGTCGCGGCCTTCGAGCTCGTCAAGCGCGGCCACCCGATCGAGGTGACGGTCCTCGAGGCGGCCAAGACCGCCGGCGGCAAGGTCCGCACCGAGTCGCTCGACGGGCAGATCTTCGAGACCGGGCCCGACAGCTTCCTGACGACGAAGCCCGAGATGCTCGAGCTCGTGCGCGAGCTGGGCCTTGAGAGCGAGCTCATCGGCACCGGGCCCGACGCGGGCGTCGACATTCTGCTGGGCGGCCGCCTCATCCCGATGCCCGCCGGCATGAACCTCGTGGCGCCGACGCGGTTGCTTCCGTTCGCGTTCTCGGCGCTGTTTACGCCCGCCGCGAAGCTGCATATGGCCCTCGAGCCCTTGCGCCCCGTTCGCCGCGACGGCGCCGACGAGTCGCTGGCCGATTTCACGCGCCGCCGCCTCGGAGCGGAGGCCCTCGAGCGCCTCGTAGCACCCATGCTCGCGGGCATCTACGCGGGCGATCCCGAGCGCATGAGCGTGCGCAGCACGTTCCCGCAGCTCCTCGAGATGGAGAAGAAGGGCGGGCTCGTGAAGGCCATGTGGCTCGGCGGAGGGTTCGTCCGGCGCCGCTCGCGCGGGCCGCTCACCACCTTCATGACGCTCAAGGGC
>Ga0163144_10025208_pt1 | contig 11626 bp, 8 predicted proteins | sample OliLak19BULKMAT1_FD_123175 | JGI IMG/M metagenome (GOLD analysis project Ga0163144, IMG submission 123175) | Freshwater microbial mat bacterial communities from Lake Vanda, McMurdo Dry Valleys, Antarctica - Oligotrophic Lake LV.19.BULKMAT1 | ecosystem: Environmental > Aquatic > Freshwater > Lake... | reverse complement strand
GTAGTGCTAGGCGGCGCGTAGCGCCGCGGGGTCCGGGGCTTGTCCCCGGGGAGACAAAACTAGCGCTACTGCGGCCGCGCAGCGGTGCGCGAAGCGCAGCAAACGAAGTTTGCCGCAGTAGTGTTAGAGCGAGAATTTGAATCGCGGAATGCTCGGGCCCTTGTCCGCACGGTCCATCGCGTGAATGGCCGCTCCACCCTTCGTGACGCCGCTTTGGAGTCGGCGGGCGACCGGCTCGATCTCGGCGCGCAGGGTAGGCGTGATCGCCGCCAGGACGGGCGCCGGCAACGACGTGTCATGCCCGTGGGGGTGGCTCGCGCGGCGCCGAACGGGGGGCTGCGACGTCGTCAGTTGCACGCGTTGGCCTGGAGCGGGCCGATCACCAGCTCCAGCTCGCTCAGGTTCTCGGGCGCGTAGACGAGCTCCCGGATGTTGTCGGCCTGGATCGAGAGCTTCGGGTATTTGTCGGCGATCTCGAGGAAGAAGTGCATGCGGTTCCATTGCAGCCTCAAGAGGTCCTGGAAGGCCGGATCGTTCTTGATGGCGTCGTACGTCGTCGGGTGCTGCGTCCGCGCCACTCCGAGATAAAGCTCCACGTAATACGCAAAGGCGAGCGCTCCGTCCGTCCCGCTGATGCCGAAGGCAGGCACGTAGTCGCCCATGACCCCGATGGCGGCCATCCCGTTCAGATAAGCATTCCACTCGTCCAGGACCTCGACCCAGCCGTAGGTCCCCTGTGTGCCGGTCAGGTAGGTGCCGTCGTAGAGGTCGGTCGCGGTGCCCTGCACCTGGCTCAAGATCTGACTTCGCGGGAACCCGTCCAGCCAGGGAGTCTCGAGGGCGAGGTCGCACCGGATGAAGTACGAGAAGTGGTTGTTTCCGAGCGCGTGCTCGTAGTCGTAGCCGTGCGTCTCCTCGTGCATCATGGTCATCATCGACTCGCAGAGCGCACCAAAGTCCCACTTGTCGGCGTAGTTTCCGACATCGCCCGAGTACATGTCGAACAGGCAGTTGGCCGACGGATACCGCCGGTTCGTCGCCTCGAGCGCCGCGCCCAGCCAGCCGTTCGACGAATACGAAGCATCGATGTCGGCGAGCGACGCGTCCGGGCAGACCGGCTCCCAGTAACACCCCGGCACCTGCGGCACGCTGCCCGCGCAAGCCTCGCTCGGGTTGCCCGATCCCGAGCTCCCGGGGCCTGATCCCGTCGACGCCGGCCCGCCGCCGTTCGCGGAGCCGCTGCTCGACGTCGCCCCGCCGCCTGCGCCTGCCCCGCTGCTGCTCGAGGGGCCGCCGCCGTTCGCGGCGCCATTGCTCGACGTCGCCCCACCGCTCGACGCCGTGGTGTGCGCGGGCCCGTTGCCAGCTCCGCTGGTCGTCGCGGCCCCGCCCGGCCCGGCGGCTCCACCGTGGCCACCGTTCTGCCCGCCGCCGTCCCCGTCATCCCCGCCGCTCCCGGCCCCGTGAATCCACCCCACGCCGCTCGAACAGGCCGTCAGGGTCAGCGTGGCAATGGTGAGCACGAGAGAGGGAAAGACGCGCATACCGCGGCCGCATCGCACGCCGTGTGCCACACCCGCGACTGCGGAGTCACCGTCCGCGCAGACCCCGGCAGCTCACGGCTTGCGCAACGAGGCCGCGCCGCCTTGGCCAGTCGTATTCCCGCCGGCGCAAGCTCGGCAGCTCACGACTTGCGCAACGATGCCGCGCCGCCTTGCGCCGATTGTGCAACACGCGTGCGGGCATTCTTACCGTACCGCCCGAAAAGGACAGCGAGACTCCCTACGACAATGGCCCCGATGACGACGCCCCACGGGACGATACCCGCTGCCGGGAACGACAACAGCAGCTCGTCGGGCATCATGCTGCGGCCCATCGACCCTGCCGTGATGGCGTGGGCCGCGCCCGGCACCGCCGCGCTCGCAATGAACATCCAGCCGAGCGGCGCGCCCCACCGCCGCCCGAGGAGGGCACCCAGCGCCGCGCCCAGCGCCATCGCGCCCGTGGATTGCGTGAGGAACCCCAAGTGATTCCGTATCGCGGAGAGTGTCATTCCGGGACCCAATAGCCAGAACCCGAGACACGCTCCGAGAGTCGGCAACAGCGCTCCGACAAGCGCCTGCGCAGCGCGCCCAGGTCTGGAATCGCGCTCGGTCCCATCGGGACCGCCGGGCACCCTTCCTCGGCGAACCAGCACAGCGCCCAGTCCGACCAGCGCCAGCGCCAACAGCGCCGCTCGCGCCATGGCCCCACGGCGCCCTCGTCGCGTCGATTCCCCGAGGACCTTCTCCACCGCGGCGCGCCGGCCCTCGGTCGCCTCGCTCGCTCGCGACGGCCTGTCGGGGAGCTCCAGCGGGTCGCCCATGGCCGTGGCCGGTGGCGGCACTCCCAGGAGGGCCGCGAAGGTCGCGGCGAGGCGATCGGCGGGCACCACCCCGGGCACGCGAACCCGCCGCTCGATCGGCGAGGGCCAGAGTCCGACCCAGGTCGTTCGCACGACGTCGAGCTCCGGCCCTCCGTGACCACCGCGAGCGAGGTGCCCGTGATCCGCCCCGAGCATCCACACCGTGCGCGCACCTTCCGGGGTTCCGGCGTGGGCCGCGCGCAACGCGACGACTGCGCGGGCTGCCTGGTCCGCCTCCCGCCCATACTCCGCGCTGGTCGCCCCGTGAGCGTGCCCCGCCATGTCGATCCGCACGAAATGCAGCACCGCCAGCCGCGGACTGCCATTCAACACCCGAGCCATGAACGCGTATGGCCCTGCGCCGGCCGCCGGGCGCTCGTACACGTCCTCCGGTCGACCAAAAAGGTCGTGAAACCAGGGCACTCCTTCGAGCGCCCAGCCCACCGTGCCGCCCGTCGCGCGCACCCGTGCGGCCAGATCGTCCGCTCGCGCCGGGCCCCGGTGGGCATTGTTGCGAATGCCGCTCACCGCCTGCGGCACGCCGCTGAGGAGCACGTGGTACACCGGCCGTGACAGCGATGGAGTGCCCACGTCGACGGTGGCTCTCCAGTGCCAGTCCGTCACACTGGCATGCTCCAGCGCCTCCAGGAAAGGCGCTTCCCCCAGGCCGTCGAGCACCACGAGCACCAGGCGGTCGGGCCGGCTCGCCGCCACCTCCGGCACCTGCGGCGCGTCAGGATCGGCATTGGCAGCGAGGGCCGACAGCGAGGGTCCATCGGCGTCGTTCATCGAGTCGAGCTGCAGGCGGCCGACCGCGGCCCCGATCGCTAGAGCGCCTGTCGCGGCGAGCAGCACCTGTGTTCGGGGCAATGTCATCGAGCGCAGAACGCCGGGCAGGAGGCCCTCGGGGAGGGGTCATGGTGAAGAGGGCAGGGAGGAAGCGCGCAAGATTGGCCGCGCTCGCCGCGTGGGGCCGAGGGCAATCGACCGGGCCGGCCCTCGTCTCGCGCGATCAACGGCCGTCGGCCAGGCCGGCTCTCGTCGCGCGGGGTCGCGGGGAGTCCACCCGAGCCGGGCCCCTCGCCGCGGTCAACGCGCGTCGCACTTCCCGGCCGCGATGCCGCGAAACATCGACGAGGCTCGCGCCAGCTTCATCCCTTCTGTCCCGATCTCGCACGCCGCGTTGCGATCCCCCGCAGCGATCGCCGCCAGCAGCGCCAGCTCGTAGGCTTTGGGGGTCTGCCTCACAGCCAGGTTGAGGCGCGCCAGATCCAGCGCCTTGCGCGCGTCTTTGCCCGTATCCAGCCAGAACTGGGCGGCGTGGTCGGCGAAGGCGGCCGGCATCCGGGCCACCAGCTCGTCGTAGCGCGCGGCCGCCCGCGCCCGGTGCGCGTCGGCTCCGGCGGTGTCGCCGCTCTCGCGCAGCTTGTCGGCCAGCACGGCGTCGAGCTCGGGATCGTCCGAGGTCGTGAGCAGCGGCTCGATCACCGCCCTGGCGCGGTCGGGCGGCGACAGCCTGCCGAGGTGCGCCGCGGCGTGGGCATACGAAGGGGCGCGCTCGAGCGCCGCCTTGTAATGCGCCATCGCCAGCGCTGGATTGCCCTCGCGCTCCCAGAGCTTGCCTTGCTGGAAGAACAGCCATGCCAGGGGAAAGGGCGCTGTGTCCTCGTACCCCATCAACGCGTCGCGGAACGCGCCGAGCGCCTCGTCGCGGCGATCCAGCTCGCCCAGCAGCGCTCCCAGGGTGGTGAGCGAGTGAATGTCCGGCCCGGCGGCCACCACTCCGAGCTGGGCCTGGAGCGCGTCCTCGACCTGGCCGCGCGCGTTGAGGATGCTCGCCCGCTTGGAGCCGGTCTTGAACGCGGGCAGGCCCCAGCGCTCGGCCTCGTCCAGGTCTGCCAGGGCCTCGTCGAAGCGGTGGAGCGCGGAGCGCATCGCGGCGCGTGCCAGGTACGACTCGGCGACGGTGGGGGCGTCGTTCGGGAGCTGCTCGGCGAGCTCCGCGGCGCGCTCGAGATCGGCGATGTGGCCGGCGAACTCGGCCCTTGCGGCGAGCAAGTCGATGAGCTGTCTGCGGCGGAGCCCCTGGGGATCTTTCGCCAGGACCAGGCGCTCCATGACCGTGATCTGGCCATTGAGGTTGCCGAGCGTGATGCCGCCGTCGGTCGTGCGATGTGACGATTTCGGTGGAGGGAGATGTTCGGGGGGGGCGGCGGGCGCGGTCTTTTCGGGCCCGGAGCTCGCGCCCGGATCGGCCTTGTGGCACGCGAGCACGAGCGCCACGCATGCGACTAACGGGGACCAGAAGAGCAACCGCGATTGGGGTGCGCGCATGCGGGGCTACGCTCGCATCATGGACTGAGCCGTATCGGACTGGTCCGTGGGATTCAGGTGAGAGGCAACCTGGCCAGCTCGAACACGTGAGTGACGTGCTGGCCAGTGCCTTCCGAGTCGGTGCCTGCTGGGACGTTACGAACGTCAGCTCGAGAGGGTCAGTGCGGGGCTGCGAGGTAAGGGAAGACCTCGACCTTGGCCGCTGCGCTGGCGGCGATCGTGTCGCCGATGCTGCCGTCGAGCTTGCCGGCGGCGAGCACGGTGTAGCTGGTATCGATGACGTCGTAGCTCGTGCGGCGGCCACCGCAGTCCGAGTTCACGGCGCCGACGGCGTTCGCCTCGACCGCGAGGTAGGTGGTGCAACCTGCGTTCGCGGTGTTGACGTAGACGCGATCGTCCGAGAGCACGGTCGCGAGCGTCGCGTAGCGGGTCGCGTCCAGCTTGTTCACGTCGGCAAGGAGCTGGTTGCCGCACACCGTGTCGATGCCGTCGAGGATGGCGAGGTTCCCCTGGATCTGGGGGATGAAGGTATTCCACGTCGCCGGATCGGAGTTCTCGTTCCAGGCGTCCTTGCCCTGATCCTTCTGCTCCGGGTTGGGGTCGAAGGTGTGATTCAGCGCCGTGTTGATCGCCGGACGACCGAAGCGGTCGATCTGGGCGCCGAGATCGGGCGCGGGCATGTTGTCGCCACCGGTGCCGGTGCCGCCGGTACCACCGGCACCACCGGTTCCACCGGCGCCGCCCGTCGTGGCCGTGGCGCCCGTGCCGCCCGAGCCCGTGGTGGTGTTGCTGTCGCCACAACCGGCCACCGCCGCCAGCGACGCGACCGCGGTCAATGCGAAGAGAATGGTTCGGATTTGCATGTCAGCCTCCCGCCTTGTGGGTGCTTCCCCAGACCGCGAGGATGGGCCCGCCGCCGTTCACGAGCTTTTCGTCGATTTCGAGGACGATGGACATGACGTTGAGGGCCCCGAAGAAGTCTTCCGCGGGGTCCTGGCCGTTGTTCGTTCCTTGAAGCAGGCCGACGACGGCCGCGGAGGTCGCGCCGTCGATCACCGGGCAGCCCGAGGTGTCGAACGTCAGTCCGGCTGCGACAGTCTTGACCGTCGCGACGGTGTCGTTGAACCCTTCGAGGTTGAAGAAGAAGGGATCCGAGCGGAGACCGGCGAAGACGCGGACGTCGCCGCTCGCGCTCTTGATGCCGTCGGTCTTGCTGGCGTCACCGGTGACGTTCGGGCTGGTGGCGGCGCCGACCCAGCAGCTGATCTTCTGGTCCGCGTCGAAGGTGCAGATGATGTCGGTCTTGGTGCCGGGCTTGCCAAACTCCGAGCTGCTCTCGAGGTGCAGCGCGTACTGCACGGCGTCGGAGAACTTGCTGTCGACGGTCGCGAGCGGGGCGACGTTGAGGACGAGCAAGAGCTTGTCCGACTCGGTCCACGCGTAGACATCGGTGATGTCGGCGAGCGGGTCCTTGCTGGCGCCCGGGCCATCGAGGTGATCGGCGGCGAGGGCCAACGGGCCTCCCGTTGCAATTACGAGGGCAATCGCGCCCTGAAGCCATCGAGTTTTTCGCATGATTCCTCCTACTAAGTGGGCATCACCACCGCGGCGCGCTCGGCGCACCGTGGAAGCATACCCCGCAACCGTGCAGGTACGCGTGTGGGTTCCGGACGGTTGCATGAGCGGGACGAATCGCGCCCGGATGCTCATTTGGCGAGGCGAATGCCTGAAAATTGCCAACGCGCGGCCGGGGGAAAGTAGTTGCGATACGTGGTGCGAATGTGCCTTTGCGGCGTCGCGCACGAGCCGCCGCGCAGGACCATTTGCCCGCTCATGAACTTACCGTTGTATTCACCGAGGGCGCCCGGCAGGGGCGCAAAGCCAGAATATGGCAGGTAGGCACTCGCCGTCCACTCCCATGCGTCGCCGAACATTTGCGCGGGAGCCGTCGCGCTCGGCGGCGAGCTCGCCGGGGCGGGGTGAAATCGCCCGTGCTCCAGAAAATGCCCTTGCAACTGGCTGCGAGCGGCGACGACCTCCCATTCTTCTTCGCGCGGCAGGCGCGCTCCGGCCCATCGCGCGTAGGCGTCGGCCTCGTAGAAGCTCACATGGCAGACCGGCTCGTCGGGGGCGAGCGGGCGGCGACCCGCGAGCGTCATCATCGACCAGCCGCCCTGGTCCCTGCGCCAATACAGAGGGGCTCGCCAGCCCTCGGACCGGGTCAGACTCCACCCTTCGGAGAGCCAGAGGTCGGCGCGCTCGTAGCCCCTGTCTTCAATGAACTCCCGGTACTCGCCGGCCGTCACCAGCCGACTGCCCAGCTCGAACGCATCGACGAAGACCTTGTGGCGCGGTCCCTCGTTGTCGAACGAGAAGCGCTCTCCGGTGGCCCCGATCTCCACCACTCCGCCGGCGGCCCCGGGCGTGAATCCGGCCGGAACGCCCGTCGCTTCGCTGGGCTTGGCGCGCGGGCGATACACCGGATCGAGCGGGTTCTGCGCGAAGAGGTGCGAGAGATCGGTGAGCAGCAGCTCCTGGTGTTGCTCCTCGTGGTGGAGCCCGAGCTCGATGGCGCCGGCGACCCGCTGAAAGCGGGCTTCCGGCAGGGTCGCGAAGAGCCTGTCCATGGCGTCGTCGACGTGGCTCCGATAGGCCATGACCTCGGCCACCGTGGGGCGGGTGAGCAGGCCGCGATGGGCGCGGGGGTGCTGCGGCCCGACAACCTGGTAATAAGAATTGAAGAGCACCGCGTACTGCGGGTGATGGGGCGTGAAACCCGGCAGCGCGACCGAGAGCACGAAGGTCTCGAAGAACCAGCTCGTGTGGGCCAGGTGCCACTTGGCGGGGCTGGCGTCTGGCATCGATTGAACGACGTAGTCTTCGGGCGAGAGTGGCTCGCACAGGCCGCGGGTGGCGGCCCGGATGTGGCCGTAGTCGGCGCGCAGGGCTTCGCGCGAAGAGGTGGCCGGGCGCGGAGGGGGGGTCGAGGACGCCATCGCCCGGAGGGTGTACACCAGGCGAACGGGCCAGGCGACCATTGAAAGGCTGGTCGCGCGCCGGCGATCGGGGTGCGGTGCTGCGGCCCGGGCGCCGTGCTGACGTGGCGCGGCGCGGGACGGGCCAACCGCGCCCACGCCGAGGACCGACGAGGTTGACGTCAGGCGACGGCGGGCGTCGAGGTGTCCTGTTTTCGCAGGCCGTAGTTGGGCAGGCGGAGCACCTTGCCGTTGGCCCACATCAAAGGCTGGATGAGCCAGCCGACGAATCCGAGGAAGAAGATGGTGCCATAACCGAGCGGGCCGCCGAGCGCCCAGCCCGAGACCAGCAGGATGACCTCGAGTATGCCCTTGCACGCCCAGAATGGCACTTTCCACTTCTGGACCATGGTGATCGCCACGAGGTCCATGGAGCGGATTCCAATGCCACTCATGATGATGAGCGACGAGCCATAGGCACACAGGAAGACGCCCGCGATCATGAGGGGCCAGGGCGACAGAGGCACGAAGCTGGCGACGTTGGGGCCGATGCGGATCTTCTCGCCCATGCAGATGTCGATGAGCGTGCCGCACAGGAAGAACGTCACGAAGGGGGAGAGGAGGGGGAGGCGCTTGTTCCAGATCGCCCAGATCAAGAGGCAGATGGCGGCGAATCCGCCCTGGGCGATGCCGATGGTCATGAACGAGACGTGCTTGCGCAGGCCCAGGGAGAGGACGTCGAGCGGGTCGGTGCCGAGCTGCGAGTAGATGAAGAAGTTGGCCCCGAACGAGAACAGAACGCAGCCGAGGAGGTAGATGGCGTACTGGTCCCTACGAAAATTGGGGATGAGCCATTCGGACAGCCAGTGGGGTTCCTTGTCCTGGTCCTCGGTCAATCGATCCGTCATGTCTCCCTCGAAGGAATGTCGTGAAAATCGAAGCTCACGATAGCCCTTCAACATACAGCAAAGACACGGCCATCTTCAAGAGTGAAAACCGCTGGGTGCGAACGAAGCGGGCGAGGCGGTTGAGCGCGGCGGCTGGGCTGTGCGGCGGCTGGGCTGTGCAGCGGCTGGGCTGTGCAGCGGCGCAGCGGCGCAGCGGCGCAGCGGCGCAGCGGCGCAGCGGCGCAGCGGCGCAGCGCCGCTGCGGCCCAGGGAGCCGAGAGGGCCGAGTGGTTACAGATTGTGAACCGGTCCCGTCGCGGAGGTTCACAGAGGGGTGACAGACTGACCACCTGGGGCGATGGGCTCCGAGGCTTCGGGCGCGATTGGGGCGGCAGTGAGAGCGCTGCCGCGAAGGGGGAGCGGCCATTCACGCGATCGAGCGTGCGGCCGAAGAATCGAGCTTACCGCGATACTAATTCTCGCTCTCAGGGTGCGTTGCCTGTGGCGACTTCTCGATCGGTGAGGGTCACAGGCCTGCCAGCACCAGCGCGTCGTCGAGGTTGATCACCAGCTCGTGCCGCAGGTCGTCCTTGCCCTTGGCCAGGGCGCGAAACACCGCCGCCAGCTCCGGCGAGGCGAGCGGCAGGGGCAGCCGGTGGAGGGCGATCATGGCGCTCGGGGCCAGCTCGCTGTTGAGGTAGCTCGTGTGCATCTCGCGGATGCGCTTCTCGAAGCCGTCGCGGGCCCCGTCCTGCAACGCGGCGCGCACCGCGGGGAAGCGCTCGATGATCCCGAGCCACACGAGCAGGTGGCGGCAGTCCTCCTCGCTGAAGGCGATGGGCTGGGCCCGCTGGCCCTTGCGGGTCGCCAGCGCGGAGCGGCTGAGCGCGAGCAGGTACAGGCGATCGAAGATGCGGCGGACGATGCGCGGGTTCGACAGGTCCGGTGTGCTCAGGGCGACGAGCGAGGCCTTTTCGAGCCGTTTGGCCCCGTTGGCGCCGAGCAGGTCGTTCATCGCGTCGGACATCTTCATGACGTGCCCGGCGGCGTGCATCTCGCGCTCGAGGTGGTGGCGCACCAGATCCGCGATGCGGATGCCGAGCGACGGAAGGTTCACCCGGAGGTCGAACATCTTGTCGAGGTAGCGATCCGGATCGAACGCGTCGGTCTTGTAGTGGGTCAGGATCGCCTGCCGCGCGAGCGTCGGATCGAGGGCAATCAAGAAGGTGGCGCGCGCCCCCGCGGAGATCAGAAAGCGGATGGCCTCGAGCAGGGCGACCTGCCGGTCAGGGAGGCAGCGATCGAGATCGTCGATGCACACGATGAGGCGCGCGTCGGCGCCGACCGTCTTGGTCGCGATGAGCTTCTCGGTCAGCTCGCGGAAGCGCTCGCCCATGACGCTGACCGGATCCGCGTCGGGTCGCTCGCTCTCGGCCTTGACCCCGACGGCCTCGAACAGGCCGCTGACCATCCTGTCGACAGGGTCGGCGGCGAGGCTCAAGATGGGCATCCCCGTGCCGGCACCGACCGCCTTGAGACCGAAGTTGAGCCCGGCGCGCAGCAGCGTCTCGGCGATCTTTCGCAGGCGCCTGTCGTTCTTGCGCGGCTCTTCGGGGATGCGCTCGAGCATCGCGAGGACCAGCGGGGTGAGCAGGTCGGGGGTGCCGTATTGCCACGGGTTGATCCACAACGCGTCCGAGACGAGCCCCGTGGGCAACCCCGCTTTCTCGGGATCGCGGACGATGGCGGCGACACGCATGAGCACGTCCGTCTTGCCGCGCCCCCACGAGCCCTGCACGGCCAGGACCGAGCCTGGTGGCAGGAACACCGCCTTCTCGAAGATGGCCTGCGCCATCGCGTCGTGCGCCAGAGCGTCGGGGACGGGGCCGAGCCCGGCGTCGAGCGTCCCTTGAGAAACGAAGTCGCTCATCCCCCAAGCTTGCCCGGTTTCGTTCCGGGCTGGTACCGTCGTCCGACGCGCGCCGCATGAACCGGCATGACCGACTCCGCGCCGGCGAGCACGCTGCCACCATCCGCGCCCTCGTCGACCTCACGCGCGCCTCCTCGGGCGTGACGCCTCCGCTCGGCCTGCCGCTGGCACGGGCGCGCGGCGACACCACGCCCATCCCGGACGGCCGGCTGGCGTCGTTCGTGCGCGCCACCCTCGAGGCCTACAAGGACCTGCCCGGCCTGCTCGACGTGCAGGTGTGCCTGTCGCCGCACAGCCGGTCGCACCGCGCCGAGACGCGCTGGATCACCCTGGCCGACTGGCTCGACGACGAGCAGCGCGGGGCGGTCGTCGAGCGCGCCCTGACGTCCGGGGAAGAGGCGCCGTTCCCCGTCGGGGAAGACTCGGCCTGGGTGCTCGCGCGGCCGATCCGCCGGCCGGGCACCGGCTCGTTCGGGTACCTGCTGGCGCTCTTCGAGAACGACGTCGCGGCGCTCGAATCGGACGGCCCCATCGAGGGGCTCGTCGAGGACCTCGCGCTGGGCCTCGGGCTGCGCCGGCAGGCCCTGGCGACCGAGGCGGCGACCGAGCTGTCGTCGGCCCTCGCCGAGGCCGCCTCGCACCAGGAGGCGCTGCGCTGGATGACCGACATCCTGTGCATGTCGACGCGCTCCGACGGCGCCAAGGTCCACGTCCTGCGGCGCACCCCGGCGGGGCCGCGCGTCGAGCTGCTCTACCGCACCGATCGCCCCGACAGCCCGCGCTCGCGCCACGGCCTCTCGCGCAAGTCCGGCTTCGTCGACTGGGTCTTCGTCCAGAACGACTGGCTGCTCTTTCCCGCGCAGTCGGCCACCACGTCGCCTGTCCCCGAGGTGCGCCGCGAGGGGCCCGAGTCGGCGCGCGACGCGACCCGTGAGGCGACACGCGAGTCGATGCGCGGGCTGTCGGGTCGTCACGGCCTTGTCTCGGTGACCCCGCGCGAGGGCGGCGACGACGCCGAAGCGCCCGACGGCGGCGGCATCGCGCGCGCGCCGAGCGCGGCCGCCGCCGCCGCCGCGGCCGCGGCGGCCGCGGTCGC
>Ga0163144_10025206_pt1 | contig 11626 bp, 10 predicted proteins | sample OliLak19BULKMAT1_FD_123175 | JGI IMG/M metagenome (GOLD analysis project Ga0163144, IMG submission 123175) | Freshwater microbial mat bacterial communities from Lake Vanda, McMurdo Dry Valleys, Antarctica - Oligotrophic Lake LV.19.BULKMAT1 | ecosystem: Environmental > Aquatic > Freshwater >... | reverse complement strand
GATGTCGGAGTCGGAACAGTATTACAAGGCGCTCAAGATGCGCGGGGTCGACGCCGTGCTCGTGCGCGTTCCCGAGGAGCCGCACGGCATCCGGCGGCGTCCGAGCCACGAAGCGTCAAAGATCACCACCATGGCCGGGTGGTTCGAGAAGTATCGCGCGCCGGTACAGTAAGGGCGGGGGGTGCAGCTGGCGGCGGATGGAAGTCTAGGCGTTAGGCTGAAAGCGCTTAAGCGAATCTTCTTGCTGCGCGAACGATACGGAATTCAGCTACGCTCGTTAGCATCAACGGCCGGTTGCTCCACGGCCGTTGGGAGCTACGGATTGAGGATGGTCTAACAATGCGTGCTATTTCAGACCAGGACGCTCTTGATGCTGACGGTAGAGAGGCCGTTGGCGACGAGATCGCGCTTCGATGGACGGTCCGGCCGTCGCAGTCGACGCGACCATCACGGAGCTCGCGGGCGGACAGCGGGCACGCTCTACATGACGGCGCGCAAAGCGAGCTCTCCAAGTATCGCTGCCAACGCCACTCCGACCACAGCTGCTATGCCTCTTCGCACGCCGACGACGCGCGTATACCACTTCCAGTTCGTCACCTCCGGAAAACCGGACCAGAGTCGGCTCTGAGCGCTGAGCCACAGGAACACCCTGCTCAGCCAGAGCGCGACGAGAACGGCGAGCCCGCGCAGATATCCTCCTGGCTACAACCATTCGCCGTCAACTGCCAGAGACAGCCATGATAGGACGGGAACCACAACGAGTTGGACCAATGCAAATGCGACCTGTGCGAGTACTATCGCACGACTGCTCCTGCCTTCTTGTTGACTTTCATGAACCACCTCCACCCCGAAACTATGGTGAGTAAGGCGTCCACGAAATCGGGTCAACTCCAATCGCATGTTCGCGGCACTCAGTAGGAAGCCCGGCCAGAAAGGCTTGAGTTGCGGCGGCCTCCTGTGCCTCAGCTTGCTCGCGCGCAATCAGGAGGTAGAGCTTCGCGTCATCTGTCAAGCAGGGTGTGGCGTCCGGCCCTTTCACAAGTCTTCCGAGAGCAATCAGTCGCTGCGTCGCAACTGCCACCTCTCCATCGGAGGCGGGAATGCCGAAGCGCTGAGTGATCGTCTCGCGCAATGCACTGCTAGATAGCGCATGATCGGCTGAAGCGAGTGTGCTAAGCGTCAGCAACTAAAAGAGCTCCTTATGCCAGCCAGCCTCCCTAAGCTCAAAATGTTTAACCAGCGCAGCCACATCTGCGGGAAGCGATCGAGGCATATGCGACATCTCGGAGGATTGTGGCAGCGAATGTTCAGTTGACGCGCCACATCAGCGGCACGCCTACAACCGGCCTTTCGGAGCGGAGTGCAAGTCGATCACATTGTAGATTCGATAGATAATAGAACGGTCAGCTGCGACGTCAGCCCTTCGAATATGACGATGACACGAGTGGTGCTCCGCGAATGTCGCCCAACTCGCCCCCGGCGGCCACCCCAAATGACTCCACCTGTGGCCGGGTCAAATGACCCCACCTGCTGGGCGGCGGGACTGACTGAAGCTAGTTGACGGCGCCTCGCTTCGCCGCGCGGGCGGCGGCTTCTTTGAGGCGCCAGCTTTTGCCATCGAATTTGAGCAGATGTCCGTGGTGCATGAGCCGGTCGAGCAGCGGCGTGACTACGACGACGTCACCGAGGAGCCGCGCCCAGTCTTCGACGGGGCGATTGGACGTGATGATCGTGGAGCGTTTCTCGTGCCGCGCCATGATCACATCGGCGATCTCGTCGCCGGCCTGCGGCGGCAGTTTGCGCAGAAAGAGGTCGTCGATCAGGAGCAGTTCGACGCGCGCGATCTGCGCGCGGAGTTTCCGGAGCTGGCCGAGTTCGCGCGCTTCGGTGATGTCTTCGAGGAGCTGATGCGCCTCGCGGTACAGCACCTGGTAGCCGCGGCTGACCGCCGCGGTCGCGAGCGCTTGCGCGACGTGGCTTTTGCCGGTGCCCGGCGGGCCGAGCACGAGCACGTCTTCTTTCGCCTCGATGAATTTCAGGGTGGCGAGTTCGAGCACGTCGCGTTTCGGAAGGCGCGGGTTGTACGTCCAGTCAAAGCTCTTGAGGTCCTTCCGGTCGGGGAGGCCCGAGAGCAGGTGCCGGCGTTCGAGCAGCCGCGAGCGCCGGCGATCGAGTTCGTCCTGGACGAGCCACGAAAAGGCTTCGAGGAAATCCATTTCCTGATGCGCGACTTGGAGCGCACGGGCGTCGAGCGTGGCGGTCATGCCGGAGAGGCGCAGACTCCGGAGCGCGCGTTCGAGTTCAGGGATCGACATGGGCATGGGCAGGTTCCTGTGGGAGTGAGGGCGTGTGGGTGTCCCAAAACGCCTGGTACTCGGCGATGGGGCGGATGTCGGCGCCGACTTGTTGGAGCGCGAGATCGGCGGGGTGACGTGCCCGTTCCTCGGCGCCGCGCGCCAGCGCGCGCTTGACCGCCGCATAGGAGTAGCACGCCGCCGTGTGCAGGCGATCGCAGACGGCTTCGATGTCGGCGCGCGGGTACGTGCGCGGAAGATTCGTGAGCCCGTAGAGGGCGCGCTGCCCGGGGCGACCCAGCCGCGCAAAGAGTGCCTGCGCATACGTCGCGGTGCACGGACCGATCTGTTGCGCTTTGCTCAGCAGCTTGGCCGTCTCGCGGGACGGGTTGAAGAGCCGATCGCTCTCCTCGAGACGGAAACTCCCCTTGCGCAGCGCCTTCTCGTGGCGGCGCACGAGCTGGCCGGCGCGATCGAGGATCTCGATCTCGTGTTCAGAGACGCGGATCGTGACGACGCTGTGCGGGGCCGCCGGCAGCGCCGCATAGTAGGAGCCCTGGACTTGGATCAGGCCGCTGTCGTCGACGGTGCGACTCTCCTGCGTAAAGAAACGAAAGCGTGCGGCCGGCAGCGGCTGCAGATGTGGGCGTTCCTCCTCATAGAGCGCCACGACTTGCCGTTTCTTCCGGCCGTGGATGCGCGGCGCCGCCCATCGCTCCTCCCACTGCGCGAGCCACGCGTTCTGCGCCTCGATCGTGTCGAAGGTGCGGCCTTTGAGCGCGCCCTGCGTGTGCTGAATCGCGCTCTCGACCGTGCCCTTGCGATTCGGATCCTGCACGCGGCACGGATCCGCCACGACGTGATAGTGCGCCAGCAGCGCCGCGTACACCGGGTTGAGCTCGGGCTCGTAGAGATCGGGCGTGAGCACGCCCTCCTTGAGATTGTCGAGCACGACGTACTCGGGGCAGCCGCCCAGCGCGTGAAAGGCGCGCTCATGGAGGTGCGCCCAGATCTGCTGATTGGTCTTCGGCACGGTCACCCGGAAACTTTTCCCCGAATACTTGAGCGTCATCACAAACAGCAGCGGTCGCTTGCGCTTGCCGAGGACCCCGGTCGGCGCGCCTTGCCCATAATCAACCTGCGCCTCTTCCCCAGGCAGAAACTCCAGCACATCGAAGCGCTCCGGCGCGCGCGCGCGGAGCCGCGCCACGAAGCGCTTCACCGAGTTGTAGCGATGCTGGAAGCCGTACGTGTCGACGAGGTCCTGATAGATGCTCACCGCATTCCGCCCGATCGCGACCTGCGCTTCGATCCACGGGCGATGCGGCGCGCACGCCGACGTGGCGATCGCCGACGCCACGGCCCCCGCCGTCGGCACGGCGGCGATTCCCGGGGCGATTCCCGGTGGCCGGGGTGGGGTCATTTGCGCCACCGCAGCGTCCGAGCCGGTGGCCACCCCGGGGTCTTTTGCGACCAGGAGGCCCGCGTACCGGCGGATCGCCTTCCGCGTCACGCCCGTGCGCCGGGCGATCTCGCGTTGGCTCGTGCCGCTCGCGAGCAGCGTTTCGATCGTGATTCGTGAATGCGGCTTCAAGACGTTCACTCCTTCTCCCCAATAAGAGTCGGGGAGCAGTGTACGTCCCGCCGTGCAACGCCTACCCGAAGGCGCCGCTATTCATCCCAGGAGGTGGGGTCATTTGGGGTGGCCACAGGTGGAGTCATTTGGGTGGCCGCCGGGGCTCACTGCCTCCACACTGGGTGTCGGTGTGGTCGAGTAGCTAGGCCATTCGGCTTCGTCCTCACAGATCCGTACGGGCGGTTTCCCCGCATACGGCTCTTCGCGAAGGTCACCCCGAGACACCGCGTCATGCCAAGAGCGGGTGCGTGATGCGAGGTGGTGGCAGCGGGAATCGATTCAATAGAGCCTCGCCGGACACAGCGCCGGACATGGGCGAGTCGCGCCGGCTGCGATCACTTGGTGGGGAATTTTATGCGATCGCTGACAATGAATTCCTGCTTGCTCCGAAGATTGGAGCGGGTGGGAGTCACATTTCAACTGAGGCAGGTCAAAGCTGCTACATCCCTCTTGATGTCGACTTTGTAGCGCCGCGTGCTTTCGCGCGCCCTTTCCGCACTCCTGCGGAGTAGATCAGCTTGGTTATGTCGTCGGTCTGCTGTGTCCACGCGATACCGGGCAGGGGGGCGCTACTGCCTTCGCTCTCGATGACGCATCCCTTCCCTGGTCGGACGACGCCAATCTCGGTGAACCGACCGTCACCCAACTCGCGAGATAATAGACTTGCTGGAAGCTGCGCGCACGTGAGGACGAGTCCAAAGTCAACCGAATCGCTCATCGCGAGCACCGTCGGCGACATTCCTGCCTGAGCAGCGACCTTTCTAGTCAATTCGTGTATCGGTAGGCGGTTCTCGCGAATCGCCAACCTGACGCCACTCGCTTCGCCGATCTGTTCGAGAGTGCGACGCAGGCCGTCCGATATGTCTTGACACGCGATGGTTCCCTTTACGCGCGACAGCTTTTCGGCAAGGTCCACTCGTGCACGTGGCCGCCTCCACGTATTCGCGAGGATACGCTCCTCCTTCTGCGTCAGCTTAAGTCCGAGTTGCTCACGTTGCATGAAGTAGAAGAGGGCAGTCCCGGCCAAGCCAGCGCACCCACTGACAAACACACGATGACCATCAACCGCGTCCGAACGTCTAAATACGCATCGGCCTCGTGCAAAACCAAACGCAGTGGCGGCAAGCACTGGCGCTTCGTACGTACCTGTGTCACCCCCCACGACCACTACTCCGTGCGCATCGCATGCTGCACGAATTCCGCGCAACACAGTCACAGCGTACCGCAGGTCTTCCTTCGGGCAGCGCAACACGACAAGTAGCCCTGCCGGTTTCGCACCCATGGCGGCGATATCGCTGAGGTTGGCAACAGCGACATAGTAGCCGATGTCGTACCGGTTGATGATACCCTTCTTGAAAAGGTTGAACCCTTCGCCACGAACAAAGTCCGTAGCGATTACCAGAGACGTTGCTCCGAGATCAATGACCGCGGCGTCGTCGAGGGAGTCCACGCCGACGCGAAGAACGGCAGCGCGAGTGGCGGGAAGCACGGCTCCCTCATGACCCTTGAAGACGTCTCGGATTCTCTTCACCAGCGTCTCCTCCGTGAGGCTATTTCTCATGCCTTCATGCCTTCCACAAGCACTGCCATTCGTTGGTTCGTCGCCTCGACCACCCGCGACTGAGGATGAAGCCGCCAGTCCCAAAGCTCCGGCACGCCCATCGCTTTTGCCATTATGCGACGCATCCACTGGCTCGGAATGACACCGGTCTCATAGAGCATCATTGCCTCGCTGCCATCTATGACGAGAACATATGGTTCTTCCGGTCGCTCCAGCGTAAGCAGATCGCTGAAACAGGAGACTAAAGTCCTAGTGAATTGCTCAAGGTCGCTCAACTTGAACGATGGATGAGGCATACAGTGCAAGTGCGCGTGGTCAACACAGCGACCGGTGTGTCGGGTACGATCGGTCGGCGAGCCATGCTCGAACGCGAATAGCGGGACGCCGTACTCCTTCAGGAAAACCACTCTCAGACACTCGATGATGAGGTCAAGTTCTCTGAGTTCCGTCGAAGAAAGATGACGCAGCGACGTGACGTGGCGCTCTGGAAATACGAGCAGCCATCCTTCGAGGAACGCACCTCTGGCGCTGGACACCACCAAACCTCCGCAGCGAAACAGCACTCGTTCCTCGGGAGGAAGATCCCGAAGCCGCGCATCGGACTGCGGTCGCGAAGCACGTATACACAAGCAGCACCCGTCATGTATCGTGCAGAGAGACCCTTCGTCGTAACTTGCCGCAGTCACACGAAGCCACTTGTTGGCACTCGCGCGACCGCGAAATGCCATATCCAGGCGTCGATGCCGTTGTTGCCATCGTACCACCCCCCTTCTGTCGGAACCAGGCCCGCACCCTCAAATAGTGCACGCAGGCGCGCCAGATCACGGTACCTAAACCACCTGCCACTGTACACATTCCCGCGTTCCTTGACGTGCGCGCCCTGTCCCAGCTTGCTGTCCAGATAGAATACTCCATCGCCCTCAAGCGTGGTTGCCAACGCGCGAACGACTGCCTCGTCGACAAGCATGGACGACGACGGCGATTCCGACAGGTCGTCAGCTTGCGGTACGTGCACCAGTGTCGCGCACATCCAGACGCCATGAAAGCTCCGGTCCCTCAACGCTCGCTCCAATTGGTCCCGGTCAAGTAGATTCACGGCTTCGACAGTCAATGCGTCGGTAGCCTTTTCTGTTTTGCGAAGATGCTCCACCAAACGCGGTGCTCCCTCTAGTGCATGCACTTGGCATCCGTTGTCCAAAAAAAACCTCGTATCTCTGCCGGCTCCCGCACCGACGTCCAAGATTCGAATTGTCATCTTGTCGGGAAAGCACTGCTTCAACTGGCGGAGAAAGGCGGCGCGCACCTCCTCCAATTCGACGTACTTGCCTGACGACGCCGTTTTTGCGATGAACTCGTCCGCAGCTGTGTCGTACGTGTCGACTACTTCACATCTACCGTCGTGTGAAAGCAATGCGCCGCCGCCGACGGCGAGAATGCTCGGTGCTCTTCGTGACGTCGCGGGTTTCCCTAACTGTTTGGCATCGAGAACAACGTCGTCAATTCGGATTACGCCTTCCTCAACTGTAAGTCGCGCAGCGTAGGAACCGGCACAGGCCAGACCACTCTTAAGGTGAAAGGCTCCCGCGACATAGTTGAGAAGGCAAGCATGCGACGAGATACGTGGTTTCTTGTGCGTGTGCCCAGAGAGCACGAGATGGATACTCGGCCCCGTTGCGGGCAGCGCCGTTACGTACTGCCCGAACGTTGCGGCATTGACCGCGCTCTCGGCACCAATCCAGTCATCCTTGTCCTTATCGCCTGTGCCCCACGCCTTCAGTTCCTCCAGCGGATGGTGACACATGAGAATGACGATATCCCTCGGACTCGTCCTCTCTAAGAACTCTCGCACCTCAAACCTCGCCGAGAGATGTATCCCGAACTCCTTTTCGGTCTTCCGCTTTCCGGAAGCCTCGACGAGATGGTAACGTGCAACTGGCCAAAGTCCGATCATGTGAATGTTGATTCGCGGGGCCAGAAACGACACGAACTCGATGCCGTGATTAGAGGGTGTGATTCTGCGACCAACAAGACGCGAATAGGTGTCCTGAAAGGGGATGAGGCCCGTTGCATGTAGCATTCTGGCAAATGCTGCCCTCCGCACCTCATCTACTACGTTCTCGATCTTCCACGTTCGTCCGCGGCCGGTTCGCGGCTGACGTCGCAGCCAGTCAATGAGGGCTGATCGATCGTCGTCATGATTGCCAGGAATCATTACAATGTTCTGTACAGCGACGCCCAATGCGGCGGCACTATGTTCTAGTTCCGCTTGGGCCTGCCTTCCAGCGGTTTTGTAGTCACCGTTGCAAACCACGTCGCCCAGATGCAGCAAGCCAGACCACTCGTCATTCGTATCACGCGTCCTTCTGAGTTTTGTTGCAGCATCCTTCACGAGCAGGCTGCACTCAAATGGAATCATCTCTTCGCCGTCCTCACCTTCAACCCTAAGCGGACGATGAACGGTGGAGTCCTTTCCGAACTGCGTGTCGCTCATCACTAGGAATGTGGCTCGATTGGTCGGAAGTGAGACATACCTGTGATTCTCGCGCTGTTCCTCCCTCGACTGCCTCGCGCTTATCGTGACAGGCACGGCGTGCAGCACGGAGCATAGCCAATGCGTCGAAAGCAGACGGCCACTCTCAAGATCGCGCTGTATTTTGCTTACGACTCGCGCAAGCGCAGACCAAGCGAACGCATTATGGGCCGGGTTCTCTGACGCCAGAAATGAGGATATGATCGGCCCGTGTAGGAACACGTCGAAGCCGCCGTCCTTGAGGCGGTCTGCTCTTTTCGGATCATCGTGGCGCGGCTGATCGATTGCAGCTAGTCGAACCCTCGTGAGCGCCAGTGGTGATGTGAGCGCGGCTGTCAAACCCTCAAGTCGAACGAGGAGTTGAGTGCGAATTACGTGCACCTTTCTGCGGAAACCTTCGGTACCGTATCTTGCGGCCCGCAAGTAGCTCTCCAGCCCAGCCAAGAACACAGTTAATTCCGCAGCATCATGCTGATACTCTGCTGACTCGATGTCGTTGCAGAGAAATGCCGCGGCCTTCTCAACAAGCGGCGCGATCGCCTTTCCATGATCTGTTATTAGACTCCTGAGCGCCTCGTCGGCCGTAACGAGGCTGGATAGCATTAGCGCCGTCGGCGCAGCGCGGGGGGGGCGCTCACGCCACCCAGCGTCCAAGTACCATCGCCATCCGATTGCATCGCTCGTCGCGGGGTCCGGATTGGCCGCCGAGCTGATGGCCTTTAGAAACTGGACAATTGTCTCCACGTCCGGTTGGGGGGCGCTAAGAACGACCTCGCTCAAACGCGCATAGCGGGCAGTCGACACCACTTCCGCCTTGCCATCGTTAATCGCTTGGCTAAAGCGCTGCCACTCACTTCGCAGGAAAGACCGCGCGCTGTTGATCGCTTGCTTTAACCGCTCCGATTGCTCAATGTACTTTCCATTCTGAATACTGCGAATTCTATCCAGCCGTTCGATGGCGCTAAGTGCGTCGCACGTCCCAAACGTGCCTGTCTGCACGCCTTCCGTCGCGGTGGAGGCCTGCGTGCTTGATTCGAGATTTCGGCCCCACCCCCAAGCCCTCTCCGCACCTGAAGCCGAGGGAGCCTCTGTGCGGTAATGCTGCTCCTCCTGGCGAGCCGCGTTCTCGATTCGTTGCACGATGTCGAGAATCAGCGTATCTGGAAGCTGCCAAGTCGGGCTTTGTGTTCTAGTCGTCATTGAGACCCGCGCTTGAAGCGTTTGGCCGTCAGCAACCTCGGGCACGAATGTGCAAACGCTGCCCCCACTTTGCGAATTTCCGGTAATGACCTCGTGCGCATTGAACGACCGACTGTCTGTGACTTTCCACTGAGCGGCTTTAAGGGTGGAACGTAACCCTCTCTGCCAGTACAAGCGAGACACCTACCTCCCCCGTGTTTACTGTCTGAGGGTGATCGAGGTTGTCCCGTTGTCTGTCTCTATTGCTTCACGTGACGTGCACGCACACGATGTGGGGGTGTCCGCGACCCCCACCCGGCGCCGATTCACGGTCACCTACAAGTTGAAGATCCTCGACGCTGCGGCGGGCTGCACGCTGTCGGGCGAGATCTCCGCTCTGCTCCGCCGCGAAGGCTTCTAGTCGTCGCATCTCGCGGCGTGGCGGGCCGCCCAGCGCAGCGGGGAGCTCGCGGGGCCCACGCCCGCAGGGGCCGCGCGCCGTGCCGCCGCCCGCCGGCGCGACCCGGATCGCCGAGTTGGAGCGCGCGCTCGCCCGGGCGACGGCGCGCGCCGAGCGGCCCGAGGCCCTCGTCGCGGTTCAGAAAAAGTCTCGGAGCTCTGGGAGCAGATGCAACCCCCGCCCGACGACGCGCCAACCGGGCGGCGCTGACGGCTACCGTCCGGGCCCTGGGTCCCACGCTTCTGCGTCGCCCCCCTGTGCGCCGCGCTGGGAGTCGCCTCCGCCACGACGTCTTCTACTATCCTGACGCGGTCGTGCAGTGCGCCCCCGCGAGCGACGACGACACGTGGATTCGCGAGCCCTGCCTCGTGGTCGAGGTGACCTCGCCGAGCACGTCGCCCGTCGACCGCGGAGTGAGGCTGGTCGCCTACCGGGCGATGCCGTCAGTGCAGATGTAGCTCGTGGTGCAGCAGCAGCGACGGAGTGTCGACGTGCATGCGTGTGATGCCGACTCGGGCGACTCGTCGCATGAGACGTTGGTCGGGGAGGAGCATGGCGGCTGTTAGCGACAGACCGAGCAGGGCGTGACGTCGAACGAAAGCGTCGCCTCGCCGAGGCTCGCTCCGAAAATGGAACTAGTACCTACTTCCGTAAATCAGAGTAACGTTTCTGAAGTGCCACCGCGTGGACAACTTCCTTGCGCCACTCGAACGGCGCAGCCTTGGGATTGTGCGCCTTGATGAAGGCGTCAATGGCGGCGCGGACGTCCCACGGGTTCGTGAAGCTCGCCCCACGTAGGGCGGCGCGCACCAGGAGGCTAAACCACACCTCGACCTGGTTGAGCCAGCTCGCATGGGTCGGCGTGTAGTGCAGATGCACGTGCGGGTGTTTGGCCAGCCACCGGTCGTGCTTGGGCTTGTGCGTGTTCAGATTGTCGAGAATGACGTGGAGTTCTTGGTCCGCCGGATAGTCGGCGACGACTTCATTCATGAAATGGAGAAACTCGCGGCGCCGCCGGCGCCAGTAATGCCCCGCCTTCACTTGGCCGGTGGCCACGTTGAGCGCGGCAAATAACGTGGTCGTCCCATGCCGCGTGTAATCGTGGCTATAGCCCGAGACCGCGCGCCCATTGGGCAGGCGCAGGTAGCCCTGCGCCCGTTCCAGCGCCTGGATGGACGGCTTCTCATCCACCGACAGCACGATGGCATTCTCCGGCGGGTGGAGATACAACCCGATAATGTCCGCCGCCTTGGGCACGAACTCGGGGTCGGTACTCACGCACCAACTGCGGCGCCGCTCCAACTGGATCCGATGCTGCCGCAGCACGCGCCAGACCTGCGACGGCGACACGTCGCCCAACTGTTCCGCCACCAGCCGTCCGTTCCAGCATGCGTAGCCCTCCGGCGGCGCCGCATCAAGCAGCGCGAGAATCCGGTCCTCCGCCGCCGCCCCGTAGCGGACCGGCGCCCCGGGTCGTGCCTCGTCCATCAACCCGGCCACGCGCTGCGCCGCAAACCGCGTGCGCCACTTGCTCACCGTGGCGGGCCGGACTCGAAAGTCGCGCGCGATTTGCGTCGTCCCCTCCCCCCGCGCCGCCGCCAACACGAACTGCGCCCGTTGCGCGTAGCGCTGCTCGGTCGATCCCGCGCGCGTCCACGCGTCCAACGTGTGCCGCTCGTCCATCGTCAATTCGATCAGGGTCGCCGCCACGGTGCCGCCTCCAGACGCGTGAGTCGTCAATGGCACCAAATATACTTAATATCGCGGATTTACGGAAGTAGGTACTAGGCGGAATCGAGTACTTCCGCACACGCCAAGTGGTTGTCGCCCACAAGGGCGTGGCGGCGGCTTCGCTTGGACTTGGGCTCGCCTGGGGCACGCGCCACGCCTGGGCGTTGGAATCCCGCTACGCGCGCTACGCCCGCGTCCTCAGCGCCACGCACGGGCACCTCGATCTCGCCGTCCT
>Ga0163144_10025204_pt1 | contig 11628 bp, 4 predicted proteins | sample OliLak19BULKMAT1_FD_123175 | JGI IMG/M metagenome (GOLD analysis project Ga0163144, IMG submission 123175) | Freshwater microbial mat bacterial communities from Lake Vanda, McMurdo Dry Valleys, Antarctica - Oligotrophic Lake LV.19.BULKMAT1 | ecosystem: Environmental > Aquatic > Freshwater > Lake... | reverse complement strand
GACCGAACCGGTCACGAGCCAGGAATATTTTACCGACGCCTTTGGCCGCGAGGCGTGCAGTTACATCGAACGCCACAAGAACAAGCCGTGGTTCCTTTACCTCTCCTTCAACGCGGTTCACACCCCGATGGACGCCACCGACGACCGCCTCGCAAAGTTCGCGAACATTCCCGACAAAATGCGCCGCGCCCTCGCCGCGATGACCCTGGCGATGGACGAGAACATTGGCCGGGTCCGCCAGAAACTCGCCGAGACCGGGCAGGAGGAAAATACGCTTGTCGTTTTCATCAGCGACAACGGCGGACCGACTATGCCAGGGGTTACGGTGAACGCTTCGGTGAACGATCCGCTGCGCGGCTCCAAGCGCACCACGCTGGAAGGCGGGATTCGTGTGCCATTTGTTGTCTCCTGGAAAGGCCACGTGAGTCCCGGGATCTTCGACAAACCGGTCATTCAACTCGATCTCACCGCCACCGCGCTCGAAGTCGCCGGCGCAAACACCAAGAATCTCGACGGCGTGAATCTCCTCCCGTTCCTTTCCGGCAAAAATCTGACCGCGCCACACGACGCACTTTATTGGAGATTCGGCCAACAAATGGCCATTCGCGTTGGAGACTACAAACTCGTTCGTTACGACAGCAACGCGGACACCCGCACCGGCCAACGAAACCAGCCAATCACCGGCCCGAGGCTCTACAACCTCGCCAGCGACATCGGTGAAACCAAAGATCTGTTCACGCAGATGCCCGAGAAAGCAAAGGAACTGCAATCCAAGTGGGACGCCTGGAATGCCACCCTGATCGATCCACTCTGGGGTTCCGGCAAAAACGACAGCGACGGCGACCCGGGCGAAAAGAAAGTGAAGGAGAAAAAGCGCTAGACGCCGAAACGGCCCGTTCGCTAGAAACGTTCGTAGTTGGGCTCTCCATCGAAGGTGTTGTCGGGGATCCAGTGAGTATTGACGAACTGAGGCGCAGGCTTGACCTCTTCATCACAACGACGGGTTCCGAGGAAATTTCGCGTAGGGCAAACGCGTCCCGCGAAATCGAAATTCATCCGCGCGTATGTTTCGCGGCGGCAAAAAGTTTACCGTCCCGGCCGCCGCGATGATGTCGTCCTGATCAATGCCGTCACCACTCACGCCGATGGCCCCAATCAAAACACCGTTGCGGTAAAGCGGAAAACCGCCAGGGAAAATCGTGATCCCGTTCGGGAGGTTCGGGTCAACCGCAGGCGCGCTGGGAACAATGGCGCCATTGAGCGGATTGCGGAAGTTTGCCGGAAACGCCGAGAAGAACTCCTGCAAACCAAGAAAGGGTCCCGGAGCATTGTTCACGATGCCCGGCGGATAATGGCTCTGCGCGAGGAAACCGACGGTGCGCGAGGACATGGCAAGGTCAGGAATCGAAAAAAGGTTCCGGTTCGGATCCGAAAAATAAACCGCCGTGCGCGCCTTCTGCACCGCAACGTCCCAACTGAAAATCGTCGCGCCCGGCGTGCGAATCGTCCCCAGAATTGCCGGGGCGACTCCGTCCATGTCCGAGTTGTTCACCACCGCAATGAAAACCTGCGCCTTCTGTCCGCGCGGCAATCGGATTCCGGCCCGGGTGATGTCCGCCCTTTTGGCGGCGAGCGTGAGGATTGATGTCACGTCGGCGGCTGTTAACCGTGGCTGGCCATCGATCAGCCCCGCCTGCGGATCGTCGATGATCGGCGCCCGTATTTCATTGGTGGCTCCGTCAAAGCTGGCTTTAGGATAATTCACGGCGGGCGAATTCGTAATCGGATAATTTACGACCACGCTCCCGATGGTGCCAAAAGGTGAAACGGTTTTTAATCGAGCGCTGCCCTGCACGTAAGGAACGCGAATCCCGTCGATGAAAACGCGCGAGCCAAAGAATTTTGCCTTCGGCGCAAACCCTTTCTGCCCGGCGAGTGCAACCTCCTCGTCCGTGTCGCGGACTTGCGTGGTTTGAATATCGTCGAGCGCCGGGATGCCGGTGTTTACCTTGCGCGAGTTCCCCGCGACACCCACGCCTCCAATTAACAGGCCGTTCTTAAACAGCGGCACACCGCCAGGCGAACCGGCCAGCCCGCTTAAAGCGGGAATCCCGTCGATGGGGGCGCCATTCGTGCCGCCGCCGCCGTAAGCATTCGTCGAATAAGTGCTCGGATTTTTAAACCGATTCACGTCGGAAAAGGAAAGATTGGAAAGATTCACCCCCACAAGCGGGCCGTTGGGCTTGTTATTCACGCGCGGAGGAAAATTCTGTTGAACGATGAATCCCGCGGTGCGGGACGAGAAAGCGTGCTGGTCGCTGCTGAGGAAACTGGCCGTGCCCGCTTTTGTGATCGCGTCCAGAATATCAAGATCGAAGGTGGGCGAATTGGTCGTGACCGCCCAAACGCCGACGACAAACCCTTCGCGATCCGCCACAGCGATGACGCTGTTCGACGAAATCTCGCTGGCGCGAGTGGCGGCCTGCGCGATGACTTGTTCGACATCGGCGACCGACATTTGCGCTGCTGCAGGGCATCCGAACAGAACCGTGAATCCCGTGATGAGACAGATAACCCGGCCCGGGAGCGCACAGAATCGGCTGGTCGATTTTTTCAAACTGGAATTCACAGATTGGTTTTGTTAGTTCAATATCAAAAGATAGACCGTGAGCCAAACCCGAAAAACCGTCACGCCAAAAAGGTGGTCTTTGGCGAGGCTCTCCTAATGAAGCGATGCCTTCTTGATTCGGCGCGTTTTTCACGCTCGATCGTGGTGATACTTTCGTCGGTGGCCTTCTCGGATGGGCGGTTGCTCGCACAGCAAAAGCCTGACGTTTACCCGCCTGAACTCACCCGGCCCGATCCCGACTCGTTCAAGGCTAATCAAAAAACTTACCGGGGTGAATCCCCATTGCCCCCCGGCGATTTCAATCCGGACTCGGGCGTCGCGCCTTTCAGGCCCCGCGCGCTGACCAACGAGTTTATTCTGCGGCGACAATTCACCAACACACCCAACGCGACCACGAATTACCAGTTTAATCCCGACCCGGGCGCGACGCTTAAGACGCAACCGCCACCCGGAAACTTTTTCCAAACGAACTTCGGAATCCTGCCAGAACAAAAGGACCATCGATTGGAGGAAACACTCGGAACCCCCGGCCGAGAAAACCTGGGGGTGAGCCGGATTTCTCCGGTTGAAGTGGTGAAGACGAACAGTTACGAACTCGATCCTTTGCCGGAACACCTGAAATTGCCGCGCTCGGAAACGCGCGCGAACGAGAAAATTCCGTTCTCCTTCCACAATCCGCATTACCCGGTCCGGTACGGGCTGCCTGATGATCCGGCTGGCGCGGAGCCCGTGACGAACCGTTGGCGCGTCGGCTTCACCCCGTGGCGACGTTACACCAGCGGCCAGATTTCCGAGACTCCATACGGTGCCTCACCCGCGCTCTGGCATCCCTACCGGCAAAGTTTGCTCAAGGGCGATTTCCCAATCATCGGCGAGGATATTTTCCTGAACCTCACTGCCGGAACGCAAACCGAGTTTGAAGCGCGTCGGTTGCCCACTCCCAGCGGCGTCAGTGCAGCGCGGCCCAACAGCGCGGAGTTTTTTGGGCAAAGCGAACAATTCCTTTTTCTCAACAATGTTTCCCTGGCGGTTGATTTGTTCCGGGGCGAAACGGTTTTTCAACCGGTCCATTGGGCGGTCCGTTTGCAACCAGTTTTCAACGTCAATTACACGGACACGCAGGAAACCGGGGTCATCAGCCCCAACGCCCAGCGCGGCACGTCGCGGGTTCGTTCCTACACCGCGCTCCAGGAAGGTTTCCTTGAATTGCACCTGGGCGATTTGTCCGAGAACTACGACTTCATCGCCGCGAAAATTGGCAATCAAGGGTTCAACAGCGACTTCCGTGGTTTCATTTTCAACGACATTAACTTCGGGGGGCGCGTGTTGGGCAACATCGACAACAACCGTTACCAATACAATTTCATGGCGCTCGACATGCGCGAAAAGGAATCCAACTCCGAGTTGAACACCTTTGATCAACGCGATCAGCGGGTGTTGATCGCCAATATTTATCGCCAGGATTTTTTGACGAAGGGTTACACCGCTCAGTTGAGTTTCCACGCGAACCTCGACGAAGGCCGCACCCATTACGACCGCAACGGAAACATCGCGCGACCCGCTCCCTTCGGCACCGTTCGCGAACACGATGTCAACGCCTATTACCTCGGCTGGGCCGGCGACGGACACATTGGCCGATGGAACGTCAGCCACGCGTTTTACCAGGTTTACGGTCGAGACGACTTCAATGGACTGGCGGGCCAGCCGGTGGATATCAACGCGCAAATGGCGGCGGTCGAATTCTCCTATGACCGCGATTGGATCCGTTACAAGGCGTCCTTCTTCTACGCGTCCGGTGACGGCGACGCCGAAGACGGTGATGCAAACGGGTTCGAAACCATTGTGGACAACCCGAACTTCACGGGCGGGCCGTTCAGCTATTACGTGCGGCAGGGATTCAACCTGGCGGGAACGTCCGTCGGGTTCAAAACGCGCAGCAGCCTGGTTCCCAATTTGCGCACGAGCAAAACCGAAGGCCAGGCGAACTTCGTGAATCCCGGCGTATTTCTTTACGGTCTCGGGGCGGAAATCGAACTCACGCCCAAGCTCCGCAGTTTCATCAACGCAAATTACATTCGCCTTGCCGAAACCGACCCTATTCAAACCGCGCTGCTCACGGATAGAATCGACGCAGACATCGGTTTTGATCTGAGCATTGGCTTTCAATACCGCCCGGTGCTGACGGACAACATCATTATTTCCGCTGGATTCGGAACATTGATCCCGGGCCGAGGCTTCCGCGATATTTATCAGACCAATCCCGATCCAGTTCCAGGCTACAGTTCGGCTCGCGGCGGACGGGTCGATGATTTTCTTTACAGCGGACTCATCGCCGTGACACTTACCTACTAGCGTGAAGCTCCAAGCACCAACCACCAAGCTCCAGAGAAGCCCCCGATCTCACGCTTCAATGAAAGGGCGTGCTTGGCACTTGTTTTTGATTCTTGGCGTTTGGTGTTTCTCTGGATGTTGGTGCTTGAATGTTGGCGCTTCCGACGAAGGTTTCGGCCCGCCCATTTCCGTTCCGCGAGATTTGCCTAAAACGGGTTCTCCGAAGCCGCGCAACTGGATCGACCAAACCCACGAACAAGCTTCGCTCAAAAGCCGAGGCTGCATCGAATGCCATGCTGGCGCGAAGGACATGCACAATTCGCCGAACGTCGTGCTCGGTTGCACCGATTGTCATGGCGGCAACCCGACGCCCGGCCTCACGCAACTCAAGGCGCATATCCAGCCCAAAAATCCGATCTTCTGGGAAAGTTCAGCAAACCCCAACGACTCGACGACGTTGCTCAATCACGAATCGGCGGACTTCATCCAATTTGTCAACCCCGGCGATCTGCGCGTCGCGAAAAATTCCTGCGGGCTCTGCCACGACAAGATTCTGGACCATGTGCAGAACAGCATGATGAATCACGGTGCGATGCTCTGGGGCGCGGCGCTCTACAACAACGGCAGCGTGCCGCATAAGGATTATCGTTACGGGCAGGCCTATGGCTTGCACGGCGAACCGTTGCGCTTGAAAAACCCGTACGAACCAACGGCCGAGGAAACGCGGACCAACGGCGTGCTGCCGTTCCTCGATCCCCTGCCCCGATTCAATATCAGCCAGCCGGGAAACATCTTGCGCATCTTCGAGCGCGGTGGCGAAAAACAATTGCAACTGGGAACTCCCAACGCGTTTGAACCTCCCGGAAAACCATTGCGCCGATTGTCCGAGCGAGGGCTCGGCACGCTGAATCGGATCGACCCGGTTTTTCTCGGTTTGCAGAAAACGCGGTTGCACGATCCGCTGCTCGGTTTCATGGGATCGAACGATCGGCCCGGCGATTACCGTTCCAGTGGCTGTACGGCCTGTCATGTGGTTTATGCGAATGACCGGTCGCCGTCGAATTCCGGGCATTGGAGCAAATACGGCCATCAAGGCTTGAGTTTCAGTGACGACCCGATGATTTCCAAAAAGGAGCGCGGACATCCGATCAAGCACGAGTTCACCCGCTCCATTCCGAGCAGCCAATGCATGACCTGCCACATGCACCAGGGAAATCTCTTTGTGAACCCGTATCTCGGTTACACTTGGTGGGACCAGGAAAGCGACGGCGAATTCATGTATCCGAAAAAGCAGAAAAATCCGACCGACGCCGAAATGGTCACAGCCGTGCGGAAAAATCCTGAAGCAGCTGCGGCGCGGGGACTTTGGGGCGATCTGGATTTCCTGGAAAAAGTGGCCGAGTTGAACCCGAAACTGGAGCACACCCAATTCGCCGATTACCACGGGCACGGCTGGGTGTTCCGCGCCGTGTTCAAAAAAGATCGCGCCGGGAATCTGCTCGACCTCGAAGACAACAAGATTCCGCACGACGACGACCATAAATTTTCCAAGGCGGTTCACTTGAAGGATGTTCATCTCGCGCGCGGGATGCAGTGCGTCGATTGCCATTTCGAAACGGACGTCCACGGCAACGGAAAACTTTATGGCGAACCCCGCGCCGCCACGACCATCGAATGCATCGATTGCCACGGCACGATCGATGATCGCCCCACGCTCGTGACGAGCGGCAACGGCGGGAGGATTGATCTCTCCCATGGCGCGACACCGTGGGGACCACGCTTTGAATGGCGCGGCAAGAAACTGATCCAGCATTCGATGATGAGTCCGGAAATGGAATGGGAGGTTCCGCAAACGCGCGACACAATTGACCCGGCCTCCTCGCGTTACAATGAGAAATCGCGCTACGCCAAAACCCTCCAGCGCGACGGAAAAACGTGGGGAAACAGTTGCGAGCGCAAATCCGATCTCGCGCACAACAACTCGTCCGTCTCCTGCCAGGTTTGCCACACCTCCTGGGCGACCAGTTGTTTTGGATGCCATTTGCCAATGAAGGCGAATCAACGGGTGCCACTGAATAAGTTTGAAGGCGTTTTGTCGCGCAACTTTACTTCCTACAATCCGCAGGTTGTGCGCGACGACGTCTTCATGCTTGGCAAAGACAGCACCGTAAAAAGCAACCGGCTCGCGGTCATTCGCTCATCGAGCGCGGTGGTGGTCGGTTCGCAAAACGCCAACCGCGAATGGTTTTATTCGCAGCAACAAACCGTATCCGCCGAGGGGTATTCCGGCCAGGCTTTCAACCCGCATTTTCCGCACACGACCAGCGGCGTCGGCACGACCAAGAACTGCACCGATTGCCATCTCTCCGCGCAGAACGACAACAACGCGATCATGACCCAACTGCTCGGCTTCGGCACCGGCACGGTGAATTTCTTTGGACGTTACGCCTACGTCGGCGCGGGCAAAGACGGTTTGTATGGCGTCGTCTGGACGGAGGCGGAGGAACCGCAGGCCGCCATCGGGAGTCATCTCCACAAGCTCGCTTATCCCGACAATTTTCAGAAACATCTGGACGCGAACTCCGACCTCGAGGAAGCGCACCATCATCATGCCAAAGAGATTTTGGACCTCACGTTGCGCGGCGAATATCTCTACACCGCCAACGGCGCGGATGGCTTTGAAGTTTTCGATGTGGCTAATATCGACCAAAAAGGATTTTCGGAACGCATCGTCAGCGCGCCGGTTTCACCGCTCGGCCAGCGCACTTATGTCCGAACGAAATACGCCACTTCCGTGACGCTGCCGAGCACGCTGGGCATCGACCCGCTGCGCACTCGGTTGCCGGAAAATGAGGAGCAACCGGTCAGCTTGATTTACGCCTGGGCTTTCGTGACGGATCGCGAGGAGGGTCTGGTCATGGTTTCCGTCGGGACGCTCGTGGATGGAAACCCGGCCAATAACTTTCTCGATAAGGAAAAAATCATTCGCTTTAACCCGGACGGAAAGTTGACCGGCGCGATGCATTCCTACATGGCGGGGACGAATCTGTATGTCGTCGGCAGCAACGGTTTGTTCGTGCTTGGCTTGAGCAACACGGAATTGGTCGCACCAAAACTCGTCGGGGAACTGTCCGCATCCGTAGGAGGCGAGGTGACCAGACTCACTTCAAATCCTTCGCCGAACGACAATGATTCAATCAGAGACTCGTCACCTCGTCGCCTACTCAAAAACCCGCGCGCCATTTCCGTGCAATTTCGCTACGCCTTCGTCACCGACGACGACGGGTTGAAGGTCATCGATATTTCTGAACCAAGCAAACCACGGCTCATTCCCGGCGCATTTGTACCGTTGAAAAACGCCCAGCGCTTTTACCTCGCCCGAACCTACGCCTACGTCGCCAACGGCGCGGAGGGACTCGCCCTCATCGACATCGAGAATCCGGAGAAACCCAAGCTCCTGGAAATGTTCACCGCAGGCGGCGCTCTCAACGACACTCGGGCCGTTCAAATCGGCTCGGTGAACGCCTCTATGTTCGCGTTGGTGGCAGACGGTAAGAACGGCCTGCGCGTCCTGCAAATGATCTCCCCGGAGAACGTCCCCGGCCACATGGGATTCAGCCCGCGCCCGAATCCGAAGCTCATCGCCACCTACAAAACGCACGGCGAAGCCGTCGCCGTCTCGCGCGGACTCGACCGCGACCGGGTGGCCGACGAAACCGGCAATCAGACCGTGGTGTTTGGCCGTCGCGGCTCCCGCCCATTCAACTACGAGGAGATGCAAGCCTTCTTCCGCCATTTCGACGATCCGTTCACCACCAACCGGGCCGGCTCCCGGACGGGGGAAATTTATAAGGTGGACGATGTGATCTCGCGCGATGGAAAACTGGCCGCAAAATCCGGAGCGGAGGTCGGCAAGCCGATTCCCTTAAATAAACAAGCCGAACCGCCCGATGAAAAAGCGCGGATGGAACGTTTGATGCGACGGGGCGAATAGCCACCTTGTTCGTCTCCGGTAATGATTCCAACCACGAGTCGAGTGATCCAAACGGCAAATTTTTCGCACCGAATATTCCTGGGCTGGGTTTGGATTGGGACGATGCGGGCTGAAAAAACTCGCGAACCGGGAACAATCCGCTCAAACTCCGTGTGACCATGCTGAATCCATGAAGGGCCTCATATCAGTTCTCGCTTCATTGCTCGAAAGCCGGACCAGCCGGCACAATCTCGTTCTTCTTGTCCGGTTCTTGCTCGTGCTTTTCGGCATGGTGGCGTTGTACAGCCTGCTTTTTCATTTGCTGATGCAATGGGAGGGGCAGCGCCACAGTTGGCTGACCGGCGTTTACTGGACGCTAACCGTGATGACGACGCTTGGCTTCGGCGACATCACGTTCAACGGCGACCTCGGGCGGTTCTTTTCCATGATCGTCTTGGTCAGTGGGGTTGTGTTCATGCTCGTGCTGCTGCCGTTCACCTTCATCGAGTTCTTTTATGCGCCCTGGATGCGCGCCCAGACCGCGGCCCGCGCCCCACGGGAATTACCAGTCGGGACGACCGGCCACGTGTTGCTGACCCGCCACGGGCCGCTGACGAGTGTGTTGATCCCGATGCTCAAGAAATATGACTATCCGTATGCAGTGATCACACAAACCGTGGCGGAGGCACTGGAACTGCACGAAAAGAGTATCAACGCGGTTGTGGGGGAACTGGACGATCCCGAGACCTATCGGCGGGCGCGGGTGGAAACCGCCGCGATGGTCGTGACCACCCGCAACGACGTGATCAACACCTCCGTCACCTTCACCGTGCGCGAATTGGCCGAGCGAATTCCGATTGTCGCCTCAGCCAGTTCAGAGGCATCTCGCGGCGTGATCGAACTGGCCGGGGCCACGCATGTGCTCCGCTTGGAAGAGATGATGGGCATCGCTTTGGCCCGACGCGTTCTGGATACCGAAGCGACCGCACATGTGATCGGTGATGTCGATGGAGTGATCATCGCCGAAGCATGCGCGGACGGAACGCCTCTCGCCGGAAAGACCGTCGCGGAATCCAAGGTCCGCGATTTGACGGGTGTGAACATTATCGGTCTGTGGGAGCACGGACGGCTGGAATTGGTGACTCCCACCACGCTGATCCGATCCAATTCCGTCCTGGTCCTGGCAGGGACCCGGGCGCAGATCGATCACTACAACGAATTGACCTGCATTTATCAGGTGGACCGCGCCCCGGTGGTGATCATCGGCGGAGGCCGCGTCGGCCGAGCGACCGCTCGCGCGCTCGCGAACCGCAACCAGGATTACCGAATCATCGAAAAACTGCCGGAACGGGTCCGGGATGCCTCCAAGACCATCGTCGGCGACGCTGCCGAAATTGAGGTCCTGCAAAAGGCGGGAATTTCCGAGGCCTCTTCGGTCGTGATCACGACCCACGACGACGACGCAAATGTTTACCTGACCATCCTCTGTCGCCGCCTCCGGTCAAAGGTGCAACTGATCAGCCGCGCCTCGCTCGAGAGGAATGTGGGCACGCTGCACCGGGCCGGCGCGGACCTTGTGCTGTCCTACGGCTCAATGGGCGCCAATGCCGTCTTCAATCTGCTTCGCGGCAGTGACACCCTCCTCATGGCCGAGGGCGTCTTTGTGTTTCCGACCCTGGTGCCGGAGGCGCTCGCCGGCAAAACGATCGCAGAAACCGCCATCCGTTCCCGCACAGGCTGCACCATTGTGGCGATTGAGAAAAACGGCGAAAGGTCAATCAACCCGCTGCCGAATTGTCAATTGCCGGCAGGAGGCGAGATGGTCCTGATTGGAACACTCGAAGCGGAGAGCAAGTTCCTGAAGGAATTTCCCACGACCCATGCAAATCGAAGGAAGACGCGAGGATAACCAGCGCGGTTTGCGCCTCGTGAGTTCGGTCTGACGAGTGGGCCACCGACGCTCTCATCCAACACCGCGCTGGTTTCCAATCCTGTCTCCCCGGGGTTTATTTATTTCGCCCGCACCAGCCATAAATGCTAAGCATGGAGGTGCAGGAATAATCTATCACTATGTCTTGTCCCATTATTTCAGTTCAACAAATGCGCGAGTGGGAAAAAGCGACCTGGGCGACGGGACAAACGGAGGCGGCCGTCATCGCGCGCGTCGGAAAAGCGGTGGCCGCTCGCGCGCTGCAACTCACCTCCCCGGGCGAAACGATCATCATCCTCGCCGGCAAAGGTCACAACGGCGATGACGCCCGCGCCGCCCTGCCCCACTTGCAGGACCGCCGGGTCGTCGCGATTGACGTGATGGACCCGAATGCGGCTCTGGAAAAATTCTCTGCTGGCTGCGCCACCCAAAAGCCGCAGTTGATTCTCGATGGCTTGTTTGGAATCGGATTGACCCGACCCTTGAATGACGACTGGCAAAAACTCATTGCCAAAGTCAACGAAACGGAAATTCCGGTGCTGGCGATTGATGTTCCCTCCGGCCTGGACGGGGATACCGGCGAGATTCGAGGCGGGGCCATTCGCGCGGCCTTGACTGTGACCGTTGGCGCGCCGAAACGGGGTTTAATGGTTCCAGCCGCGATTCCCTTCGTCGGCCGATTGGAAGTTGCGGCTGACGTTGGTTTGGCGCCCTGCCCTTTTTCCGGCGACCTCCAGTGGACTTCCACCGAAGATTTCGAAAATT
>Ga0163144_10025203_pt1 | contig 11628 bp, 4 predicted proteins | sample OliLak19BULKMAT1_FD_123175 | JGI IMG/M metagenome (GOLD analysis project Ga0163144, IMG submission 123175) | Freshwater microbial mat bacterial communities from Lake Vanda, McMurdo Dry Valleys, Antarctica - Oligotrophic Lake LV.19.BULKMAT1 | ecosystem: Environmental > Aquatic > Freshwater > Lake... | reverse complement strand
GGATTTGATGATTGACTCTTCGCAATAATCACGTATCGTGGCGCGCATTGTGTCTATGTCTCAACTACGATGAGTGGCAAATCAGTTGCCGCCCGACTCTCTGAAGACGTCGTGATCGCCCTAGCGACGGTGAACACCGGCGGTACATTGTGGTTGAGGCACACTGTAGTCAGTGATTTGAAACCAATTAACGCCAATGAGTCACATGAATCTGCCATCCTTGACTGAAATTGCGGCCTGGCCCCGGAACTTATCGTCAAGAAAGCTACCGTCTCGTACATAAAACTTGCCGACTGAGCAAAGCAATGTTGACGACAAAGAATTGACGAATTGTTATACGCTTATTGGTGAATATCCCAAGACATAATCTTGGTGACACTCAAATTCGGGAGAGAAAACAAAGTGGCTACCGTCCGACACATTCCCTGTGGGCCTTCCGTCAATGAGAGCGAACGGATTGCAATTGAACATTTGAAAGCTCGTCTACAAACTGCACCCACTGGCCTTTGGGTGCTGCTATCTAATCTCAATCACAGTTTCAGCCCCCAGCGGCTCTCTGATGAGATTGACGGAGTGTTGATCGGTCCGTCCGGCGTGATTGTGATCGAGGTAAAGCATTGGGATCGGGCGTACCTAGTCGGAAAAGATGATCAAGGAAAAATAGAAGAAGAGGCCGACCGCTTGAATGCCAAGGCCAAGCGCATTAGGGGCAAGATTCCAACAGGCATTGACCCTGGTTTTGTCGAAGGGCGATTTCTGCTCACACGTGGCAACAATCTCCGTTTAGTAGCTGAGCCTCCTGTCAGGGGCGTACGCTTTTTCGGCCTATCGGAGTGCGGGGAATTGGCTAGCATCAACGCATCCGCCAGACTTGCACCCGGTGAAATTGAACGCATTGCCACGGCGCTTGTGCCTCGTGTGAGCGCGACTTTAGGTGGCGATCTACGGCGCTTTGGCGCGATTATCAACTTGGAGAGACTCACGCCAAAGTTAGATGCCTTTCACCGTATCTATCGGGGTGAGCACGCCACCAGACGGGAAAAGATAATCCTGCATCTCTACGATCTTTCCGCCAGCAATGAGAAGAATTCGAGGGAGAAAGCACGACGCGAATGCGATGTGATTCAACGCTGGCAAAAATCACCAAATATGCCAGGCCTGTTGGATTCTTTCCAAGAGGCCGAAGGCTATCCAGGGGAGATATACTTCTTTTCTCTGCCAGACCCTGTCGCCCCGACGTTAGAGCAAAGGCAAAAGGACTCCAGTTGGTCAAGGAACGAGCGGCTGCGATACGCAATTGAATCCGCCAAGGCACTGGCAGGGTTCCATCAACCGGAGAACCCAGATGATGCTCTCTGCCTTCGGAGGGTTTCTCCCAAAAGCATGCGAGTGCAGCGAAACGGTATTCCACTCTTTACCGATTTCAGCCTTACGCGTATTTTTAGCAGCCAGACAATCTCCGCTCATGGGCAAATCGATCTGGGTGACTTGGCCCCTTATGCCGCACCCGAAATTCACTATGACGGGTTTGCGGCAGCTGATGCTCGGTCTGATGTCTATGCATTGTGCGCCACGCTTCGACCTATGTTTTCTGACGAAGATGAGGTACAAAACGTACTGAAACATGGTACAGCCCAGAACCCCGAGGGGCGACCTCTCACCAATGAGTTAGCGGAAATGCTGGAGGCGCTGTCGACCTCGCAAGTACTCGTCAAGGAAAAGCCCAAGTCGCCACTGCTGGCACCTGACTATTGGGATGACAACACCGTTGTTCCATTCAACGGCAGCTACTATCGAATTCTGGAGCGACTAGGCAAAGGAGGTATCGGCTGGACCTTCAAGGTATGTGAGTTGGACAAGAATCAGGAGGAAACCTACGGTACCTATGTCGCCAAGACCATTCGCCACGAAGCAGATGCCAAGGCGGCTCTGAGGGCATATCAGCGTGTTCGTGATAAGACCGACGTACCTACCCTATCTAGTCTTAAGGAAATTGCACCGGAATGGCAGGAAAACAACTTTGTTTCCCTGCTGCGTTGGGTGGAGGGTGGACCCCTCGATGAACTGAGAGGTGTCCTGACTATTCACTCAGAGGACCTGGGCGAAGCGTCCACCGAGGACATGCTACTTCGCTGGCTACTGGGGCTTACCGACGGCTTGGCAGCCCTGCACACGCAGGGCCTCGTTCATGGCGATGTCAGTCCAAAAAACATCCTCGTGCAACAAGGCACTGTTGTGCTCACCGACTACGACACGGTGGCAGGAATCGACGAACAGCCAACGGCGGGGCCGCGAGGTAATGCCACTTATTCCAGTCCTGGACGCGAGAAGGGCTGGCATTACGCTGCCAGCGACGATATTTTCTCTTTGGCAGCTAGCTTTTTCGACGTGCTGTTCGAGCGCGACCCTTTTGTACGCGGCACAGTACGCGAAAAAGGCCTTGGTCTGAATTGGGTCGGTATCGATACCACCGGCTACGAGCGCTTACAGGTTTTCTTCGACCGGGCCACCAGCCAGGCAGCGGGTGAGCGATTGCACGATGCCAGTGCCGCCCATACCCTATTAAGGCAATTAATGGATGCTCCCAAGGGGCAACTTATCACGGATGCAGTAGTTGAGCCCAAATTGGCGGCCGGCGAACATGAGGATGTGACTCGCCGTCCTTTGCCTCCTGGTCCTCATCGAGCTCCCTGGCTCAGTAATCTGCTTATGACTTACCCAGGCAGCCGTCACGGAAATGCCGAAACCCGTGGGCTGGACAGCGACTTTGCAGCCGCTACGTACGTCGAAACGGGGCTTGATCACACCCTGCGCGAGAAGATCGAGCGGGCGCAGATTGAGCTGGTTATCCTTTTTGGCAATGCGGGAGATGGCAAGACTGCATTCCTACAACATTTGCTGAAGGAGCTGGGGGTCCCAGTTTCCAAGTTGCATTCGTCGCAGCGCGTAATTCGCCACACTCTGGAGGGAAATCGAAAGCTGCTGGTGAATCTGGACGGTTCTGCGTCGTGGAATGGAAAAAGCGCAAATGACCTGCTAGACGATATTTTCAATCCTTTTCTGGCTGGAGGCGTGCGCCGAGATTTAGTACATGTAGTTGCGGTAAACAGCGGCAAACTCATGGAATGGATCAATTGGAAGGAAGTAGACAACAACGAAACTCCACTATTGCTAGAACAAATTCGATCCGCGCTGCAAGGTACGCAGGACGCATTAAATGAACGCCACGTTCTCATCGACCTAAATAATCGCTCCTTAGCGGGTTCGATAGAGAGCGGCAATAACGAACCCGCCACTGGCTTTCTTAAAAATCTGCTGAGCCGGATGTTGGGTACTTACGAGGCTAGCGACCCTTGGACAGATTGTGAGACATGCTCGGCCCGAGACCGGTGTTCCGCCATAGCATCCGTTCACTCGCTACGTGATGTGAAACTGGACAGCATCATTCGGAAGCAACTTGAAATCGCAATGCAAGCCGTTCATCAGCGAGGCGAAATACACATTACAGCGCGGGAACTTAGAGCGGCACTTTCATACATTTTCTTTGGCATACACGACTGTGCCGATCTGCATGACGATCCGGGAATTCGCCCTGTGAGCTTTGCGGAACGAGCCTTTTCAGCGGCATCCCCGGGCAGACAGGGCGAACTGCTCGCAGAACTTTGCCGCTTTGATCCTGCGCTGGAGTCTCACCCGGCCAACGATCGCTGGTTGAAAAAAACTCAAGGATTCGCAGAACTTAACCTCAATACCGCGCGCCGTTTAGCCTGGTTCACGCAACCCGAAAGGCTGCCAGCTCCGCTGTACTTGTATCAGGGCGCGAAGTTCGAACGCTTCCAAAAAGTTCCATTCATGAGCGCTGAAGAAAAAGACCGATTACTTCGGGATATCTGCATTGGAATTGCCAAGCTAGAAGATTTACCTACTGAAGCCTTCGGCAAGAGCGACGGCGTACCGCTGAAAATTACCCCGCGCACGCCGATCGAAAGCGCTTTCTGGGTAGTCAAGCCATGGTCGCGTTTCTCGTTGGACGCGCCGCTACCACGTAACACTGGTCTGGAGGTGTTGCATACTCACTTGCTGCTGAGCTACACGCCTACTAGTGGCCCTAATGAGCAACTGCGAATTGGGCTGGAACTGTTCCACTTGCTACTCGACTTGAACTCCGGCGTGCAGTTGGCTGGTGCGGGACAAGAAGGCGTCTTCGCCAATCTGGAAATCTTCACCCAGCGTCTGGCGCAGGAAGATACCCGAGAGCTCCATACTTGGCATCCCACCCAGGAAAACCGAGTTGATCGGATTCACGTTGAGCGACGTGGTGATCGGCAGTGGTTGGTCAGGGGAGCGGTGGCATGAGCGACGAAAAGAAGAAGCCATCCGATCCCAGAACGGTCTTTGACGAAACGTTTAATGTGGCGAGACGCAAAGCTATTTGGACCGCGAATTATCTCCCTGCCATTCCGTTTACGCCGCAGGATTTCGATATTGGCGCCGTGCTGCCCGCGATGCTTTATATGATGCGTTGGGGAACGCGGCGCGGACGGGGACAATTCGAGAAAACCTTTGGCCACGCGGAGCAGAAGAAAAATAAGTCCCCCACAAAGCTGAGCACCGAAGTGCATATTAGAGATATTGCACGACACATTACAGATATAGACGCGGGATTAGAGGGGTTCGCCGATGCCATCGGGCTACAGATTCTTGGCGATCTTTTGTTGGCCTCATGCTTTGAAAATCAATGGCACGAAGAAGGACAGGACAAGCCCGTACAGCGGATTTATCCAACCCATTACATGGCGAGTTGGGTAGATTTGCCTACGAGCGTTGCTCATATTCGCGGAATTCCCGAACTGTTGGTGGCTGTTTTGGCGCAGCAGGACAGAGGACTTGTCCTTGATCCTTTGAACAGAAAGGGCCGATACCCCTTGGCGAGCGGCTTCCATGAGAATGAGTTGCTGCGGGTGTTTGGTCGAAACATGGTGGTTTCAGCGGGCGAAACCAAACTAGATCGTGGTACTGCCGATGTGTTTGTTGAGACCGGTGCGCATGAAATAGGGGTCGATGAGCTGTTGGCGATTCGCATTGCGAAAGCTTGCAATGCAGCGCCGGAGCCTGCTGCGAGAACGCCGCGAGGGGAAGAAAGAAAGGAGATTCCCAACCTAAAGCCGCTACCCAAAGAGGCTGCGCGCCGATTTCACGACGACCTGAGAGTTTTGATTGAAGTGTATGGAGGGGCGATTCCTCGGCAGGCATTTCTTCAACTGTTTGAGGCGGCGGTTGCGCTCAACTTGACGAATCTCCTATTGTCCACTCTGGCTATGTTGCTCCAATGGGAAGAGAAGGGCTGCCTGCCCGGCGCGCACGAGCAGAATCCTTGGCCACTTTTTGTGGATTGCTCCAATGGCCAGGACAGAGCGCTGCAAGCTTGGTCAGAAAAACGCTTTGACGAGATGTTGCGGCGCTACGAGCGCCTTCCAGTGCTGACCATGCTGCTCCGGATTCTGGATGAGCAAATAGAAAAGATACGCGGCATCGAACCGCCACCGAAGGGCCCCGATGCAACTGAATTCATCAACGTCCTAGGGCAACTTCTTCACAAATCCCACGGAAAGAGTGACCGTCTCTTCGACAATCTTTACAGCGACTGCAGCGAGCTGGCTAGGAATCTGGAGAAGGATGGCATTCATCCCGATTTCGTGGGCCGGCTGCGAAACAGAGCGGTCCCTGAACCGAACCGTTTTGCCGAAATTGTTGTCGAGCTGATGGGCAGAGACAATCAGTGGAAGCAATACAAGAAAGCACTTGATAGCTGTCTGATGTCGGACAAGCCCAGCGGTCTGTCGCGCAAGCGCTCTAGTTCTGAAGTCCGCGATGGAAAGCGCAGCAAGCTGGAGTTGTCTTCCATTGTGCTAACGCCCGTAATGTTGGATTTCTTAGTCCATAGGCATCTTCACAGAGCCGGCAAGCGCAACAAGCCTAAAAACTTTCTTTCGTTGCAAGATTTTCTGACAATTCTGCGCACTGACTACGGACTCCATATCGACCAATCACCTATGGGAATGACGATTCCACAGAGTATTCTGGACACCAATGCTCGTTGGCTGGAGCGCCGGTTGCGCGACCTCGGTCTGTTGATCGGAGTTAATGACGCGCCGTCGATGAAGCAATTGAAGTCGCGCTATCCGTCCCAGCAGGAAGCCGGCGAGGTTGTGCCGTGAAGCCGGCGATTCCAACTCCCTATGTTGAGTGTGGCGATCTGTTGTGCAAGATCCAACTGTATATGCGGTCTCTTAGACTGAGTGCTGAACGCGCAATTGGTCTGACGCAACCCGCGCCGAAATGCGGGCTTGTGTGGCGGCCTACTGAGAGGCAACTTGAATTGAATCAGAAAGAACTTCAATGAGCCAACCCATCCCGATTCAAACAGCGCCGCTGCTGGCAAGAGCGCTTGCTGCGCTGGCAGGCAAGCCGGAGAAAGCCGCGATGCTTTTTGTACGCTGCTTGCCTGCGGAGCTCGCCCAAGCGTTGATCGCCGATGAGCGCTTCGACGTGCCTGGTTGGGTCGTACGTCTTGTCGGCGCTGAGAATGTGCCAGATCAACGGAAAATACAGGCTGATGCCGCGGTTGCCGCGCGAGAAGACAAGGGCGATGCGATGATCCTACTGGTTGACATGCAGCAAGCGGGCGCGGGCATGGACGGGATATATAGTGCTGCTAGGGAAGTCCATGAGACCGAGTTGTTTGACGAAGGCTGCAAGGCAGCGCGGAAGCGAGTTGGAACAATTTCCCGTGCTGCCCGCGACTTTGCTGACGCGGCGGTAAAAAGAGCAGAACGCCTAGCGAAACCAGCGGGCCTAGCGCCGTGGCTCAAGTTTCGTTACTGGAGCGAAGTGGTGGTGGATGAATCTGATTCCGAGGCTGCCGTCAATGTCGCTAGCGGGGCGGCTCTGCCCACCCTAAGCTTGTGGCCGGTGGCCGTCGCTGGTGGCAATGCGCCAAGGCCTGAAGATGTTGAATTCTCGGCTCGACTCGTGGAGCGCCTTCTGCCCACGCGCGGCACCAGCCAAGGGCCCGACGAGCGTGTAGAAGCCCTCGATTTATCCGATGACCAAGAGGATCAGAAAGCCGATCTTGTTCGTCTACTTCGGGACGTGGATCGGTTGCCGCGACCGGAAGCGTTGACTCGGTTGGCCGCGTACCCTGGTCTGCAGCTCAACACCTTACGACCAGGGATCTTCACCGAGCAAAGTTTGGAACGGATTGAGTGGGTTGATTGGCGTCTCAAATCGGGAAAGCTGGCCACTTGGTCAGGGCTAACGCAGGGCGACGGGCAGGATTATCCGGAGCTGCGGCTTTCGCTGGACACGGATAACCCGAAGGCGCGGAAATCGCTGGAAGTGCGTTGGCAGTGTTTCCCTGATGGCTTGAAGAAGGGAGTAGTGGATTTCGTCGTCAAGGTGATGGCGGGAGAGAGCGAGCTTGCTAGAAGCACTACGAGCCACTCCGGAAAGCAGGAGCAGAGATGCAGCTTCGGTCCAGAAGATTTTACTGATCTTCAGGAAAGTTCTAGTCTGACCGCAAAAGTGGAGATTCGTGTTTTAGGCCAAGAGTCTTCCGCCGCCGAAGACGCAACCAGAGCAGAGAGCGAAGATTTTATGATCTGTATCGGAGAGCCCGAGGAAGATCAGCCGGCCGCGACAGCGGGTATTGTCTATCCGACGCTTGCGTTGGCAGCGATTCAGGTGGCTCCCGATATCGACGCTTGGAATCGTCTGGTGAGCGAACCGGAGGGCGGGCATTTCAAGTTTGACAAGGATCACGTTGGATGCCAATTCAAAGACAAGGGTAAGACAAAGGCGGCGCGTGTTTTTTGCCCACAGCTGATACAAAGACTGGCGGACGACTGGCTCACGCAGAATGGCCAGCCTGGGCGATGGAAGGTGGCCGTTCGCGTGGATGGCAGCGAAGCAAGTCGGCCAGAGTTTATTCCCAGCGCGGTTGAAGGTTCCGAAGGGGCGCGCTTCGCCAAGGTGAGCAAGGCCTTTGCCGACAAACTGAGATCTGGGTGCGGGCCGCTCGGCGTGCTATATGGGGATGCGGGGGATGCCGGCTGGATTTCGGACTACGTGAATGCGGCCACAGCTTGGTGGGAAAGCGAGGGGGCCACCCCAGCAGCCTGCCTAATTCATACCCTGGAGGTGGTGGATCAAAATGGCAAAACACAGGGGGCAATTGTATTGCCAACCCACCCGCTACGGGTAGCCTGGCAACAGGGCTTCGACCAACTTGTCATGTTCCACCGCTATCAGGATGGGCAGGCTCCACGATCGGTAGCCAAGCAGTTGGAAGGTCTTGCCAGCACCCACTTCCCAGCCATTCTTCCTGGCTTCGCTGCGGGAGAAACATTGATATTTGGGGATGGCCTCGGTTTCCATGCGGTGGCGATGGTGCGTGCCGATGATAGGGAACCAAAGACTACAGTTGCCTTGCTTGCTCGTCTATTGGGGGGCGCGGGTGGCGACGACACTGTCGCGCCCACAGTCGGACGCGGTGCCGCCGATCTACTAGCAAGCGAGAGAGGGCGATACCTAGCGCTTCACCCGGATGTACACCGCGTGCTGGTACAGGCCATTGGTGCCGGGGACGGCATGACAGTGGCACGTGCATTGGGTAAATCTCGCGAGGAGGCAGAGGCTCAGTACGATGAGGCAGAAGATGACTTAGCTGTGGCCCGCCCGGAGTTAGCTTTTGAACTTGATTTTCATGCAGTGGGTGACCATCGCGCCGAGTGGTCGGGTCGTTTTTTAGCGGCGACTGCCGAAAAGGGCCGAAACAGCCCAAGCCGCGTTCTGCAACAAGATCGCTGGCTACTGGAAAGTGTTCAACGTCCTGGTGGTGTGACATTGCCAAGACTAAAGTGGGCTCGTCGCGATAAGAACCAACCAAATGGCGCTGCACACTTGGCATTGGTGTTTGATGCCTTTCCTTCTACCGTGGAGGTTGTTGCGGTACCGGATGTTATGGGCTCTTTGGAAGTCCATGGTTTGGCGCTGTCGCTGGAGCGTCAATTTGAAGTAAAGAAAGGTGTCGCCACTTGGCGAGTAATGGTGCCGCCAAAGTTCGACGGTGAGAAGCATCCGGTGGCGCAAGTATTGACCGCGCGCCTATTGAAGTCTCACTCCGCAGTGTTGATTGCCGCGGCTCGATGGATAGGGGGCAGCAGAGAAAGCTGGCCGGTATTAAAGACACATGTTTCGCCCGATCTGGAAGAGCTTTTTGGCAAATTGCACCGGCAATGTGACTGGGTAATTACTGCGGATCGCAACGCGGGCGTGGAATATTTCGATTCCCCAGAGGCCTTGACCAAGGTCTACGATGCTTATCTGATTGATTGTGTTCCGGAACGGGACGACTTGGGTTTTCTGCAGCTAATTACTTCAACCGCGTGCTTGGATGAAGTTACGGCAATATTCGCTGAAGCACTTGGCGGTATGGGGCTTTCTTCCAGTCAGACCAATTGCAGCTTTCTACTCAATGCTCTGAAGGCATTGAGCGGGCGTCTGGCGTTGAGGTTAGCTGGATCCGGGATGGTGGTACAGGAAATGATTGCACTGGCACTCACTCAAAGTCATTGTATTGACCCAAATAGTGACCACAGCAAATGGCCATCACTGTCCGAAGGTTTTTTCGTCCCGCTGGACGACGTACCCGATCTGCTAAAGCCCGACGAGTTGAAGAAACTCGACGACAAAACAGACGACGTGGCCGAGCGCCGGGCTGACCTGCTGTATGTGACCGCTGAAAGACGTGGCGGGCTACGGTTAGCGTTCTATGAGGTCAAATACCGCAATACCCTGCGCTCCGCCAGAAATCAGGAATTGTGCGAGAGGATGCAAGAACAGTTAGATGCGTCGTGCAAACGCTGGGACGCACGCTTTGGCGAAACGGTTTCAGCCTTGGAGCGCACGCTGCGTCGCGCGTCCTTGGCAAAAACCCTGCGTTTCTATGCTGCTAAGGCGCGGCGACATGGATTGTCCGAGGATGCTTTTGTTCGGATTTCCCGGGAAGTTGAACGGATAGTGCGTGAGTCTTCCACGGTGCCTATCCCCTCCATGGTAGAAGCCACTGATACGCGACTGGGTTTTGTCTTTTGCCCGGAATATTTAGGCAAGAAACCCGATGAGCTTGCGCATATGGGAGATGCCAAGCTCTGGCTCTTTGGTCCTGAGCTGCTTCCGGAGGGGAGCAGTGCCATGCAAGATCACTTTAAGCATGAAACGATGGAGTATTCGCCTCCCCCCAAGCCCACGCTGACCACCCGCCAAGAAGAGTCAAATGATCTGAATGCGGTTACCACTGGAGATCGAGGGGCCGAACAGGTTACTGATCCTACAGAGTCCTCAATAGTCGTAGTCAATTTGGGCACATCGATTCCCGGCGAAGCGCCGGTTGAATGGGTGGTAGGCACCAACGTAAATCCCCACCTTCTGATTGTTGGCCAGCCTGGAATGGGCAAGACCCATTGCCTGATAAATGTTTGCCAACAGCTACACCAGCAAGGGATTGTGCCGATCGTTTTTTCCTTCCATCAGGATATTGATGAAAAACTTACCGCTACAGTTCCCGGGGGAGTGCAGACGGTCAGCTACGAGGGGCTGGGATTCAATCCGATGGAGGTGATCGCCACTCACGCGCAAGCCTATGTAGAAAGCGTGGATATGTTGCGCGACGTTTTCTCAGCTATCTTCACTGATCTGGGCGAGGTGCAATTGGGCAGCCTGCGAAAGGCCCTAAAGAAGAGCTATGAGGATCAGGGATGGGGCAGCGACGGTAGTCGCGGCAAAACGCCGGGTTTTGGTGATTTTCTAAGTATTTTGAAGGCCACGCCCAAGGTGGATCAGAAGATGCTCAATCGTCTTGATGAGCTGGCAGACTATGGTTTTTTTAATGCCCAGAGCGGTTCGCCTTCACTGCTGGATGTTGCTCGTCCAACGCTAGTGCAAATTCACTCCCGGCAAAACGATACCCTTCAACGGGCCTTTGCCACATTCGTGCTCTACAACCTCTATCAGAGCATGTTCAAACGCGGCCCATGGCCATGTCTGACCCATGCCATAGTTTTCGATGAGGCCCATCGGGCCGCCAAATTAAAGCTCATTCCAACAATGGCCAAGGAATGCCGCAAATTCGGCCTCTCGCTTATTCTTGCCTCGCAGGAGATCAAGGACTTCGATCCGTCCCTGTTTAATGCCGTATCCAATTCACTAACATTGCGCCTACTAGAGGCGGATGCCCAGCAGATGGCGAAGAATTTTGGTATCCCCTACGACAGGGTAAAACTCTATGCAGACCGTATCAAGCAGATGCCTAAGTTTCAAGCGCTGTTTAATCGAGAGGGATTGAGGGAGCCAGTGAAGGTTGCTTTGGGATAGTAAGTGGACTTACCCCGAATCTCATTGGTGCTGGCTCCCCGAGTCCTGTATGGACTCCGCTGCTTGGCGGATGGGTAGTAATGTCAAAAATTGGTATTCATGCTTTCGACCCTTGATGTGTATCTGAACTGATGTGTTGCCGCCGCCCTCAACCTGATCACTTTCCCCACAATGCGCCGATCCAGACTTGACCAG
>Ga0163144_10025202_pt1 | contig 11629 bp, 10 predicted proteins | sample OliLak19BULKMAT1_FD_123175 | JGI IMG/M metagenome (GOLD analysis project Ga0163144, IMG submission 123175) | Freshwater microbial mat bacterial communities from Lake Vanda, McMurdo Dry Valleys, Antarctica - Oligotrophic Lake LV.19.BULKMAT1 | ecosystem: Environmental > Aquatic > Freshwater >... | reverse complement strand
GCTGCAGCAGCGCGTGCCCGCCGAGCAGCGTGAAGCGGTTGGGCGCGAGATTCAGGCCGATCTGCGCAAGTACGTCGACGAGACGACGCCGCTGGTGCGTGACCGCGCCATCAAGCTGGCGCCATCGACCATCGGTGCGATCCTCGAACAGAAGATGACCGAGGAGGAACTCAAGCAGGTCGTGCAGATCCTCGAATCGCCGGTCAACAAGAAGTTCCAGTCGCTGTCTGGCGACATGCAGCGCGCCATTGCCGAGAAGTTGGTCGCCGATACGCAGCCGCTGGTGCAGCCCAAGCTGCAGGCTGTGCAGCAGTCGATCGGCAAGCGGCTGGGCCTCACGCCGAATGCTGCCGCCTCGGCGCCCGGGAAGTGATGGACGGACCGGCCGCAGTCTTGGCCACAACCCCGCCCGACCTGCTGGCGCTGCGCGGGCAGATCGACGCCGTCGACCGCGACCTGCTGGCGCTGCTGAACCGCCGCGCCGCGCTGGCGCTGGCGGTAGGCGAGATCAAGAAGCACGAAGGCTCGGTCGTATTCCGCCCCGAACGTGAAGCGCAGGTGATCGACGGCCTGAAGAGCGGCAATCCGGGCCCGTTGAGTAACGACAGCGTGGCGCCGATCTGGCGCGAGATCATGTCGGCCTGCCGGTCGCTTGAAACGCCCACCCGCGTGGCGTTTCTCGGCCCGGCCGGCACCTTCAGTGAAGGGGCGGCGCTAGGCTACTTCGGCAGCTCCATCGTGCGCGTGCCCTGCTCCAGCATCGACGAGGTGTTTCGCGCCACCGGCGCGGGCGCGGCCGACTTCGGCGTGGTGCCGGTGGAAAACTCCACGGAAGGCGTGGTCGCGCGTTCGCTCGACCTGTTCCTGCACACGCCGCTGTTCATCATCGGCGAGACCAGCCTGTTCGTGCGCCACAACCTGCTGCGGCGCGACAACTCGCTGGCCGACATACAGGCGGTACTGGCGCACCCGCAGGCGCTGGCGCAGTGCCACGCCTGGCTTGGCACGCACCTGCCGAACGCCGAACGACGTCCGGTGTCGAGCAACGCAGAAGGCGCACGGCTGGCCTCCCTGAACCCGCAACTGGCCGGCATCGCCAGCGAACGCGCGGCCAGTGAATTCGGCCTGCACATCGTGGCACCCGCCATCCAGGACGAAGCGCACAACCGCACCCGCTTCGCCATCGTCACCGACCCGCATCACCACCCGGCGCCGGGGGCCTCGGGCCATGACTGCACGAGCCTGGTGGTGTCGGTCAGCAACCGGCCCGGCGCGGTGCACGACATGCTGGTGCCGCTGAAGAGCCACGGCGTCTCGATGACGCGTTTCGAGTCGCGCCCAGCGCGTTCGGGCCAGTGGGAGTACTACTTCTACATCGACATCGAAGGTCATCACGATGAGCCCAGGGTGAGCGCCGCCCTGCGCGAACTGCGCGCCGCCTGCGCCTTCTTCAAGGTGCTGGGCAGCTATCCGATCGACAACAAATGACACTCCCCCGAAGCGCTTTCTGCGCCCCCCTCCAAACGGGTAACGCCAGCGGACTGGCAAAGCCGGATCCGCAGCGTCCGCTTGATCACCCGATCCGCGTCGCAGGCTGGTCCAGCGCGCCGCATCAGCATGGCTCAGGCGCGTCGGCAGACGTCGGCGCGGGTGTCTGACATGTTCCAGCAACTCGGCCTGATCGGTTGTGGTCTGATGGGTGGATCGTTCGCGCTGGCTCTCAAGCGCGCCGGCCTCGTCAAGCGTGTCATCGGCTACAGCAAGAGCCCTTCGACGACCGAGCGGGCGAAGAAGCTGGGCGTGATCGACGTCGCCGCCGAATCGGCGCTGCTCGCGGTGTCGGGCTCCGACATCGTGCTGCTGGCGGTGCCGGTGGCCGCCACCGAGGCCACCTTGCGCGCCATCCGCGACTTGATCGAACCCAGCGTGCTGGTGATGGACGTCGGCTCGACCAAGCGCGATGTGGTCGACGCGGCGCGGCGCATGCTGCGCGAGCGCATCGCCTCCTTCGTGCCGGCGCACCCGATCGCCGGCAAGGAATCGGCCGGCATCCAGCATGCCGACGCCACGCTCTACAACGGCCGCCAGGTGATCCTGACGCCACTGCCGCAGACCGCGCCCGAGATGGTGCAGCGCGCCACCGATGCCTGGTCGGGCATCGGCGCGCAAGTGCTGAAGATGACGCCGGAGAACCACGACGCGGCGTTCGCCGCCGTCAGCCATCTGCCGCACCTGCTGGCCTTTGCCTACTTCAGCGCGGTGGTCAACCAGCCGGCCGGACGCGACTTCCTCTCGCTGGCCGGGCCGGGCTTCCGCGACTTCACGCGCATCGCGGCCAGCAACCCGGAGATCTGGCGCGACATCCTGAGCGCCAATCGCGAGGAAGTCTTCAAGCAACTGCAGCGTTTCCGCCACACGCTGGAAGCGATGGAACTCGTCATGCGCTCGGGCAACGCCGAGGCGCTGGAAGACCTGATCCGCGGCGCCGCCGAAGGCCGCGCGCAATGGCAGATGGGCGCGCCGCGCGTGCCCGGAACACGCTGACCCGTTGACCCGTTGACCCGCCAGCCTTTCCGTTCCTGCTGATGTACGACATTCCGTTCCTGGACCTGCCGCCGCTGAACAGCGCCTCCGGCACCGTGCGGCTGCCGGGCTCCAAAAGCATCTCCAACCGAGTTCTGCTGCTGGCCGGCCTGGCCGCCGGCACCACCGTCGTGCACGACCTGCTCGACTCCGACGACACGCGGGTGATGCTGGACGCCCTGCGCACGCTGGGCTGCGGTCTCGAACCGCAGGGCCGCACGCTGCACGTCACCGGCCTGGGCGGCAGACTGCAGGTGTCTGAAGCGCAGCTCTTCCTGGGCAACGCCGGCACCGCGATGCGGCCGCTGGCGGCCGCGCTCGCGATGTTGGCAGCCACGCAAGGCGGCTCGTTCGAGCTGCGCGGCGTGCCACGCATGCACGAGCGGCCGATCGGCGATCTGGTGGACGCGCTGCGCCCGCTGGGCTGCACGGTCGAAGACCTGGGCCAGCCGGGCTATCCACCGCTGCGGCTGAGCGGCCAGGCCGGCGGCCGGCTGAACACCGGGCAGCCGATCCGTGTGCGCGGCGACGTCTCAAGCCAGTTCCTGACCGCGCTGCTGCTCGCGCTGCCGCTGGTGGCCGGCGCCGGGCCTGTGGTCATCGAGGTCGAAGGCGAACTGATCTCGCGGCCCTACATCGAGATCACGCTGAACCTGCTGGCGCGCTTCGGCATCCAGGTGCAGCGCGAGGGCTGGCAGCGTTTCACCATCCCGCAGGGCAGCGCCTACCGCACGCCGCACCACATCCACGTCGAAGGCGATGCGTCGTCGGCCTCGTACTTCGTCGCGCTGGGCGCCATCGCCGCCACCGGCGGTGCGCCGCTGCGCATCGAAGGTGTGGGCAACGACTCGATCCAGGGCGACATCCGCTTCATCGACGCCGCCGTGGCGATGGGCGCCTGGGTCAAGAGCGGGCCGGGCTGGCTGGAAGTGCGGCGTGGCGTCTGGCCGCTGCGCGCCATCACGCTGGACTGCAAGGAAATCCCGGACGCCGCGATGACGCTGGCCGTGATGGCGCTCTACGCCCAGGGCACGACACGGCTGTACGGCATCGCCAGCTGGCGGGTGAAGGAAACCGACCGCATCGCCGCGATGGCGACCGAACTGCGCAAGCTCGGGGCCAACGTCGTCGAAGGGCCCGATTTCATCGAGGTGAGTCCGCCCGAGGCATGGCGGCCGGCCTCCATCCACACCTACGACGACCACCGAATGGCGATGTGCCTGTCGCTGGCCGCGTTCAACCCGCTCGCGGTGACTCAAACCACGGTTTCACCGCCCTGCCCGGTGCGCATCCGCGACCCGAAGTGCGTGGCCAAGACCTTCCCCGACTACTTCGAGGCGCTGTTCGGCCTGGTGCAGGCCGCACCCGGCGCCGTGCCGGTGATCACGATCGACGGCCCGACCGCGTCAGGCAAGGGCACGCTGGCCTCGGCCGTGGCGGACGCGCTGGGCTACCACCTGCTCGACTCTGGCGCGCTGTACCGCGCCACCGGGCTGGCGGCGCGCCTGGACGGCGTGGACGCGGCCGACGAAGCCGGTCTGGCCCGCCTGGCCGGCATGCTCGACCTGCGCTTCGACGGCCACCGCGTGCTGCTGCGCGGGCAGGACGTCACCGCCGAACTGCGGCTGGAAAGCTCGGGCGCGATGGCCTCGCGCATCTCGTCGTTGCCTGCAGTGCGCGACGCCCTGCAGGCGCTGCAACTGTCCTTTCGCCGCGTTCCCGGCCTGGTCGCCGACGGACGCGACATGGGCACGGTGATCTTCCCAGGCGCCACGCTCAAGGTGTTTCTCACCGCGAGCGCCGCCGAACGCGCCGAGCGGCGGCATAAGCAGTTGATTTCAAAGGGAATTCAGTCTAAACTGGCAGACCTCCGGGCCGACCTTGAGGCGCGCGATGTGCGGGACAGTTCCCGCGCTGCGGCGCCCCTGAAGCCGGCCAAGGATGCGAGGCTGCTGGACAACTCGCATCTGGACGTCGAGCAATCGGTGGTGCAGGTGCTGGCCTGGTGGCAGGAGCTGCAGGTGTTCGACCCGCAGTAGCCGGCTTGCGGTCAGTTCGAAGTCAGGACATCGTCAATTTGCAGTAAATGCTGTAAACGCACACTGCGCTCCCCTTCAGCGGCCGTCAGGCCCACGGGTGCGGTGAATTTCAGTCCCAACCGCAACACCCGTTGCACGCATCGCCCGGCTCTGCCTTCAACTCTTCCGGGCACAGGAACCTCATGTCTCATTCCACAACCGTCACCACCACCAGCGGCAGCGACATGTTCGCCGCGCTCTTCGAAGAGTCGCTGAAGAGCAACGACATGCGCGTCGGCGAGGTCATCTCCGCCGAAGTCGTGCGCATCGAATTCAACCACGTGGTGGTGAATGCCGGGCTCAAGAGCGAAGCTTATGTGCCCATAGAAGAATTCAAGAACGACCAGGGCGAGCTCGAAGTCCAGGTCGGCGACTTCGTCTCCGTTGCCATCGACGCCGTCGAGAACGGCTACGGCGACACCATCCTGTCGCGCGACAAGGCCAAGCGCCTGGCGTCGTGGATGTCGCTGGAGAACTCGCTCGAGTCCGGCGTCTTCGTCAGCGGCACGGTCAACGGCAAGGTCAAGGGCGGCCTGACGGTGCTGGTCAACGGCATCCGCGCCTTCCTGCCGGGCTCGCTGCTCGACACGCGTCCGGTCAAGGACATGAGCCCGTACGAGGGCAAGACGATGGAGTTCAAGGTCATCAAGCTCGACCGCAAGCGCAACAACGTCGTGTTGTCGCGCCGCGCTGTCGTCGAGGCTTCGATGGGCGAAGAACGCGCCAAGCTGCTCGAAACCCTGTCCGAAGGTGCCATCGTGCACGGCGTGGTCAAGAACATCACCGAGTACGGCGCCTTTGTCGACCTCGGCGGCATCGACGGCCTGCTGCACATCACCGACATGGCCTGGCGCCGCGTGCGTCACCCGAGCGAGGTGGTCACGGTCGGCCAGGAACTCACCGCCAAGGTCCTCAAGTTCGACGCCGAGAAGAACCGCGTCAGCCTGGGCATCAAGCAGCTCGGCGATGACCCTTGGCACGGCGTGTCGCGCCGCTACCCGACAGGCACGCGTCTGTTCGGCAAGGTCACGAACATCGCCGACTACGGCGCCTTCGTCGAGATCGAACCCGGCATCGAAGGTCTGGTGCACGTCTCCGAGATGGACTGGACCAACAAGAACGTCGCTCCCGCCAAGGTGGTGGTGCTGGGCGAAGAAGTCGAAGTCATGGTGCTGGAGATCGACGAGGACAAGCGCCGCATCAGCCTGGGCATGAAGCAGTGCAAGGCCAACCCCTGGGAAGAGTTCAGCGCGAACGTCAAGCGCGGCGACCGCGTCAAGGGTCCCGTCAAGTCGATCACCGACTTCGGTGTCTTCGTCGGCCTGTCGGCCGGCATCGACGGCCTGGTGCACCTGTCCGACCTGTCCTGGCACGAGCCGGGCGAGACCGCCGTGCGCAATTACAAGAAGGGCCAGGAAGTCGAAGCCCTGGTGCTGGCCATCGACGTCGAGCGCGAGCGCATCAGCCTGGGCATCAAGCAGCTCGACACCGACCCGTTCACCAGCTTCACCACGCTGAACGACCGCGGTGCACTGGTCAACGGCAAGGTGAAGAGCGTCGACCCGCGCGGCGCCGAGATCCAGCTGAACGACGACGTCACCGGCTACCTGCGTGCCAGCGAGATCAGCCGCGACCGCGTGGAAGACGCACGCTCGCAACTGAAGGAAGGCGACGATGTCGAAGTCATGATCATCAACGTCGACCGCAAGATGCGCTCGATCCAGCTGTCGATCAAGGCCAAGGACAGCGCCGAGCAGCAGGAAGCCATGCAGCGCCTGAACGTCAGCAACGAGCGTGAGACCGCTGGCACGACGAGCCTGGGCGCCCTGCTGCGCGCCAAGCTCGACACCCAGAAGGAGTGACCCGGCCCGCCTGCCGCGGCCTGAAGTTCGGGCGGCGGCGGGCATCCGGCACCACCGGTGCGGCCCAGGAGGCGCACCGGTCCGCGTGAGATCAAGCAGTTCCTCCGCCCCGCTGCCACACATGACCCGCTCCGACCTCGTCGCCCGTCTCGCAGACCGCTTTTCGCAGCTCACACAGCGCGACACCGAGTTCGCCGTGAAGACCATCCTCGACGCCATGTCCGACGCGCTGGCCCGTGGCCACCGCATCGAGATCCGCGGCTTCGGCAGTTTTTCCATCAACCGCCGGCCGCCCCGAGTGGGCCGCAACCCGCGCAGCGGTGAAAAGGTGGTGATTCCGGAAAAGCTGGTGCCGCACTTCAAGCCCGGCAAGGCCCTGCGTGAATCGGTCGACGAACGGCTGCCCGCCGACCCGCCCCCGGCCACCTGATCAGGCCTCATCGCGTGCCGCGCCTACGCCGCGCCGGCCCCTAGAATCAGCGCCGCATGCGATTCATCATCTGGCTGTTCCGGGCCTTCGTCTTCTTCACGCTGTTTGCCTTCGCGCTGAACAATCAGCAGACGGCCACCGTGCGCTGGTTCTTCGGCGTCGAGTGGAACACGCCGATGGTGATCGTCGTGCTGACGGCCTTTGCCGGCGGCTGTGCCATCGGTGTGCTGGCGATGGTGCCGGCCTGGTGGCGGCACCGCCGGGTGGCCAAGCGCCACGAGGCACCGGCCGCGTCGCCACCGCCAGCCACGGGCGTGCCCGCCGTGACGCCCTCGGAGTTCAGCGCCGAGCACCCGCCTCGCGAAGGGTTGTAGCGCGCCAATGGACTTCGATTTCCAGTGGCTGCTGATCGGCCTGCCGATCGCCTTCGCTCTCGGCTGGATGGCCTCGCGAATCGACCTGCGGCAAGTCAGGCGCGACAACCGCGACGCGCCGCGCGCCTACTTCAAGGGCCTGAACCTGCTGCTCAACGAACAGCAGGACAAGGCTATCGACGCTTTCATAGAAGCGGTGCAGAACGACCCCGACACCACCGAACTGCATTTCGCGCTGGGCAACCTGTTCCGCCGCCGCGGCGAGGTCGAGCGCGCCGTGCGCGTGCACCAGCACCTGCTGAACCGCGGCGACCTGAAAGCCGGCGAACACGACCGCGCCCAGCATGCACTGGCCCAGGACTACATGAAGGCCGGCCTGTTCGACCGCGCCGAAGCCGCCTACAAGGCACTCGACGGCACGCCCTTCGACGGCGAGGCGCGGCTGGCGCTGCTCTCGCTCTACGAACGCTCGCGCGACTGGCGCAGCGCCGCCGAGGTCGCGGGCCGGCTCGACCAGGCCGGCGGCGGCTCGTTCGCCTCGCGCATCGCGCACTACTGGTGTGAACTGGCGCTGGAAGCCGACGCCCGCGGCCAGCCCGCCGACGCCGAAACCGCGCTGAAGCGCGCCCGCGACGCCGCTCCCCAGGCCGCCCGCCCGCTGGTGCTGGCGGGCCAGCGCGCCGCCAAGGCCGGCGAGCCCGAAGCCGCGCTGGCAGCCTGGGACGAACTGCGCTTGCGTCACCCTTCGGCCTTCGGGTTGATCGCGACCGACTACGCGCGCTGCGCGCTGGCCTGCAGCCGGGGCGAGGCCGCGCACGCCGCGCTCATCGACGTATACGCACAACGGCCCGGCGTCGACCTGCTGCAGGCGCTGGCGCTGCTCGAACCCGGCGAACCCGGCGAACCCGGCGAACCGGGGCAAGCCGGCGTGAGTGCCGACCGCGCTCTGGCGCACCTGCGCCTGCATCCCACTTTGTCGGCCGCCCAGGTGGTACTGGGGGCCGCGGGACCGGGAGCGCCGCTGGCCGACGATGCGTTGCAGGCCGTCAGCGGCGCCGTGGCACGCGCCGCGCAGCCACTGCAGCGCTACCGCTGCGCGGCCTGCGGCTTCGAGGCCCAGCACTGGTTCTGGCAATGCCCCGGCTGCCTGAGCTGGGACAGCTACCCGCCGCAGCGCATCGACGAGCTCTGATCAGGCCTGGAACTGCTGCTCGAGCAAGGCCATCACATCGGCCAGTTTCGGTACCTGCCCCTTGCCGCCGATGCTCGTCACCGGGCCGCTGCCGGTGATGCCGGCCAGCCCGGGTTCGTGGTCGCAATAGATGCCGATGGTCGGCCGGCCGAGCGCTGCGCCGAGGTGACTGAAACCGGTGTCGAGACCGACGATCTGCCGCGCGCCGGCCAGCACCGAGGCCATCTCGCCGACCTTCAGGAAAGGCGGCACCGAGCCGTCACAGCCGGCCGCGATGCGCTCGGCCAGCGTCTGCTCGGTCTCACTGCCCCACAGCACCACCGGCGTGCAGCCGCGGTCCAGCAGGCGCCGGCCGACCGCCACCCAGCGTGTTTCGGGCCACAGCTTTTCGGGCCGGCTGGCGTTCGGGATCAGCACCGCATACGAGGCCGGCGCCTTCCAGATGGCGGCCGGCACGCGCAGGCCGAAGTCGGGCGCGCTGCCCGGCATCGCGTAGCCCAGATGCAAGGCAGCCAGGCGCCTGCAGCGCTCCACCGCGTGCAGCGTGCGCGGCACCGCGGCCGTGCGCTGGTACAGCCAGGCGGCCGCTGGCTCGCGCAGGCTGGCGCGGTCGTAGCCGACCAAAGGCCCCTGCGCCTGGCGGGCCCAGAGCGCGCTTTTCAGCAGGCCCTGGAGGTCGAGCACCAGGTCGTAAGGCTCGCTATTCAAGTCGGCGCGCAGCGCCGCGATGGCCGTCCAGGTGGCGCGGTCGAACAGGTGGTGCCGCCACTTGCGCCATGCCATCGGCAACACGCGTCGCACGCCGGGGTGCAGCCTGGGAATGGCGGCAAACGGCGTTTCCACCAGCCAGTCCACCTGCAGCGCCGGGAACTGGCGCCTCATGTCCGAGACCGCCGGCAAGGCGTGCACCACGTCGCCCATCGACGAGGTCTTGACGATCAGGACGCGCACCCGTCGGGCCTTAACGCGGCCCGGGGCGCGGTGATTCGCCGGCGGCGCGCCCTTCGTCGACCAGCACCGGGTTGAAGCGCGGGTCGTTGTACATCTTGAACTGGCGGTAGACCTTGAAGAAGGCTCGGCCGGCCGCGGCGTCGGCGAGCAGCGCGTCCAGACAGTCACCGAGGTCGCCGCGCTGCTGCAACAGGCGGCCGAGCTTGACGGCGCTGGCGGCGCGGTGGTCGCCGTCGACGTCTTCCCGCAGGGTCTGCGCGCGCATGGCGTGCACCTTCAACGCAATGATCGACATGCGGTCGATGATGCTGCCGGCGGTCTCGCTGTTCAGCCGCGTGCCGGCCGGCACGCACGAGACCGGCACGTCGCTGCGTGCCGAGGCGGCGTCGACCAGCCCCAGCGCCACCAGCAGCAGTTCGTCCATGCGTTCGGTAGCATCGTTGCGGGCCTGGTTGAAACCGTCGATGGCGCGTTTGTTGGCCGCGATCTCGGCGTCGGCCACGCGGGTGCGGCGCGCCAGATCCTCCTCGGCCCACAGCCGGCTGTTGAAGCGGTGATTGATGCGCACCCAGTGCCAGATGTCGGTGACGTCGGTGATGTCGGTGATGTCGGCGATGTCGTTGTCCCCGTCCGGACCGCCTTGCGGCCAGCCGGCGCTGGCCAGCAGTCGGTCATGGGTGGCGATGATGTCGACGGACGAGACGAGCGGTGCAGGCATGCTGGCGGGCGCAAAGCGCTTTGGAGAGATGGGCCACGGGCTGGATCGGGTGGCAGAATCGCGCCCGATTATCCGTCCCGATGCATCCGCCCCCACCTCCGCTCCCAGGCCCGCTTCCGCCGCCGGCCCGCCCGCTCATCGTCCGCCTGCGCAACTGGGTCGGCGACGTCACGCTCGGCCTGCCCACGCTGCAGCGCCTGGCCGACGCCGGCTACAAACCGCGGCTCATCGGCAAGGGCTGGGCGTGCGACCTGCTGGCCGGCCACGGCTGGCCGGTGCACACGCTGCCGAAGACGCTGACCGCGAGGGTGGCACAGCTTCGGGCGCTGAAGCGCGAAGCACTGGCCGAGGACCCCGGCTTCGGCCGCCGCCTGAATTCGGTCTGTTTCCCATACTCTTTCGGCAGCGCGCTCGAAATGCGGCTGGCCGGACTGAAGGCGATCGGCCACGCCTACGAGGGCCGCAGCCTGCTGCTCAGCCGCAGCGTGGTGCGTCCGCAGAGCATGCACGAACTCGAGGTCTACTGGCATCTCGGCAGCGCCTTGCTGGGTGCCGATGCGCCGCCGCCGGCCACGCTGGGCCTGCGGCCGTCCGCACAGCACCTGGCGCAGGCGCAGTCACTGCTTCAGGCTTCTGGCGTGCGGCCGGGCTACATCGTGGTGTGCCCGTTTGCCGGCGGCACCTGGGCGGGCGAGGACAAGACCTGGCCGGAATTCGCCGACTTCGTGGCGAAGGACCTGCCGGCCTTCGGCCGCGACGTGCTGATCTGCCCGGGGCCCGGTGAAGAAGGGCTGGCGCGCGAGAAATTCGCCTCGGCCAGGCTGCTGCCCGGCGTCGGCCTGGGCGCCTACGCCGCGCTGCTGCAGCAGGCCGCATTGATGATCTCGAACGACACCGGCCCGGGCCACATGGCCGCGGCCGTGGGCACGCCGCTGATCTCCGTGCTCGGGCCCAGCGACCCCGCCCTCTGGCGCGCCTGGGGCCCGGCGGTGTTTCTGCTGCAGGGAGAAAGCGGCTGGCCGACACGCGCGAAGGTCGCCGTCGCCGTGGCCACGGTGCTCGGCCAGTTCTGATCCCCCGCACTTGGGGCACCCGGTCGGGTGCCCCCTCCAGGCAACCCCGCAGGGGGAGTGTCAGACGCAGGCCGGCTGGCCAGAATGACTTCCAGCCCGATGCCCTTCAAGCACCCGCACGAGGACAGGACGGGCTCCTTCGTAGAACCACCCTGGAGAATCATCATGATCCGTCATTTCATCGTTGCCCTGCTCGCCGCACTGTCCTTCAGCGCCTTCGCCGCCATCGACGCCAATCAGGCCAGCCAGGCCGACCTGGAAACCGTCAAGGGCATCGGCCCCGGGCTGTCGACGAAGATCCTGGCCGCCCGCAAGACCTCGGCCTTCAAGGACTGGGCCGACATGGTGGAGCGTGTGCCCGGCGTCGG